>VFQR01000310.1_pt1 | contig 82370 bp, 84 predicted proteins | sample 3512321 | NCBI WGS metagenome assembly VFQR01 (sample SAMN10412374, study PRJNA504923) | tailings metagenome | isolation source: Relicate 3 Philex TSF1 revegetated site | place: Philippines: Tuba, Benguet | collected 2017-08-29 | reverse complement strand
ACCAGGCCAACATGTCGGCCGCCGGCATCCCGCAGATCGCCTGCGTCATGGGCTCCTGCACCGCGGGCGGTGCCTATGTGCCGGCCATGGCCGACGAGTCGATCATGGTGAAGAACCAGGCGACCATCTTTCTCGGCGGCCCGCCGCTGGTGAAGGCAGCCACCGGCGAGGTGGTGACGGCCGAGGAACTCGGCGGCGCAGAGGTCCACACGCGACTTTCCGGCGTCGCCGACCACTATGCCGAGAACGATGCGCACGCGCTCGCCATCACGCGGCGCATCGTCCGAAACCTGAATCGGCGGAAAGAGATAGCTCTCGACCTTCGCAAGCCGATTCCCCCCCTTCATGATCCGCGCGAGCTCCACGGCCTGATCCCGGCCGACACGCGCACCCCCTACGACGTGCGCGAGGTGATCGCGCGCATCGTGGACGGCTCTGAATTCGACGAGTTCAAGCAGAATTTCGGCACCACGCTGGTCACCGGCTTCGCCCATGTCCACGGCATGCCGGTCGGCATCCTCGCCAATAATGGGGTGCTCTTCTCCGAGAGCGCGCAGAAGGGCGCGCATTTCATCGAGCTCTGCTGCCAGCGAAAGATTCCGCTCGTCTTCCTGCAGAACATCACCGGCTTCATGGTCGGCGCGAAATACGAGGCGGGCGGCATCGCCAAGGATGGCGCGAAGCTCGTCACCGCGGTCGCGACCGCGCAGGTGCCCAAGGTCACGATCATCATTGGCGGTTCGTTCGGCGCCGGGAATTACGGCATGTGCGGCCGCGCCTACTCGCCGCGCTTCCTGTGGATGTGGCCGAATGCGCGTATCTCCGTCATGGGCGGCGAGCAGGCGGCGACCGTGCTGGCGCTGGTCAAGCGCGAGGGGATCGAGCGCAAGGGCGGCGCCTGGCCGGCGGCCGAGGAGGCCGAGTTCCGGCGTCCGATCCTGGAGAAATACGAGCGCGAGGGTCACCCGCTCTATTCCTCCGCCCGGCTCTGGGACGACGGCATCATCGACCCGGCAAAAACGCGCGAGGTGCTGGCGCTGTCGCTATCGGCCGCGCTCAACGCGCCGGTCCCCGACACCAAGTTCGGCGTCTTCAGGATGTAAGGACGGGTCCCCTCGTCCCGCCCTCTATCTGGAGCGGGCGGACCTGGCCGTCTCGCCGAATTTGCGGCGGAAGGCGCGGCAGAAATAGGAAAGGTCCGAGAAGCCGCAGGCATAGGCCACGTCGGTCACAGTGCGATGGTCCTGCGCCGGGTCGGCGAGGAGCCGCCGGGCCAGGTTGAGGCGCTGGTCGAGGATGTAGGAGGAGATGGTGGAGCCGTTCTCCTCGAAAAGCTGCTGGACGTAGCGCTCGGACACGCCGAGCGACCGCGCGATGCGCTCGCCGTTGAGCATAGGCTCGGAGAGCCGCCGGCCGACCTCTTCCAGCAGCAGCCGGAACCGAGCCGCCCGGACGCCGCGACCGGCATTGTGGCGGGCCTCGGCGTCGGCGCGCCCGACCGTGGCCACCACGAGGTCGACGATCTGGCGGCCGACCATCGCACGCGTCTGCGGATCGGCGAGGCCGGGCGTGCCGAACACGGCCTGGACGTAGGAGCACAACAGTCGCATCTCGGGCCGCGCGTTGCTGATGCGGCAGCCTATCAGCGAGGAGGTGTCGCCGACGCCGGGAATGATCGCGGTGGCCGGCAGCGAGATCAGCCAGTATTCGCCGCCCTCGTCGGCGCTGAAGGCGCCGGGCAGGCAGTTGTGGAAGAAATAGGCCTCGCCCGGCTCGAGGAATTGTTCGCGGCTTGCCTGGGCGAACTTGTAGCGGCCGGTGGCGGCGATGCTCATCACCACGCCGTCGGCCGCGGTCTTGGCCGATTCGCTGGTGCGGACCGCATCGCGGCGCGAGCCGCTGATACGGCCGAGATTGATCGGGCCGTAGCGGCTGCATTCCATCGAGGCCCAGAACTCGCCCGGCGCATCGTAGTACATGTCGCACTCCTCGAAGGCATCGACGAGGAAGCTGCGCCAGGCATCGAGCCTCTGCGCGGGCCCGACCTGGCTGGTCGACCACGAGATGTCGGTGTCCGGGTTCATGACGTTCCGCCCTTCATGACCCGCGCAACATAGCGCCTTGCGGGTGGCGGCGACAGTAGCGGTGCGCGCCCGTCCAATTCCGGTGCTCCCAGGGTCAATGAAGGACAAGTTTTCGGGCTAACACCGCGAAAGCGCCTCTGATCGAACACCTTCCGCGGCGGGAGCGCGCGTGATCCGGTGTCCTTGCTTTCGAACTCTTCTGCCTGCACCTTCCCAGGACCGCCGGAACGAGCCGGGCTCGCGGCGGGCGACTTGGAGGACGCATGACCAGGCACCGCATCTACGGCATGAGCTTCGCGAGCGTCTATCCGCACTATGTCGTCAAGGCGGAGAAGAAGGGCCGCACGAAGCAGGAGGTCGACGAGATCATCTTCTGGCTGACCGGCTACGGCTCCGATGACCTCGCGAGAATCCTCAAGGACGGGACCGACTTCGAGACTTTCTTCGCAGAGGCTCCCGCCCTCAACCCGGCCCGCGAGCTGATCACCGGCGTCATCTGCGGCGTCCGCGTGGAGGAGATCGAGGAGAAGCTGATGCGCGAGATTCGCTATCTCGACAAGCTGGTCGACGAGCTCGCCAAGGGAAAGAAGATGGAGAAGATACTGCGGAGCGCGTGACGGCGGGTGAACGGCTTCGGCCGGCCACCCATACTTCCGGAAGCGATGGTTGACCGTCCGCCGCGCGCAGCATGCCTCACGACGTGTCGTTCGGCATTGGCCGCCAGGCGTCCGGGAGGCGACCGGAGCCTGATGCGACATGGCCGGCCAAAGCCTGGGGCGAGGCGACCGAATGCGAGGCCGCGCCGCCCCGACCGGCAATCGGACCGGGGGCCGAGATGGCACGCATCGTGCAAGAAGGCGACGAGCAGGGCGGCAAGCAGGGCCGCCAGCGCGTGGAACCGCGCGGCAAGACGAAGCGCGTCCTCGCGGCCGAAACCCTCCGCCGCGAAACCTTCGAAGGCCGGCAGCGGCAGGCCCGTCTCCTCGAAGACGAACTCCGCCGCCGCGGTCTCGGCCCGCCGCAGCAGCCAGAGCACAAAGAAGCGAACTGGCGGGGGGCAGGTTGCGGCCCGTTCGGCCAGGGCGGCGAGCGCGACGAGCAGCGCCGCGATGCGCCGCAGTGCCCTTTCGCCCCTGAATGCCGCCCGCACGTCCATGTCACCGCCTTCCGTTCACCTGCGGCCATTGTCGCGCGGGCCGAGGAAGGGGTGGATAGGGGTGGGTCAATAATTCGCGCAAGTGGTTGATCCGGCTGGGAGAGATGTCGGAAAATTTCCACGCAAAACCACGCGAATCCGCTCGTGCTTCGGCAGGATTGTTCCGTCGAGGCCCCCGCACCGTCTCGGGCTTCGCCCGAGCCACCTCTTCCCCAATTGATTGGGGGAGAGGTGTGGCGCCAACGCTGCGCCCAGGCTGGAAGAGGGACACGCGCGACCATCACTGGTCGGAGCCGCGGCTACAACCGTCCGCGACCCTGCCCTCGGCGCAGCTCCCGCCTCCCCCTCAAACCTTCCTTGCCACCAGAAATGGCCGCGCGTCCCGGCCGCGCGTGCCATGGCGCGCGCGCTCGACGATCTCGAATCCGGCCGCCTCGATCTCGCGCTCCAGTTCCGGCCCGGAAAGGACCGACACATAGGGCGCCTTGCCGAAAAGCTGCATGACGGGAATCGCCAGCCGGATGACCGGGTTCATCTCCTTCAGGCAGGGCGTCTTGGAGATGAACAGCCCGCCGGGCTTCAGCAGCCGGTGCACACCACGCAGCGCCGCCTCCCGCGCGGCCACCAGGTGCAGCACGTTGAAGCCGAACGCCACGTCGAACGAGCCGTCCGACCAGGGCGCGGCATCGGGCATCGCCACCTCGAACTCGGCGTTCGCACAGCCCTCCGCCCGCGCCTTCTCGCGCGCGATCGCGATCATCTCGCTCGAAATATCCGTCGCCACGATGCGCCCGAGGGAGGGCGCCAGCTTGAGCGCCGTCGTACCAGTCCCGCAGCCGAACTCGAAGGCCGTCTCGTCGCCCTTCAGATAGTCGCGCGTGCGCGCCAGCGTGTTCTCGTAGCCCGCCATGTCGGCGATCGGGTCGGCGGCGTATTTGCGCGCGATGCGATCCCAGAAGCGCGCCTCGTTGGTCGTGCGGAACATAGGAGTCCCCCTCTTCCCGTTTTCTCTAGCATATGCGCAGAAATCGGAAATTGCGGGCGGACGCACAAGCGATATACGGATTTGCATGAACATCGACTGGAACCGGGCCCGCGCCTTTCTCGCCACCGCCGAGGCCGGCTCGCTCTCGGCCGCCGCGCGCAAGCTGGGCCTTACCCAGCCCACGCTGTCGCGCCAGGTCGCCGCGCTCGAGGCCGAGCTCGCCGTCACGCTGTTCGAGCGCGTCGGCAAGAGGCTGGTGCTGACTGAGGCCGGCGAGAGCCTGCTGGGACACGCCCGCGCCATGGGCGAGGCAGCGCTCGCCATGGGCTTCGCGGCGAGCGGCCGCGCCGAGGTGATCGAGGGCCGCGTCACGGTCTCCACGACGGACGGCTACGCGGCCTACGTCCTGCCGGAGATCGTCGCCCGCATCCGCCGCGAGGCGCCGCAGGTCACGCTCGTGATCCTCGCCTCCAACTCGCTCAGCGACCTGCAGCGGCGCGAGGCCGACATCGCGATCCGCCACGTGCGGCCGGAAGGCGACAGCCTCATCGGTCGGCTGGTGCGCGAGAACACCGCGCATTTCTACGCCTCCCGCGCCTGGGTGGCGTCGAACGGCCATCCTGCTTCCCCCGCCGACATCGCCCCGCACGATTTCATCGGCTTCGAGCAGAGCGAGCGCTTCGCAGAATTCCTGCGCGGGATCGGCACGCGCGCGACGGCTGACGGTTTCCGCCTCGTCTCCGAAAGCTCCGTCGCCGTCTGGGAGATGGTGAAAGCCGGCCTCGGCATCGGCCTGATGAGCCGCGAGATTGCAGAGCGTACCCAAGACGTGGTCGAGCTTTTCCCCGACCTCGAGCCGCCGCGCTTCCCCGTCTGGCTCGTCACCCACCGCGAGCTCCGCACCAGCCGGCGGATCAGGCTGGTTTATGAGATTTTGGCGGAGGAGTTGGGGAGGGTGTGATGAGGCACGGCGGATAGCTCGATTCCGAGCGCCTTCATGACCGCAATAGTTGTCTTCAGCGTCGGGTTTCCGTTCTCGCTGAACGAACGGTAGAGCTGCTCGCGCGAGAGCCCGGTCTCCCTGGCGATCTGGGTCATGCCCTTGGCGCGCGCGACGACACCGAGGGCGTGCGCGATGTAGCTCGCATCTTCGGAGGCGAACGCCTCGGACATGAAGGCGGCAATCGCCTCGTCGGTGGTCAGGCCCTCGGCAGGATCGAAAGTAGTCAGCTTCTCGGCCATCTCACTCGCTCCAGTTCCTTGCCAGCATCTTCGCCGTCCTGATGTCCCGAGCCTGGGTGCTCTTGTCGCCACCGCATAGAAGTATGACGAGCGTGTTTCCTCGCCGCTGGAAGTAGACGCGGTAGCCCGGACCGTAGTGAATCCGCAACTCACTGACGCCCTCGCCAACCGGCTGAGCGTCGCCTGCATGCCCGAAGGCGAGGCGATCAAGCCGGGACAGGATAACGCCGCGTGCGCGCCCATCGGTCAGCCGCGTCCACCACTTCCTGAACGTCTCGGTCTGCTTCAGGACAAGCATGGGCAAATGTAGTCCAAAAACTACAATGCGTCAAATGCGGAGTTGCGCATCGCTTCGGCAAGCTACCTCCCCGCAAGTTCATCGGTCACCACCCATTCACCAGCCCCAGGATCAGCCGGTGCATGTTGCCGCCGCCTCCCATCTCGATCCTGTCGAACTCGCAGCTCTTGCCCGCGGCTGTTGCGATAGCCCTGGGGTCGCCTAATCGCCTCTTGATCGTCTCACAATCGTGATACATATTCGCTCGTAGGAGACCCCATGGCGCGCACGTCGACACTCCACGTCCGCATCGAAGATGACACCAAGGAACAGGCAGCCGCCGCGCTCGACGCGATGGGCCTGTCCGTGTCCGATGCCGTGCGCCTCTTCCTCAAGCGCGTGGTGGCCGACCAGGCTTTTCCGCTGGAGCTCAAGGTGCCCAACGCCGCCACCCGTGCGGCTATGGCGGAGGCCGACACTATTGCCGCGAAGCGCGCCGCGCGCTTTTCTGATGCCGACGCGCTGATCTCCGACCTTGAAGAAGCCCGCGGCAAGTAAGCGCGCCGCGGCGCCGCGTGCGGCCGACTACACCAAGACCTTCCTGAAGGATTGGGAGCGCCTGTCACGCTCCGGCCGCTACGACATGCACCGACTGAAACGGGCGATGCTCCTCCTGATCGCAAATGACGGCCCGCTCGGGCCGGAATGGAGCGACCAGCCGCTCAAAGGCGATTGGGCGGGCCACCGGGAATGCCATATCGGCGGCGACTTCCTGCTCACGTACAAGATCGATGACAGTGGAAAGGTCGGGCAGGTCATCTTCGTCCGTGCCGGCAGCCATGCCGAGCTTTTCTCCGAGTAGCGCGAACGACCGTCTCCCTCACCACCCGTTCACCAGCCCAAGGATCAGCCGGTGCATGTTGCCGCCGTTGCGGAACTCGTCACGGTCGAAGGCCTCGCTGGCGGCGTTGCGCTCGGCGGTGATCTCGCGCACGCGGGCGAGCACCTGGTCGCGGATCTTGCGGCAGCCGGGGTCGTCGGCGACCGACAGGCCGGCGGTGGCGTATTCGATCGCGCGCGCCATCTCGACGAGCTGCTGGCCGTGGACGCGCTCATGCGCCTCGATGCCGTCCGCGAAGCGCCGCCACAGGCGCTCGTTCTCGGCGTCGAGCCGCGCCTCGGGCCGCGGCAGGCGGTAGGTGATGGTGAGCGACGGCCGCGCGGTGGCAAGCAGGCACGAGCCGTCGCCCTGCGGACGGTAGTCGCGCGACCACAGGAGCTCGAAATCGGTCAGCGCGATCGCGCGGCCCATGCTGACCTGCGGGCCGCGGGCGCCGATCGAACGGTAGAGCTCGATGCCGGTCGTGCCGGAGATGCCGTAATGGGCGATCCGCTCGACCGGCTGCCAGTCGGCCGCGGCCGGCCAGGCCATCGCCACGGCCAGACCTGCGGCCGCCCATCCCGTTCTGCGCATCGGACCCCCTCGCCTGTCCCGCCCTTCTAGATCGCCCGCCACATCCAATCAACGCCGCCCGTTCGGGGGCTGCAATGGCGGTCAAGTCCGGCTATGGATGCCGGCGCAGGAGGTGCCGATGTTCTCGAAGATCCTGATCGCCAATCGCGGCGAGATCGCGGTGCGGGTGATCCGCACGGCCCGGCGCATGGGGATATCGACCGTCGCGGTCCATTCCGACGCCGATCAGCGCGCGCTCCACGTCGCGATGGCCGACGAGGCGGTCCATATCGGCCCCTCGCCCGCCGCCGAGAGCTATCTGCGCGCCGAGCGTATCGTGCGGGCGGCGCAGGCGACGGGCGCAGAGGCGATCCATCCGGGCTACGGCTTCCTCTCCGAGAATCCCGATTTCGTCGAGGCGGTGGAGGCAGCCGGCCTCGTCTTCATCGGTCCGTCGGCCGCCGCGATCCGCGCAATGGGCCTGAAGGACGCCGCCAAGCGGCTGATGGAGAAGGCGGGTGTTCCCGTCGTCCCCGGCTATCACGGCGAGGCGCAGGAACTCGTGGTGCTCGCCTCCAAGGCGCGCGAGATCGGCTTTCCCGTGCTCATCAAGGCGCGCGCCGGCGGCGGCGGCAAGGGCATGCGCCGCGTCGAGCGGATGGAGGATTTCGCCGAGGCGCAGGCGGCCGCCCGGCGCGAGGCCAAGGCCGCCTTCGGCGACGACCGCGTGCTGGTCGAGAAATATGTCGAGAAGCCGCGCCACATTGAGGTGCAGGTCTTCGGCGACCGCCACGGCAACGTCGTCCATCTCTTCGAGCGCGACTGCTCGGCCCAGCGGCGTCACCAGAAGGTGATCGAGGAGGCGCCGGCGCCCGGCATGACGGAGGCCGTCCGGAAGGCGATGTGCGGTGCGGCGGTCAAGGCGGCCGAGGCGATCGCCTATTCCGGCGCCGGCACGATCGAGTTCATCGTCGACGCCTCCGGGGGGCTGCGACCGGACCGGTTCTGGTTCATGGAGATGAACACGCGCCTCCAGGTCGAGCATCCGGTGACCGAGATGGTGACCGGGGTCGACCTCGTCGAGTGGCAGCTGCGGGTCGCCGCCGGCGAGCGCCTGCCGCTCGCCCAGGATGAGATCGCGCTCTCCGGCCATGCCTTCGAGGCAAGGCTCTATGCGGAAGATCCGGCGCGCGACTTCCTGCCGGCGACCGGCACGCTCCATCATCTCGCCTTCCCTGCGGCGGCTCCCGCCGGGGCGTCGCTGCGCGTCGAGACGGGCGTGCGGCAGGGCGACGCCATCTCCCCCTTCTACGACCCGATGATCGCCAAGCTGGTCGTCCATGCCGATACGCGGCCGGCCGCGCTCGCGGCGCTCGGCGAGGCGCTGGCGGCGACGCGCGTGGCCGGCTCGACCGTCAACACAGCCTTCCTCGCCGCACTGGCGGCCGATGCCGATTTCGCCGCCGGAGATGTCGATACGGGCCTCATCGGCCGCCGGCAGGAGGCTTTGACCGCATCAGTCGCCCCCTCGCCCGAGCAGGTCGCATCCGCCGCGCTCGCGGCGGCCGAGCCGGCCGTCGATGCGGCCTCTGCCGACCCGTGGGATGCAATTGCCGGCTACGCGCATTTCCACCCGCTCGCGAAGCCGGTGTCGCTGACGCGCGGCGAGGAAGAGATATCGGCGCGGCTGACCTTTGCCGCCGACCGGGCCAAGGTCGCGATCGGGGAGAGCGAGGTCGTCCTGCCGCTCTCGACGCCACGGCACGACACGGTCCTCTGGCCGGGCCATGTCAGCGTCTTCGCCGGCGCCGACGCGCACCATTTCGGCATCGTCGATCCCTTCGCCGCGGCCGAAGCAGCCGCCGCAGGCGGCGGCGACCGCCTGCGCGCCCCGATGCCCGGGCTCGTCAAGGTGGTGAAGGCGGCCGCAGGCGACAGGGTCCGCAAGGGCCAGCCCCTCCTGGTGCTCGAGGCGATGAAGATGGAACACGCGATCACCGCGCCGCACGACGGCATCATCGGCCGGATCGCAGACGAGGGAAGCCAGATTTCGGAAGGGGCGGTACTGGTCAGCTTCGAGGAGGAGGCTTCTTGAGGATTCCATTCCGTTTGACGGAATAGAAGCTGGCGTATAGGATATCCGCATGATCCGATCGTTCGCGGACCGCGACACGGAGAGGCTGTTCCAGCAACTGCGGGTCCGCCGCTTTTCCGGCATCGAGCGCGCGGCGCATCGCAAGCTGCTGCTTCTCGACAACGCGGAGGACCTGCCGGATCTCAAGGTGCCGCCAGGCAACCGACTCGAGGCCCTCAAGGGCGATCGGGTCGGCCAATGGAGCATCAGGATCAATGACCAGTGGCGGATCTGCTTCGTCTGGCGCGAAAAGGATGCTTGGGATGTCGAAGTCGTCGACTATCACCGGTGAGCAGGGCGAGACCTTCGCGCCTGTCCCGCCAGGCGAGATCCTCCTCGAGGAGTTCATGAAGCCGCTCGGGGTCTCCCAGAACCGGCTGGCGCGCGACATCGAGGTTCCGGTCAGCCGGATCGCGGCCATCGTCAAGGGCGAGCGAAGCATCACGGCCGACACGGCCTTGAGACTGGCGAGGTACTTTGGGACCTCGGCAAGGCTATGGCTCAACCTCCAGGCCGACTACGAACTCCGCATGCTGAAGTCGGGAGACTGGGCCGAGGCCGAAAAGCGGATCAGGCCGCTCAACGCCGCGTGACGTCAACGAAGAAGCCGCGCCGGTTCCCCGTCCGGCGCGGCTTCTGCCGGCTAGCCACCCAGGCCCCCGCCTCGGCCAGCCTTCCCCCGTGTCGTAGCTGCCGTTCAGTGGATCGCCATCCACTCCCGCGCCTCGCGCAGGGCCTTGGCGATGTCGCACTTCTCCATCGTCGAGGACAATTCGGCGCGCAGCTCGGCCGCCCGCTCCGAACCCTTGATCGCGGCGATGTTGAACCACTTGTGGGCGGCGACCAGGTCGACGTCGCAGTCGCGGCCGGTCGCATACATCATGCCGAGCTGAAAGAGGATGTCGGCCTGCGCCGTGCCCCCGATCCCGGCTTCCATCATCTCGTAGCGTGCCATTTCGAACCCCTGTTCAAACTCCGAGAGCCGAATTCTTCCGTGTCTCTCGCATTCGTCGTGTGACGCTTCGCAGGATGCCGCCGGCGCTTGAATCCGCGGTTAAACGGCGTGCTTAATTCGCCGCAAACAAAGTTCGAATTTTCGGTAAACTACGGAAAACGTTAAGCATCGCGATCCTTGGAGGGCACGGGCTCGGACGCTCGGGATGCTTTGAAAGCCGCGATTCGCCTTCACGCACTGCTAACCACGCAAAAGGGAAGAAGCCCTCCGCAAGGTCATCGGCACGAGCGCGGCGGCTTCTTCCAGCCCGCCTGCCGCTGCGCTAGAACAGGTCGACGGCCGCGCCCGAACCAAGCGGTCGCAGACGGAGGAAACAGACATGTCGAAATTCCTGCTGGCGATGGCGGCAACGCTGGCCATGACGAGTGCCGCGCTTGCCGACCCCATCGAGGGCAACTGGAAGACCGAGGCCGGCTCCACGGCGCGCATCGCCTCGTGCGGAAGCGCCATGTGCATCACGCTGACCGACGGTGCCCACCAGGGAAAGCAGATCGGGCGCTTCAGCCCCAGCGGCAGCAACCAGTATTCCGGTCAGATCACCGACCCCAACGATGACAAGACCTATACGGGCTACGCCACACTCAACGGCAACACGCTCAGTATGCAAGGCTGTGTGATGGCCGTCTTCTGCCGGACCCAGACCTGGACCCGGCTCTGACGATTGCGGGGAGCAGGCCAGCCGGCTCCCCGTTTCCATCCGTCCTCAGGCGCGGGCGCGCTGTCCGAACAGCACTTTCTTCGCCTCGTCGTCATTGGCGATGTTGCGCCGGTATTCCTGTCCGACGGCCAGTCCGCGCTCGACGGCCGGGCGCGCCAGCATCGTCTCGAACCAGCGCTTCAGATTGGGGAAGTCGTCGAGATCCTGCCCCTGGTTCTTGTAGGACCTGACCCAGCCGATGCTGGCGATGTCGGCGATCGAATAGTCGCCGGCAAGGAAACCGCGGTGGGCCAACCGCTTGTTCATCACCCCGTAGAGGCGGTTGACCTCGTTGGTGTAGCGGTCGATCCCGTACTGGATCTTCTCCGGCGCATACTGGCGGAAGTGGTGCGCCTGGCCGGCCATCGGCCCCAGACCGCCCATCTGCCAGAACAGCCACTGGTCGACCTCTACCCGACCGCGCTCGTCGGCGGGATAGAGTTTTCCGAACTTGCGGCCGAGATATTGCAGGATCGCGCCGGACTCGAAGATCGAGATCGGCTCGCCGCCCGGCCCTTCCGGATCGATGATGGCCGGCATGCGGTTGTTCGGCGCGATTTTCAGGAACGACGGCTCGAACTGCTCGCCCTTGCCGATATTCACGTAGCGTATCTCGTAGGGGATCCCGATCTCCTCGAGCATGATGGTGATCTTCCAGCCGTTGGGCGTCGGCCAGTAGTAGAGTTCGATCGGTCGGGTCTGCTGCATGCCGGTCTCCTTGGGTGGCGACCGCAGATATGGCGCGGCAGCAGCCGAATGGCCACAGCCCCGGCGGCCCCACGGCGATGAATTCGTCTTAGCCTGCCTTAACGGCACATGAACGCGCACCTCAGGAGCCGTTCAGCGCGGCGGCCGTAATCTCCCTTCAAGTCTGGAGGGACACCATGCTTGCTCGGCGCTTCACCATCGTCTGCCTGATCGCGGCGATCTTCGGAATGGCCCTCGCGATCCTGGTGGCGGAGGCGGAGCGCAACAGTCGGTCCGCGTTCTCCAGATGCACCTCCTCCGACTGGTCGTCCTGCGACGCAGTCGGGACCGCCAGATAACTCCGACCGGAAAGTCGACCACGATGTCCGCTCTCGTCCGCCCCCTCGCCTACCTGCCCCGCCTGGTCCTCCTGGTCGCGATCGTCATCACGCCGCTGCTTTCGATCCAGGTGTTCGCGCACAGCGAGGCCGGCATCATCGACCACAGCGTCGCGCCCGCGAGTGGCGCCGGCCTCATCTTGCTGTTCAGCCTGAACCGCAGCGCCTGAAGCCGACGGGAAACGCCGCTGGGGGTCTCGAAACCGTCAAGACGAATCTCTATCATGGGTCATGGAAAAGAGACTCTCATCGGCCCAGCACTCCGTCATCAGTTCACCTCCGCCCGTCGAGCGCCGCAGCTTCACCGACGCGCGCGCCGCGCTGCAGGCGCTTAAGGAACTCTACGAGCGCAACACGCTCTTCCTGCGCGAGGCCTTCGACAGCCTGGCCGAGCGCCCGCCGCAGCACCGCTTCCGCGCCTTCTATCCGGAAATCGGCATCACCACGACCACGTTCAGCCAGGTCGATTCGCGCCTTGCCTACGGGCACATGCCCTCCCCCGGCCATTATGCGACGACGGTCACCCGGCCGGACCTGTTCGAGGACTATCTGACCCACCAGCTCTCGCTGCTCCTGCGCAACCACAGTGTGCCCGTTATCGTCGGTGAATCGGAGACCCCGATCCCGCTCCACTTCTCGCTGCTCGAGGGCACGCATCTCTCCGCCAATGCCCTCGCCGCGATCGACCGGCCGCTGCGCGACTTCTTCGACGTGCCCGACCTCTCCGGCACCGACGACCACATCGTCAACGGCACCTTCGAGACCTTGCCGGGCGAGCCGATGCCGCTCGGCCCGTTCACCGCGCAGCGGGTCGACTACTCGCTGCACCGGCTGGCCCACTACACCGCCACCAGCCCCAATCATTTCCAGAACTTCGTCCTGTTCACCAACTACCAGTTCTACATCGACGAGTTCTGCCTCCACGCGCGACGCCTGATGGCGGAAGGCGGCGGCGGCTATGCGAGTTTCGTCGAGCCCGGCAACATCATCACGAATGCCGGCGACAGCCCGGCGCCGGACCTTCAGCCGGCGCTGCGTCTGCCGCAGATGCCGGCCTATCACCTCACCAAGCCCGGCCATGCGGGCATCACGATGGTGAATATCGGCGTCGGACCATCCAACGCGAAGACGATCACCGACCATATCGCGGTCTTGCGTCCGCATGCCTGGCTGATGCTCGGCCACTGCGCCGGCTTGCGCAACACGCAGGCACTGGGCGACTACGTGCTGGCCCACGCCTATGTGCGCGAAGACCACGTCCTCGACGACGACCTGCCGGTCTGGGTGCCGATCCCGGCGCTGGCCGAGGTCCAGGTGGCGCTGCAGGAGGCGGTGGCGGAGGTGACGGGGCTGACCGGCTACGAATTGAAGCGCATCATGCGCACCGGCACGGTGGCGACGATCGACAACCGCAACTGGGAACTTCGCGACCAGCGCGGACCGGTGCAGCGGCTGTCGCAGAGCCGGGCGATCGCCCTCGACATGGAATCGGCCACCATCGCCGCCAACGGCTTCCGCTTCCGGGTCCCCTACGGCACGCTGCTCTGCGTCTCCGACAAGCCCCTGCATGGCGAGCTCAAGCTGCCCGGCATGGCGACCGAGTTCTACAAGCGGCAGGTCTCGCAGCACCTGTCGATCGGCATCCGTGCGCTGGAAAAGCTCGCCGAGATGCCGACCGAGCGGCTGCATTCGCGCAAGCTGCGCAGCTTCTCGGAGACGGCGTTCCAGTAGGCACGGCGCGTCCCCTATCCCTGTCCGCGGCGGCGCTGACCGCGCTGCCCGTCGTTCCGCGACATGAGCGACGACAGAACCTGGTCGGCGACGCCCGGCGGACCGGGCAGCTGATAGTTTGCAACCCGCCGGGAGAAATCGTCGCGATGCTCCGGCGGGTTCTCCTCCGGCCGCCGGCGCCATCTCGACAAGAGTGACTTGAAAAAACCTCTGTTCATGCGCGCAGGATCGGCGCATCATTCCGCTCAAGCAAACGCGAAGACCTCAGAAGCTATTTGAGCTTTTCTCAACACGAGGGGCGGATGAGACGGCTTCCTTCGCTGCGCGGGCTGCAGGCATTCGAGGCAGTCGCCAGGACCGGCAACCTGGGCGAAGCCGCCGACCAGCTCGCCATCACCCCGAGCGCGGTCAGCCATCGCATTCGCGGGCTGGAGCAGGAGCTCGGCATCGAACTGCTGCGGCGAACGTCGACCGGCCTACGCCTGACCGAGGCGGGGCGGCGCTATCGCGGCGATGTGGAGGATGCCTTCGCGCTGCTCGCCCGCGCCACGGCGGGGCTTGTCGGACCGGACCTGTCGCGCCCGCTGACGGTCAGTCTGACCACGGAATTCGGCGTCCACTGGCTGATGCCGCGCCTTCACCGCTTCCGCGACCTGCATCCCGAGATCGATATCGCGATCCTGGCCACCTATGCGATCGCCGATCTTGCTGCCGGCGAGGCAGACCTTGCCCTGCGCCACGGGGCAGGCAACTGGCCGGGCCTGAAATCCGAGCCCGTCCTGCGCTTTCAGGTGTCGCCGTTGTGCTCGCCAGAGGTAAGCGCCAGGATCGCCGGGCTTTCACCGGCCGAGGCGCTTGCGCAGGGAGGCGTCATCAGGTCCACCGAAGACGACTGGGATTCCTGGCTGGAGGCGGCAGGTATTGCGAAACTCAAGTCCGCGCGGCAACTGAGGTTCAAGAACTATTCTATGGCAGTCAATTCCGCCATCATCGGCCAGGGGATAGTGCTGGGCTATTTCGGCTATGTGGACGCCGAGGTCGCCAGCGGCAGGCTGGTGAGACCGTTCGAACTGACGGTTCCCGTCAAGAACGGCTATCACCTCGTCTATGTCGAGGAGCGGCTGGCAGACCCGCGGTTGCGCGCCTTCCGGGACTGGGTGATCGGCGAAAGCCAGCAGACGGAGGCGCCGGACAGGCAAGCGTAGCGGTGGCGCCGCTGATCAATCTGCTGCGGACACTCCGACAAGCCGATTGGCGGCGGCGAGGCCAACGAACTATTCTGACGGGATTGTGGATCGCGATGAACGTCCATCAAAGGCGGGTTCGGACCCATGGTGAAGCACAAGGTATGACCGCTTGAGACGCAAGCCGGCCGGCGTGGCAGCCATTCTGCTTGGATCGGGGGCGGTCGCCGTCACTGCCGCCTTGGTGCTCGGCTATCTGGGACGGCTTCATACGGCGTTCGATTCCTTCTCGCATTTCCGCCTCCATCTCGCGGCGCTGGCGATCGCCTGCGGGCTCCTGCTCTTGCCGCTGCGGGCCTATCTCGCGGGGCTGGCGAGCATCGCCATCGGCGCGGGCGCGGCCGCCGCGACGCTTTACGGCCTCGCCGGGCCGCCGAGCCTCTATCCCGATCCCGACCGCGAGCCCTTCGAACCGCGCTACCGGCTCCTCCATCTCAACCTCCGCTTCGACAACGAAGAGCACGGCAAGGTGCTGTCGATGATCGGGCGGGTGCGGCCCGACCTCATCCTGCTCAACGAGGTCTCCGAACCTTGGCAGGAACGGCTCGCGCATCTGCGGGCGATGTATCCCTACGGGATCGTCTGCCCGCCGCCGACCTACATAGGTGGGGTCGCGCTCCTGTCGCGGCGGCCGCTGATCGGCGAGGCCGAATGCCTCGAGCGCGGCTCGCTGGCGTTTGCGCGCGTCGACTTCTCGGGCGAGGCGGTGGACGTCATGGCCGTCCATCTCGGCTGGCCGTGGCCCTTCGAGCGGCCGCAGGAGCTGGCGTCGGCGCGCGGCCATTTTGCCGCGCTCGACGACACGGCGATCGTCGCCGGCGACTTCAACGCCGTCTTCTGGAGCTGGAGGGTCCGTGATCTCTCCACGGGAGCGCGGCTGCAACTCGTGCGCGGTGTCGGGCCGACCTGGCTGGAGGGCCGCCTGCCGGACGGCCTGCGCCGTACGGTCGGCCTGCCGATCGACCACGTGCTGGTCAAGGGCCGGGTGATCCCGCGCGCCATCAGCACGCTTGAGGATGCCGGCTCCGACCACCTGCCGATCCTCTACGAGTTCTCGCTCGCTCCGTCCGAGCCCCGGCAGGAGGTGATGCAGGCCGGGCTGTGAGGTGGCTCACATGTTCGGGTAGACCGGCCCCTCGCCGCCCTGCGGCGGAACCCAGTTGATGTTCTGGTTCGGGTCCTTGATGTCGCAGGTCTTGCAGTGGACGCAGTTCTGCGCGTTGATCACGAAGCGGGCGTCGGCCTCGCCGCCTTTGTTCTCGCCGCCCTTGTCGCGTGCACCCGGGCCTCCCGCCAGCGCGTTGCCGTCGGCGTCCACCCACTCGTAGACGCCGGCGGGGCAGTAGCGCGTCGACGGGCCGGAATAGACCATGAACTCCGACTTGCGCTGCAGTTCCAGGTCGCCGACCTTGAGATGGACCGGCTGGTCCTCTTCGTGGTTTGTGTTCGACAGGAAGACCGACGACAACCGGTCAAAGGTCAGCACGCCGTCAGGCTTCGGATAGTCGATCGGGCGATGGTCGGCCGCCGGCTCGGTCGCCGCGTAGTCGGGCTTGCCGTGGCCGAGCGTGCCGAGGATCGAGCCGCCGAAGAGCGTGTTGAGCCACATGTCGAGGCCGCCCAGCCCGACGCCGACATAGGTTCCGAAGCGCGACCAGAGCGGCTTGACGTTGCGCACCCGCTTGAGGTCGAGGCCGATGGGCCCGTCACGCCATTCGGCCTCGTAGGGCGTGATCTCGTCATGCGCGCGGCCTTCGGCGATCGCCGCCGCGGCATGCTCGGCGGCGAGCATCCCGGACAGCACCGCGTTGTGCGAGCCCTTGATGCGCGGCACGTTGACGAAGCCGGCCGAGCAGCCGATCAGCGCGCCGCCGGGGAAGGAGAGCTTCGGTACCGACTGCCAGCCGCCCTCGGTGATCGCACGCGCGCCGTAGGACAGGCGCTTGCCGCCCTCGAAGGTGTCGCGGATCGCCGGATGCGTCTTGAAGCGCTGGAACTCCTCGAAGGGCGACAGATAGGGGTTCCTGTAGTTCAGGTGGACGACGAAGCCGACCGCCACCTGGTTGTTCTCCAGGTGGTAGAGGAAGGAGCCGCCGCCGGTATTGGCCTTCAGCGGCCAGCCGAAGGAATGCTGGACGAGGCCCGGCCGATGCCTGTCGGGCGCGACTTCCCACAGCTCCTTCAGCCCGATACCGAATTTCTGCGGCTCGCGCCCGTCGGCGAGGCGGTAGCGGGCGATCAATTGCTTGGCGAGCGAGCCGCGGACCCCCTCGCCCACCAGCACGTATTTGCCCATCAGCGCCATGCCGGGCTGGTAGTTGGGGCCCCGCGTGCCGTCGCGCTCCACACCCATGTCGCCGGTGACGACGCCGGTGACCCGACCCTCCGCATCGAGGACCAGATCGGCCGCGGCGAAGCCCGGATAGATCTCGACACCGAGCGCCTCGGCCCGCGTCGCCAGCCAGCGGCAGACATTCCCCAGAGAGACGATGTAGTTGCCGTGATTGTTCATCAGCGGCGGCATGAGGACGTTCGGCACGCGCACCGACCCGGCCGGTCCCAGGACGAGGAACTGGTCGTCGGTCACCGGCGTCCGGAACGGGTGGGTGTCGTCGTCCCGCCAGTCGGGCAGCAGCCGGTCGATGCCGATCGGGTCGACGACCGCGCCGGAGAGGATATGCGCTCCGACCTCCGCCCCTTTCTCCAGCACCACCACCGAGAGCTCGGGGTTCACCTGCTTCAGCCGGATGGCGGCGGAAAGTCCCGCGGGACCCGCGCCGACGATCACGACGTCGAACTCCATGCTCTCGCGCTCGACTTCGTCCATCTAATCCCTCCGCTCCGCCTGCCGGCCGCTCGCTTCGGCCGATCCTCGCTAGATAGCCGATCGGTTCCGGCGGCGAAACCGGCAGAAACCGCGACTGTCCATGGCCGCGCCGGTACAACTAGCGCCGCGGCTCCGAGACGCTAGATGCCCTTTACGTAAAGGTCAATTATCGAGCCAGGCTGTGCGGCAACTTGCGCGCTCGCGAAGCTAGTCGGCGATGGCGCCGCAGGTGAGGTTGGCGACGGCGCCCGTCATCGCCGCAGCCCGGTCGGAAGCGAGGAACGCTGCCGTCTCGGCCAACTCGCCAAGGCGCGGCAGGCGCTTCAGCATCGTCATCCGGGCCGCGCCGTCCAGCCACGTGTCGACGCTCATGCCGAGGGTTTTCGCCTTGGCCTCGAACATGGGTGCGGTGAAGGACCCGGCGGCAGGCGCGTCGGCCAGCGCGTGCGAGCGCAGGCACACGACCCGAATGTCCCGCGTGCCAAGCTCGTCGGCAAGCGTGCGCGAGAACGCCTCGATGCCGGCCTGCGATGCGGCGTGCCCGAGATGTCCTCCGACCGCGAGCCTGGCGGCCGGTGCCGAGACCGTCAGGATGACGCCCGGACGCCCGTTGCCCATATGCGGCGCGACGGCCCGGGCGGTCAGGAACATGGCGCGAAGGTAGCGGTCGATCGGCAGCATGAACGCCTTGAGCGACAGGCGATCCATCGTCGTGCCCTGGTCGTGTGGAAAGCTCACCGCGTTGAGCATGATGTCGATGCCGCCCAGCCCGTCGGCCGTCCGGGCCGCATGGCGCTCGACCGCCTCCTCGTCGAGCACGTCGAGTGCCGCCGTCTCTGCCTCGCCGCCAGCGGCTCTGATGGCGGCGGCCGTCTCGTCCAGCCGCTGCAGGCTGCGGCCGGCCAGGACCAGCCGTGCTCCCTCACGCGCGAAGACGCGGGCGACCGCGGCGCCGATCGCGCCGCCGCCGCCATAGATGAGGGCGTTCTTGCCGCTCAGCATCGCCATCACGCTCCCGCCGCTGTCGTGCTGGCATCGCTGGCCAGGATGTCCTCGAGCACGCCGAAAATCTCGCTCCATCCGGCCCGGTGGCCCTCGCGCGCCTCCTCGCTCCTGAACTTCACCTGCCTGAGATTGATGGCGGTCTTGCCCGGTCCCGCCTCGGCGAAATCGATCGTTACGACGCTGTCGTCGAGCGAATACGGCGACTCCCAGGTGAAGGCGAGCCGCGAATGCGGCACGATCTCGAGATAAGTTCCGGCGTGCGGTATCTCCTTGTCTTCACTCACCATGACGATCGAGAAACGTCCGCCCTTGACCGGGTCGTTCTGCACCTTGGCATCCGCCGCATTCGCCAGCGGCGGCTTCATGAAGCGCGAGAGCGTCCGCGGCGACAGCCACGCCTCGAACACCTTGTCGAGCGGCGCCGCGATCGTGCGGCTCACCTCAAGTTCCAGTTCCTGCATCGTTTCGGTCATGATCGTCATCCTTCGCAACGAGTACGTCTTCAAGCGCCACAAGGCGCAGTTCCCAAATGGACTTCAACTGGCCGAACCAGTCCTCGGTCAGCTTCAGCGGCTCGAGTTCGGCCGCGATGATGTGCTCCCTGCCGACGGTCCGGCGGGTGACGAGCCCCGCCTCCTCCAGTACCTTGATGTGCTTGGACACGGAGTTGAGCGAGATGTCGAAATGGGCGGCGAGCGCAGTCACCCTCGACGCCCCCTCCTGGACGAGCAGCGTCAGTATCTTCCGCCGCGTCGTATCTCCGGCGGCCTTGAGAATGCGCGAGAGCACCTCTTCGTCCATCATTCACCCTGCAGGTTGAATATCCTCGATCGGAGCGATAGTCAACCACATGGATGAATATTTTGGAAGCGGGGCGAGGGAGACCTCCGGGAGACCCGGAAGCCGGTGGCGCCACCGCTGCCGGCGTTCTATTCTCGGCCGATGAACGCAATCCCCGACCTGCGCGAGCTGCTGGCCTTCTATCGGGAGGCCGGGGTCGACGAGCCGCTGCACGACGAGCCGGTGGACCGTTTCGCCGAGGCGAAGCGCGCCGCCCCTGCTCCAGCGCGGCTTCGCCCGGACCCTGCCCAACCGGCGCCGGCGCCCCTTGGCTCTGCCGAGGCGCCAGGGTTCCACACGGCGCCGCTCGCCGCGCCCGCCACCCCCGTCGCCGTTCCCGACGAGGCGCAGGCGGCGCTGGCCCGCGAGGCGGCGCGCTCTGCCGGGTCGCTGGACGAGCTGAAGACCGTCCTCGCCGGCTTCGACGGCTGCAATTTGAAGTTCACCGCCAAGAACCTCGTCTTCGGCGACGGCAACCCCCGGGCCGACCTGATGCTGGTCGGCGAGGCGCCGGGCCGCGAGGAGGATCTGGAGGGGCTGCCCTTCATCGGCCGGTCAGGGCGCCTGCTCGACCGCATGCTCGGTGCGATCGGCCGCGACAGGACGAGCGCCTATATCGCCAACGTCATCCCCTGGCGCCCGCCGGGCAACCGCACGCCGACCCCGATGGAGACCGAGATCTGCCGCCCGTTCATCGAGCGGCAGATCGAGCTGGTCGCGCCCAAGGTGCTGGTCACGCTCGGCGGTCCGTCGACCAAGCTGGTGCTGGGGCTGAGCGAGGGCATCCTGCGGCTGCGCGGCAAGTGGCAGGTCCATTCGACGGCCGGCGGCGCCATGATCGAGACCATGCCGACGCTCCACCCGGCCTATCTCCTGCGCAACCCGGCCCACAAGAAGCTCGCCTGGCGGGATTTCCTGGAGATCAGGGCGAAGCTCGGGTAGGTGAGATCAGTCCCCTATCTTGAGTGTGGCCCTGCGGCCGTCGGAGATGGTAGCCGTTCCTTCGCCGCGCGGCGGAAACTGCGAGAGCAGCCTGTAGGTAAAGCTGGCGGAGAGCGAGCCGCAGGTCAGCGTGCCTTCTCCCGACGTGAAGAAGAAGTTGATGCTCGACCTGCCGGTGCAGTCGGTGCCGTCGCCGAGCCGGCCGATGACGACACCCGACCTGGTGATCGTGTTCAGCGTCACGCTGCCCTGGAAGGTTAGCGTACGGTCGTCCGAGCGGCCGGAGACCGGCGCGGTGACATGGATCGGGCTCTGGGCCTGGGCCGTCGACGCACCCGTCGTGAGGGCGATGCCGAGCAGCAGCCTGGCAAGCGCCCCGATGCCTCGACGATTGAATTCGGCTTTCCGTTCCATCCCCGATTGAGTGAACAGCAACATATCCTTCTCGACAAGGAGATTGTCGCCCCGCGGCGAAACTGGCGCCGCCGCGGGGCGGTTTCCGGCTCAGACCTTGAGCCGGGCCGGGCGCAGCCCCTGCATCTGGAGCAGCGCGAAACCTGCCACCGCGAGCGCCTGCGCCGATACGAAGGCGATGCCGAGCAGGTTGGGCGAAACGAGGCCGGAGACGAGGATGCCAAAGCTTGCGGCGGCCCACAGAAGGTTGGTGGCGACCACGTCGACGAGGAAGAGACGTGGCATCATCTGCCGCCGCGCGAGGACCACGAGCAGCGCCGTCCAGGGCAGGAGCACGAGGCCAGCCCAGAACAGCAGCGGCTGCGGCAGGCCGAGCAGCGGCGCGAGGAAGCCCGCTCCCGCGGCCATCAGCAGGCCGGCGGCACCGCTCGCCGCCGCGTCGGCCAGAAGCGTGTTCCTGAGCATCGGGGTGATCGTGACGGACATGGTTTTCTCCTTCTCGTCCCTGGGCCGCGCCCTCGGCGAGGCAAGGCGGATGCTGGACGAGGCGAAGCCGCATTGCGATTACGCGCGAGGTAATAGGCACGCGCCGCCCGACCGGACTAGGTTCGGTCCGTCGAACCGGGGAACAGGAATGAACGAAGCCGCCGTCGGACAGATCATCAGGCACTGGCGCGGCCGCCGCAGGCTGAGCCAGCTCGACCTCGCGCTCGAGGCTGAAATCTCGCAGCGCCACTTGAGCTTCGTCGAGAGCGGCCGTGCGGCGCCGTCGCGTCCCATGGTGCTGCAGCTCGCAGAGAGCCTGAAGCTGCCGCTGCGCGAGCGCAACCGGATGCTGCTCGCCGCCGGCTACGCGCCCGTCTTCCCGGAGCGGCGCCTCGACGACCCCGCGCTCGCCAATGCGCGCGCGGCCGTGCGCCTCGTGCTGAAGGGCCACGAGCCCTTCCCTGCCCTGGCGGTCGACCGGCACTGGAACATGGTCGACGCCAATGCCGCGATCGGGCCGTTCCTCGAGCTGGTGCGCGCGCCGGACCTCCTGCAGCCGCCCGTCAACGTGCTGCGCCTCTGCCTTCATCCGCAGGGCCTGTCGGCCAGCATCCTCAATCTCGGCGAATGGCGCCACCACCTGCTGGAGCGGCTGCGGCGGCAGATCGACGCCTCGGGCGACGCGGGCCTGGTCGAGCTGGAACGCGAGCTTGCCTCCTATCCGGGCCGGCAGCCGCCGCCCCGCCACGCCGAGGCGCTGATCGCCGTGCCGCTCAGGCTGCGGCGGGGCGAGGACGTCCTGAGCTTCATAAGCACGATCACCGTCTTCGGGACGCCGGTCGACGTGACGCTGTCGGAACTGGCGATCGAATCCTTCTTCCCCGCCGATCCCGAGACCGCGCGGATATTGTCGGGGAGAGCCGAGGATGGCGGGATAGCAGGCTAGGACGCAATCTGCGTCCTGCATTTGGCTGCACGACACGTCCTCGGAGGAGTGAGATCATGACCGGCATGGAAGTCTTCTATTTTGTCGTCCTGCCGCTCGCGATCGCGGGAGGAGGCTGGCTCGCGGTCATGCTGCACGAGCGCTCCGGCCGGGATAGCCGCCTTCGTCCGGGCGAATGAGTGCTGCTTTCGTCCCCGGAATCGGGATGATCATTCGATCGAATCACGCCGCCTTCACGCTGACATGGACATCTGTCAGCGCCTGCATCGTGCTTATCACCTTGAAAAGGTTGTCTGCGCGCGGATTCCCCTTCTCGCTCAGCATCCGCATCAGGCTCTTCGACGGGATACCGACAGCGGCAGAAAGAGCGTCGAAGCCAATCGTCGCATTGATGTAGGTCCTCAACACAGCCTTGCCGGTGTCGACCTCGCCGTTGATCAGCAGGTCGAGTGCTTGGGTAAGGAGTTGCTGCCGGAAGGCTGTATCCTCCGAGGCGCGCTGCCGAACCGTTTCCCGGAAATCACGCGTCAGCGGCATTCGAGCCCTCCTTCTTCCCTCCCCGATAGTCGGCCCATCGAAGCCGGGAGGTTGCGATGTCCTCCTGCTGACGCTGCTTCGATGGTGCCATATATGGCACCATTCTTCAACAAGCGCTACTGCGGCGGGCTGACCTTGCGCGCCTTGCCGCGCTCGAGGCCGAGCTGGTGCTCGCGCCAGATGATGAGGATGCCGGCGCCGACGACGATCGCGCCGCCGACCAGCATGTAGGGCGTCGGCACGTCGCCGAAGACGAAGAAGCCGACGCCGATCGCCAGGATCATCGAGCTGTATTCGAACGGCGCGATCGTCGCCATCTGAGCGTGACGGTAGCTTTCGGTCATCAGGAGCTGGCCGACGCCGCCGGCGATGCCCGCGCCGATCAAGAGCGCCACCTGCCCTGCCGAGAGCGTGTGCCAGCCGAACGGCCAGGTGGCGAGCGCGATCACTGAGGCGGTCAGCGAGAACCACAAGACGATGGTAGCCGTCTTCTCGACCGCGACCAGGCGCCGTACCAGCAGCGCCGCGACGGCGGAGGCGGCGGCTGCGCCGAGCGCGGCCGCGACGCCGACCGCCTGCTCGTTGCCCATTTCCTCCGCGCCCGAGAGCAGCGTCAAATTCGGCCAGGAGATGATGAAGACGCCGACCAGCCCCACCGCGACCGCGGTCCAGCGGAAGATGCGGATCGTCTCGCCCATGAAGAGCGCACTGAAGACAACGACGAGCAGCGGCTGCGCGTAGTTGAGCGTTATCGCGTCGGGCAGCGGCAGCCGCGTCAGCGCGATGAAGGTCAGCCCCATGCTGAGGACGCCGACCAGCCCGCGCATAACGTGGCTCGCCGGCCGGGTCGTCGATAACGCTCCCGCCAGTTCCCGTCTGTAGGCCAGCATCACCAGGATCGGGAAGACGGCGAAGAACGAGCGGAAAAAGACGATCTGCCCCGCCGGCAGCTGCCCCGACGACTTGATCATCGCGGCCATGGTGACGAAGGCGCAGACCGAGACGACCTTCAGCAGGATGCCGGTCAGCGCGTTGCGGCCGGTGAGATCCGGCATGGTCGGCGTCGGCAAGCTACGCCCTCCGCGGCGGCGCGGCGGGCCTCACGAGACCCGCGCCGCCTGGATCGTCTGCCACACCCGGCCGGGCGTCGCGGGCATTTCGATATGGGTGATGCCGTAGCCGCGGTGGAGCGCGTCGGTGATGGCGTTGACGACCGCCGGCGCGGCGCCGATCGTGCCGGCCTCGCCCGCACCCTTGATGCCCATCGCGTTGGTCGTCGAGGGCACGTTGCGCGTCTCGAAGCCGAAGCTCGGCATGTCGTCGGCGCGCGGCATGCCGTAATCCATGAAGCTCGCCGTCACGAGTTGGCCGTCCTCGGTATAGACCGTGTCCTCCGTCAGCGCCTGGCCGATCCCTTGCGCCACGCCGCCATGGACCTGTCCGGCGAGCAGCACCGGGTTCACCGTCGCGCCGAAGTCGTCGACGATCGTGTAGCGCAGGATCTCCGTTCGTCCCGTCTCGGGGTCGATCTCGACCTCGCAGATATGCGTCCCGTTCGGATAGGTCGCCTCGTCCTGCACGAAGGTGCCGAAGCCGCGCACGTCCTCCGGCGCGCCGGCGGCACGGGCGATCGCGGCAAAATCCATCGACCGGTCGGTGCCGACGATGCGCGCCGTGCCGTCGATCAGCTCTATGTCGGCAGGAGCCGCCTCCAGCTCGTCGGCCGCGACCGTGCGGATCTTCTCGGCGAGATCCTCGCCCGCCCGCACCGCGGAGACGCCGCCGAGCGGGACCGAGCGCGAGCCGCCCGTGCCGCCGCCCTTGTCCAGCTCGTCGGTGTCGCCCTGGCGCACGTTTACCTGCGCGATATCGATCCCCAGCTTGTCGGCGACCAGCTGGGCATAGGCGGTGGCGTGCCCCTGCCCGTTCGACTGGGTGCCGATCAGCAGCGTCACCGAGCCGTCCTCGTTGAGCTGCAGATGCACCGGCTCCGAACCGGCGAAGGCGCAGGCCTCGACATAGGTCGCCATGCCGATGCCGCGCAGGCGGCCGCCGGCCTTCGCTTCCCTGGCGCGCGCTTCGAAGCCCGCCCAATCCGCGCGCTCCATTGCGAGGTCCATGTGCGCGGCGAACTCGCCCACGTCGTATTTGCGGCCGGTCGGCGTCGTGTAGGGGAACTGCTCGGGACGAATGAAGTTGCGGCGCCTGATCTCCGCCGGGCCGAGTCCGGTCTCCCGTCCGCAGGCGTCGACCAGCTTCTCGAGCAGGAAGGCCGCCTCCGGACGGCCCGCGCCGCGGTAGGCGTCGACCGGGCACGTATTGGTGTAGACGCCGTGGATGGTCACGTCGAGGGCTTCGATGTTGTAGACGCCGGTCGACATGGTCGCACCCATCCAGGGGATGAACGGGCCATACTGGGAGCAGTAGGCCCCGAGGTTGGCAATCAGGTCGACCCGCAGCGCCAGGAAGCGTCCGTTCTCGTCCATGGCCATCGAGGCGTTCACGACGTTGTCGCGGCCCTGCGCATCAGTCATGAAGTGCTCGCCGCGGTCGCAGGTCCACTTGACCGGCCGTCCGAGCCGGCGCGCCGCCTCGAGCACCAGCGGGTACTCGCGGTAGACGAAGGACTTGGGGCCGAAGCCGCCGCCGACGTCCGGGGTCACGACGCGCAGCTGCGCGGCCTCAATGCCCATCACCTCGGCGATGATCTTCTGCACCGAGTGGACGCCCTGCGTGCCGGTCGTCAGCACGAAGCGACCGGCGTCCGCGTCCCACTCGCCGAGCGCGGCGCGCGTCTCCATGTAGTTGGCGACCAGCCGGTTGTTGCGGAACGCGATCGAGGTGACCCGGCTCGCCTTCGCGAAGGCGGCGTCGGTCCTGGCGCGGTCGCCCAGCTCGTAGAGGAAGGCGCGGTTCGAGCCGTCCTCCGGCCGCACCAGCGCGGCGCCTTCCTCGAGCGCAGCCGCGGTGTCTGCGACGGCGTCGATCTGGTCGAACTCGATCTCGATCAGCTCCGCCGCGTCCTGTGCCTGCGCCCGCGTCTCGGCGACCACGAAAGCGATCGCGTCGCCGACATAGTGCACGCGCTCCCGGCAGAGGATCGGAATGTCGCGCGACGGCGCCCGGGTCCCGTCGGGCTGCTTCTGCATCACCCCGCATCTGAGATCGCCGAGATGGCCGATGTCCGCGGCCGTCAGGACGAGATGGACGCCCGGCGCCGCGCGCGCCTCATCCAGCGATCCAATGGTGAAGGATCCGTTCGGCACAGGGGAGCGCAGCACGAAGCCGTGCAAGGCGCCGTCCCTATGAATGTCGTCGGTATAGCGGCCGGCGCCTCTCACGAAAGCGTCGTCCTCCTTGCGCAGCACGGAGGCACCCATCCCGAATTTCGGCGTGATCACGTTCATCGATGTTTCCTGGAAGCGGTGGCGTGGAGGCTGAGGCGGCGAGTGTTGTCGATGCGGCGGGATCGTGTAAAGAGCGGCGTGCCTAACAAGATGGATACCGGCGGGGACGATGGTAGTCGATAGCGGACGGGTTTACCGGATCGAGGACTATCGTCCAAGCGACTACCTCATCCCGCGCACTCGATTGACCTTTCGTCTCGATCCGGATGCGACCCAGGTCGTCGCCGAGCTCGACGTCGAGCGCCGCCACGGCGCCCCACTCGACGCCGCGCTCACCCTCGACGGAGACGGGCTGGAGCTCGTGAGCCTCACGCTCGACGGGCGCAAGCCGGCGGCCGGCACATACGACGCCTCGCCCGACCGCCTGCTGCTGAAGCGGCTGCCCGTGAAGGACGCCTTCACGCTCCGCATCGAGACGCGGCTCGCGCCGGCGGCCAATGCGGCCCTCATGGGGCTCTATCTCTCCAACGGCATCTACTGCACCCAGTGCGAGGCTGAGGGCTTCCGCCGCATCACCTATTTCCTCGACCGGCCCGACCTCCTGTCGGTCTACACGGTGCGGGTCGAGGCCGATCGTGCCGCAGCGCCGGTCCTGCTGTCGAACGGAAACCTCGCGGAGACGGGCGATCTTGACGGCGGCCGCCATTTCGCCGTCTGGCACGACCCGCATCCCAAGCCGTCATACCTCTTCGCGCTCGTCGCCGGCGACCTCGGCCGGCTGGGCGACAGCTTCACCACCGCCTCCGGCCGCGAGGTTGAGCTCGGCATCTATGTCGAGCACGGCAAGGAGCCCCGCGCTGCCTATGCGATGGACGCGCTGAAGCGCTCGATGACCTGGGACGAGGAGGTCTTCGGCCTCGAATACGATCTCGACGTGTTCAACATCGTCGCCGTGCCCGACTTCAACATGGGGGCGATGGAGAACAAGGGTCTCAACATCTTCAACGACAAATACGTCCTGGCGGACGCCGAGACCGCGACTGACGCCGACTACGCCAATATCGAGGCGATCGTCGCGCACGAGTATTTCCACAATTGGACCGGCAACAGAATCACTTGCCGGGACTGGTTCCAGCTCTGCCTGAAGGAGGGCCTGACGGTCTTCCGCGACCGCGAGTTCAGCGCCGACCAGCGCTCGCGCGCGGTCGAGCGCATCGGCGACGTGCGTGCGCTGCGCGCGCACCAGTTCCCGGAGGACCAGGGGCCGCTCGCGCATCCGGTTCGGCCGCGGCGCTACCGCGAGATCAACAATTTCTACACGGCGACCGTCTATGAGAAGGGCGCCGAGGTGGTGCGCATGATCCGCACCGTGGTCGGCGCCGACGCCTTCCGCGACGGCATGCGGCTCTATGTCGAGCGGCATGACGGGCAGGCGGTCACCATCGAGGAGTTCGTCAGGGCGTTCGAGGACGCATCCGGCCGCGACCTCGCCCAGTTCGCGCTCTGGTATCATCAGGCCGGCACGCCCAACATCGCGATCTCCGAGAGCTTCGATGCCGGCGCGGGCACGCTGACGCTCGACATCGAGCAGACCGTGCCGCCGACGCCGTCGGAGACCCGCAAGCGGCTCATGCACATTCCTCTCGCCTTCGGCCTGCTCGACGAGGAGGGCAATCCCCTTGCTTGGCAAGGAGCCGAAGGCGCAGCCGTCGAGGACGGCGTCATCCATGTCCGCAAGCGCCGCCACCACGTCCGCTTCCACGGCCTGCGGCAGCGGCCGGTCGTCTCGATCAATCGCGGCTTCTCCGCGCCGGTCACGATTGCCCACCAGCGGCCGCCGCACGACCGTCTGCTGCTCGCGCGCCGGGACGACGATCTCTTCGGCCGCTGGGAAGCGCTCAACACCCTCGTCACCGAAGCTCTGATTGGCGCCTTCCGCACCATACTCGGCGGGGGGGAGCCGGAGTTCGCGCCGGAGCTCGTCGCGCTCGCCGGCGAGATCGCATCGGACGCCGCACTCGAGCCCGCCTATCGTGCGCTCGCACTGACGCTCCCCTCCGAGACGGACGTCGCGCGCGAGATCGGCAACCAGATCGACCCCGATGCCATCCACGCGGCACGGCAGAAACTCATCGTCGAGATCGCCCGCACCAATGTCGACGCCTTTGCAGAGGCCCGCGCGTCGATGCGCGATGGGCGGCCATTCAGTCCGGACGCCGAGAATGCGGGACGGCGCGCCCTCGCCAACGTGCTGCTCGACTACCTGGCGGCGGCAAGCGACGCGCCGCAGGAGACCGCTTCGGCCTATGCGGACGCGACCAACATGACCGACCGGTTCGCAGCGCTCGGCATCCTCGCCCATCGCTTCGCCGGCCGACCCGAGAGCGTTGACGCCCTTGCCGATTTCGAGCGGCGCTACGGCGGCGATCCGCTCGTGATGGACAAGTGGTTCCACATCCAGGCGACGGTCCCGGGCCCGCAGACGCTCGATACCGTCCGCCGCCTCAAGCAGCATGCCGCCTTCTCGCTGCGCAACCCGAACCGGGTGCGCTCGCTCATCGGCGCCTTCGCCAACGCCAACCAGACCGGCTTCCACCGCCGCGACGGCGAGAGCTACCGCTTCTTCGCCGAGACCGTGCTGGCGGTCGACGGGTTCAACCCGCAGGTTGCCGCGCGGCTTGCCACGGCGCTCAGGTCGTGGCGGCTCCTGGAACCGGAACGGCAGGCGGCGGCCCGCAGCGCGCTTCTGATGCTGGCCGAGCCGGAAGGCCTTTCTTCCGACCTCCGCGATATCGTCGACCGCACCCTCGCCTGAACGGTTAACGAATCGCAAATAATTCGCTGGCACCCTCTTGCCAGCACGAATCCGGCCTGATTCCTTATGGACGATTCGGGATGCGGCCTTTTCCGAATCACGAGGGGAAATCGACGGACAAGGAGCCTTGAATGGCTAGAGCGGACGCGTGGCGCGCGCCCGGCGGGCGTTTCTTTGCCGGTTGGCGGAGCGGTGGCTCGCTGCCGGGCAATGCCCGCTTCATTGCGGCACCCGCATATCGACGGCTGCTCGCCGCGGAGCCGCTGCTGCGCCGCTCGATCCCCATCCTGATCATCGTCTTCCTGATCGTCGTCGCGGCGGCGCGGGCCATGTCGCTGATGGCGCTGAAGGACGAGACCGAGCGCAATGCCAAGGCGCTGCTGTCGCTGGCGTCGGCGCAGCTTCTGAGCTCCTCCCAGATCGATCATCGCGGCGAGCCGATCGACGGGCTGGCGGCCGAGGCCGTTGTCGAGGAGGTCGCGCGGCGCGCCGGCTTCGGCGCGGGACAGCTTCTCCTTCTCACCGATCAGAGCTTCAAGATCGTGGCGGCCTCGGGAGCGGCCAAGCAGCATGTCGGGCGCCAGCTCGACACGATCGTCAGCGGCGGCCAGCCGCTCTTCCTGTTCGGCGCCCGCGCCGGCGTGATGGACGTGCGTGTGGCGGAAGAGGACTGGCACGCCGCGGTCGACCTGTCGGCCAGCCGTACCGGGGCGGCCGTGGCTCTGATCTCCAACGATGCCGTGCTCGCCGAGTGGCGGAAGTCGGTCTCGCTCAATGCCACCCTCTTCGTGCTGACGGGCGGGGTGCTGCTCGTCATCCTCTACGCCTATTTCGGCCAGGCGGCGCGGGCGCTCGCCGCCGACCGCATCTATCTGGAGGCGCATCAGCGGGTGGATCTCGCCCTGGTCCGCGGCCGCTGCGGCCTGTGGGACTGGGATCTCGAGCGCGGGCGCATGTACTGGTCGCGGTCCATGTACGAGATGCTGGGTTACGAGCCCTGCGAGGCGATGCTCTCCTTTGGGTCCGTCTCCGAAATCATCCATCCGGACGACCTCGACATGTTCGACCTCGCCAACCGCATCCTGGCGCGCAACGTCGAGCAGGTCGACCAGGTCTTCCGCATGCGCCACGCCGACGGGCAGTGGATCTGGATCAGGGCCAAGGCGCAAGTGAACGACCCCAACGCGCCCGAGCTCCACCTGATCGGCATTGCGGTCGACGTGACCGAGCAGCGCAGCCTCGCCCAGCGCTCGGAAGCGGCCGACCTGAGGCTGCGCACCGCGATCGAGAACATCTCGGAGTCCTTCGTCCTGTGGGATGCCGAGCAGAAGCTCGTCATGTGCAACACCAAGTTCCAGCAGGACAACGGCCTGTCGGACCGCGACGTGATGCCCGGCACCTCGCGCGACGAGATCGAGAACCGCAAGGCCGCCTTCCTCTACGAGCGCAGGCTCGCCAACGCCAACGGCCCGAAGGGCGGCGCGACCTACGAGCGCCAGCTCGCAGACGGCCGCTGGCTCCAGGTCAACGAGTTGCGCACCCGCGACGGCGGCACCGTCTCGGTCGGCGCCGACGTCACGCAGCTCAAGCAGCATCAGGAGAAGCTGGTCGAGAGCGAGCGCCGCCTGATGGCGACGATCCACGACCTCAGCCTCGCCCGCAAGGCCGAGGGCGAGCGCGCCGCCGAGCTGATGGACCTCAACCGCAAGTACATGAAGGAGACGGAGCGCGCCGAGGCGGCCTCGAAGGCCAAGTCCGAGTTCCTCGCCAACATGTCGCACGAGCTCCGGACCCCGCTCAACGCGATCATCGGCTTCTCCGAGCTCATGTCGTCGCGGCTCTTCGGCCCGCTCGGCTCGGACAAGTACGAGGAGTACATCCGCGACATCCACGGCAGCGGCCAATACCTGCTCGGCGTCATCAACGACATCCTCGACATGTCGAAGATCGAGGCGGGCCAGTTCTCGATCGACCGCGAGAGCATCGACCTCTGCCCGCTCATCCGCGAGACGATGCGCGTCGTCTCGCTGCAGGCGGCCGACAAGTCGATCACCGTCGAGACCAACATCCCCGACACGATGTCGCTCTACGCCGACCGGCGCGCCATCAAGCAGATCGTCATCAACCTCTTGTCCAACGCCGTGAAGTTCACCGGCGACGGCGGCCGCATCTCGCTACGGGCCCGCAAGGTCTCCGGCGCCATCATGCTGTCGATCGAGGATACGGGCTGCGGCATCCCGCGGGAGGCGCTGCGCAAGCTCGGCCGTCCGTTCGAGCAGGTTCAGAACCAGTTCTCCAAGAACCACACCGGCTCGGGCCTCGGCCTCGCCATCTCCCGCTCGCTCGCCGAACTCCATGGCGGCGCGCTCAAGATCCGGTCGACCGAGGGCGTCGGGACGATTGTCTCCGTGCGCATCCCCGTCGTGCCGGGGCGCGAGCGCAACCGCACGATCACGAGGGTGGCCGCCTGAGCCGGTCGGGCGGCCGTTACCGAGCGGATTTGCCTGGGGACGCAGGCGTGCGATCAATCGCACGACGCAACCGACAGGTGATTCGCTGTGACGCCCGCCCTCGATGAACTCCTTGCGATAGGCCGCGAGTACGCGCCGCTCGTCGCCGCTGTGGCGGCCCTGCTCGCGCTGCTCGTCGCCCTCCTGGTGCTGCGGCGGCTCGGCACCCGTGATCGCGACGAGGCGCTGCAGGCCCTCGCCTCCCGCCTCCATGCGATCGAGGAGGCGCAGCAGCGGCTCGAACGGGTCGTGCGCGAGGACCTGCGCGGCGCGCGCGAGGAGAATGCCGGCCTGGCGCGGCACCTGCGGGAAGAGGTGGCGGCGAGCGTCAAGCAGCTCGGCGATGGCGTCGGCGCCCGCATGGGCGAGATGTCGGACCACCAGCGCCAGCGCTTCGAGCATTTCGCGATCGGGTTGAAGGACAGCCACGACGCGCAGGCCCGCATGGTGGGCGAGATGCGCGGCGAGATGTTCCGACAGCTGGAAGCCATGAAGCTCCAGCAGGGCGAGAGCCAGACCGCGCTGCGCCAGCAGGTGGCGACCAACCTCGCCGGCTTCGGCGACGCCACGCGGGCCCAGATGAACCAGCTCTTCGAGATACAGAAGGGCCAGCATGACGGCTTCCAGAAGCGGATCGCCGAGATGACGGAGGCGAATGCCAGGGCGGGTGAGGCGCTGCGGCTTTCCGTCGACGCTCAGCTCACCGCGCTCCGCACCGAGAATGCAGAGAAGCTCGAGGTGATGCGCGCCACCGTCGACGAGAAGCTGCAGGGCACGCTCGAGCAGCGGCTGGGCGAGTCGTTCAAGATGGTCGGCGAGCGGCTGGAGGCGGTCCACAAGGGACTCGGCGAAATGCAGACGCTGGCGACCGGCGTCGGCGACCTGAAGCGCGTGCTGACCAACGTCAAGGCGCGCGGCACCTGGGGCGAGGTGCAGCTGGGTGCCCTGCTCGAACAGGTGCTCACCCCCGGCCAGTATGTCGCCAATGCCGCGACGTCGCCTCATTCGGGCGAGCGCGTCGAGTTCGCAATCCGCCTCCCGGGCCACGAGGACGGGGCCGAGGTGCTGCTGCCGATCGACGCCAAGTTCCCGATCGAGGACTACGAGCGCCTCCAGCACGCGTCCGAGATCGGCGACGTCGCGGGTGTCGAGGCCGCGTCGAAGGCGCTGGAGATGCGCATCCGCGGCTGCGCGCGGGACATCTGCACCAAGTACATCAACCCGCCGGCGACGACCGATTTCGGCATCATGTTCCTGCCGACCGAGGGTCTCTATGCCGAGGTCATCCGCCGGCCCGGCCTGTGCGACGAGCTCCAGCGCGACTGGCGGGTGGTGGTCGCCGGCCCCACCACGCTCAACGCCATCCTCAACAGCCTGCAGATGGGCTTCCGGACGCTTGCGATCCAGAAGCGGTCGAGCGAGGTCTGGCAGGTGCTGGCCGCGGTGAAGACCGAGTTCGGCAAGTTCGGGCCGGTGCTCGAAAAGGTGCAGAAGAAGCTGCAGGAGGCGTCGAACCAGATGGACCTGGTCGGCCGCCGCGAGCGTGCGCTGCAGCGCAGCCTGCGCGACGTCGCCGAGCTCCCGGCCGGCGAATCGCAGGCGCTGCTCGCGCTGCCCGAGATCGACGTCGAGGCGGACGAGCGCGACCTCGACGACGCGCGCGACGCGGCCGAGTAGCTAGGCAAGAAGCCGGTCGAAATGGCCGCGCACCCGGCGCGCGGTCTCCTCCAGATGGGCCTTCAGCACGCCGAGGTCGGGCAGGTCCGTCTCGCGCAGCAGCAGGTCGGCCAGCCCTGACGGAATGTCGTCGGGCTCCAGCGGCCCCGTCAGGCAGAGCCGGATGATCTGGGTGAGCGCCGAATAGAGCCGGTGCGCCTCGACCAGCTCCCGCCGCGTCTGCTCGTCGCAGAAGCCCGCGGACAGGCGCGCGAGCGTCTCGGCGGTCGACGTCGTCCGTGCCCCCCCCTCGACCAGCCCGGTCAGCGTCGCGACCTGGGCGAGGAATTCGAGGTCGATCAGCCCGCCCGGCACCAGCTTGAGGTCCCAGACGTCGCGCGGCGGCTTCTCCTCCTCGATCAGCCGGCGCATGTCGCGCGCCTCGCGCGCGATCTTGGCGAGCTCGCGCGGCATCGCGAGGATGTCGGCGATTTCCGCCTCGACCTCGCCCAGCAGCGTCCGGTCGCCGGTCACCGGCCGGGCCCTGGTCAGGGCCATGTGCTCCCAGGTCCACGCATCGCTCCGCTGGTACTTGCGGAAGGCCTCGACATGGGTCGCGACCGGGCCCTTGTTGCCGGAGGGCCGCAGCCGCAGGTCGAGCTCGTAGAGGATGCCTTCCGCCGTCGGGGCGGAGACGGCAGCGATCAGCCGCTGCGTCAGCCTCGCATAGTAGTGCGACGGCGCGAGCCCCTTCTCCCCGTCCGATTCGTCAGCGTCGGAATCGTGGTCGTAGAGCAGGATGAGGTCGACGTCGGAACCGGCCGTCAGCTCGCGGCTGCCGAGCTTGCCCATGCCGAGCACGCAGACGCGGCCGCCGGGCACGCGGCCGTGCCGCAGCGCGAACTCCTCCTGCACGGCGTCGAGGGCGGCGCCGATCGTCAGGTCGGCAAGGTCGGAGAAGGCCTTGCCGGCGCGCGTCGCGTCGATCGCGCCGGTCAGGAGCCTGATCCCGATCAGGAACTTCTGCTCGGCGGCGAAGATGCGCAGCCGATCGAGCTTTTCCTCGTGGAGCGAAGCGCCCTCTAGGAAGGCAGCGAGCCGCTCGGCCAGATAGGCCTTGTTGGGCAGCTCGCTCATCAGCCCGGGGTCCAGCAGCCCGTCGAAGACATGCGCGCGGCGGGTGATGATCGCCGCGAGCCGCGGTGCCGAGCCCATGATGTTGGCCATCAGGCGCAGCAGGCCGGGATTAGACTGCAGGAGCGAGAAGAGCTGGATGCCGGCCGGCAGCCCCTTCAGGAACTCGTCGAAGCGCAGCAGTGCCTCGTCGGCGCGGCGCGTCTCGCCGAAGGCGGCGAGCAGAGCCGGCGTCAGCTCGGTCAGCCGCTCGCGCGCCTCGGCCGACTGCGTGGCGCGGTAGCGGCCAAAATGCCACGTCCGGATCACGCGGGCGATGTCGCTCGGCCGCGCGAACCCCATCTGCGACAGCGTGTGCATCGTGTCCGGGTCGTCGACGTCGCCGGTGAAGACGAGATTGCCGACACCGCTCGAAAGCTGCGGCGCGGTCTCGAACAGCGCGGCGTAGTGCTTCTCGACGAGCTGCAGCGATTTGCGGAAGGCGGCGGCGAAGGCCTCGGCGCTCTCGAAGCGCAGCATGCGCGCGATCCGCTCCAGCCCCTCGTCGTCTTCCGGCAGGAGGTGCGTCTGCTCGTCGGCCACCATCTGGATCGCGTGCTCGACCTCGCGCAGGAACCAGTACTGGCGCGACAGCGCTTCGCACGCCTCGTCCGTGATCCAGCCGCGCTCCGCCAGGCAGCCCAGCATCGCCACCGTCTGGCGGCCGCGCAGTTCCTGGAAGCGCCCGCCGGCGATCAGTTGCTGGGTCTGGACGAAGAACTCGATCTCGCGGATGCCGCCGCGGCCGAGCTTGACGTTGTGACCCTTCACCGCCACCTCGCCATGGCCCTTGTGGGCGTGGATCTGGCGCTTGATCGAGTGGACGTCGGCGATCGCAGCGAAGTCCATGTACTTACGCCAGACATAGGGGCGAAGCTCCTTCAGGAACGCCTCGCCGGCGGCCAAGTCGCCGGCCACCGGCCGCGCCTTGATCATCGCCGCGCGCTCCCAGTTCTGGCCGCGGCTCTCGTAGTAGGTGAGCGCCGCCTCGACCGGGATCGCGAGCGGCGTCGAGCCGGGGTCGGGACGCAGGCGGAGATCGGTCCTGAACACGTAGCCGTGCTCGGTGCGCTCCTGGAGGATGCGCACGAGCCGGCGCGTCATGCGTGCGAACAGGTCGGCCGCCTCCAGCGGATCGCCGATCGCCGGCGCCTCGGGATCGAAGAAGACGATCAGGTCGATGTCGGAGGAGAAGTTGAGCTCGCTGCCGCCGAGCTTGCCCATGCCGAGCACGATCCAGCCGGAACGCGCGGCCGGCGCGGCCGTGTCGGGCGGCGCGATCTTGCCCGCGCGGGCAGCGTCGAGGAGCAGGAAGTCGACGGCCGCCGACACGCTGGCGTCGGCGAGGCGGCTCAGCCACACGACCGTCGCCTCGGCGTCCAGCATGCCGGCGAGCGCAGCTAGCGCGATCAGGAAATGCGCCTCGCCCTTGGCGAGCCGCAGCTCCTTCATCAGGCCAGCTTCCGTCTGCCCTTCCGCGCGGCCCATTCCACCGATCGCGGCGACCAGCTCTTCGAGCCGCTCCTCGGCCGGCGTGTCCCACAGGCGTTCCAGCACGCCCGGCCGGCGGCGCGCGACGTCGCGCAGAAATGGTGAGAGGTCGAAGGCTCCGGCGAGGAATGCCTTCAGCGGCGCCGGCGCTGCAAGCAGGGCCGCGAGCCGACCTGCCCCGGCTCCTTCGGCCGCTTCACGCAAATCGTCCAGCGTCTCCCCGGCGCGATCTTCGTCGAGCGGCACCAGCGACGCGATCGGGGCGCCGAACCAGGCCGACCCGTCGTCCGCCTTCGCTCCAACGGCCGCGTCGTTCACGCTTCGCCTCGCCGGCGCGGGAAGATCATCGCGACACCGAGCCCGGGGTCGCGCCCCTCGAGCTCCAGGCGGCCGCCATGGAAGGTCATCACCGCCTTGGCGAGGCTCAGGCCGAGGCCGGAGCCCGGCTGGCTGCGGCTTGCTTCCAGTCTCACGAAACGCTCTGTCACGCGGGGTCGATCCTCCTCGGGGACGCCGGGGCCGTTGTCCTCGACCTCGATCCTCGCCCAATCGACGTCGCCCCGCAACAGAACGCGCACCTCCGGCCGCCGCTCGGGGCCGCTCGCATATTTGATGGCGTTGTCGACGATGTTCGAAAGCGCCTGGCTGATCAGCTCGCGATTGCCGGCGACCGGCATCGCGCCCGCCGCCTCGTAGGAGAATTTCACGCCGGCCTCCTCCGCCACGGGCTCGTAGAGCTCCGCCACGTCGGCGACGATCGCGGCGAGATCGACCTCAGCCGTCGGCTCGGCCGAGTATCCGGCCTCCAGCCGCGAGATCATGAGGATGGCGTTGAAGGTGCGGATGAGCTGGTCCGCCTCGGCGATGGTCGCTTCGAGCGCCTGGCGATAGCCGGCCTCGTCCGGATGCGCGGCAAGTGCCGCCTCCGCGCGGTTGCGGACGCGCGTCAGCGGCGTCTTCAGGTCGTGGGCGACATTGTCGGAAACCTGCTTCAACCCCTCGTTCAGGCCGGCGATCCGCTCCAGCATGGCGTTGAGGTTCTCGGCCAGGCGGTCGAACTCGTCGCCGGCGCCCGAGATGGGGAGGCGCCCGCTGAGGTCGCCGCCCATGATCCGCCGGCCGGCGGCCGAGACGCTGTCGATGCGCTTCAGCGCGGTGCGGCCGACGAAGAACCAGATCAGCAGCGCGCCGACACCCATGACGCCGAAGGCGATCATGAGCGCGTTGCTGACGACCTCGCGGTAGCGCTCGGGCTCGCCGAGATCGCGCCCGACGAGCAGGATCATCTGGTTGGGCAGCCGCAACACCAGCGCCAGCGCGCGGTGCTCGCGATCCCCCCCGGTAGTTCCCTCGGCATCGGCGAAGCGGCGGTAGGTGAATGGCTGCTCGGTCCACCCCTCCCCCTCGATGACCCCCGATTCCAGCGCCTGGACGTTGCCGGACAGGATGCGCCCCGTCGGCTCGGCGAGGAGATAGAGATTGGCGCCCGGCTGGCGCGAGCGCTGCTCGACGAAGCGCACCAGGAGCGGCAGCCCGCCGCGCTGGTAGGAGCGGCCGAGCACCATCATCTCCTCGGCCACCGTCTCCTGGAGCTGTCCGGTCAGCACCCGCATCGACATCGACGTGGTGTAGAAGACGAGCAGTGCTGCGCAGCCGGCGAAGAGGAGGAGGTAGAGCGCCGACAGCCGCGCAGCCGTCGTCTTCATGATCGCCGGCAGGGCGGCCATCACCCCGCCTTCAGCATGTATCCGGCGCCGCGCACCGTGTGCAGGATCGGGCTGTCGAAGCCCTTCTCGATCTTGCCGCGCAGGCGCGAGATGTGAACGTCGATGACGTTCGTCTGCGGGTCGAAATGATAGTCCCAGACATTCTCCAGCAGCATCGTGCGGGTCACGACCTGCCCGGCATGGCTCATCATATATTCGAGCAGCCGGAATTCGCGCGGCTGCAGCGGGATATCGATGCCCGCCCTTCTCACCGTGTGCGACAGCCGGTCGAGCTCCAGATCGCCGACGCGATAGACGGTCTCGACCTCGCGCGCGCCCTTGCGGCGGTTGAGGACCTCGACGCGCGCGAGCAGCTCGGAAAAGGCGTAGGGCTTGGTGAGATAGTCGTCGCCGCCGGCGCGCAAGCCCGTGACGCGGTCGTCGACCTCGCCGAGAGCGGACAGGATGAGGACCGGCGTGTCGATCCCCCTCGCCCTCAAGGCGGCGATGACCGACAGGCCGTCGCGGCGCGGCAGCATGCGGTCGACGACCAGCACGTCGTAGTCGCCCCCGCTCGCCAGCGCGTAGCCGCTGTCGCCGTCGCGGGCGAGATGGGCGGTGTGGCCGGCCTCCGCGAAGGCCCGCTCCAGGTAGTCCGCGGCTTCGCGGTCGTCTTCGATGATCAGCAGTTTCATGTTTCGCTTATAGGCGATCGGCGCCGGAATGGCAGAGCCTCGCGCCCGCCCCATAATGCGGAAACGGGGCGGCGGCCGCTGCCGTCGCCCCGTTGCCTGGTTCTCGATGCGCTCCGCGTCAGCTGCGCGCGACGGGCAGCGCCACGAACAGGTTGGTGTCCTCGCGCTGCACCTGGACCAGCACCGCGCGGCGGCCGACCTTGTTGGCCTCGTCGACGGCCTTTGCCACGTCCTGGGCGGTCGTCACCTCCATCGAGTTGACGGAGACGATGATGTCGCCCGGGCGGATGTCGCGCTCGGCGGCGGGGCTGTCGGCGGCGACGTCGGTCACCACCAGTCCGCGCCCGTCGTCGGCGCGCGCCACGGTCAGGCCAAAGCCGGTCAGCGTGTCCTCGGTGGCGGGAGCCGGCGTCTCGGCCTGGGCCTGCCGCTGGGCGCCCGGCAGTTCGCCGAGGTCGACCGACACCTTCTCCTCCTGGCCGTTGCGCCAGATGCCGACCTCGACAGTCGTGCCGGGGCGGATGTTGCCGATGACGCGTGCCAGTTCGCGGGGCGACCCCACCTCGGTGCCGTCGACGGAGACGACGACGTCGCCGGCCTTCAGCCCTGCCGCCCGCGCCGGGCCGTCCGCCTGCGCCTCGGTGACGAGGGCGCCGCGCGCCCGGTCGAGCCCGACCGAATCGGCGATGTCGGCCGAGACCTGCTGGATCTGGACGCCCAGCCAGCCGCGCATCACCTGGCCGTTCTGGATCAGGTTGTTGACGACGTCGCGCGACAGCGAGGCGGGGATCGCAAAGGCGATGCCGACATTGCCGCCCGACGGCGAGAAGATCGCCGTGTTGACGCCGACCACCTCGCCGTTGAGGTTGAAGGCGGGGCCGCCCGAGTTGCCGCGGTTGACGGCCGCGTCGATCTGGATGAAGTCGTCGTAGGGGCCGGCGCCGATGTCGCGGCCGCGGGCCGAGATGATGCCCGCCGTCACCGTGCCGCCGAGGCCGAACGGATTGCCGACCGCCACCACCCAGTCGCCGACGCGCAGCTGGCTGTCGTCGGCGAAGGCGACATAGGTGAACTCGCGTTCCGCCTCGTCGACCTTGAGCACGGCGAGGTCGGTGCGCTCGTCGGTACCGACAAGGCGGGCCTCGTACTCGGTGCCGTCATCCATGGTGACGGTGAAGGTCTGGCCGCCCGAGACGACGTGGTTGTTGGTGACGAGGTAGCCGTCGGCCGAGACGAAGAAGCCGGAGCCCTGCGAGGTCGGGCGCTGGCGCGGGCGCTCGCTGAAGCGGCGCTGGCCGCGCTCGCCCCGCTCGCCGCGGAACTCGCGGAAGAAGCGCTGCATCGGGTGGTCGTCCGGCAGGCCCTCGAGGCCGGGGATATCGAAGGAGAAGCCTGGAGCGCCGCCGGATGCGGGCTCGAGCCGCGCCTCGACGCGCACGCTGACGACGGCCGGCGACACGCGCTCGACGACGTCGGCGAAGCCCATCGTCATGTTGCTCTCGACCCTGACCGGGTCGGCCTGCACCGGAAACGCGCCGGTCGTGATCCCGCCGAGGCCGATGCTTCCGGCGATCGCGACGGAAGCGGCGGCGGCCATCAGGCGATTGCGCAGCCGGGAGGACTTGGTTGCCGTGTCTTGCATGATTGCTCTAACCCTTCGCTGGTTGAGTAGCTTGTGAATCCCAGCCGAAGAGTTAGGCGCAGAGACCTTACGGCGCCATTTCCGGCGCATGAAACTTTCGTAATGTTGGGGATCTTCAGGAGTCCCCGCCCAGCACCTCGCGCAGCCGGCGGTCCTCTTCGGGTGTCAGTTCAGCCCCCCTGTCGCGGCGGCGGTTGCGGGCGGCGAGGAGGATGAAGGTGCCGCCGGCGAGCACCAGGAGCACCGGCGAGCCCCACAGGAGCGCATTGCGCAGGTTGAGGCGCGGGCGCAGCAGCACGAACTCGCCGTAGCGCGCCACGACGAAGTCGATCACCTCCTCGTCCGTGTCGCCGGCCAGCAGCCGCTCACGCACCAGCACCCGCAGGTCGCGGGCGAGCTCGGCGTTCGAATCGTCGATCGACTGGTTCTGGCAGACCATGCAGCGCAGTTCGGCCGAGAGATCGCGCGCCCGCTGCTCGAGCGCGGGGTCGGACAGCGCCTCGTCGGGCTCCAGAACGGCGAACGTCGGGCTCGCCGCGGCGGCGAACGCCAGCGAAACCGCCACCGCTAGCGCCCTCGCCCGCCTCATGCTGGCGCCTCCGCCGGCCGTGCCGTGGGCTTGCGGCGGCTGGACGGCGCGCCGATGCGCAGCCGCCTGTCGAGCAGCGAGACCGTTCCGCCGATCATCATGACGAGCGGTCCGATCCAGATCAGAAGCACGAGCGGCTTCCACCAGGCGCGCACCACGATCGCGCCGCTGGCCGTGCGGTCGCCCAGCGCGACGTAGAGCTGGCTGAGCCCGTGGGTCGAGAGCCCGGCCTCGGTCGTCGGCATCTGCCGTGCGGTGTAGAAGCGCTTCGACGACATGATCGTGCCGACCTCGCGGCCGGAGGCGTCGAAATAGGTGAAGTGGCCCTGGTCCTCGGCGAAATTCGGCCCCTGGTGCGGCGTCAGCCCTTCGAAGCGGAGCGTGTAGCCGGAGACCTCCATCGTGTCGCCAGGCTGCATGGCGGCGATGCGCTCCTCCTCGAGGCCGGAAACCGCGACGATGCCGAGCACCATCAGCCCGACGCCCATATGGGCGAGCGCCGTGCCGAAGACCGACCGCGGCAGCCCGGCGAGCCGGCGAAGCGCGACCGCCGGCGCCACGCTCCCGACGCCCGCCTTGAGCGCCAGGTCGGTCAGCGCGCCGGCGATCAGCCAGACCGCTATGCCGATGCCGAGCGCGTCGAGCACCGAGGTCCCGTCGACGAGCAGCCAGCCGACGATCATGACCGCCAGCGTCACGCCGAAGGCGGCGTAGAGGCGCTCTGTCACCGCCCACAGGTCGCCGCGCTTCCACGCGAGCAGCGGCCCGAACGGCACTGCCAGCAGGAGCGGCACGATCAGCGGGATGAAGGTCAGGTTAAAGAAAGGGGGGCCGACCGAGATCTTCTCGCCGGTCACGGCTTCCACGAGCAGCGGGTAGAGCGTCCCGATCAGCACAGTGGCCGTCGCCGTCGACAGGAAGAGGTTGTTGAGGACCAGCGATCCCTCGCGCGAGATGGGATGGAACAGCCCGCCGGTGGTCAGCGTCGAGGCACGCAGCGCGAAGAGCGCCAGCGCGCCGCCGATGAAGAAGATCAGGATTGCGAGGATGAAGACGCCGCGGCTCGGGTCGGTGGCGAAGGCGTGGACCGAGGTCAGAACGCCGGAACGGACGAGGAAGGTGCCGAGCAGCGACAGCGAGAAGGTCAGGATGGCGAGCAGCAGCGTCCAGACCTTGAGCGCGGAGCGCTTCTCCATGACGATCGCCGAGTGGAGCAGCGCCGTGCCGCAGAGCCAGGGCAGGAACGAGGCGTTCTCGACCGGGTCCCAGAACCAGAAGCCGCCCCAGCCGAGCTCGTAGTAGGCCCAGTAGGAGCCCATCGCGATGCCGCCGGTCAGGAACACCCAGGCGGCCAGCGTCCACGGCCGCACCCAGCGCGCCCAGGCGGCGTCGATGCGCCCTTCGAGCAGCGCCGCCACCGAGAAGGAGAAGCAGACGGAGAAGCCGACATAGCCGAGATAGAGGAGCGGCGGATGGACGGCGAGCCCGATGTCCTGCAGGAGCGGGTTGAGGTCGCGGCCCTCCATCGGCGGCGGGTCGATGCGGCCGAAGGGGTTCGAGGTCGCCAGCACGAAGAGCAGGAAGGCCGCGCCGATCAGGCCCTGGATCGAGATGACGTCGGCGCGCAGCGTCGCCGGCAGGTTGCGGCCGAACCACGCGACCATCGCGCCGAAGGCGGCGAGGATCACGATCCAGAGGAGCATCGAGCCCTCGTGGTTCCCCCACGTGCCGGTGATCTTGTAGATCATCGGCTTCTGCGAGTGGGAGTTCTCCCAGACATTCACCACCGAGAAGTCGGAGACGACATAGGCGGCGGTCAGCGCGGCGAAGGAGAGCGCCAGCAGCGCGAAGCCCGCATAGGCGGCAGGTGCTGCGACCGCCATCAGCCGCTCGTCGCCGATCCGCGCGCCGACCTGAGGCACCGCGAACTGCACCAGCGCGGTTGCGAAGGCGAGCACAAGCGCGAAGTGGCCGAGTTCGACGCTCATTCGCCGCCATCCCCGCCATGCTGCCAGACGCCGAGCTCCTTCAGGCTGTCGGCGACCTCGCGCGGCATATAGTTCTCATCGTGGCGAGCGAGCACGCTGTCGGCGCGGAACACCCCGTCCGGCCCGAATGAGCCCTCCGTCACCACGCCCTGCTCCTCTCGGAACAGGTCGGGCAGGATGCCGGAATAGGCGACCTTCACCGTCTCGCGCTCGTCGGTGACGGCGAAGACGACGTCCAGCCCCTCGAGCCGCTCGATCGATCCAGAGCCGACCAGCCCGCCGAGACGGATGCGGACGCCGGGCTCCACGCCCTTCTCGACCACGTCCGTCGGCAGGTAGAAATACGAGGCCTTGCTGCCAAGCGCATAGAGGGTGAGGCCCGAGGCGAGGCCGAGGAACATGAGCGCGCCGCCGATGACGGCCAGCCTCTTCTGCTTGCGGGTCATCGTCCCGTCTCCCCCGCTTCGATGCCAAGGCCGTCCGCCAGCGCGAGAAGCTGGACGCCGGCCTCGCTGTCGCGCCCGAGCGCGGCCAGCGCCCGATCGAGCGCGTCGCGGGCGGCATCCTCCCGTCCCAGGACGACGTAGGAGCGGACGAGCCGCTGCCATCCCTCGGCGTCTCCCGGCTCTGCGCGCAGGCGCGCGTCGAGGCTCGCCACCATGCCTTCGATCATGGCGTCGCGGTCGGCGTCGGACATGTCGGCAGCCGCGGCCATGTCCCGCGCGTCGGGTCCGGGTGCGGCCGCGGCGATCGCTACGCCCGCATCCTGCAGCGCCTCCACGGCCACCGCGTGCCAGGGCGAATCCTGCGGCAGCTCGGCCGCCATCGCCTGGAAGATCGCCAGCGCCTCGTCGTCGCGCCCCTCCTGCGCCAGGCCCGTCGCCAGGAAGAAGCGGGCGCGGGGGCTGCCGGGCTCGATCTCCAGCGCGCGCTCGAACGCCTCCTGCGCTTCGGCCGTCACCAGTCCGCCGGCGACCGCCACCAGCGCCTCGCCGAGCCCCGTCTGGCGCTGCGCCGTCTCGCCGTCGATGCCGATCGCCTTGCGGTAGGCGTTGACCGCCTCGCCCGCGCGGCCCATCCGTACATAGACCGGCGCAATGACGTCCCAGCCGCGGGCATCGCCGGGATTTGCTGCGAGATGCGCTTCGGCACGGGCCACCAGTTCGATGACGCTGCTCGCCGCGGGGTCGCGTTCCAGCCTCGCCTGCAGCGGCTGCGCCGGCAGGCCGGGGGAGCCGATCGTCGCGTAGAGCCCCCAGCTGACCAGCGGGATCGACAGGATAGCCAAGGCGCCCACCGCGCGCGCCACCAGCGAGCGGGACCTGCCGCCGCTCTGCCGCTCGACGGCGGCCGAGGCCTTCAGCACCCTGCGGCCGATCTCGGCGCGTGCCTGGCCGGCCTCGACCGGGTCAATCAGGCCCTCCGCCACCTCGCGCTCGAGCTCAGCGAGCTGGTCGCGATAGACCTCGAGGTCATGCGCCTCGTCGGCCGCCGTGGCCGGCGCCCGGCGCGCCAGCGGCGCCATCACCGCGAGGCAGGCACCGAGGGTCAGCGATGCAGCGACAATCCAGAAAAGCATGCCGTTCAATATTCCATGAGGCGCCGGGCGCAAACTTCGCCCGGTGCGGCCTATTGCGGCAGCCCCGCGGGGGCACCCGCGCTGGCGGCTTCAGATCAGCAGCGTCCAGCTGCCGTCGGCATTCCGGCAGGCGGTGCCGCGGGCGCTCTGCGTCCCGCCGGCCGTCTGCACGGTGTGGACGTATTGTCGGCAGTCCTGCGAGCCGACGCGATACGGAGCGGCCGCAACGACCTCGCCCGCATGGCGCCGGTCGGCGCTCTGCCAGTTCACCCGCTGGCCGACGGGCGTGTATTCCAGCGCCCGGTATTCCGCCTCGAGCGCCGACCGGCGGTCCTCCTGGCGCAGCCCGTTGCCGATGTCGCCGCCGATCAGGCCGCCGCCCATCGCCTCGGCTATGGCCGCCGCACCGGGCGGAGAACCGACGCCGGAGGCGGCGCTCGCGAACGCGCCGACGGAGCCGCCGCCCTGCGCGGCGCTCGAGGCGCAACCCGACAGGCCGGCCGATGCAATGACGGCAGCCAACACAAGCACGGCCCCCTGGGGGGCCGGCCTCACCTTACGGCACTTCGCTTGATCCATGACGCCATCGACTAGGCAAGCTGTTGGGCGGAAGTTTGACCGAAAAACCCGTCTTTCACAATGAGGGATATCCCGTAGTCGCAGCCGTCAGTCCTCTACCCGCCGCAGCCGGACCGTCACCATCAGCCCACCGAGCCGCGCCTCGCCGAGCGACAGCGTGCCGCCATACTCGCCGACAAGCTCCGAAACGATCGACAGGCCGAGGCCGGTGCCGGGCTTGGTCTCGTCGAGCCGCTTGCCACGCTCGAGCGCCAGCCGCGCCTGGTCCTTGGGAATCCCGGGACCGTCATCCTCGATCGTCAACTCGAGGAAGCGTCCGCCGCCCTCGTCCACGGAACGCAGCCGCACCGCCACCGTCTCCCGCGCCCATTTGAAGGCGTTTTCCAGCAGGTTGCCGCAGATCTCCTCGAAGTCCTCCTTCTCGCCGGCAAACACCACCTCCTGCTCCGGCATGTCGGAGGCGAGGTCGATATGGCGGTTGAGCTTGGCCATGACGCGCAGCATACGCTCCAGCGCTTCCCGCGCCGGCGTGCGGAAGACGACCATGTCGCGCTGGGCGGCCGCCCGCGCCCGCTGCAGATAGTGCTCGATCTGCTGGCGCATCGTGTCGGACTGCTCCGAGATCAGCTTGCCCCTGGCGCCGCCGAGCGCCCTGCCCTCGTTGACGAGCACCGCAAGCGGCGTCTTCAGCGAGTGGGCCAGGTTGCCCACCTGCGTGCGCGACCGCTCGATGATGCGCCTGTTGCTCTCGATCAGAGCGTTCGTCTCCGCCGCGAGCGGCGCGATCTCGGCCGGGAACTTGCCGTCGAGCCTGGTCGCGGTGCCCGCCCTGATGTCGGCCAGCGCCCGCCGCACCCTGTTGAGCGGCTGCAGCCCGATGAGGATGGCGATCGCATTGATGGCGATCATGCCGACGCCGAAGATCGCGAGGTAGAGGTAGAGCTGGCGGTCGAAGGCGGCGATCTCGCGCTCGAGCTCGGTGTAGTTGCCCATCACGCGGAAGCGGCCGATCCGACCCTGCCCGTCGAGGAACAGCTCGCTTTCGAGCACGTCGACCCACTCGCCCTCCAGACCCTCCATCAGGTAGCGGCGCTGGAATTCCGAGTCGAACGGCACTTCCTCGGGCGTCGGGCCGGCGATCGGCTCGACCAGCGACGGCGAGGTCAGGATGCCGGTCGTGTTGTCCGATGCCGGCTCCACAACCCAGTACCAGCCCGAGTTCGGCTCCATGAAGCGCAGGTCGCCGAGATTGGGGCTGCCCTGCAGCTCGCCGTCCGGAGTAACGCCGACCGAGCCGATCAGGTTGAAGAGATGCGCCGACATCAGGCTCTCGAAGCCGCGCTCGCTCGCCTGCCGGTAGAAGGTGGAGATCACCGTGGCGACGATGACCAGCGTCGCCAGCGCCCAGACCGTAGACGAGGCGATGACGCGGAAGGCGAGCGAGTCGAGGCGGAACTGGACCGGCAGCCGCAGCGCCATCGTCGCCGTCCGTCAGGCCGCGCGGATGCCGTGCGACATCCTCAGGCCTCGGCGCTGCGCATGCGATAGCCCATGCCGCGCACGGTCTCGATCAGGTCGATGCCCATCTTCTTGCGCAACCTGCCGACAAAAACCTCGATCGTATTGGAATCGCGATCGAAATCCTGGTCGTAGAGATGCTCGACCAGCTCGGTGCGCGACACGACCTCGTCGACGTGGTGCATCAGATAGGCGAGCAGCCGGAACTCGTGCGAGGTGAGCTTCAGCGGAACGCCGTTCATGTCGACCTTGGAGGTCTTGGTGTCCAGCCGGAGCGGCCCGCAGGTCAGTTCGGACGAGGCATGGCCGGCGGCACGGCGGATCAGCGCCCTGACGCGGGCCAGGATTTCCTCGATGTGGAACGGCTTGGTGACGTAGTCGTCGGCCCCGGCGTCGATGCCGGCGACCTTGTCGCTCCAGCGGTCGCGCGCGGTCAGGATCAGCACCGGCATCTTGCGGCCGTCGCGGCGCCAGCGCTCGACGACGCTGATCCCGTCCATCTGCGGCAGGCCGATGTCGAGCACGACCGCGTCGTAGGGCTCGGTGTCGCCGAGGAAGTGGCCTTCCTCGCCGTCGAAGGCGCGATCGACCACGTAGCCGGCGCCGGCCAGCGCGTCGCCGATCTGCCGGTTCAGTTCCTTGTCGTCCTCGACCACCAGAATCCGCATCCTTCACCTCCTGAAAGTCGGGCGACCGGATATGTGCATTTCTTGGCAGTGCGCCCCGCGCGGCGCAAGGGGCTCGATCAGCGCGGAACCACGTACTCGAGGCGGCTGCGGCGCCCGCCGTCCGGCGAAGGCTTGACGATGACGATGACGCAGACGGCCTGGCCGCCGCGGGTCTCGGCGGTCGCGCTGGCGAGCACCCCGCCCTCCTGCGCGGCATATTGCTGGCCGATCGCATAGCAATCCGAAGAAACGTTGACGACCATCGATGGCGTCTCAGGAATGCCGGTCATCCGGGTGCTGGCCGGCGCGGCAAAAGCCGAGCCCGCGAGGGTCGCGAGAGCCAATGTTCCGGCAAGGAGCTTCTTCGTGTTCATGCCCGTCCCAATAAGCCAATGCTGCTGAACACGACATGAACGATGCCTGCTGCCGCGCGCCGTGTCGAGGGCCTAGCGAATCCTGCTCTTCGCCGCCACCCTGCCATAGATTGCGACGATGCCGCCGACCGCCGCGATCCCCTGAAGAACGGCCTCGACGACAGCGCCCTGGTCGGCTGCATCGACCGGCAGGCCGAGCGCGGCAGCCAGCGCCGCCGCCACCGCCACGATCGACGCCCAGATCGTCCTCGAGAGATACTACGGCTTGATCGCATCCATGTCCGCTTCTCCGTGTTTGTCCCAGGTCACGCGAGCATCAGCCGCCTGCGCGCAGGCATGCCGGGCCCGACCGCGCGGCTGATCTGTCGCACGCTCGCCTCGATCTCCTCCGGAACGCCGCCGAAATCCGCCGCGATGTCCGCAGCCTCGTAGCGGATCATCGGCGCGCTTACCCCGATCACCCGCAGGGGTGCGGCGTCCGGCAATCCGAAGGCGACGAGATAGGCCTCTTCTTCCTCGCAGAGCGGGATGTCGGTCCCGTTCCAGCTGTCGGCGTCGATGCGCCCACGCCGGATCCAGGTCGCCAGCACGTCGCCGTCCGTGTCGCGCCGCAGGCGCAGATGCACCGGCGAGAGCGGCGTCAGCGCCCGCAGCCCGCCGGTCTCGACCGAGGCCGCGACGCCTGCCGACGCCAGGTCGCTTCCGGCCGGCGCGACCCGCCAGCTGAGCGCGATGCCCGCCTCATGCGCGTCGAGGCCCGCCGGCCGCACCCGCTCGTCGAGGAGGACGAAATCGGCTCCCTCCGGCGCGCCGGCCGCCATGGCGTCGCCGGTCCCGAGCTGTCCGCGCAGCAGGCTCGTCAGCTGCCAGATCGACGCGTCCACCTCTTCCGCCGCCTCGAACTGCAGCACCTCCCAGGTTCCAGCCGAAGAGCGCACCGCCGCGGCATTCGCGCCATTCAGCATCTGCAGCCGCGAGATGCTGGCAAGTTCTCCCTCGAAGAGCCGCACCCTGACGGCACCGGCCCGGTCTATGCGGCCCTCGAAGCCACCGAAAAGCGGATCGAGCAGCCGGCCGACGACCGCGGGTGCGGCAATCGTCGCCCGTTCGGCGAAGCCCGTGGCTTCGGGCGACGTCATCGCGACATGGTTGCGCCACGGGCGCGCCCGGACGGCGATCCTGAACTGGTCCTCGGGCGCGCCACCTTGCGGGCCCAACGGCAGGTCGAGGAAGACCACATGCGGCCTGCCGAAGACCATCGGCCGCGCCCCCGCGACGGGCAGCGCCGGGTGCCAGGGCGCGGGCGGGCGGCGCGACAGCCGCCTCGCCTCCACCTGCCGCGCCAGCCCTTCGGCGACGCGGGCGACGATGAAGGCTTCGCCGTCCGTGCCGAACGTCACGATTGCGCCGGGCGCGATTTCCGTCGCCGTCGCGGACACCGCGAAGGAGAGCGTGTCGCGCCCGGCCCAGCTTCGTTCCAGCCAGTCCTGCACGATTGCCGCGGCCTGCCCGTCGTCGAGCACCGCCGGCAGCGCGAGTGCTGCCGTACCTCCACCGCGCCCCTCGTCCCGCACCGCGCGGGCCAAGCCGGCCTGGTAGTCGCGGAAGGGCTCGCGATAGGCGAGTTCCGCCCGGCGCGGGAGTTCGTGGTCCGGCAGGCGCTTCCATTCGAGCGTCGCCCCGTCGCCCGGTACGACAAGAGCGTCCCGCTCCAGGACGACCGCCTCGCCCGCCGCCTCCTGCACGAAGCGCAGCCCGTCGGCGCCCTCCGCCGCAGCCAGCCCGAAAAGTTCCGCCAGCGGCTCGATCGCCGCGCGCGCCGTCGTCGGGTCCTCGACTATGTAGCCGCCGAGCGTAGCCGAAACGGCGCTGGCGTCGGCGTCCGGCAGGCCGTGATCGGCGAGGATGGCGCGGATCGTATCGCCCACGCCGGCGCCGCAGAGCCTGCCGTTCAGCCAGTGGCCGAATTGCCAGTTGGCGCCGTCGGCCCAGACGTCGCGGCGGCTCGGGAAGGCGGGGAACGGCCGTGCATCCCAGGCCCAGAGCGCGGTGCGGCCGATATCGAGCATCCGCCCGCCGTAGAGCTCCGAGAAGGGATTGCTCTCCTCCTCGAAGCCCGGCGCCGCTGGATCCCAGTGGCGCAGATGCGCGCCGAGGAAGGCGCGCTGCGCGGCATCCGAGCGTCCGCCACTCGAGAAATGCGGCGCCGCGTTCTCGGAGGATTTCGGATCGGGGAAGACGTTCGGCTGGTTGGCGCCCTTGTCCGCCGCAGGGCAACCCAGCTCGGTGAACCAGATCGGCTTCGAGCGCGGCACCCAGGCGGTCGGCGTCGCCGCCTCCGTCCCGCCTGGACGGTCGAAATGCTCGTTCTGCCACCAGCCGACGAGGTCCTTGGTCCGGAACACCCACGGCTTGCCGTGGGTGCCGTCGCTGATCGGCGTCCTGAGCCGCGCGATCCGGTCCTGGTCGCTCGCATAGTACCAATCGAAGCGCTCGCCCCCGGCGATCTGCCGCGCCAGCGCCGCCTCGTCGTCGGGATGGCCGAACCCGTCCGGATTGCCGCCCGCATAGTCGCTGTCGCGCCAGTCCGAGAGCGGCATGTAGTTGTTGATCCCGACTGCCGCGATCTCCTCATGCGCCCACAGCGGGTCGAGGTGGAAGACGACGTCGCCGCTGCCGTCGGCCGGCTGATGGCCGAAATATTCCGTCCAGTCGGCGCCATAGGTGAGCGCCGTCTCCGGCCCCAGTATTCCCCGCACCTCGTCGGCCAGCGTCGTCAGCGCCTCGACGAACGGAAAGGCCCCTTCCCCGTCGCGCAGCGTCGTCAGGCCTCGCAGTTCCGAACCGAGCAGGAAAGCGTAGACTCCGCCGGCGGCCGCGGCAAGATGCGCGTGGTGGAGCAGGAACCGACGGTAGCCCCAGTCCCCGCCCTCGCCCGAGAATGCGATCGTGTCTCCGGCCGCCGCGAAGTCGCCCGGCACGGCTGCGCCGCAGAAACCCGCGACCTGCGCCCTTGCCGCAGCCGTTCCGTCGGCGCTCCCCTCCTGCCCCGGCGCCGGGTCGCAGGTGATGCGCCCGCGCCATGGATAGGACGGCTGCGCCTCGCGGCCATAGGGGTTCGGCAGCGCGTTCCCGACGGGCACGTCCATCATGATGAAGGGGTGGAGCGTCACCCTCAGCCCGCGCGACCTGATCTCGCCGATCGCTTCGATCACCGAGAAATCCGCCGGCGTGCCGCCATAGGAGGCCGCGCCTCCGGCCGAGGATACGAGCGCCGCCTCGTGCCGCTCGAGCCCGCCGACGCGCCATTCGTGCGAGACATTCCCGAGCGAGGCGGCGGTCACGGCAGGCCGGATCGCGCATTGGCCGGCACGCAGGTCGGTGCCGAACCAGGTGACGACAAGCGAGATCTCCTCAAGGTTTGGGCAGAGCGCCTGGAGTTCGTCCAGCGACGCCACGAGGTCGGTCGGGCCGGCCAGCACGTGCCGGTTCAGCGCCACCGTCTCGCCGGGCGACGGCGCCAGCGTCACCGCCTGCGTGGACAGCCCGTATTCGGTCGCGCCAGGGATGAGCGCCACGGCGCGGATCATGCCGTTGAGCGGACCGACCGGCCGCATCACCTCGAACTGGAACTGCGGCAGCCTGTTGCCGTAGTCGTCGAGCGGCAGCCGCTCGACGACCGCATAGGCAAGCCCGCGATAGGCCGGCGCATTGCCCGCGCCTTGCTTGGCCAGCAGCAGCGGGTCGGCGAGTTGGTCCTCGCCGCCGCGATGAATGCGGATGGTAACGCTTTCGCGGTCGATTTCGCGCCCGTCGGCCCAGATGCGGCGCACGCCGGCGATCTCGCCCTCGCAGAGCGAGAAGGCGGCGTTGGCGAAATAGTGGTAGGTCCGCACGCGCGGCCCCGCCTTGCCGCCCTGCCGCGTGGTGCGCACCGCCTCCTCGAAGCGCGTTGCCCAGATCAGGTTGCCGGCGATCCTGGCCGTCCCGTAGAGCCGCGGGATCGGCGTCCCCTCCTCGGCCGAGAAGGGCCGCTGCGCGCGGAGCCGCGGCCCCTCGATCCGCCGCGTCGAATCGATCAGCCCGCGGTCGATCATGTAGCCGGCCATAGCGCCGGCCGCGCTTCCCAGCGCGTGGCCGACCGGGCCGAGCATGCCACCGATGAAGGCGCCGGCGGCCTGGAGGACGATTGTCGCCATCAGTCGGCTCCCCTAGGATGGCAGCGGCGGGAAGGCGAAGCTCCCCGCTACCCGCCGCCGCCATTGCGGCACCAGCGGCGAGACCGTTACCGCGTGGCCCTCATAGGCGTGGATGAAGCTGTCCGCGGTGACGAGGATGCCGGCGTGCCGCGCCGGCAGGTGGCTGCGCCAGCGGAAGACGATCAGGTCGCCCGGCTCCGCTCTACCCTCGCGCTCGACGCAGTGCCGGCGCGCCGCCTCGATCAGCCGGTCGCCCTCGCCGGCGCAGTCCCAGTCGGGCGTGTAGGGGCCGGGCAGCTCGGGCTCCGCTCCGTACAGCTCGCGCCACACGCCCCGCACCAGGCCGAGGCAGTCGCAGCCGATCCCGATCGCCGACCCCTGGTGCCGGTAGGGCGTGCCCAGCCAACGCATCGCCGCCCGCACCACCGCCTCGCCCATGCCGTCGCTCATTCGACCAGCGGCCGGCCGTCGAACACTTGCCCGTCGGTCGCGTAGCCATAGGCCGCGTCGTTGCCGGGCAGATGCGGGAAGCCGCGGAAGTTGAGACTGTTGGCGAACTTCTTGCGGCACGTCGCGAAGCGCTTGTCGCATCCAGCCGTCGCCACGAAGGCATCGCCCTCCGCCGGGGTCGCAAGGTCCCGTGCCAGCACCAGAAGCCGCCCCTCGATGCCGCTCCGATGCTCACGGATCGCAACCTCGCGTCCTGCGAGCGCCCCACTCGTCCAGGCTAGTCGCCCATGGCCGAACCAGCCATCCGCAAAACCGTCCAGGCCGTCCACGACGATCGTTCCCACCGCCGTGACCGCGAGCACAGTCCCCGCCGCGCGAAATCCATCGAGGTCGACGCGGCATCGGTGGTCGCCCAGTTCGGCGTCGCAGCCGCGCGACAGCATCCGCCCGTTCGGCCGGTCGAGATGCGTCAGAGGGCTTTCGAGCTCCGCCACCAGGCGTCCGTCGCGCAGCGCGACCGTCCCGATCACCGCCGTGCGCAGCTTCATGTGCTGCGCTGTGTCGGCCCAGTTGACGAGAAAGGTCTCGACGGTCGCCCCGTCATAGAGGCCGCCGAGGATGTCCTCCTCCTGAAGCCGGTCGGAGCTCAGCGCGCCCTCGATGTCGACCCGCGCGGCCGCCAGGCCGAGTGCTGCCTCCGCCTCGCTCTGGCCGAAGCCCGCCTCCGGCTCGAACTCCGTCCCGCCGAAGAAGAGTTTGCGATCGTGGTCTGTGAAGCCCATCGCCGTCCCGTCTCGCCGCGACAGCCGCCAGCAGCGGCAGAGCGTCGTCGAGGTGCCCGCCATATGGGCGCGCAGCGCTTCCTCGCCCGGCGTCATCGCATCACCTCGACCAGCGGGATCGACGGGATCTGGCCGGCCCGGAATGCGGTCAGGGACACGGCGATCTGATCGGCGTCGAAGCGCACGGGAACGTCGAAAAGGAAGCCCGCCGTCACCGCCTGGCCATCAGCGGGCACCGCGCCCGGCGCAAAGGTGACGAGACCGGTGGCATGATCCACCTCGAAGTCCGGCGTCTCCGCTCCGGCAACCGCGATCCGCACGCTTCCCGCGACAGGCGCCGCGATCGGTCGCCGATGCGCCGCCTCGCCCTCGCCATAGGATTTCACGAGCTGGAAGCTCGCCGTCGCGCCGTCGCCGGTGCCGATCGCCTGGTCGAGCGGAGAAGGCTCGTCGCTCAGGCGGCACGACTTCCAGTCGAACGGATCGCGGAAGCGGAAGGCGCGCAGCGACCCCCGCCGCGCCTCGAAGAAGGCGATGATTTCGGAGAGGTCGTCGAGTGTCCTGATGCCCGTCCCCGCGTCGAAGCGCCGCCGCGACTGCGCGAAGCGCTGGTTGCGCTGCTCGCGGCCCGAGGCGAGCAGCACGATCTCGTTCCGCCGCTCCGGCCCGCCCGTCGCGCCAAAGGAGACGCCGGTCGGGAAGCGTATGTCGTCGAACCCGTCCATCGACAGCCTCAGAGCGTGCGCGCGCCGCGCGAGACCGCCCGAGCGCAAACGCGCCGCCTTTCGAAATCGACGGACCGGGGCAATTCAGCATCCCTTGTTATCACTGCGGTGCAGACGAGATATATCCTGCAACCGACCTGACCAGATACCGGGCAACATTCAATTACTCATCCCATCACGACAGACGCCCAACTCCCAGCGGGTCGCCTCGCCAGCCCTACCGAAAAAGGGGCCGAAAAGGTCGAATAACGTTCGGCCTAGCCGCATTGGAATACAGGCCTGAGGCTGCGCTCGTAATGGCTAGATGCATAGCCTACTGGACGTATGTTGAAGCCACCACCTCTCGTCTTCTATCAGTGTTACTAAAAGCAAACACTGATCCGGCTGTAGCTGTTTACCTGTCACTTCAAAATGCACGAGCTAAGAATAATGCAATGTTTGCCGCTGCGGAATCGACTCTTTCCGGGAAGGAATTTGAACTATTTGAGGCTCTCATGAGCTACAAACGCTCTGTAGAGAAAGAAAGAAATGCGCTTGCTCATGGCATAATAGGTATTTGCGAAGATGTCAAGAAAGGTATCGTGTGGGTGGACACCACGACGTACACTCAACGAAATGTAAAATTCGAGTATGGCAGCACCGAGGAAAAGCGAAAAGAGAGAATATCTGATTCTTGTTACGTGCACGAGATTGGAGATCTTGAGACGATAGCCAGAGACATGGAGGATCTCGAGCAGCAAATTTCGCTGTTTATCGGCTACCTGAAAGCTGAGGAGTCCCCAGAATTTCAGGGGCTGCAATATCCTCGGCTATGCGCCGCGCCTCGCGTTCGGTCAGAACTAGATCGTCTTCGCAAGAGAACTCCTCCTGAAGATGTAGCGCGATAGCCTCAATCAAGCTCTCGCGCGAATAAGAAGCATATTTGCCGGCCTGTCACCGCGAATCATAGGAATTTTTGCCTAATTATATACATGACAACGGAACACAAATCAGATAGGGATTCGTCCCGACAGGCCGGCGCAGAGATTGAGATCGATGGTGTGGTTATCGCGCCGGACTACATCAGCGCGAGCGGATACCGCTTCAAGCGTGCGGAGTTCGATCAGGCGGTCCAGTTAATCCACGATTGGGAAGAATCGGGGTCATGTACGCCTAGGCGCCAGGTCGCTGAGATTTTTCGGATACTGACCGATTCCGCTCCTGAGAAATCAGGATGACGAAGGGGAGGACGGCTGTGTTGAGGTTGGCAATGTGCTCGGTGAACGCGAGAATCCGATGATAGGATATCTTGGTGTTTCGCATGAAGTAGACGCCCCTCTTGGGCCTCAGGGTATGGCCGGACATATCTTCAGGTGGGCGATCCGCCGATTTAAGGCTCCCCCAATGGGTATGGACAAGCCTATTTCTGTCGCGCGAGGCGACGCCCAGTTCGGTTGCGAGTAGCAGGGCTTGCTTTTGATGGGCGTCTAATGCGGGGAGGTGCTTGAAGCACAGCTTCCAAAAGTCCAGTTTCTTTTCGAATGCGTGCGGCGGCCCTTTCACCAGTTGGTCACCGCCGAGAACCTCGTAGAGAGAGTTGCAGCAGATATCGAACTGGAATTCGAGATTTGCCCACACGACGCACACGCGCCCGATGGCCGAATAGAATGCTAGGTGAACGTCGGTTTCGTCCTCGTAAAGGAATGCCCGATAGGAAGGTTCACGTTTCATGTCGCCCCCCGATCAGAAGAAGTCCAAGCCCGATCTTCCCGAATCCACCCTCCGGATCATGGAGCGGATGGTGAAGACGCCGCCCGATCCTAAGAGCAATGCAGAAAAGGGGGCAAAGGCGCCTAGGCCTGCCCGTACCCCGAAGGTTTCCGCGTATAAGAAACCTTGATGGTGGCTTTACATGCATCGCATCCGTATGTCGCCGTAACGTCCCGCACGCCGTTTCTCGTCACGTCTTGCCCCTTGTATTGGAGGAAGGACTTTTGATTCCGATTGAAGCAGTTTGTGCAAAGCCAATGCGGGGGCTCGCCATTCTCCATTCCAGGCTTAGGTATGTAAGCGAAAGCTCCCCTATCTACGTCTGCAAGTTGATAGCGTTGCTTCTCACCTTCCCAATCTTTGAGATGCACAATCTCTTGTTCAAGATCGCGTATTCGGCTCAGGGCCGTCGACTGCGCCTCTTGTGCCGCCGCAAGCGCCTCACGGGCTTCGAAGATGTGATTTTGGAGGCCGAGCTTGACATCGTTGATAGCCGCCTGCGTGCCGGCAGCATTCAAGCCCTTGATGATGTCAGACGCCGCCTTGAGGCTGCTAAGACCCGCTGCAATCTCGCCCAGCATATCATTTCCCCCCATTAGCCTTCCGGTAGCGTAGGAGGGCGCGCGCCTTTTGCCTAGGCGTTTTGGGCTTCACCAATCCGCCGATAGGTAAGGCGCTTACCGGCGATACCAGCCATGATGGCTTCAACGCGCATCTGATCGGTCCAGCCGAGCGAGGTGCGTCGGTTGTAACGGAAGTCGAATTCCGAAAGGTAGCGGTGCAGATGGGCTTCGCCGCAATGCTGGTAGACGCCAACCATGCCGCGCTTGAAGATGGAGAACACGTTCTCAATCGTGTTCGTGTGAACCACGATATCGCCTTCGCGGCGGGCGTATTCCTTGGCCGAATGCTTGACGGTGCGATGCGCGCCGAACTCGGCTCCAACGGTCGGGTACAGGTTCGACTCGTCGGTGTAGAGCGTGGAAGCGCGATCCGCATTGCGGACCAGAATGTCGCGGACGGAAGCCTTGGTCGCGTGCTGAACATGGAAGGTACGGACCTTTCCGCCGCGCTCTACAAGGCCAACGATTGAACGCTTGAGGGGCATCTTGCGCTTGAGGAAGGGGCGGCCACGGCGCTGCGGCGAGACGTAACCGTCTTCGCGGCGACCGTGATAGGCTTCGTCGGCCTCAATCGTCTTGCCTTCGCCGCCGATCGGGCCGGATGAAGCAACGTCTTCCTTCATGGCCTCACGAATGCGGTGCGCCATGAACCAAGCGGTCTTGTAGGTGACGCCGAGCATGCGGTGCAGCTGGTGCGCCGACATACCCTTCTTTGACGATCCCATGAGGTGCATCGCCAGCAGCCACTTCGACAGCGGGATTTTGGAGCGTTCCATGACCGTGCCGACCGTGACGGTGAACTGGCCGTTGCAGGCGGCGCAATAGTAGAGGCCAGGACGGGCGACCTTGCCCTTGCCCTTGCTGATCTTGTCGGGATCGACATTTCCGCAGTGGGGGCAGTTCGGGCCATGCGGCCAACGGACGGCTTCAAGCGCCTCACGTGCTGCGTTGTCGTCTTGGAAGATCGGGTTCTGAAGGTCGGCCATTGCGTAACTCCTTGGCCCATTTATCGGAAATCCGGCTTCCGTTGTCAAGTATATAATTAGGAATTTTTGCCTTGGTACGTCAAGTATACAACTAGGTTTCCTAGGATTTTCTTCTCCGCAAATACCCTACCCACACCGCTCCGCGCGGTAGCTGTGCAGTGGCGCGCCGTCGTCGGCCTCCTGCACGACGTCGAGCGCGGCCCCGGCGTGCCGCATGGCGGCGGGGCGCATGTTGAAGAAGGCGGCGAACTCGCTGCCGTCGTCGGTCGAGCGGCACGCGCCCACCATGCCGTAGCCGTCCCCATCGAGCGGGAAGGTCTCCGCCACCCGGCAGGCGATGCGGTTCTCCGGGTCGCCGGCGATATCGAACCCGTCCTCGCGGATGGTGAAGGGCGCCGGCGCGGCGCATTGCGCCAGCCCGTCGAGCGCGTAGTCGCCCAGCCACTCGCGCGGCATTTCGGCCAGAGCGGCGAAGGGCATGCCGGTTGCGAAGATGGCGGTGACGAGCACGGCCGCGACCTTCTTCTTCATGGATCTCTCCTCCTCCTCCTCCTGTTATCCGCCGCCCATCTTCGCACCGTCCCTGTCTCCGGGCCAGTGCGTGCTGCTCCCGACCGGTGAGGCCAGCCCCACCGGCCTTCCATCGCGGGTTGCATCAGCGGCAGCCGGCTGCTTTGATCGCGGCCGACCAGGAAGGGGCGAGGGCGGCATGCTTGACCCGCGGATCGAGACGGCGCTCGACCTCTGCTACGAGGCGGTCGCCGAGCCGCAGCTGTGGACCGCGGCACTGGACGGCCTGTCGGCGGCGGCGGGCGCTGCCGCGGCCATGTTCTATCCCAAGGACGTCAACGAGAATGCCGCGACGCAGGCGATGTCGAGCGATTATGGCGGCCTGATCGACGACTATGTCACCAATGGCTGGTACGACAACCATTACCGCGCCGTGCGCGGCTGGCCGCTGCTGCTCGAGGGCCGCGGGCGCGTGATCACCGAGCACGACCTCGCCACCGACGAGGAACGCCGTGTCCTGCCGCACTACAACGAGCTCTATCTCAAGTGGGGCTTTTCCGGCTTCGCGGCGATCGGCTTCTGGGTCGAGGGCGCGCCGTGGTGCCTGCCCATGCTGCGCTCGGAGCGGCAGGGCTTCTTCACGCGCGAGGAGGCCGACCGGCTCGCCTGGCTCACCCCGCATCTGTCGCGGATGATCCGCCTTGCCGACCGCGTGGAGGACGTGCGGGCGACGACCGGGCTCGATGCGCTCGCCCATGTCAGCAAGCCCGCCTTCCTCGTCGAGGCCGACGGCCGGCTCCTGGAAGTCAATGCGCCCGCCCGCGCCCTGCTCGCGCAGCCCGACGGCGGGCTGTCGGCGGCGCGGGGCCGGCTGCGTGCCGTAAACGTCCAGAGCGACCAGCAGCTGCAGCGCCTCCTCTCCACCACCGCGATCTTCTCGCATCGCCGGCGACGCGCGCACCAGGCATCTCCGATCCGCATCGTCCGGCCCGGCCGCCGCCCACTGCTCGCCGAGATCGTGCCCGCCGCCCAGCTCATCGGCGGCAGCGCCCGCGCCCGTGCGATCCTCGTCGTCACCGATCCCGAGCGGAAGGCGAGCGTGCAGGCCGAGACGCTGCGGATCCTGTTCGACCTGACCGCGGCGGAAGCGCAGCTGGCGGCGCGCGTCGCCGAGGGTGCAGATCTCGCAGCTGCCGCGGCGGCGCTCGACATCACCCGCTCGACCGCCCGTGATCGGCTGAAAAGCATCTTCCAGAAGACCGACACACACCGCCAGGCCGAGCTCGTCGCGCTTCTCCGCGACATGGCGCGCTAGCCGTGCGGCACCCCCCATTTGGGGGTTGAGGCCCCCGTCCCCGCCGCGCGATCCTTCCCCCGTCATCGAACGCGTGACGGGCCTGGGGTCTTGTGAACGTCCGTCCTGCGAGATCTCGGTGCGGCTCTGTCGCGGTTCTGCCGCGCGCAGGTCCGTGCCGCCGCGCCCGCGGTGAGACCCCAGCGCGGGCGCGGAATTTCTTCGGCCGATCCTTCCGGCCGCTGCGTCGCCGGAACAATCGCGCGGATTGCCGATTAACCGCTCACGGATAATTTGGCGGGGTGTTCTTGTGGCTGCGGCGCGATCGGTACTAGGGTCGGCGGGATCGTCGCCTCGCGGTCTTCGCCCTCATTTCGCCCGCTTGGCTGATCACCCATCTGCAGGGGACGAAGGGCGTGGGCGACAGTCGGCATGAAGGATCCGTTCGAAACTCCCAAGTCTAGGGCCCCCAAGGCGTCGCGGCTGCTTGAGCTCGACTCGTGGATCGATTCGTCGCTCTACGAATCCGGGTTCAAGGCCGGCCAATTCTGGGAAAACGTCACCATCTTCTTCCGGCGGTTCAAGGTCACCGGCTGGCGCCGGGGGATCGTCGAGCTCCTGAGCGAGGGCTTCACCTGGGGCACGGCGGCCGCGATCATCCTCGTCGCGCTCGCCATCCCCGCCTTCGACGAGACGCAGCGCGACTGGCGCAGCCAGGGCGATTACGCCGTCACCTTCCTCGACCGCTACGGCAACGAGATCGGCCAGCGCGGCATCATCCAGCGCGATTCCGTCCCCGTCGACGAGCTGCCCGACCACCTGATCAAGGCCGTGCTGGCGACCGAGGACCGCCGCTTCTACGAGCATTTCGGCATCGACTTCATCGGGCTCGCGCGCGCGCTCAGCGAGAACATGCGCGCCAACGGCGTCGTCCAGGGCGGCTCGACCCTGTCGCAGCAGCTCGCCAAGAACCTCTTCCTCACCAACGAGCGCTCGATGGAGCGCAAGATCAAGGAAGCCTATCTGGCGCTGTGGCTGGAGATGAACCTCTCCAAGAAGGAGATTCTCCAGCTCTATCTCGACCGCGCCTATCTCGGCGGCGGCACATTCGGCGTCGCGGCCGCGGCCGACTTCTATTTCGACAAGGACATCAAGGATATCACGCTGGCCGAAGCGGCGATGATCGCGGGCCTGTTCAAGGCGCCCGGCAACTACGCCCCGCACATCAACCTGCCGGCGGCGCGCGGCCGCGCCAATGTCGTCCTGTCCAACATGGTCGATGCCGGCTTCATGACCGAAGGGCAGGTCCTGCATGCCCGCCTCAATCCGGCGACCGCCGTCGACCGCGGCCAGCGCGACAGCCCCGACTATTACCTCGACTGGGCCTTCGAGGAGGTCAAGAAGCTGGTCGACCGCAACTCGCCGCACGCCGTCGTCGCGCGCACCACGATCGACCTCGACCTCCAGCGCGCGGCCGAGGAGTCGCTCGAGTTCCACCTGCGCCAGTACGGTCCGGACTACCGGGCGAGCGAGGGCGCGATCGTCGTCGTCGAGAACAACGGCGCGGTGCGGGCCATCGTCGGCGGACGCGACTATGCCCGCAGCCAGTTCAACCGGGCGACGCGGGCGCTTCGTCAGACCGGGTCGTCCTTCAAGACCTATGTCTACACGGCAGCGATGGAGTCCGGCTTCACGCCCAGTTCCGTCGTCTCCGACGCTCCCATCACCTGGGCCGGCTGGTCGCCGCAGAACTATACGCGCGGCTTCTCCGGCAACATGAATCTCACCACCGCGCTGGTGCGCTCGATCAACACCGTGCCGGTCCGCCTTGCGCGCGATCATCTCGGCATCGACCTCATCAAGGAGACGACGGTCGCCATGGGGGTCGAATCGCCGCTCGGCAACCACCGGACGATGGTCCTCGGCACCTCCGGCATGACGGTCATGGACCAGGCGACCGGCTACCTGACCCTTGCCGCCGGCGGCTATGTCGGGCTCCGCCACGGCATCACCCAGATCACCACCCATGGCGGCGAGGTGGTCTACGATTTCGAGCGCGACGCCCCTCCCCCGCGCCGCGTCGTCTCCGAGCAGGCGGTGGCGGCGATGAACTCGATCCTGGTCCAGATCCCCGAATGGGGCACGGCCCGGCGTGCCGCGCTGGAGGGCATCCGCTCCGGCGGCAAGACCGGCACCACCCAGGGCTATCGCGACGCCTGGTATGTCGGCTTCACCGGCAACTACACCGCCGCCGTCTGGATCGGCAACGACGACTACACCTCGACACGCAATATGACCGGCGGCTCGCTGCCCGCGATGACCTGGCAGCGCCTGATGACCGCAGCCCACCAGAATATCGAGCTCCGTCCGATCCCCGGCATCGACGACCCGCAGATCCCGGTCGCCGCCGCCGGCACGGGCGAGAATGGCGCCGAGGGCGAGGAGGCCGAGCAGCGCCGCTATCTCTCCGGCCGCACCACGCAGCTACTGCGCCAGATGTCGGAGCTGTTCTCGACCGCGCCGCAGATCGAGCTGCCGCCGGCCGCCGAGGCCTTGTCCTCCCTGTGATTGGCGGCTACGTCGCAGTCGAACCGCCCGCTGCCTCGCGGCCGGGACCGGACACGGTCTCCGGCTCCCCGGGCGCGGGTCCCGATGGCCGCCTGCCGCCCGAGAGCCGATGCTGAGGACCGTTTTCCCGATAGCGGTTGCGCTGGCGATAGCCATCGGCGGCGGCGCGGCGAGCGCCTGGCACATGATCCGCCAGGCCGACACTTTCGGCACGATCGCGATCGGCCCCTGGACCGCCTATCCGGAACGCGGCACGCCCGCGGCCGATCCCTATTCGCGCGCCCACATCGCGCGCCAGGGCGACCTCGTGCTCGGCCAGGCAGAAGGCATCTCCTTCGAGGCCGCCCGCGACACGTCGGGCCTCCGCCTCGATGGCCGCTGCTCCTATCTGATTGAAGGCATGATCCCGGCTGCCCGCTTCTGGACGCTCCACATTCGCAGCGGCGGCCGGACCGTGGAGGCGCAGCGATCGGCGCTCCACTCGCTCTCGATCCTGCGGGCGGAGGACGAGTCGTTCAACATTATGGTCTCCCGCCACGCTGCTCCCGGCAACTGGCTGCGCATCCCCGATCGTGGGCAGGTATCGCTCGTCCTCACCCTCTACGACACGGCAGTCGCCACCAGCGCCCGGGTGGCCGAGATCGAGCTACCCCAGATCCTGCGGACCGGCTGTGATTAGGCTCGCCTACGCCATCCTCGTTGGGCTGGTCGGCGCGGGCATCGTCCACATCGCCGTCCTGTTCCTCGTGCCGACCATGACCGATCAGGACGCGTGGGGACGCATTGCCCGCATCGCCGAGCCCTACGAGGCGGTACGCCTCGACGGCCGTGCCGAGGAACTCGGCGTCGACATCACCCATGATCCGTTCTTCCGTGCCGTCGCCTGCCGCTTCGATCTCGGCGAGGGACCGGTCCGCATCCATGCCGAAGGCGCCGTCCCGTTCTGGTCGATGTCGGTCTATGACCGCGCGGGGCAGAATATCTTCAGCCTCAATGTCCGTACCGCCAACGAGGGCCTGCTCGACCTCGTCATCCTGACCCCGCCGCAGATGCTGGAGATGCGTGACGAGCTGCCGGCCGATTTCGCCCGCACGATCTTCGTCGAGGCCCGCATCCCCTCAGGAATCGCGGTCGTCCGCGCCTTCGTCCCCGATGACAGCTGGGAGCCGACCGTGGAGCGCTATCTCGCCTCGATCGCGTGCGACGCCCACTGAAGCCTGTGGGCCGGCGCTGTGTCGCTTAGAACTGCGGCTTGGCCCGGTCCAGCACGCCCTTGCCGCCGCCTCGTTCGGCGCTCGCCTTCACCGGCACCTGCCGCTCGTAGCGCACGCCCGGAAAGAGGATCAGTTCGCCCTGCGCGCCGGAGGGCCTCACCCGCCTTTCGGATGCCTGCCGGGGCTTGAAGTTCAGTATCGTCGCCATGGTATCGCACTCTCGCCTGAAGCCGAATCAATGAGCACGCGCAACCTGTGCCCCGATGAGAGACCCCGACGGTTAATGGCTTGCTAACGGATCAGGTCTAATTTTCGCTTCTGCGGGCATTGCCCCGCGAGTGTTGCACAGGGCGTACCCGCGTGTCGTTGTTTGAGTTCAGCAAGCTGCCGGCCGGCCGTCGGCCGGACAGTTCGGAGCGCCTCCTGCGCGCAGCCGTCTACGCCTTCTGCTCCCTCACCCGGCCGACGCGGCGCGAGATCGCGCAGCTCGACGATCTGGCGCTGCCGCTCATCTCCAGGTGTTCGCGCGAGACGCTGCGCTACGTAGCCGCCGCGCTGTCTGAAAGCCGCTACGCGCCGGCCGGCCTGGTGCGCCGGCTCTGCGATCAGCCGCTGGAGATCGCCGCGCCGCTCCTCGTGCGCTCCACCGTCCTCGCCGACATCGACCTCATCTCCATCATCGGCCACCAGGGCCTGCCCCACGCGCGGGCGATTGCCCGCCGGTCGCGTCTCAACCCGCGCATCGCCGAGCTGATCGCGGCGCTTGAGGCGCTCGACACGGCGGAGCGCCAGCCGGCGGCCCCCTCGAACGCGGAAGAGACGCGCGAGAAGCTGCGCGTCATGATGATGCCGGCCGCGCCGCAGGCCGAGCACATGGCGACCGGCGCCCGCAGCCGTTGGCCCTCCCCGCCCGGCAATTTCGAGAAGCTGCGCTCGACCGCGCTCACCGGCATCCCCGACCTCTTCCACCGCGCGCTGGCCGATGCGCTCGAGCTCGACCTCGACCAGGCGCGCGCGCTGACCGGCGACCACGCCCGTTCCGACTTCATGCTGGCGCTCCGGGCGCTCGATCTCGGCGAGGAGCAGGCCTTCCTCGTCTCAGCCTGCGTCTGTGGGCGCGACTACGCCCACCCCGAGGCGATCCGCCTTTTCCTCGAGCGCTATCGCGCGATGTCGCCCGCCATGGCGCGGTCCGTCCTGCGCGGCTGGCGCACGGATGCGATCGCGGCGGCGGTCTGGCGCGAGGAGCGCACCGAGCAGGACGAAGAGATGCCTCCGGCCGCTGCCAACCAGCAGGACCGCGCCGCCCTTCTCAGGGTTTCCTGACCGCCACCATTTCAGCGAAGATCTTCTCGTCCACGTCGATCTCGACGACCCAGAAGTCGGGATCGAAGCGCTCTTCCTTGCGCAGCCGCTCGGCGAAGCCGTCCGGCTCCGTCGTCTCGGCCAGCAGCGCGAACAGGCGGTCGCCCGTTCCTTCGCCGTAGTCCGTCTGCGGAGCCGGACCGTAGAGCCGCGACAGCCCCGTCCGGTCCCGCGTAACGAGGAAGATCGCTCCCGCCTCCATCGCCCCTTTGCGCAGTATGGCGCCGAAGCCGCCGACGGCGAAGGCGCGCCGCAGGAGCGCCGACACGAAGAGATCGCTCGTGACTCGCATTCTATCGCCCGGCAGGCCTGGACCCGGTCATTCCGCCAGCCCGATCTCGCGCATCTTGGCATAGGTCGCGGCGTCCGCCTCGCCCGTCTCGGGCAGGCCGAAGAGCGACTGGAACTCGCGGATCGCGTCGCGCGTGCGGGGTCCCATCATGCCGTCGATCGCCAAGCCGTCATGGCCGAAGGCCTTAAGCCCGGCCTGGACGCGCATCAGCGTGGCGTCCTGCGTCGGCGGGGCGACCGAGGCGGTCTGGACGGCGTCGCGCGGCACGTCGTTGCGCGCAGCCGGCGTCGGGACCTGCGGCTCGGCAAGCCCCAGCCGCGCCAGCAGCGCCTCGTCGATCTCGCCCGTCGGGGGCAGTCCGACCGTCTCCTGATAAGAACGCACGGCAGCGCGTGTCACCGGTCCCTTGAGCCCGTCGACCGCGCCGCCATAGATCCCGAGCCCCGACATCACGCGCTGGACCTCGCGCACCGCCGGATCGCCCTGTGTGGCCGGACCGGCCTGCGCGGTGGTCTCGGCTTGCGGGGCAGGATCGCGCCGCTGCGGCGGCGGCGTCTGAACCTCGGCCTGCGCCTCCTCGCGCTCCAGCCTGATGATCGTCACCTGCTCCGCCTCCCCGGCAGCGCCCTCGGCGGCAGGCGCCGGCATGCGCGTGGCGAGGAGCGGCGAGCGGTGCGCATGCGGCTGGTACCAGATCGCGTTCGCGGCGACGAAGGCGAAGGTGACGATGAAGCCCGTCGCGCCACCGGCGATGATGCGGCGCCGCCGTGCCCGCGGGTCAGGCGATCTTCTTGAGCGCGCCATGTCCGTCTTCCCCGATTTGCGTCGCGGCGTGTTCGTCTTCTTTGCCATTCCTCTCTCTGTCGGCGGCCAGCGGCAGGCTGATCCGCACTGCGGTCCCCTGCCCCGGCGCGCTCTCGATGCTCATCGTGCCGCCGTGCAACTCGACGAGGCCGCGCACGAGGCAGAGGCCGAGCCCGGTGCCCTCGTACTGGCGGGTATAGTCGTTGCGTACCTGCATGAAGGGCTGCCCCAGCCGGGACAGGTCCTCCTCGTCGATGCCGATCCCGTTGTCCTCGACGGCGATCTCCAGCCTGCCGGCGGCGGTCGAGGCGCTGAGCGTGACGATGCCACCCTCCGGCGTGAACTTGATCGCGTTGGACAGGAGGTTGATGATGATCTGCTGCACAGCCCGCTGGTCGCACTCGACCTCGGAGAGGTTGCCCTCAAGCGCCGTCGTCAGCCTGAGCGACTTCTCGACCGCCTGCTGCTCGACCATCGACACGCAGAGGGCGGCCGCATTGCGCAGGCAGAAGGGCTCCGGCTGCAGCTGGTAGGTGCCGCTCTCGATCTTCGACACGTCGAGGATCGAGTTGACCACCGAGAGGAGATGGCGGCCCGCGTCGCGGATGAGCCCGACATGCTCCTTCTGCTTGGGCTCCAGCGGCCCGGCGATCGGCTCGTGCAGCATCATCTCCGAAAAGCCGATGATCGCGTTGAGCGGCGTGCGCAGCTCATGGCTGACGGTAGCGAGGAAGCGGGCCTTGGCCACCTCCACCGAGCCGGCGATGCGGCGCGCCTCGGCGAGCTCGCTCTTCAGCGCCTCGATCTCGCCCGCAGGCCGCAGGATGCCGGTCGCCCCTCCGGCCGACGCGGGCACAACTTCCAGCTCGAAGTGCCGGTAGAGGCTGGTCGGCGCGCCGTCCGCCGACGGCAGCCGCAGGCTGAGCGGCAGCGACGACGCCACGCCGCGCGCCGCATCGGCGACCGCGCAGCGGAAGGCGACGCGATCCGACACCCTGATACGCTCGAACAGCCCGCCGCCCCCGATCAGCTCGTGCGGCAGGCCGAGGACCCGCTCGGTCTGGCTGGAGACGCCCTCGACCTCGCCCTGTGCGGAGAGCGCCAGAACGGCGGCGTTCAGCCGGTCCTCCAGCCGGTCGCGGCTTTCCTCGTTCTGTCCCTTGCTCTCGTCCTCGAACTGCGGAAGGCGCGCGAGCAGGAGCCCGGCATAGAGCACCGGGCCGAGCCAGGCCCAACCCGAGGGCGCAGCCCCGGCAAGGCCGGTCAAGGGCGCCAGCACGACGGGCAGGACGAGCGCTGCGCCGGCGGCGGCCAGGCCCCACCGCATCCCCTTCGGACCGGCGATCCAGCGCGCCTCGATCGGCAGCACGGCGAGAAGCGCCGCAGCCGGAGCCGCAAGCCCGCCCGATGCTGCGACGATCGTGCCGATCCCGGCTGCGGCCGCGGCGAGGCCGACCCGCTCGGCGAGAAGGGCGCGCCCATTCGCCACCAGCAGCGCGATCGACCAGCTCATCGCGAAGATCGTGCAGGCAAGCGCGGCGAGGAGGTGCGAGCCGATGTCCGTCGCGGCGAACAGGGCGGCGCTGAGCAGGAACGGCGCGACGAGCGCCGTGCCGACCAGCCGCGTCTGGCGCAGGCGCACATCCGCCGCCTCGGTCTGTGCGGGCACGAAGCGCCCGCAGCCGGCGACGAAGGCCTGCTTCCAGTTCGTTCCGATTTGGCTGGTCGAATTCAAACTCAACGCACTCGCACCGGTCCGCTTGACGCATCGGATTCTTCGCCCCGAAGTCACGCCGGGCCGTTGAGCGACAGTCTCATCCAGCCTTTAAGGAATGTCTAAGCGGCGGGCGGAAGCGGGCTCGCAGAGGCGCGTCCTCGACCCGTTTCGCGCGCAACCGGCGCTATCCACACCATGGTAAATGCTTGCTGCGGCCCGACGGGCGCCTCCATTGTCACCGCGTTAACCATAGAGCGAGTCCGCGCGGGCAGTTTTTCCTCGATGTTTCAAGCGCTTGCCTCGTATTCTGCGGCACCGCCGTCCGGTTCGCATCCCACCCGCCAGAACTAGCGACAATTTGAATCGTTTTTGACTCGAATTGCGCGCTGGGGCGCAAGCCGTCCTTGGCGCCTGCCGATGTAGTGTCGCCTTGTTCGGCTGCGGATCGGGGAAGAGTTGTCCGCACGGATCGAAGGGGTTCGAGATGGGGTTCCTGATTAGGACTGCATTCTGGCTGTCGCTCGTGCTGCTCGTCATTCCGCTCGACGTCACCGGCCGCGACGGCGGTGAGTCGGCCATCGGCCCGGTCGACGCGCTTATCGCCGCCCGCGGCGCCATCGGCGACATCGCCGGCATGTGCGAGCGCCAGCCCGAGGTCTGCGCCGTCGGCCGCTCCGCGCTGCACACGATCGGCCTCAAGGCCCGAGAGGGCGTGCGGATCGCGTACGACATGCTGGAGGAGCCGACGGCCGAGCCGGCGCGCGAGCCCGACCGCGAGACGATGACCGGCAGCGTTCCGGCCGAGTAGCTCCGGGCCGGCGCGCAGGTGACAGGCGGGCGCGCCGCACCTATATCCCTTTCGTATGAACGCTTCGATCGACGCCATCCGCGACGACTTCTCCTTCCTCGACGAGTGGGAGGACCGCTACCGCTACGTGATCGAGCTCGGCGGCGCGCTGGCGCCCTATCCCGAGGAACACCGGAACGACGCCCACAAGGTGCCGGGCTGCGTCAGCCAGGTCTGGCTCTCGACCGATGTCGGGCCGGGCGACGATCCCGTCATCCGCTTCGTCGGCGATTCGGATGCCCATATCGTGCGCGGCCTCGTCGCCATCATGATCGCGCTCTACTCGGGCCGGCGCGCCAGCGAGATTCTCTCGATCGACGCCGAGGCATTCCTGCGCGAGCTCGGCCTCGACGAGCATCTCACGCCCCAGCGCGCCAACGGGCTCCGCTCGATGATCGCGCGCATGCGGCGCGAGGCGCAGATGGCGTCGGAGGCCCGCGTCGCCTCCTCATGAGGCGCCGGCGTCGAGCCGCGGCCGATAGCCTTCCGCCCCCCAGTGCAGGATGCTGCGCCCCCTTGCATGTCCTGGATGGTAGTGGCGTCCGAGGCAGCCCAACGCGCTTTTCAGCACGATCTTCGCCGAGCGCGCCGGCCAGCGCCGTTCGGCCTCGACCTGTTCCAGCCCCTTGAGAAAGCAGCAGACGTCGACGAGCACGCCCGAGAGCTCCGGACCGACCGCGTCAAGCGCCTGTTCCACCCGTCGCCTGGCGGCGAGCGCCGCCTGGGTGAGATCCTCCGGCCCGCGGCCCCCTCCCCCGCCGATCGGCGCCTGCCAGTTGATCCCGAGCCGGGGCATGATCATCGCCCTGTCATAATCGCTGCGCAGCCGCTCGCCGGCCTCGACCTCGCGCGGATCGAGGAGCGGCCTGCCGTCGTGGCCGCGCCGCCGCGCAAGCTGGGCGAGCGGTGATTCGCGGAGATTGACGGCGACCGTCTGGCTCCCGCCCTCCGGGCGCTGGAACTGGCGCTCCTCGATCTCGCGGTGCTGCGCCAGGAACGCGTCCGCCCCGCCGCGTGCGCGCCGCAGCGCGGCGCGTCCTTCCTCCGAAATCGACAGCCTGCCGCCGCCTGCATGATCGATCAGCCCAAGGCGCAGGGCAGACGCGAGGCTCAGGCGCGGGATCGAAATCGTCCCGCCCTCGCCGGCCTCGAGCAGCACGGCATCGCCCGTCGATGCCGCGCGCATCGTCGCCGGCTGCGCGGCGAGGAAGCGCAGTGCCCGCAGCACCGCCTTCGCCTCGACCATCGCGCCGGCCGGAGCCGGCATCTTCCCCGTCGATCCCATGTCGCCACCTACAACCTTGGATTGACGAATGCGGCCCGCGCGATCCGCTCGGCGACCGCCACGACGCGGTCGAATTCCGGATCGTCGCGCAGGTCCTCGACGAGATGGCAGGCATGCAGCACCGTAGTGCGGTCGCGCCCGAAGCCGCGGCCGACCTCCGCCATGCTCAGCCGGAGCACGACATGGGCGACATACATGGCGATCTGGCGCGCGCGGCTGATGCCGCTGCTCGACCGTCCCGGACGCCGCAACTCGCGGCTCGGTATGTCGAACAGCGCCCCCGCCAGGTCGAGGACGGCATCGCAGAGCGCGATGATCCTCTCCTCGCCCTCCGGACGGCCGCGCCGCGCCGCAATCGGCCGCCCCCGATCCACGCCACTGAGCGGCCGCTCCATCCTCGTCTTCTTCGCCCGGATCTGCACGCAAGCCTTCCTCTCGCACAACCGGGAGGAACGATAGCAGTCCAATCGCAAGCCGTGAACAAAAATAGAACATCCCTCGGCGACGATTCTATCCAAGTCATTGGTGCGTCGGCATTTTCATACTGCCCCTGATGCCCGGAACACCTCCATCTATCCCCCTCTGCCTGGCGCTGCCGCAGTCTGAACCCTGCAACGAGGAGATGGGGTGATGGCAGAGCTGGCAGTCGAGGTGGGCGCATTCACGCGGCGCAAGCGGGAGGAGCGGAGGCAGGCGGCGCGGATGGTCGCATTCTTCCTGGCGACGGGCATCGATCTGGACGCCGCTCTCGACAGCGGGCGGCGCGAGCGCTCGATGACCGTGGCGAGGCTCGAACGGTTGATCGAGCGCGAGCGGCTGCGCGGGCTGGCGCGCCACTGGGCCTACAACCTCGACAGGCATATCGCGCTCAAGGAGGCGCTGGACGCGTTGCGCGGCGCGAGCGGCGCCGGACGGCAGCGTCTGGCCAAAAAAATAGCGGCGCCCGTAGGCGCCGCCGTGGGTAGGCTCGGCCACGAAGGCCAGACGCGGACTACGACTTGCGCTTGCGCCCCAGCCCCATCTTCTTGGCCAGCTGCGAGCGGGCAGCCGCGTAGTTCGGGGCGACCATCGGATAATTCGCATCCAGGCCCCACTTCTCGCGATACTGCTCCGGCGTCAGGCCGTAATGGGTCATGAGGTGACGCTTCAGCGACTTGAACTTCTTCCCGTCTTCCAGGCAGATGATGTAGTCGTCGTGCACCGAGCGCTTCGGATTGACGGCGGGCTTCGGCTTGTCGGCAGCGACCGGCTCGCTCGAGCCGCCCACCTTGCCCAGCGCGGCGTGCACATCCGATATCAGGTTCGGAAGTTCGCCGATGGGTACCGGATTGTTGCTGACATAGGCAGCCACGACATCGGCCGTGAGCTCGATCAGCATCTCGCCGTTCTTTTGCGTGCTTTCAGAGAGTTCCATTGTAAGACCCCAGCTCGTTTTCTTGTTTTTCGCGATAGCCGTCCCCGTCAGGACAGGCACGGCCTCATACGACTGTTTCCGTGAATCGGAAATGGCTATCACCATGTGGGTGATCTTCACAGTCAAGTCAATCTGAACACCGCTGTAAAATTCAAATACTCAAAAGAAAACTCACCAAATATGTTCCGGCTGTTGCATCAGTTGAAGAAGTCGCAATCCCAGCGTGAAACCTGTCACCAAATGAGCAGCCGCTTCACTGCTGCAACGCCGTTGCTAGCCGGGGCTGGAGGGCTCCGCCTCCACCTTGCGGGACGGTCGGGCCTCGCCGCTGGCGGCCTTTAGGTCATCAAGGACCGAACCCGACCACATGCGGTAGCCGGCCGAATAGGCGGCGCGGGCGAGGAGATGCGCCGCGATCGGCGCGGTCAGCAGGAGGAAGCCGAATCCGGCCAGCGCGCGCGTCATCGTCGCCGCGTCGTCGGTATGGAGCGCCAGCGCGATGAGGATCGCGCCGGAGCCGAGCGTGCCCGCCTTCGACGCCGAATGCATGCGGCTGTAGAGGTCCGGCAGGCGGTTGAGGCCGATCGCCGCGATGACCGAGAACAGCGCCCCGACGACGATCAGCAGCGCCACCACGATGTCCATGACGGCATCAATCATCGCGCGGCCTCCCCTGTGCGTCCGTCTCGTCGTGCATTCGGGCCCAGATCGCGCCGCGGCTCAGCACGAAACGGGCGAAGGCCACGGTGGCCAGGAATCCGACGAGCGCCAGCGCGATCGCCACGTCGACATAGAGCGTGAAGGAGGTTCGGATGCCGACCAGCGCGATGAAGCCAACCGCCACGACGACCAGCATGTCGAGCCCGATGATCCTGTCGGGCAGGGTCGGGCCGACGATCACCCTGTAGATCGTGATCAGGAAGGAGAGACTGAACAGCACCAGCCCGATATATTCCGCGATCGAAAGAAATTCTCTCGAGAAGCTCATCGGAACGCCTCCAAGATCTTGCGCTCGAAGCCTTCGGCGATGTCCCGCCGCATCGCGTCGGGGTCGGAGCAGTCGAGCGCGTGGATGTAGAGGTACCGCCGGTCCTCCGACACGTCGACCGAGAGCGTGCCGGGCGTGAGCGTGATGAGGTTGGCGAGCAGCGTGATCTCGAAGTCGCGGTCGACCTTGAGCGGATAGACGAAGATGCCCGGCCGTATGCCCATGCGCGGCCTCAGCACGATGATCGCGACGCGGATCGAGGCGAGCACCAGCTCGAAGACGAACAGCCAGGCCAGCGACACCAGCCGGTAGGCGCGGTTGGCGTAGCCCAGCCTGCCCACTTCCTGGCGGATGATGAAGAGCGCCGCCGCGCCCAGCGCGAAGCCGAAGATGAGGTTGAGCAGCGTGAAGGAGCCGGTGACGGCGGTCCAGGTCAGCGCCAGCAGCACATTGATGAGCAGCAGCCTCATGATCCCGCCTCCCCGGGGAAGACGCTTTCGATGAAGCCCGCCGGCGCGAGGAGGCCGGCCGCGGCGCGGTCGGCGATCTGGATGATCGGCTCGGGATAGAGGCCGAGGACCAGCACCGGCACGAGCAGGACCGCGAGCACCGCATATCCGACCGTTGGCCTTGCGTCCTTCTCCGCCGTGAAGCCTTGGATCGCCGGGCGCCAGAAGGCGAGCGCGAAGACGCGTCCGAGCGCCAGCGTGGTGAGCAGGCCGGTGACGAGGATCGCCAGCGCCAGCCACCACATCCCGCCGTCGAGCGACGCCTTGACCAGATAGACCTTCGGCCACAGGCCCGACGCAGGCGGAAGGCCGGCCGCCGCCAGCACCAGGATCAGCGCTGCGCCCGCCAGCGCCGGGTGCGAGGCGTAGAGCCCGCCCACCTCGTGCAGGCTGTAGCTGCCCGACAGCATGCGCATGATGCCGGCGAGCAGGTAGAGCGCCGTCATCACGATCATCGAGTGCACGGCGTAGATGATCGTGCCGGAGAGCCCGGTCTGGCTGCCCAGCGCCAGCCCCGCCAGCATGACGCCGATGCCCGAGACCACGACGAAGCCGAGCAGCCGGCGGATGTCGACCTGCGCCAGCGCGCCGAGAACGCCGACGATCATCGTCGCGACAGCGACCCAGGCGATCAGGTCGGAGAAGGTCCCGCGCTCCGGGGGGAAGAGCATCATCAGCGTGCGCAGCAGCGCGTAGATGCCGATCTTGGTCAGGATGCCGCCGAAGAGCGCCGCCACCACGATGCGCGGCGTATGATAGGCGGCCGGCAGCCAGAAATGCAGCGGGAAGGCGGCCGCCTTCATGCCGAAGGCGATGAAGTAGATCACCGCGATCGTGCCGAGCGGCGCCTCGCCCCGCAGTTCGGGCGCCACGCGCGCGATGTCGGCCATGTTGAGCGTGCCGAAGGTGCCGTAGACGAGGCCGGTGCCGATCAGGAAGAGCGTCGTGGCGACGAGGTTGAGCACCGCGTACTTCACGGCGCCGTCGAGCTGGCGCGCTTCCGAGCCCAGGATGATCAGGCCGAAGGCCGAGATCAGGAACACCTCGAACCAGACATAGAGGTTGAAGATGTCGCCGGTCAGGAAGGCGCCGCCGACGCCGGTCATCATCAGCATCAGGAAGGTGTAGAAGCCGTAGCGCCGGCCGCTCGCGTCGATGTCGCGCATGCCGTAGACCGCGCAGACGAGCGCGACCAGCGTCGCCGTCAAGGCGAGCACCACGCCCAGCGCGTCGGCGACGAACGATATGCCGAAGGGCGGCAGCCAGCGGCCCATCGTCATCACGACGGGCCCCTCGGCGAGCACCCGCACCAGAAGGCCGATCTCGGCCAGCATGACGAGCACCAGGCCGATCACGGCCCCCAGCGCCTGTGTCCTCGGCACCTTGCGCAGCATGAGGAGCAGCGCGCCAACGATCATCGGCAAAGCGACGGGCACCACGATGAGCCAGTCGGCAAGCTGCACAGGCGCCGTCACCATCGCCTGCGAAATGTCCACATATGGTCCGGTTGGTACGGCCACGGCGACCTCAGTATCTCAGCGGCGGCAGGCCTTCGTCCTTCGGCTCGGCCAACCTCATGCTGTCGGTGTGGTCGGTGTCGAGTTCCTGGTAGGCGCGGTAGGCCAGCACCAGGAGGAAGGCGAAGATCGAGAAGGCGATGACGATCGCGGTCAGAACCAGCGCCTGCGGCAGCGGGTTGGCGATCGGGGTGTCGGGCGCGTAGAGCCCGGCCGGCACGAAGGGCGGCACTTCGCGCATCAGCCTGCCCGCGGTGAAGATGAGCAGGTTGACGGCGTTGCTCAGCACCACCGCGCCGAGCAGGATGCGGATCAGGTGCTTGGACAACAGCAGATAGACGGACACGGCGAAGAAGACGCCGACCAGGACCGCGAGCGCCGCTTCCATCAGTCGTCCTCCCTCTCTTCGAGCGCGAGCGCGATCGAGGTGATCGAGCCGAGCACGACGAGGTAGACGCCGATGTCGAAGAACAGCACGGACGACAGGTCGAGCTCGATGCCGAGCAGGTCCGGCGGCGCCCACAGCCCGGTCAGGAATGGCACCTCGAAGAATACGGACGCCGCGCCCGACAGGGCCGAAAGCAGCAGCCCCGCCGCCGACAGCGTCATCGGGTGGAAGTAGAGCGCGCGCCGCACCGACGAGACCCCGCAGGCGACGCCGTAGATGGCGAAGGCGGACGCGCCCATCAGCCCGCCGATGAAGCCGCCGCCCGGCTCGTTGTGGCCGCGCAGCAGGACGAAGATCGAGAAGATGACCATCAGCGCCGCGATGTAGGGCGCGGCCGTGCGGAAGATGACGGTGTTCATGCCTCGGCCGCCCTCGTTCCTGCCGGAGCCGTCCCTGAAGCGGCCGCCGGCTGCGCCTCCTTCGCCCGCCCGACGCGGATGCGCACCAGCGCCAGGATGGCAAGGCCGGCCACCATGACGACCGCGATCTCGCCCAGCGTGTCGATGCCACGGAAGTCGACCAGGATCACGTTCACGATGTTGCGCCCGTGGGCGATCGCGTAGGAATACGCGGCGAAGAATTCGCTCAGGCGCGGATCGAAGCTCTGCTGCGTGACGCTGAGCAGCGTGAGGCTGATGCCGATGCCGCACAGGAGCGCGATCGAGGCGTCGATGAGCGTCTCGCCCACCGGCCGGTGGTCGGTCTGCGCGAGCCTCAGCCGGGTCATGACGAGTGCCAGGATGACGACCGACAGCGTCTCCACCATCAGCTGGGTGAAGGCGAGGTCGGGCGCCCCGAGCAGCAGGAAGATCAGCGCCACCGCGAAGCCCTGGATGCCGATCGACACGATCGCCGAGACGCGGTCCTTCAGCGTGACGACGGCCGCCAGTCCGACCACGGCGATCGCGATCACCGCCCATTCGTAAAGCCGCAGTTCCGGGAAGGCGGGCATCGCCGGCATCTCGCCATAGAGCCACAGCGGCACCAGGAAGCCGAGCGCGATCGCGACGAAGGTCACCGTCATGTAGGTGTCGAGCCGGCCGTTCTGGACGATCGCCGTCAGCCGCGCCGAGAACCGGATCGTGCCCGCCACCGCCTGGTCGAAGCCGCGGTCCGGCCCCCAGCCGATCGCCGCCAGCACGGCCGCGATTCTGGCCCGCGCCTGGTCGAGGTAGCGGAAGATCGCGATGCCGAGGATGACCGTCACCACCGAGAGGAGCAGCGCCAGGCCGAGCCCGGGGATGAGCGAGATGGTGACGTCGACCTCATGACCCGACACCGCGCGCGCCATCGGCGTCGAGAACAGCGTGTGCACGGGCGCGGAGAAGATCGCGGCGAGGATGCCGGTCGCCGCAAGCACCAGCGGCCCGAGCCACAGCAGCGCCGGCCCCTCGTGCGCGTGCTTCGGCGTCTCGACCTCCGGCCCGAGGAACGGCTTCAGCGCGACGGCGAAGCCGATTGCGAACATCAGCGCGTTGCCGGCGAGCGCCACGAGCGTGAAGGCCGAGCTCCACGCGTCGGCGAAGCCGAGCGCGTAATAGATCTCCTCCTTGGCGAGGAAGCCGAACATCGGCGGCAGCCCGCCCATCGAGATCGCCGCCATCAGCGCCGCGGCGAAGGTGATCGGCATCGCCTGCCTCAACCCGCCGACCCGGGTGATGTCGCGCGTGCCGGATTCGTGGTCGATCAGGCCGGCGACCATGAACATCGCGCCCTTGAAGAGCGAATGCGCGATCAGATAGAGCACCGCCGCCTCGACCGCGTGCTCCGAGCCCAGCCCCGTCAGCATCACGAGCAGCCCGAGCGACGCGACCGTCGTATAGGCGAGCATCAGCTTGAGATCGGTCTGCCGCACGGCGAGCAGCGCGCCAACCAGCAGCGTCGTTCCGCCGAACACCGGCAGGATGATCTCCCAGGCGGCCGTCTCGCCCATCACCGGGTTAAGGCGCATCACCAGATAGACGCCCGCCTTCACCATCGTCGCCGAATGCAGGTAGGCGGAGACGGGCGTCGGCGCTTCCATGGCGTTCGGAAGCCAGAAGTGGAACGGGAACTGCGCCGACTTGGTGAAGGCGCCGCCGAGCACGAGGAGCAGCGCGGCGAGGTAGAGCGGGCTGTCGCGCAGCACGCCGCCGGTGCCGAGAAGCGCCGAGAGGCTCGTCGCCCCCGTCGCGTTCCAGATCACGAGCAGACCGGCGAGCAGCGCGAGCCCGCCCATGCCGGTGACCACCAGCGCCTGCATCGCGGCGCGGCGCGAGGCCTCGCGCGTGTGGTCGAAGCCGATCAGCAGGAATGACGTGATCGAAGTCAGTTCCCAGAAGACGAACAGCATCAGGAACGAGTCGGCGACCACGAGCCCCTGCATCGCCCCCATGAACATCAGCATGAAGGAGAAGAAGCGGCCGTGGTGAGGATGGCCCTTCAGGTATCCTCCCGAATAGAGGACGATGAAGGTGCCGATCCCGGAGATCAGCAGCGCGAAGGTCAGCGACAGCCCGTCGAGATACCAGGAGAAGTCGACGCCGAAGCTCGGGATCCAGGCAACGCCGCCCGCGACCGCGTTGCCCGCAGCCACCTCCGGAACCATGCCGGCGAAATGCAGGAAGAGGAGAAAAGGAACGAGCGCCAGCACCCAGGCCGCATTGTGCCCGAGGATGCGCGTCAGAGATGGCGCCACGGCAGCGCCTAGGAACGGCAAGAAGAGCGCCACGAATGTCAGCAAAGGCTCACCTGTCCCCATGGACCGTACCGGACCCGCCCCTTGTCGGAAAAACTGGGAGATTGTTCGTGGGGGGAGTGAATAGACGCTAGCCGCAGCGCGGACAAGGCCGGTGTGACAATCGGCCCCCCGCTATCTCTGCGGCAGGCGCCTGCTGACATTGCCCGCGCCCGCTCCTACATTTGTGCCGACCGTAGATATCAGGATCGAGGAGCGGCCGGTGGCCAGCGAGACTTTGCCGAAGGTGCACAAGACGGACGAGGAGTGGCGCGCACAGCTCACGCCCGAGCAGTACCGCGTCACACGCGAGCACGGAACCGAGCGGGCCTTCACCGGCCCCTACTGGAACAGCAAGGAGCCGGGCCTCTATCGCTGCGTCGGCTGCGGTCGTGCCCTCTTCCGCTCGGAGACCAAGTTCGATTCCGGCACCGGCTGGCCGAGCTTCTATGCGCCTGTCGAGCCGGGGGCCGTCAGCGAGCACATGGACCGCTCCTGGTTCGCGACGCGGACTGAGATCCGCTGCGCCGATTGCGATTCACATCTCGGCCACGTCTTCCCCGACGGGCCGGCGCCGACCGGCCTGCGCTACTGCATGAACGGCCACGCGCTCGACTTCGAGCACGACTGATACCCGCGCCTCCGGCCATCGACGCCGCCCGATTGGCGCCCGGCGCCCGTGCCCGCCGGTCCCCCTCCCCTTTGTGCGGAGGGGTCAGGGTGGGGGGACTTCTCAGGCGATAGCCCTGCACAATCGTGAGAGAGGTTGGCCGGCGAAGCCGGGATTGTGAGCGGGTTCGACGGGACAATCATGCCGAAGCATTGAGCTGATTCGCGGGGATAGATCTCGGCGCCGCATTCAGCCGGATCAACCGTTTCCGCGAATTATTGACCCACCGCTATCCACCCCTTCCTCGACCGGCGCGACAATGTCCGCCGGTGAACGAAAGGCGGTGAGATGGACGTGCAGGCGGCAATCGGGGGCGGAAGGAGGCTGCGGCGCATCATGGCGCTGCTCGTCTCGCTTGCCGGCCTGGCCGAGCGCGCCGCAAGCCGCTCCTTGCCCGTCCGCTGGCTGGTGCTCTGGCTCTTGCGGCAGGCCGAGAGCGTGGCGGAGGCGTTCGTCTTCGAGGAAACTGGCCTGCCGCTGCCGCCCGTCGAAGGATTCGCGGCGGAGGGCTTTGGCCGCGAGGACGCGCTGCATCTTGCCGCGCGTTTCCGTGCGCTGGCAGCCTGGCTCGGGGCTCTGTTGGCTGTCGCGTGCCTGTTCGGCCGCAGGCCGGCGCGGCAGGACATTGCATTCTGCAGCGTCGCCCCCGGCTCCGGCCACCTCCCCGGCGGCCGGCGGCCGATGCCGAACGACACGTCGTAAGGCACGTTGCAGCCGTCGGACGGTCGATCGCCGCCGCCGATGATATGAGCCGCCAGTTCCACCGTTCCTGCGCCCGAAGGGTTTCCTCTTTGGGCCCGATCGGCTAACGCCTGCCGCACCCGGCGCCGCGACCGCGGCGGCGGCCGCTCCTGTTTGAGACAAAGATCGATGACCAACCGTCTGACGGACAAGCAGCTTCAGCCTCCGCATGCAGCGCAGCACCCGGTATCGGACACGCGTCACGGCATCACGCGGGTCGACGAATATGCGTGGCTGCGGGCCGACAACTGGCAGGAGGTGTTCAAGGACCCGACGATCCTCGATCCCGCTATCCGCGCCCATCTCGATGCCGAGAACGCCTACCAGTCGGCCGTCATGGAAGGGACCGAGGAGCTTCGCCGGGCGCTGTTTGCCGAGATGAAGGGCCGCATCAAGGAGGACGACTCCTCCGTCCCGATGAAGGACGGGCCCTGGGCCTACGGCTCGTCCTTCCGGCTCGGCGGCGAGCAGCCGCGCTACTTCCGCACCCCGCGCGACGGCGGCGAGGAGACGATCGTGCTCGACGGCGACGCCGAGGCCGACGGCAAGAGCTTCTTCCGCATCGGCGGAGTCGATCATTCGCCCGACCATTCCCGCCTTCTCTGGGCCTGCGACGACACCGGCTCCGAGTTCTACACGCTGCGCATCCGGGACATGGCGACCGGCGCGGACCTCGAGGACCGGGTCTACGACACGTCGGGCGGCGGCGCCTGGGATGCCTCGGCGACCGGCTTCTTCTATGCCCGCCTCGACGCCCGTCATCATCCGTCGAAGATCTTCCATCACCGGATCGGCGATGACCGCGGCAACGACCGCCTGGTCTACGAGGAGGAGGATCCGGGGTTCTTCATGAGCGTCTCCGGCACGCGCTCCAACGACTGGATCTTCATCTCCGTCGGCGACCACGAGACGAGCGAGTACCGCGTGCTGCCGGCGGACGATCCCGACGCCGAGCCGGTCGTCGTCGCGCCGCGCGCGACCGGCCACCAGTACGATCTCGAGGAAGGCGGCGACGTCTTCTTCATCCTGACGAACTCCAATGGCGCCAAGGATTTCCGCGTCGTCGCCGCGCCCGTTTCCGATCCGCGGCCGGAGAACTGGACCGAGATCGTGCCGCACGAGCCCGGCCGTCTCATCCTCTCCATCATGGGCTTCCGCGATTTCCTCGTGCGGCTGGAGCGCAAGGACGGCCTGCCGCGTATCGTCATCCGCGACCGGTCGAGCGGCGAGGAGCATGCCATCGCCTTCGACGAGGAGGCCTATGCGCTCGGCCTCATCGGATCGCTCGAGTACGACACCACCGTCCTTCGCTTCAGCTACTCCTCGATGACGACGCCGAGCGAGGTCTTCGACTACAACATGCGCACGCGCGAGCGGGTGCTCCTCAAGGTGCAGGAAGTTCCCTCCGGCCACGATCCGGCGCAGTACGTGACGCGGCGGCTGATGGCGCCCGCCCCGGACGGCGAGCTGGTGCCGGTCTCTCTCCTCTACCGCAAGGACACGCCGCTCGACGGCACCGCCCCCTGCCATCTCTATGGCTACGGCGCCTATGGCATCGCCGTTCCGGCCGCTTTCAACACCAACTGGCTGTCGCTGGTCGACCGCGGCTTCGTCTACGCCGTCGCCCATGTCCGCGGCGGCAAGGACAAGGGCTACGCCTGGTACGAGGACGGCAAGCGCGAGAAGAAGACGAACAGCTTCACCGACTTCATCGCCGTGGCGCGCCACCTCGTGGCCGAGCGCTTCACCAGTCACGACCGCATCGTCGCCCATGGCGGCTCGGCCGGCGGCATGCTGGTGGGGGCGGCGCTCAACATGGCGCCCGAGGCCTTCGGCGCCGTCATCGCCGAGGTTCCCTTCGTCGACGTCCTGTCGACCATGCTGGACGAGACGCTGCCGCTCACGCCGCCTGAATGGCCCGAATGGGGCAATCCCATCGCGTCCGAGGCGGACTACCACACCATCGCGTCCTACTCGCCTTACGACAATGTCGCCTTGCAGGCCTATCCGCCGATCCTCGCCGTGGCCGGCCTCACGGACCCCCGCGTCACCTACTGGGAACCGGCCAAATGGGTGGCCCGCCTGCGGGACCTCAATACCGGGCCACATCCGGTGCTCTTCAGGATCAACATGGAAGCCGGCCACGCCGGCGCGTCCGGCCGTTTCGCGCGGCTGGAGGAGATCGCCTACACCTATGTTTTCGCGCTCAAGGCGGTGGGGAACAGATTCAAGGACTAGCCGAGATGAAGCTTCTCCAACGAGTAAAGGGGCTTCGACTTCCCGGCGTGGTTGGCCTACCCACCGGTTCGCGCCTCGGTAGTGCCTCCAACGCTTGCGGCGAAATCGTCAGCCCGTCGGCCGACTGCCGAGGCCATCGATCTTTCTCCGATGCCGCAGAAGGCGCCGATAAGGAACGCACCGACGGCAAGATCCAGTGCGTTCCCTGAACCGCGGAGCTGTGCGACGAAAGAACCAATTGTAACGCCCACGACGCCAGTCCACAGCATCAATCCAATTATGGTGGTCAGAGCCACTACAAACAATATTCGCAATTCTGGTGTAAGGCGGTCGTCCTCCAGAAGCGCCAGATCAGAAAACTGCAACACAACCCTCCTAATCGAGAACGACAACCAGGCCCCAACCGCCGCCCCCGCCCAAAGCCACAAGAATACTGCCAGCTCTATGGTCCCGACGTATTGTCGTATTGAAAAATATAGGATAGCAAACGCTGTTATTGCAACAAGCGCACAGAATCCCAGTCTCCAAACATACGCGTTCTTGACCGGTCCCGCCTCAAGGGCAACGAATTCGTCCTTTAGGCCCTTGAGGGCCAGCTCGGCGAACGGTGTCTGCGTCTTGTCCAGATTCATCAATCCGACGCGCGCGATCCCGGCCACCGCTTCCAGATACTCGCTGAGCTTTCGCGCGTTCTCGGCTATCAGGCTGCGCCGCTTCGTTGGCATGAACCAGAACGTATTCTTCTCTCCGAGTACCGCTCGGAGCACAGTAATCGTGCGATCGATCTCGACTTTGAAACGCTGCTTGTCCTCCGGAATCCGCACGTCCCGAGTCCGGATAACCATGTCATTTGCCAAGCCATCCGGAGTGTCGCGCTTAAGTTCCACGGTGAATGGTATTCGCAGAATTCGATCGCGCCGCTCGAGGTACCTCCCCTCAAGCTGCAGCGCATGCTCCAACAATTGCTTTGCAAGACGGTCGCGTTCGTCGCGAGGAGCCTTCTCCATGAATTCGGAGGCGTAGCGACGGAGTTTTTCACACAGGGCAGAGCGGTTGCCGTTCAATTCATCCGCAAGTTCGACTTCGTCATTCTTCTCGCCAGCAAGCCGACCTAATAAGCGCGTCAGGCAGTCAAGATACTCCCGCTCTTGGGGAGTTGGCTCATACAGAGGATCGTTCTCAAGCGAAAAATCGCCGGGGAAGCGATCTCCATCGGAAATATAGAAATTGGTCAAAGAGACTAGTCCGACGTCTGAGGCCTTGGAACATCGGGAAAGGAGAAGTCAGCGTCCCTGTCCGTCATCGTAGGAGGCGCAGGTGCAGGCAAATCAGGAAAGCCGAAATCGGAATCTCTGTCCGTGGAAGGCACCGGCAGATCTCGACCTGCTCGGCCAAAAGGCTCATAGACACCCCTCCTGTGCCTCTTCTCGACAGTCTCTACGGGTCGCGGAGCCTTGGATGCCTGCCGATCACCGCCAGGTTCCGGCGCTGTGTCCTCGTTCATCTGGACCTCCCCATTCAGGCGACTGATCATAATAGTGTGCACCCACATGAATGTCTACTTGCTGTTTGGGCGCTGATCTTCCAATGCTTGGCGAGCCGAAGGCAGCTTACACTTGCGTGTCAATGAATATGTCGCGCCGCCTTCTTTGTTTTCCGCCGACCCTCCCGGTTCCACGCTCGCCGATCCGCGCGTCACCTACTGGGAGCCGGCGGAATGGTGGCGCGGCTGCGCGACCGCAACACCGGGCCGAACCCCATCCTGTTCAGGATCAACATGGAAGCCGGCCAAGCGGGCGCGTCCGGCCGTTTCGCGCGGCTGGAGGAGATCGCCTACACCTATGTTTTCGCGCTGAAAGTGGTGGGGAACGGCTGATGCACGCCGGGTCTGGCCGCCTGCCGCAGCGTCAGTCGATCCGCCGCGGCTGAAAGTCTTTTGTGTGGTTTTCCAGTCGTTTCGCGGCGAGGACGGCGAAGCTGATTCAGGTATTTGCAAGTGCGACGGCCCGTGACACCCCCAACAGTATTCGACGTTTCAGGCTGCGCGTGGAGTCTCTCCCCTTCAGGAGCGGATCGGCGCGATTATCTCGAAGAACACCCTAAGTATCACATCGTATTTCTTTGGACACCCGATCGCGGCCGCCATTGACCCGGCGCCGCGATTCGCCCGCTTAGCGGGTTGAATTTACTATAAAAACAACTGCCTGTTTCGGATTTTCGGGACCGCCCCTATAATACCAAGCGTCATGGGGTTTGACCGACATGGGCCCATTGCCGCATCCCGATTGA
>VFQR01000309.1_pt1 | contig 82498 bp, 90 predicted proteins | sample 3512321 | NCBI WGS metagenome assembly VFQR01 (sample SAMN10412374, study PRJNA504923) | tailings metagenome | isolation source: Relicate 3 Philex TSF1 revegetated site | place: Philippines: Tuba, Benguet | collected 2017-08-29 | reverse complement strand
GATTTCGACCTGATCATCTTCGACCGCTACCAGCACCGCGATGTGCTGCCGATCCTCTATTACGACTACATCGCCGAGTATGTGGAGGACGGCGGGGCGCTGCTGATCGCCGCCGGTCCGGAATATGCCGGCAACCAGTCGATCGCACGCACGCCGTTGATGTCGGCGCTGCCCGCCCTGCCGTCGGGCGAGGTGGTCGAGCGCGCCTTCTTCCCGCGCCTCACCGAGCAGGGCCAGCGCCATCCCGTCACACGCGGGCTCGAAGGCTCCGGCGTCGAGCCGCCAGACTGGAGCCGTTGGTTCCGCCTCGTCGGCATCCGCCAGACCGAGGGCGAGGTCGTGATGCGCGGCGTCGACGACATGCCGCTCCTGCTGCTCGACCGGCGCGGGGAGGGGAGGGTCGGCATGCTCCTCTCCGACCAGGGCTGGCTGTGGGCGCGCGGCTTCGAAGGCGGCGGCCCGCACGTGTCGCTCTATCGGCGGATCGCGCACTGGCTGATGAAGGAGCCGGAGCTCGAGGAGGAGCGGCTGACGGCCAACGGCCGCGGCATGGTGCTCGAGGTGACGCGGCAGACCATGGCCGAGCAGGCCGCCGATGCCGTCGTCATCACGCCCTCCGGCGAGACGATGGAGATCGCGCTGTCGGAGACGCAGCCGGGCGTCTTCACCGGCAGCGCCGAAACCGACGAGATCGGCCTCTACCAGATCGGCAACGGTGATCTCACCGCGCTCGCCCATGTCGGGCCAATCAATGCGCCCGAATTCGCCGGCACCGTCTCGACGACGGAAATCCTGCAGCCGATCGCCGAAGCGACGGGCGGCCTGGTCCGCCGCATCGAGACGGGGCTGACGGGCAACCTCAACCTCCCCAACATCGTGCCGGTACGGCCGGGCGGCGAGACCGGCGGGCGCGACTGGATGGGACTGCGGACGACCAACGACAGCGTCTTGAAGGCCGTCAGCCGCGTGCCGCTCTTCGCCGGCTTCTTCGGCCTGGCGCTGCTCCTGACGGCGATCGGCTCGATGTGGTACCGCGAGGGGCGGTAATTCGTGGCGGCCGGACTTCCGCTTTGGCGCTCGACGCCGCGCCGCCACCTGAAAGCCGCTTCGACGCCGGAGTGGAACTGTCGCATCATCAGAAATTGAGACCGCGCGGCGCATGGTATATACTGTGGTCTATACCACTGGAGGATGCCGATGAACGTCCATCCCAAGCAGCATCACGAGAAGCAGCCGAGGACAGGCAAGCTGTTCATGAACGGCCGCAGCCAGGCCGTCCGCATCCCCGCCGAATACCGCTTCGAGGGAACCGAGGTCGAGTTCCGGCCCGGCCCCAACCCCGGCGAAGTGATCATCAAGCCAAAGCCGGAGAGGAGAGGCAATTTCGAGGAGTTCTTCCGGCTCCGGAGCCTGATTCCGCCGGAGGAGTTGGAAGGCTTCATGGAAGATAGGGACCAGAGCGGACAGATACGCGACGATCCATTCGAATGAGCAGATTTTTCATGCTCGATACGAATGCGGTGAGCGCATTCATGCGCGCGGACAGCGCTGCCTTTGATCGGCGCGTCGCCGAAGTGGGAGAGGACCGGCTGCTCGTTTCGGCGATTTCTCGTGGCGAGACGCTCTATGCTCTCACGATGAATCCCGGCGCCCGGCGTTTGTGGGCGGCGGCCGAGTATCTGTTCCGGACAGTAACTACCCTCGACTGGACGACGGAGCCCGGTCAGTTCTACGGCCGCCTCCGCGCCGAGATGCGCCGCTCGGGCAAGTCCCTGCAGCCCCTCGACATGCTCATCGCCGCCCACGCGCTGGAAGCGGGCGCGGCGCTGGTGTCCAGCGACCGCGCATTTCGCCATGTGCCGGGACTGACGGTCGAGGACTGGACCGAATAGTCCACTCCCCGGCCCGATACGCCTGCACCGTTCCAGCGCGAGCCCGCCCCGGCTATCCTACAGGATGCGGAAGATCGTCCATTTCGACGAGCCTGAGACGACGTGCGGCTCCATCTCCTTGCCCCACGCCTTGTGGGCGTCGATCTTGCCGATCGCGTCGAAGAAGCGCTCGAGCTGGGCGAGGTCCTGTACGGTGTGCTCGACCTCGACGGTCGCCTCGCGCGCGCCGACCGAACCGGACAGGAGGCGGAACTCCATGTCCTGCACGCCGGCCTGGTTGCCGATGTCGCGCTCCCACCGCCGCATCAGGTCGATGACGGACTGCTTGTACCCGAACTTCGCGTCTATCTGCCAGCGTGCCAACAGCATCTGATTTCCTCCCATCTTCAGGATCGTCCGACATCGTCCGGCAGGGCGCAGGTCATCATCTCGCCGGGTGGTTCGAGCCATGCCGGCCATGGATTGTTCTCCGAAGGGAATCCGCCCGTGGGCGAAGCAGGATGCGAGACAATATTCAGCCGTGCGGCCTGCTGCAGGCATGTCCTGCCGGCGGTCGCAAATCCTGCAAGTCCAGTCACGCGCGGCACCAAGGAACCACGTCCCGTCCAGAGTGCGGACGCCTGACGATAGCACGGGCGCCCCGGCCGCGCGTGCCCGATCTGCGCGGCGCGGGGAATGAGATGAGATGCCTACTGGGCGGCGACGGCCATCGCCTCCTCGTGGAGCAGGAAGCCGCCCGACTGGCGCTGCCAGAGTTGGGCGTAGAGGCCGTTGGCCGCGATCAGCTCCTCATGCGTGCCTTCCTCGATGATGCGGCCGGCATCCATCACCACCAGCCGGTCCATCGCCGCGATGGTCGACAGGCGGTGGGCAATGGCGATCACCGTCTTGCCCTCCATCAGCCGGTAGAGGTTCTCCTGGATCGCCGCCTCGACCTCCGAATCCAGCGCCGAGGTCGCCTCGTCGAGGATCAGGATAGGCGCGTCCTTGAGCATCACGCGGGCGATCGCGATGCGCTGGCGCTGGCCGCCGGAGAGCTTCACCCCGCGCTCGCCGACATGGGCGTCATAGCCCGTGCGGCCGGCGGGATCGCTCAGGCCGGCGATGAAGCCATCGGCCTGGGCGCGGCGGGCCGCCTCCAGCATCATCGTCTCGGTCGCGTCGGGGCGGCCGTAGAGGATGTTCTCGCGCACCGATCGGTGGAGCAGCGAGGTGTCCTGGGTGACGACGCCGATATTGGCGCGCAGGCTGTCCTGGGTGACGGTGGCGATGTCCTGGCCGTCGATCAGGATGCGGCCGCCCTCGATGTCGTAGAAGCGCAGGAGCATGTTGACGAGCGTCGACTTGCCGGCGCCGGATCGGCCGACGATGCCGACCTTCTCGCCCGGCGCGACGTTGAGCGTCAGGTCCTCGATGACGCCGCTCTGCTTGCCGTAGTGGAAGCGTACGCGATCGAAGGTGATCTCGCCCTTCGTGACGACGAGCTCCTTCGCTCCCGGTGCGTCCTCGACCAGCCGCGGCAGCGATATGGACCCGATGCCGTCCTGGACCGTGCCGATGTTCTCGAACAGGGCCGAGACCTCCCACATGATCCATTGCGACATGCCCCACAGGCGGAGCACCAGGCCGATCGCCACCGCGACGGCGCCGATCGACACCTCCTCGGCCAGCCAGAGCGAGATCGAGATCCAGCCGGTCGCAAAAAGCGTGAGCGAGTTGAGGAGATAGAGGCAGCCGTAGAGCTTGGTCACGAGCCGCATCTGCCGGTAGACGGTCTTGATGAAGTCGCCCATGCCCTGGCGCGCATAGGCGGCCTCGCGGCGTGCGTGGCTGAACAGCTTGACCGTCTGGATGTTGGTGTAGCTGTCGACGACGCGGCCGGTCATGATCGATCGCGCGTCGGCCTGTTCCTCCGCGACGCGGCCCATGCGCGGCACGAAATAGCGCAGCAGCGAGACGTAGACGACGATCCAGACCGCGAGCGGCGCGGCGAGCCGCGGATCGGCCGACGACACGATGAACAGCATGCCGAGGAAATAGACCGTGACGTAGTTGAGCACGTCGATCAGCTTGATGACGCATTCTCGGACGGCGAGCGCGGTTTGCATCAGCTTGGTCGCGATGCGCCCGGCGAACTCGTCCTGGTAGAAGGTCATCGACTGCTTCAGCAGGTAGCGGTGCACCTGCCAGCGGATGCGCATCGGGTAGTTGCCCATCAGCGTCTGCATGCTGACCAGCGAGTGCAGCCACACCATCAGCGGCAGGCCGACGAGCACGAGCGCCGCCATGCCCGCGAGCTTCCATCCCTCCTCAGCAAGGAACGTTGCGCGGTCGCGCTCCGCCAGCCAGTCGACGATGTTGCCGAGGAAGGCGAACATCCAGACCTCGGTCAGCGCGATCATCGCCATCAGCACCGCGGCGATCGCGATGTAGGGCCAGGAGCCGCGTGTGTAGTGGGCGCAGAAGGCGAGCAGCGTCCGCGGCGGCTCCACCGGCTCGGGTGCGGGGAAGGGGTCGAGCCTCTTCTCGAACCAGGAAAACATGAGGAACTCCTCGTCAGTGATAGCTGGCGCAGAGCTCAGCAATGTGCGGCGGCAGCGGCTCGAACAGCAGCGAGTCCGTCAGTGCCCTGCACGCCGCGGGCAGCGACTCCTCCGCGACATAGTTCGGCTCCCGCGCCTCGGCGCTGTTGCGCGGCATGGCGCCAGCAATCAGCAGGATCGCCGCCCCGAAGAAGACGACGGCCGCCCAGTAGCCGGCGATCTCCTCGAAGCTCGACGATGTGTGGTTCGGACCTTGGGGTCCGTGGCTGAACTGGCTGAACATGGCTGCAAACCTGATGGGACCGCGGGGTTACCGACGGCGGTCGCAGCGATCGAGCCTTTGTGTTTCGGGAAGGTGTCGTCGCGTGACCGCGGTCAGGCAGTGATGCCCTTGGAGGGGCGTACGGGGGAAAGGAATCGCAATCTTTCCAATGCCGCCTCCAGCGGTTTGCGTTGACGAAGAAGGGTCGCATAGACGGTTTCGCGCGGGAAAGCCAGGGCAGGGCTGCGGAAGCGGTTGGTCCAGGGTTCCCGCGCCTCCCGACCGTTCGCGCCGACGGGTGCGATTTCGGGGCGCCCGTCACGCCGCCTGCCTGCCGGCGCGGCCTTCCTTCATGAGCTCATAGTTCATGCGCATCATGGCGATCACATCGCGGATGTCGTCGTCGCCGGCGATCCGGCGCGCGGCCGGGCCTTCCTTGCCGGGGAAGACCGGGTGGTGGGTGATGCGGTCCGCGGCCTTGAGTTCCGCCCACAGGTCCTTGCGGAAGAAGAAGTGGGCGACCGTGTCCCCGTGCAGGTGGCCGATCTCCTTGTGGTTCACCTTGAAGGACAGCTCGCCGCGGCTGCCGATACCGGACGTCACGCCGTCCCAGGAGGTGACCTCGCCGGCGATGCGGCGGCTTGGGGTCAGGATTTCGCTCATCTTGCTGCTCCTCGCCCGGGCGGGCGTTCGCGTTTCGATGGCCTTTCTGATACAAGTTCAAGTGAACTTGAAGTCAACCCGTTTTCGTGCGATGTGCGAGGTCATGGAAACGACCCTGCCGATCTCTGCCGTCGCGCGCCGCAGCGGCGTCGCCGCATCCGCCCTGCGCTACTACGAGGAGCGGGGGCTGATCAGGTCCGAGCGCCCGAGCGCCGGGCAGCGCCGCTTCCCGCGCTCGACGCTGCGGCGCATCGCCTTCATCGTCTTCGCGCAGAAAGTGGGCCTCAGCCTCGACGAGATCGGGGCCGAGCTCGCCCGGCTGCCGGCCGACCGCGCGCCGACCGGCGAGGACTGGCGAAAACTTTCCGGCAACTGGACGGCGCGGATCGACGCCCGCATCGCGGAGCTTCAGCGGCTGAAGGAGGGTCTCGCCGGCTGCATCGGCTGCGGCTGCCTCTCGATGGAGCATTGCGCGCTGGCGAATCCAGCCGACCGTGCCGCCCGCCGCGGCGCCGGCCCGCGCTACTGGATGGGCGACGGGCCGGGCGGGTGAAGGCGCCCCTCAGCTCAGGATAGCGGGCAAGCAGATCGCGCATCCATGAGCTGCTTGCACGACCGGCCCGGCTCGTCATTCTCGGGCTTGTCCCGAGAATCCACGGCCATCCCGCCATTGCGACCCGTCCAGATCATCGGTGCGGAAGGAGTGGAACCGGCAGTGATGATAGATTCTAGGGACAAGCCGAGAATGACGGAGGAGGGGCCTTGCCGGTTAACCCGAGTTCATTGTTGGGGCGGCTGAAGGCGCCCCTTGACCTCAAGCCGAGTTTAAGTCGTAGCGTTCCCGCCCCGCCGGAGAGAAAGAGGAGCACCGTCATGGCCAATGCCGCAACGATCGAACCCGGTCCCGCCGCTGGCGAGCCCGGTTTCGACCTCGATGCCTATCTCGGCCGGGTCGGCTATTCCGGGCCGCGCGAGGCGACGCTCGACACGCTGAAGGCGCTGCACCTCCTCCATCCGCAGGCGATCCCGTTCGAGAACCTCGATCCCTTCCTCGGCCGTTCCGTCGCGCTCGATGTCGCGGCGCTTCAGAAGAAGCTCGTCCATGGCCGCCGGGGCGGCTATTGCTACGAGCACAACCTGCTCCTCAAGCATGCGCTCGAGGCGCTCGGCTTTGCCGTCGAGGGGCTCGCGGCGCGCGTCCTGTGGGGCAGGGCCGAGGATGCGCTTACCCCGCGCAGCCACATGCTGCTGAGGGTCGAGCTGGAGGGCCGCAGCTGGCTCGCCGATGTCGGCTTCGGCGGGCTGACGCAGACCGCGCCGCTGCGGCTCGAGGCGGACATCGTCCAGGAGACGCCGCACGAGCCGTTCCGCCTCGTCGAGCGGAGCGGCTATTTCCACGCACAGGCGGAGGCGGGCGGAGAGTGGCGCACGCTCTACCGCTTCGATCTGTCGGACCATCACGAGGCCGACTACGCGGTGGCGAGCTACTATCTCTCGACCAGCCCGGCGTCGCATTTCGTCACCGGTCTCGTCGCCGCGCGCGCGCGTCCTGATGGCCGCTACGCGCTGGCAGGCAACCGGCTGACGGTCCACCACACGGGCGGCCCCAGCGAGCGGCGCGAGATCGCAACGGCCGGCGAGCTGGCTGGAGTGCTGGAGGAGGATTTCGGCATCGGCATACCGGATCCTGCCCATTTCGCGGAGACGGTCGAGCGCAAGGGCGTCATCGCGCGCGGGATGAGCTAGCCCGACGGATGGACACCGCTCCGGACCTTCGCCTCGCGCTCTACCAGCCGGACATCGCCGGCAATACCGGCACGATCCTGCGAACCGGCGCCTGCTTCGGCCTCGCCGTCGACGTGATCGGGCCGGCGGGGTTCGACATGTCGGAGCGCGCGCTGCGGCGCGCCGGCATGGATTACCTGGCGATGGCCGCGCTTGAGCGGCATGTCGACTGGACTTCCTTCCTGGCGCGGCAGCGCGGGGAGGGGAGGCGCATCGTCCTCTTCACGACGAAGGCTGAAACCGTCTTGTGGGACTTCGCCTTCGCGCCCGGCGACACGCTTCTCTTCGGCCGCGAATCGGCCGGCGTGCCGGATGCCGTGCACGAGGCGGCGGACAGCCGGCTCCTGATCCCGATGCCCGGCGGCGGCCGCAGCCTCAACCTCGCGGTGGCGGCCGGCATCGCCGCTGCGGAGGCCGCCCGGCAGCTGCGTGTCTTGCCGCGCTGACGGGACGCGGAGATCGTGGCCGCCCTGGCCGGACCGACCCCGCCGCAGTGGCCCGCGCGGGCCGCGACAAACTGCCCATATCGCCCCGGAGCGACTGGACAACCGCAAAGTCGCCGCATAGAAACCAACGCCGAATGCAGGGGGAGTCTGCAGCCGGCTCGCGCCCATGTGCGGACCGGCAATGCGGCTTGAAGAGCCTCCCCCGCCAAGACAGGCAAGAGGACACGTCCGTGAGCGCCAACGATACGACCGAGCCGAGCCGCCGCGACTTTCTCTATATCGCTACGGGCACGGCCGGAGCGGTCGGCGCAGCTGCCGTTGCATGGCCGTTCATCGACCAGATGCGCCCGGACGCCTCGACCCTCGCCGTCGCGCAGATCGACGTCGACCTGTCGTCGGTCGAGCCCGGCATGTCGCTGACCGCGATGTGGCGCGGCAAGCCCGTCTTCATACGCAACCGTACCGAGGCCGAGATCGAGGCCGCGCGGCAGGTGCCGCTCGAGGATCTCCCTGACCGCCAGGCCCGCAACGACAACCTGCCGAGCGACGCGCCCGCAGGCGACCTCGAGCGCTCCGCGGGCGAGGGGCGCGAGAACTGGATCGTGATGGTGGGCGTGTGCACGCATCTCGGCTGCGTTCCGCTCGGCCAGGCCGGCAACTACCACGGCTGGTTCTGCCCCTGCCACGGCTCGCACTACGACACGGCGGGCCGCATCCGTCAGGGCCCCGCGCCGGAGAACCTGCACATCCCGTCCTATGAATTCATCTCCGACACGGTCATCAGGATCGGCTAAGGCCAAGAAAGAGCTTCTGACATGAGCGGTGGACACTCGACCTACACGCCGAAGACCGGCTTTGGACGCTGGATGGACGCCCGGCTTCCCCTCCCGAGGCTGGTCTACGATTCCTTCATCGCCTACCCCGTCCCCCGCAATCTCAACTACGCCTACACGTTCGGCGGCATCCTGACGCTCATGCTCGCGGTGCAGATCGTTACGGGCGTGGTGCTCGCCATGCACTATGCGCCGCATATCGACCTCGCCTTCGGCTCGGTCGAGCACATCATGCGCAACGTGAATTCCGGCTGGCTGATGCGCTACCTGCACGCCAACGGCGCCTCGTTCTTCTTCATCGCGGTCTATATCCACATCTATCGCGGCCTCTACTACGGCTCCTACAAGGCGCCGCGCGAGCTCCTGTGGATCCTCGGGGTGATCATCTACCTCCTGATGATGGCGACGGCCTTCATGGGCTACGTGCTGCCGTGGGGCCAGATGAGCTTCTGGGGCGCGACCGTCATCACCGGCTTCTTCACTGCCATCCCGCTGGTCGGCGACTGGATTCAGCAGCTGCTTCTCGGCGGCTTCGCGGTCGACAATCCGACGCTCAACCGCTTCTTCTCGCTGCACTACCTCCTGCCCTTCATGATCGCGGGCGTCGTCGTGCTGCACGTCTGGGCGCTGCACGTCACCGGCCAGACCAATCCGACCGGCATCGAGGTCAAGACCGGGACGGATACCGTCGCCTTCACGCCCTACGCGACCATCAAGGACGGGTTCGCGATGGTCGTGTTCCTGCTCGTCTTCGCCTACTTCGTCTTCTACATCCCGAACTATCTCGGCCACGCCGACAACTACATCATGGCCGATCCGCTGAAGACGCCGGCCCACATCGTGCCCGAGTGGTACTTCCTGCCCTTCTACGCGATCCTGCGCGCCATCACCTTCGACATCGGCCCGATCGATGCCAAGCTCGGCGGCGTGATCGCCATGTTCGGCGCCATCGCGATTCTGTTCTTCGTGCCTTGGCTCGACACCTCGCGCGTCCGCTCGGCCGTCTACCGCCCGTGGTACAAGCTGTTCTTCTGGATCTTCGTCGTCAATTCGATCTTCCTCGGCTGGCTCGGCTCGCGGCCGGCGGAGGGAGCCTACGTCGTGATGGCCCAGATCAGCACGTTCTACTACTTCGCCTTCTTCCTCATCCTCATGCCGCTGCTCGGTCTCATCGAGACGCCGAAGCGCCTGCCGAATTCCATCACGGAGGCCGTGCTCGAGAAGAACGGCGGCAAGGCGCGCGCGCAGGCCGCAACCGCGGCCGCCGAGACCCGCTGACCGGACCAAGGACCCCGACCATGAAGCACATCCTCAAGGGACTTGCCGCGCTGGGCCTCGGCCTCGCGCTCGCCGGAGCCGCGCAGGCGGCGGAATATCCGCTGCGCAAGCCCATCGAGCAGAGCTGGTCCTTCGCCGGGCCGTTCGGGACCTACAACAAGGCCCAGCTGCAGCGCGGCATGCAGGTCTTCCGCGAGGCCTGCTCGATCTGCCACGGCCTCGACCGCATCGCGTTCCGCAACTTCCGCGATCTCGGCTACAGCGAGGCGCAGGTGATCGCGCTGGCCTCCGAATACGAGGTGCAGGACGGGCCGGATTCGTTCGGCGAGATGTTCATGCGGCCGGCGGTTCCTTCGGACTACTACCCCGATCCCTATCCGAACCCGCAGGCCGCGGCGGCCGCCAACAATGGCGCCGCGCCGCCCGACCTGTCGCTGATCGCCAAGGCGCGCGCCGTCGAGCGCGGCTTCCCGCGCTTCGTCTTCGACGTCTTCACGCAATATGCCGAGGGCGGTCCCGACTACATTTATTCGCTCCTGACCGGCTATCAGGAGGCGCCTGAAGGCTACCACGCGCAGCCCGGCACCTACTACAACCCCTATTTCATCGCCGGCACGTCGCTCTCCATGCCGCCTCCGCTCGCCGACGGAACGATCACCTACAACGACGGCAGCCCGCAGACGGTCGAGCAGTACGCCCGCGACGTCTCCGCCTTCCTCATGTGGGCCGCCGAGCCGACGCTCGAGGCGCGCAAGCGCACCGGCTTCGTGGTCATGATCTTCCTGATCCTGTTCGGCGGACTGGTCTACATGACCAAGCGCCGTGTCTGGGAAGCGGCCCACCAGCATTGACGGGCCGGCTCTCGAGCCGGGCTTAGGGGGCGCCGCAGGGCGCCCTTTTCGTGTGGCCGCCTGCATGCCCTTTCCACGCGGGCTCATCCCGCGCTAGGGATTGTAGCCACGTCGCCAGGAGCATCGGATGAAGCACTCCCTCGAACAGGCGCTCCTCGCCGCGATCCGCACGATCCCGGACTACCCCAAGCCCGGCATCCTGTTCCGCGACATCACCACGCTGCTCGGCAATGCGCGCGCCTTCCGCCGCGCCGTGGACGAGCTCGTCCATCCCTATGCCGGGATGAAGGTCGACAAGATCGCCGGCATCGAGGCGCGCGGCTTCATCCTCGGCGGCGCAATGGCGCACCAGCTCTCGTCCGGCTTCATCCCGATCCGCAAGAAGGGCAAGCTGCCGCATGAGACCGTGCGCGTCGCCTACAGCCTCGAATACGGCCTGGACGAGATGGAGATGCACCGCGATGCCGTGGCCGAAGGCGAGAAGGTGATCCTGGTCGACGACCTGATCGCGACCGGAGGGACGGCCGAGGGCGCCGTCAAGCTGCTCAGGCAGATGGGCGCCGACATCGTCGCCGCCTGCTTCGTCATCGACCTCCCCGACCTCGGCGGCCGCGCAAAACTCGAGGCGCTCGGCGTCGAGGTCAACACGCTGGTGTCCTTCGAGGGGCATTGAGCGGCGCGGCGCCTGCGACCCGGTCGCGGGTGATACGTACGGGCGTCGGAGCGCATCACGCCCGAAACCGGGATGCTGCACATCCCCCCGCAGCGACAGCGGACCGGAAGACGATGAAGACCCCAATTGCACCGACGGCAGCCATTCTTCTCGCCGTGCATGCCGGAGTGGCTCATGGCCAGGATCTCCGGCAGGCGGAGGAACGGGTCTATGCGGAAGCGGGCTTCAGTCGCGGTGCGGACGTATGCTTCCGAACAGTCGAGGCAGGCGGGGACGCAGAGGCAGGAGGTGCGGTACAGGCGATCGCGCTCATGGGGCGAAACCTGCGCGCCAATCCCACCGGGCCGGAGTGGATGCTGGTCCTGTCGATGCAGGTCGCGTTGCGGGACCGCTCCGAAAGCCTTCTCATGCACGGTGCCTGCTATCCGTCGCGCCCGGGTGACGCCCCGTCGCTGCCGCTCAGATGCCTGTTCAGCTGGGCGTCCGGCATGCCCATGCAGCCGCTCGAGCTCATGCCCGAGGAAGAAGGCGTGCTCAGAATGACGGCGGCCCACGACTGGCGGATCGTTGCCGAAGCTCAGAACGCCGACGGCGGCTTTGCGTCGCCGCCCGCCGCCGACCAGAACCTTTTGCTTGTCTCGCGCCACGTCAGCGAATGCTCCTTCGACGAGACCGTCTGGACTGCTCAGGGCGCTTCAGATGCCATCTGGGCTTACATCCAGTGAGCGACGCGGTGGGAAATCTATCCGGGACCTTGCGCGCCGCATGCCTCGCGGCGGCGGTGCTGTTGGCTGGGTCGCCGGCATCGGCACTGTCTATCGACAGCGCCGAGTTCGGCGACTGGTATGCGGCCTGCGACAATGGCCGCGTCTGCTCTGCCTTCGCGTTCGACGAATCCTTGGCAAGCTGGGCGTATCTGCGGGTCGATCGCGACGCTGCGGCCGATGCCGCGCCGCGCATCACGGTGAGTGTTCCGGGCGGCGCGGGCACCCGGTACCGTCTCAGCTTGTCCGGCCAGCCGCTGCTTGACCAGCCGGTGGGGGGCGATGAGGCGAGCTACTCGGACGTTCGATTGATCGACCTGACCGCGGTCATTGGCACCGAAGCGCTGGTCGAGGGCCTGGGCGCGGCCGAGGCGCTCGTAGTGGAAGTGGAGGCCGGCACGGGCAATCCCGAACTTCCCGCGTCCTACCGGATTTCTCTCCGCGGGGCGGAAGCGGCCTTGGCCTGGATGGATGAGATCCAGATGCGCTCGGGCACCGTGACCGCTCTCGCCGCACGCGGCGGGGCGCCGGCCGAATCGATCCCTCCACCGCCGGCCCTGCCTGTAGCCCATGCAGCCCACCCGTGGTCTCCGCCGCCTGCCGCACTCGATCCGTCCGAGGAAGCTCGACAGAAGGGCGTCGAACTGTGCGGAGAGGACGAAACGGCGGAAGGGCGGATGGAGCCGCTCAGCGAGGGGCTGGTCCTCCACATCTACCACTGCCGGTTGGAAAGCGGCGCCTACAATGCCCTCTTTGCCCTCTGGGTGTCGGCGCCGGACAGCGTCGCGGACGGATGGGAACCCGAGCTTCTGTGGCCCGAAGTGGAAGCCGGAGATGGTGGGCTATCCCCGCTGATATCGAATGTACGCTTCGATCCCGAAGCTCTCCGCCTGTCGACGGTCTACAAGTCGCGCGGCTTCGGCGATTGCGGCGAAGCAGCCGAGCATGTCTGGGACGGCGAGGCCTTCCGGCTGGTTGCGCTGCGGCTCATGGAGCCTTGTCGCGGTGTGCCGTATGACGACTGGCCGATTCTGCTGCGGGCCGAGGTGGAAGTCGGTGGCGGTGCTAATTCGCCGTGAAGGGCGCCGCGTTCGTCGCCGCCATTCGAATAGAAGACCGGAGTCGTGAGCCGGGCCACGCGCGCACCGGATGGTCGCGGGGCATGCGGGATGCAGTTTTCCCTGGTCATCGCAGTTCTCCGTCGCACCCTGGGGCAGCGGCTTCCATTGATCCGAAAGATGGAGATGCCCCTGGCCGCGCGGGCGGCACAGGGGACGCTATCCTGCGATGAGGCACCCTCCATAGAGGGCCAGGCGTCGCGTGGGCATCAGCGGACCTCGGCCTCGGCCGCCTGCCGCACCGTGTTGACGGTCAGCCGGTGGACGCGGCCGTCGCGGGCCGTCCAGTCGATGGACTGTCCCTCGGACAGGCCGATGAGGGCCGTGCCGATCGGCGTCAGGATCGAGATGCGGCCGGTGGAGATGTCGGCTTCGCCCGGATAGACGAGCGTGACCTCGCGGGTCTCGCCCTCGCCGGTCTCGTAGCTCAGCGTCGAGCCCATGCGGGCGATATGCTCGCCCAGCTTCGCGTCCGGCACGACACGCGCGCGCTCGAGTTCCGCGAGCAGCCCGTCGGCCACCTCGGGATTGCGTTCCAGCAACCCCTCGGCGAGTCTCGTCAGCTTCTCGTGGTCGAGCGCGCCGATCGTGATGGCAGGCTTGCGCCGGCCCTTGTGCGTGGCGGTCATGGGATGACCTCCTGAAAATGTGCTCCCGCTCAGGGGAAGCGTCGTCGGTTACGGGTGGATTGTCGCCACGGTCCTGGTCCCGCTAAACGGAACCTGCGCCCCGCGACCAGGGCGCGACACGGCCCGGCCGGGGGTCAGCTGCCCGCGATCGGGCAGACCCTGTTCAGAAGCTGGACGATGGCGACGTGCGCGAACATGCCCCTGATGTCGGAAGTTTCGCGGCGGAAGTCAAGCTCGGGAGAGGGCGGCGGCGCGATGCCTCCGGTCCTACTCCGCCCTGAACAGCACCGCGTTCTCGAACTCGAACACCTTGTCGCCCTTGGAATCAAATGCCTCACCGACGATTTGGAGCAGGCGCCAGCCGGGGCGCGAGGCGAGCGGCCGGTGGCCGAGCGTGCGGCGGGTGAAGGTGAGCGTCTCGCCTGCATAGACCGGCTTCAGCCATTTCAGGTCCTTGAAGCCGGGCGAGGGGCCGAACTCGGGCCGCGGGCCGGGACCCTTCCATGGCCGTTCGCCCGTGTCCTCGCGCCATTCGAGATTGTACTTCATCCACAGCGACGCCGTGTGCCAGCCGGAGGCGCAGAGCCCGCCGAACACGCTTTTGCGCGCCCGCTCCTCGTCGACGTGGAAAGGCTGCGGGTCGTATTTGCGGGCGAAGGCCTTGATCTCCTTGGCATCCAGCGTGTGGGAGCCGAGGGTGACCGTCTCGCCCAGGCGGAAATACTCGTCCAGGCTCACGACGCCGCCTCGCGGGTCAGGAACATGCCGGTGTTCTGCAGCTCAAGCACCGTCTCGCCGCGCTGGTTGGTAAGCTCGTGCCGGCACGTGACGAAGCCGAGGCCGGGTCGCGAAGAAGACTTGCGCAGCGCCTCGATGAACGTCCGGCCGTGGAGCTCGTCGCCGGCGATCACCGGGCGCTTCCAGCGGACATAGTCGACGCCCGGCGCGCCCTGCGAGGTCGAGTCGAGCAGGAAGGCGTCGCACATCATGCGCATGAAGATGCAGCAGGTGTGCCAGCCCGAGGCTGCCAGCCCGCCCAGGATGCTCGCCTTGCCGGCCTCCTCGTCGAGATGCATCGGCTGCGCGTCGAACTCGCTCGCGAACTCGATGATCTCGGCCGCCGTCACCGCCTTCGACCCGAGCTCGATCGTCATGCCGACCGCGAAGTCGTCGAAGGTCCATTTCGCCGCCATGCCGCCTCCTGTCCCGCTACCGATGCTGCGGATTGCGGCCCGCCGGCGCAACTACCGGGCGCGTCATATCAGACATTGAACTTGAACAGCATCACGTCGCCGTCCTGGACCACGTATTCCTTGCCCTCGTCGCGCGCCTTGCCGGCGTCGCGGGCGCCGACCTCGCCGCCGAGCCCGACATAGTCGGCGAAGGCGATGGTCTGCGCGCGAATGAAGCCGCGCTCGAAATCGGTGTGGATGACGCCCGCGGCCTGCGGGGCCTTGGAGCCGCGCGCCACCGTCCAGGCCCGTGTCTCCTTCGGGCCGGCGGTGAAATAGGTGATCAGGTCGAGCAGCTCGTAGCCAGCGCGGATCAGGCGGTCGAGACCGGGCTCGTCGAGCCCCATCGCGTCGAGGAACTCCTTCGCCTCGTCGTCCGGAAGCTGGGCGACCTCGGCCTCGATCGCGGCGGAGATGACGACGGTGCGCGCGCCCTGCGCCCTCGCCATCGCCTCGACGGCCAGCGTGTGCGCGTTGCCGCCCGCGGCATCCGCCTCGGCAACGTTGCAGACATAGAGGACGGGCTTGGAGGTGAGGAGGTTCAGCCCGCGCAGGATGCGCAGGTCGTCCACCGAAAGCTCGGCAAGCAGCAGCCGCACCGGCTTGCCGTCCTGCAGCAGCACCAGCGACTTCTCCATCACCGGCAGGACGGCGAGCGCCTCCTTGTCCTTGCCCGTGGCGCGCTTGCGGATCTGCTGGATGCGCCGCTCGAGGCTGTCGAGGTCAGCCAGCATCAGCTCGGTCTCGACCGTGTCGGCGTCCGCGACCGGGTCGATGCGGCCCTCGACATGGGTGATGTCGTCATCCTCGAAGCAGCGCAGCACGTGGACGATCGCGTCGACCTCGCGGATGTTGGCGAGGAACTGGTTGCCCAGGCCTTCTCCCTTAGAGGCGCCGCGCACCAGGCCGGCGATGTCGACGAAGGAGATGCGCGTCGGGATGATCTCCTTCGACTTGGCGATCTCGGCGATCTGGCGCAGCCGCGGGTCGGGCACGGCGACCTCGCCCGTGTTCGGCTCGATCGTGCAGAAAGGATAGTTGGCCGCCTGCGCGGCGGCGGTGCGCGTCAGCGCATTGAACAGCGTCGACTTGCCCACGTTGGGCAGCCCAACGATGCCGCATCTGAAACCCATGATGTAATAGCCTTAGTGGTAGGGAATTTCGGGAGGGCTATGCCGGAAGGGATTGACGATGGTCAAGCCAAGGATCGATCTCCCATCCTGGAGATCTTCCGACAGAAACCTTCGGCAGCCGTGTTCGATGGCCGATGCAAGAAGAACGCAATCCCACCAGCCATAGTTCGTCTCGAAGCGGATGAGGCGCGCGGCGGCGACGGTCTCGAAATTCACGGGAGCGGTTCCGAAGGCGGAAAACCGGTCGACGGCCGTGAAGACGTTCTCAGTCGGCTGTCCTCCCCGCCTGAGCAGAACGTTCGTGATCTCGTTCATCACCTGCAGATTGGCGCAGCCGAGCCCGAGAACCAGCAACGCGTCGAGCCACCGGGCCGCCTGATGCTGCCTGTCGTCGCCGGTTTCCTCGATGGCGTAGAGGAAGATGTTGGTGTCGATGAAGTACCTATCGCTCATTGCGCTCGTCGGCCGTGGGCATCCGGCCGTCGCGCATGACGGACCATTTCGGGCCGCTCAAGACCTTGCGAAGGGCCTCGATCTGCTCGGTTCGGTCACCGCCTCCTGTGGCATGGCCACTGCGCACGTCGGCCTCGACCAGTTCGGCCAGATAACGTGACAGGCTCTTACCGGCGCGCGCCGCCTTCACCCTGGCCTCCGTCAACAGCGTTTCGTCGATCGAGAGCGTCACGTTCTTCATGATCCCGCTCGTGTTTCCGTGTTTCCGTATTTTCGTGAGATAGTGTGAAGAGGCTGCTTGGTCAATCGCATGATCGCTGCGTCAGCTGCGATCACAGGATGGCGGGACTCTGTCAGCTCGGCGGCGCGCTCAGGCCACCTAACCCAGCACCGTCCACACCAGCCAGCCCGTCGCAGCCGTCACGGCAAGGCCGAGCAGGATCATGATGCCGTCCCTGGCCACCATGCCGAGCGCGAAGAGCGCCACTGCGCCGGCAAAGACGCTGACGGAGAAGGGCACGGTCTCGAAGGCCGGCGCCGCGAGCACCATGAGCGAGCAGATCAGGGCCGGCAGCAGGATGAAGGGCCGCTGCGTCAGGAATGCGAGGCGCTCCCTGCTGATCCTGTCGATCCATCCCGCCGGCCGGCGCAGGAAGGAGAGCGCCCTGTCGAGACGGCTCTTCTTCATCTCGCGGCGCTTGAGAAAACCGGGCAGCCACAGCTCGTCGCGGCCCAGCACGATCTGGATGGCAATCAGAGAAATGATCAGCGAGCCGATCGACGGCATGCCGGGCACCCCGCTCGCCGGGGTCACCAGGACGAGCGCCGGCACCAGCAGCAACGGGCCGAAAGCGTCGCCACCGATCTCGTCGACGATGTCGCCGACCGACACCGTCCCGTCCTCGCCTGCGTCCTCAACCTGGTCCAGGACTGCCCGAACCTCGCCCTCGTCGCTCGCCATGTCGCTCCTCTTCCGGACCGAACGTGCGAGACGGCCTATTGCTCCGTCGAGGCCGTGCTAGTCCTCGCTCTGTGCAGCGGATTTCCGAACGCGGTAGCGGCTGTGAATCGCTCCGTTGTTCAGCGCCTTGACGAATTCCAGGTCGAGCCAACGGTCCGGTTGCGCGCCGCCGAAGGCGGGGATGCCGGAGCCCAGTATGACCGGGATTGTTCCGATCTCGATGACGTCGAGCAGTCCGGCATCCATGAACTGGCAGGCGAGGTCGCCGCCTCCGAGAATCCATATCCGCCCTTTGGCGCCCATATCGCGCAACCGATGCAAAAGCGACGGCGGGTTGCCTGGCAGGGCCTGGGTTTTTTCAGGGAGGTCCGGGATCGGCCGTCTGGTGGCCACGAGCGTAGGCCACCGGGAATAGGGCCAGGCCTCGTGCCGGCGCACCACGTCGTAGGTGTTCCGGCCCATCACGATGCCGGTAACCGAATCCTCGAAGGCCGCAAAATCGAACTCTGCATCGGCCGGATAGTCGTCCAGCCAGTCGACAGTACCGTCCTTGCGAGCGATGAAGCCGTCGAGGCTCATCGCGAACATGTAGATCACGTCGCTCATCGGAATCGTTCCACTGGAAAAGGACGTTGCGAATAGCACGATGACGCCTGCGGCGCGTGCGGGCACGGGCATGCCTGCTGACAGAGTGTGCCAGTTGAATCAGGTCTTGCCGAAAAGCCTTTTCAGCATCGCAGCCATCGGCCCGCTCTCCGGGACCGCAACGGAAGGCCCCTTGGGGCGCGCCTGGGGGATATGGCTGACGCCCTTGCCGGCCGCCTTCGCGTCCGGCTTCGTCGCCCCCTTTGGCTGGGTTGCGAGCGAGACCTTGTTCATGAAGCCGTTGTCGTCGCCGCCGACCAGGATGACCACATTGTCGGCGATGGCGTCCAGCAGCGGCTCGAGCCATTCTGCGTCCGCCTTGGCGAAGTCACCCAGCACGTGCGGCGTGACGAGCTCCTTGACGCCCGGATGGCCGATGCCGATCCGCACGCGGCGGTAGTCCTTGCCGCAATGGGCGTCGAGCGAGCGGATGCCGTTATGGCCGCCGGCGCCGCCGCCGGTCTTGACCCTCACCTTGCCGGGCGCGAGGTCGAGCTCGTCGTAGAAGACGACGAGGTCCGAAGGGCCGAGCTTGTGGAAGCGCATCGCCTCGCCGACCGACTGGCCGGAGAGGTTCATGAAGCTCTGCGGCTTGAGCAGAAGCACCTTCTCGTCGCCGATGCGGCCGTCGGCGACCAGGGCCGAGAACTTCTTCGACCACGGCGAAAAGGAATGGCGGCGGTGTATCGCGTCCGCCGCCATGAAGCCGACATTGTGCCGGTGGTTCTGATATTTCGGCCCCGGGTTTCCGAGGCCGACCAGGATGCGCATAGCAGGCTCCCGTGGGCAGGCTCCCGTGAAGGAGGACTACTCCTCGCCTTCGGCCTCGCCGCTCTCCTGCTCCTCGTCCTCCTCCTCGGCCGGAGCCTCGACCTCGCCCGCCTCCTCGGCGGCGGTCAGGCCGGCGGGAGCGGCGATCGTCGCGATGGTGAAGTCGCGGTCGGTGATCGTCGGCTTCACGCCCTCGGGCAGCTTGACGGCGGAGATGTGGATGGAATCGCCAAGGTCGACGCCGGTCAGATCGATCTCGATTGCCTCGGGAATGGCGTTGGCGGGCACCGTGCATTCGATCGCATGGCGAACGATGTTCAAGACGCCGCCGCGACGGATGCCGGGCGACTTCTCCTCATGGAGGAAGTGGACCGGGATCTCGACGGTGACGATCGTGTTCTTGCCGATGCGCAGGAAGTCGACATGCATCGGGAAGTCGCGCACCGGGTCGAGCTGGAAATCCTTCGGCAGGACCTGGATCTGCTGGCCGTCGACGTCGATCGTGGCGATGGTGGTCAGGAAGCCGCCGCCATGGATCTTCATGTAGACGTCCTTGTAGGACAGGGCGATGGTCATGGGGGGCTGCTTGTCGCCGTAGATGACGGCCGGCACTTTGCCGCTGCGGCGAATGGCACGGGCGGCCCCCTTGCCGGCCCGTTCGCGCGCCTCGGCCTTGAGCGTGTAGCTCTCGTGGCTCATGGCATTTCCTTTCAAGTTTTCGGGCGGACGCCTGCGGGCTGACCCGCAAACGTCGAAAGCGGCCCTCCCGCCTCCCGATGGTCGTGACCACCGGAGCGGGTCGCCGCCTCCAGCCGCGCTGCCTCCAAGGGTGTCCGCGCGGGTGGCGGCTCCTTAGCGGAACGGGCGCCGCGGCGCAAGGCCGCCAAGGCTTCCCGTCACTTCCGGCCGCGCTTCTGCGCGATCATGCCGCCGGTCCTGACATCGGGCAGGAACACGGTCAGCAGCCCGAGCAGCGGCAGGTAGGAGGTGAAGGTGTAGACGAATTCGAGGCCGCGCGCGTCGGCGACGATCCCCAGCGCCACCGCGCTCAGCCCGCCGAGGCCGAAGGCGAGACCGAAGAAGATGCCTGCCACCATGCCGACTCGGCCGGGCAGCAGTTCCTGCGCGAAGACCACGATGGCCGGGAAGGCCGAGGCGATGAGGACGCCGATGATGACCGACAGCACCGCTGTCCAGAACAGGTCCGCATAGGGCAGGAGCAGCGCGAAGGGCACGACGCCGAGGATCGACAGCCAGATGACGAACTTGGCGCCGTAGCGGTCGCCGATCGGCCCGCCGCCCAGCACGCCGACGGCCGAGGCGCCGAGGAACAGGAAGAGCAGCAGCTGCGACTGCTGGATCGTCACGCCGAAGCGCTCGATGACGAAGAACGTGTAGTAGCTCGAGAAGGCGGCGACATAGACGTGCTTGGTCAGCATCAGGACCGCAAGCACCACGAGCGCCCAGGCGATGCGGCGGCCGGGCAGCGGCAGTGCCTTGCTCGCGGCCGCACGTCCGCCATTGGCGCGCTGGTAGCGCGAGTACCAGCCGCCCACCTGCCACAGGATGATGATGCCGAGCAGCGCCATGAAGGCGAACCAGCCGACGCTGCCCTGGCCGCGTGGGACGACGATGAAGGCGGCGAGCAGCGGGCCGATCGCGGTGCCGAAATTGCCGCCGACCTGGAAGACCGACTGCGCCATGCCGTAGCGCCCGCCCGACGCCATCCGCGCGACGCGCGAGGATTCCGGGTGGAAGACGGCCGAGCCGATGCCGATCATCGCCGCGCCGGCGAGCAGCGCCGGATAGGTGGTGGCGAAGGCGAGCAGCAGGAGCCCGATCATCGTCGAGCCCATGCCGACCGACAGCGAGTAGGGCAGCGGGCGCTTGTCGGCATAGAGGCCGATCAGCGGCTGGAGCAGCGACGCCGTCACTTGGAAGGCCATGGTGAGCAGGCCGATCTGCCAGAAGTCGAGGCCGTAGTCGTCCTTGAGCATCGGATAGATCGCGGCGATCAGCGACTGCATCACGTCGTTGAGCATGTGGCAGAAGCTCAGCGCCAGGAGCACGGCGTAGGTGGTCGTCTCCGCGCTGGCGGGCTTGGCGGCGGTGTCGGTCAAGGAATGGACTCCGGGAATTCGACCGCCGTCTATAGCCCCGGCGCCTCGCGAGGCCAATGCTCGTGTCGGGTCAAGCCGTTAGACCAAAGACAGAGGGTTCTTCTGACGTCAGCCGCACCCTAGGCGCGCGAAGGCTGGTGGATCGCGACGCCGATCATGACCAGAAGCACGCCGGCGACATCCGCCGCGCCCGGCATCTGGCGCAGGACCAGCGCCCCGATGACGGTCGCCGTCGCGGGCAACAAGGCGAGGAGGAGGGCGAAGCTCGCGCGCGGCAGCCGCGACATGGCCAGCTGGTCGCAGACATAGGGGATGACCGACGAGCAGATCCCGACGCCGACGCCGGCCAGGATCAGGAGCGGCGAGCCGATCGCGTCGAGCGCCTGCAGGAAGCCGATCGGCATGACGAACAGGAAGGCGGCCGCCATCGCGGCTCCCAGCCGCTCCACGCCGCCCGACGCGCCGTTCTCCGAGATCCTGTGCCCCAGGATGACGTAGAGGACGAAGAGCCCGCAGTTGAGGAAAGCCCAGAACAGTCCCTGAAGGTCCGATGCGGCTGCCGCGCCATCCGCGGCGAGGAGCGACGGCACGTCGATCAGCAGCATCACGCCGAGTGCCGCGAGCGCGAAGGCCGCGAGGTTACGGCGCGTCCTCAGCCCGACCAGCGCGATCCCGATCGTGCCGGCAAACTCGATCGCGGCGACGAGCGCCATCGGCAGCCGGTCGAGCGCCAGATAGAACGAGGTGTTCATCGCCGCGAGGCAGCCCCCGAGCGCCAGGAGGAGCATGCACTCGCGACGGCTGGAACGCCGGAAGACCCGCCACGGCCGCGTCGCCGGCGCGAAGATCAGCGCCGCCGATGCGATCCGGAACCAGGTGACGCCCAGCACCCCGACGGCCGGGAACAGCAGGACGGCGAAGGCCGGGCCCAGATAGTGGAAGACGGCCGAGACCCCGAACCACGCATGCAGCGGCACGGCAAGTGCGAGCCGCGACAGCCCGCCCGCTCCGCCGTTCTCCGACAACTCCCGAGGCGCTTGATCTTCCATGCCCGAAGAGTCCAAGGTGCCGAGGCGAAAGTACATGGAGGCAGAGCTTGTCGATGAAGCAGAATGCACTCCGATCGAAGGCGATGAGCCCGCCTAGCCTTCGATCTAGCGGAACACCGCTAGACGCCGTCGACGCGGCGATCGTCCGCGAGCTGTGGGCGGACGCCCGCATCACGCATGCGGCGCTGGCGCGCCGCGTCGGGCTGTCCGCGCCGAGCGTTGCCGATCGCGTCCGGCGGCTGGAGGATACGGGCGTCATCACCGGCTACGGCGCGCGGGTCGATCCCTCGCGTCTCGGCTACGGTCTCACGATCCTGATCAGGGCGCGGCCGTTGCCCGGCGAGATGAAGCGCATGGTCGATGCGATCCGGGATACGCCGCAGATCGTGCGCTGCGATCGCGTCTCGGGTGACGACTGCTTCGTCGCGCTCGCCCATGTGCGCGACGTCGCCGAGATGGAGGCGGTCATCGACCGGATCGTGCCGTTCGGGGCGACGAACTCCTCGATCGTGCAGTCGAGCCCGATCGCGGAACGGCTCGTCGAACTGTAGCGATCCGGAAAGCCTCGCTCGCGTGGCATCTGGACACGCCCGACGGGCAGGCGTAGCGTCAGCATCGGGATTTTGACCGCGTCTTTGTCTCTGGGGGAGAGGATGGACAGCGTCTCGATCTGGGCGTGGGCGATGACGGGCGTCTTCATCGGCGTGCCGCTGACGCTCATCTTCGGCATCTACTGGTATCTTCTCGAGCGTCGCGCCAAGCTGGCGGACAGTCTGCAGCCCATTCCGGGCACGCTGCACGGCCTTTCGTTCCGCCACGTGCGCGGCGCCAAGGGATCGAGCTACTGGACCATCGACACGAGCTACAACTACGCCGTGCAGGGCCAGCGCTATCAGGGCAAGCGGCCCAGCCTCGACTTCAACTCGTTCGGCAGCGAGGCGAAGGCGCGACAGGCGGTGGCGGGCCTGGAGCCGGGTCCGGTGACGGTCTGGTACGACCCGGCGAAGCCCTCGTGGTCGAGCCTCGGCAAGGCGAGGCCCCACTTTATCGGAACCGCCAAGATCCTGGCATTGGTATCCGTGGCCGTTTCCGTGGTCGGCGGCATCGTCGCACTGATGGTCGGGTAGTTCCCGGCACCGGGTCCGGCTGCGCTCAGTCGAACAGGCTGGAGACCGATTCCTCGCTCGATGTGCGCGAGATCGCCTCGCCGATCAGGTCGGCGATCGGCAGGACGCGGATGTTGGCCGCGGCCTCGACGCTCGATGTCGGCTGAATGGAATCGGTGATCACCAGTTCCTTCAGCTTCGAGCCGGTGATGCGCGCCACCGCCCCGCCCGACAATACGCCGTGGGTGATGTAGGCGGTCACGCTGACGGCGCCGTTGGCCAGCAGCGCCTCGGCCGCGTTGCAGAGCGTGCCGCCCGAATCGGCGATGTCGTCGATGAGGATGCAATCCTTGCCCGCCACGTCGCCGATGACGTTCATGACCTCCGATTCGCCCGGCCGCTCGCGGCGCTTGTCGACGATGGCGAGCTGTGCGTCGATGCGCTTGGCCAGCGCGCGGGCGCGCACCACGCCGCCGACATCGGGCGAGACCACGACGACGTTCGTCGGCTGGTACTTCTGCTTGATGTCGCGCGCCATCACCGGCACGGCGAACAGATTGTCGGTCGGGATGTCGAAGAAGCCCTGGATCTGGCCGGCGTGGAGATCGAGGGTGAGCACGCGGTCGGCGCCGGCGCGGGTGATCATGTTGGCGACCAGCTTGGCCGAGATCGGCGTCCGGCCCTGCGCGCGGCGGTCCTGGCGCGCATAGCCGAAATAGGGGATGACCGCCGTGATGCGCCGCGCCGACGACCGGCGGAAGGCGTCGATCATGATCAGCATCTCCATCAGGTGGTCGTTGGCCGGGAACGAGGTCGACTGCAGCAGGAAGACGTCCTGGCCGCGCACGTTCTCCTGGATCTCGACGAAGATTTCCTGGTCGGCGAAGCGCCTGACGCTGGCTTTTCCGAGAGGCACGTTGAGGTAGCGGGCGACCGACTCGGCCAGCACCCGGTTGGAGTTGCCCGCGAAGAGCTTCATTCACGATCCCCGGCAAGAGAGTTGCGGCGGCTTTTAAACAGCCCCCCGACGAATTCAAGCACCTGCGGAAACTTCGCCGGCCAATCCAAGGGTAAAGTGAACGATCAGCCCGCCTGCCTCGTGGCGAGCCATGCGAGGAGCTGGGTCATGGTCTCGTCGGCGATCTGCTCCATCGTGCGGGCATCGACGCTGTTCCAGCCCTGGCCGGGCGCCGGCTGCGCCGCCTGCTGGCCCTGGATGCGGTGGAGCCGGTTGCCGGACGCGTCGACCACATCCCAGACGAAGATCACGGTCGTGCCGCCGCCCTCGGTGATCGCCGAGAAATAGCCCTTCATCATCAGGCCGGAAGCATCGTCCTCGCGGGTGATGCCGATGCCGAGCTCGCGCGCCCGCTGCGCAAGGCGTGCGGAAAGCGGCTGAGTCGCCTCCGCCGAAGCACCGATCACGGGCGCGAAATAGAGCCGCACGTCGCCGCGCTGGCCCGTGGCGCCGGTCGGCGACGTAAGCGCCGACGGCTCGAGCACGGACTGGGTGGAGGTGCAGGCGGACAGGATCAGCGCCAGAAGCGCCCATAGCGTCGCCAGGCTTACGCGCGTCCTCATGGCCCCACCTTCTCCGAAGGAACGGGCGGGCGCCTCGGTGACGCTCCGCGCGGTCCCGAACCCTGTCGCCGCTCCATTATGCAGTCAGCGGACGATCAAGTCGATATCGTGGCGCGAAAGAGCCTTCGGCTCGCCTTCGGTCGTCAGGTAGGTGCGGCCGAGCGTCATCGCCGTCTCGGTGTCGGAATCCATGATAATCATGTGGGCGAAGAGGCTCATGTCCGGCCCGATCGGTTCCGGATTGCCGGAATAGAACATCGGCATGTCCATCCAGGAGGGCGAGAAGCGCGCGCCGACCGAATAGCCGCAGGCGTTCAGCCGGTGCCGCGTCAGCCCGCGCGCCTCCATCACCTTGGCATGCGCGTCGAACACGTCGCCGAACGTGTTGCCCGGCCGCATGACGCGCTCGACGGCGAGCAGCGCATCGTGCGCCGCCTCGTGCAACTCGACATGCCGCTTCGACGGCTTGCCGACGATGACCGTCCGCATCATGGGGGCGTGGTAGTGGTGGAAGACGCCCGCCCACTCCAGCGTCAGCTGGTCGTTCTTGGTCAGCTTGCGGCGCCCCGCCTTGTAGCGGCAGAGAAGCGCGTCGGCGCCGGAGCCGATGATGAACTCGTTGGCCGGGTAGTCGCCGCCGCCGGCGAAGATCGCGCCCTGCATGGCCGCCAGGATCGCGCCCTCGTCGCCGCCCTGGGCGATCAGCGGCAGCGCCGCGTCGAGCGCGTCGTCGGAGAGCGCCGCCGCGCGCTCGATCTTCCTGATCTCGGCCTGGCTCTTCAGCATGCGCAGCCGCGACGTGATCTCGGACGCGTCCTCGATCGTCCCGAAGGTCTTGAGCTGCTCGTCGAGAAGGCGGCCGTTCTTCGCCGTCAGGCCGTGCGTGTCGTATTCGACGCCGATGCGGCAACCGAGCAGGTCGAGGTCGTTCAGAAGGTTGCGCAGGTCGGCCGTCGGGTCGGCCCTGTCGCGATCCGTCCACAGGACGACGTTGGCGATGTTCGACGTGTGGCGCGCCTGGCGCATGTCGGCGGAGCGGGTGAGCAGCACCATCTCGCCGTCCGATTTCACCACCAGGCACTGGAAGAAGCAGTAGCCGAACGTGTCGTAGCCGGTGAGCCAGTACATGCTCTCCTGCGCGAACAGGAGGATGGCGTCGAGCTCGTGCTCGGCCATCTCGATGATCAGACGGTCGCGCCGGGAATCGAATTCCGTGGCGTCGAAGTGAAGTGCCATCAGCGGGTCTCCATCACGATGGCCGAGATCTGGCGGCCATAGTCGGGTTCGTTGCGATGCGTGGCGCGGCGATAGGAGTAGAAGAGATCCTCCTGCGCGTAGGTGCAGCCGCCGGCGGCATGGGCCTCGACGCCGGCGCGCGCGAGCCGGTCGAGCGTGTAGCGGGGCAGGTCGAACATCGCGTGAGCCGGCCGCGCAGAGGGCGTCAGATACGCTCCGTTCCCGCCATCCTCGGCGAGCAGGCGCTCGACGAATTCCGGGCCGACCTCGTAGCTGGCGGCGGAGATCGAGGGTCCGAGCACGGCGACGATGCGCTCGCGCCGGGCGCCCAGCCCTTCCATGGCGCCAAGCGTGTTCTCGACGATGCCGGTCAGCGCGCCCTTCCAGCCGGCATGGGCGGCGGCGATCACGCCCGCCTCTCCGTCGGCGAACAGGATCGGTCCGCAGTCGGCGGTCAGCACGCCGAGCGCCAGGCCCGGACGCGCGGTGACCAGCGCGTCGACCTTCGGCCGCTCGCCCTCGATCGGACCGTCGACGACCAGCACGTCCGGCGAGTGGACCTGGTAGGCGGTGACGAGGTGGCCCGACGCGACGCCGAGCCACGCGGCGACGCGGGCGCGGTTCTCGATGACGCTCGCGCGTTCGTCCGCCGAACCGACGCCGACGTTCAGCCCGGCATAGAGGCCGGCCGAGACGCCGCCGGCGCGCGTGAAGAAGCCGTGCCTGATGCCATGCGGCGCCAGCATGTCCAGCGCTGGAGACCGGATCGGATCCGGCCGCGTCGTGTCGAGCATCTGCCGCCTTTTGCTTGTCCCTTCGGGGCCGGCTGCGGCGGCTCCTGGCGCCCGCTCGACCGTCGGCCCGATTGACGCGGAATGGTGGGGCAGGGGACCGGTCAAGTCAATCAGCGGATGAGAAGCCGGGCAGTTCCGCGCCCGGGCGCGCGACCGCCAGCACCTTGAACAGCGTGCCCATCGCCTCCGGCCGCGCCAGCCGGTCGACCTCGGACTGGAGCCGTTCGCGCCGTTCGGCCGGAGCGTTCCTGCCGAGAGCCGAGGCCCGCTCGGCGAGCCCCATCCGCATCAGGAATTCGCCCTGGTCGAGCAGTCGGGCGGCGAGGCCGTGGCCGTGCGCGGCTTCGGCAAGCGCGCCGAAATCGACATGTGCCGTCAGGTCCGCCTCGCCCGGATTGGCGAGCACCGGATCGTATTCGTGGCGGCGGAGCGCCTGCAGCGTGTCGCCATAGGCTGGGCCCGTATAGCCGTAGTCGATGAAGAGACCGGCGCCGCCATCCGCTGCAATCCTTTCGCAGAGCACGTCCATCATCGCCGCCCGCGCCGGCGCGACTTCCAGCACCGTCCCGGGAGCCGGCGCGGGGCCAGGCGGGACCGCCCCCGGCGGCGGCGCGCCCGGGCCGGCGACGAAGGCGAGGTCGCCCGCCTCGTCGAGACCGACCATCCGCTCGTGCCAGATCTTGCTCCCCATCACGTACTGGCGCAGCGGGATGGCATCGAAAAGCTCGTTGGCGACCACGACGAGCGGCAGGCGCGGCAGGTCCTGCGGCCGTTCGAGCCAGGACGGGCGTTTCGGCGCGTCGGCCAAGGTCCGCTCCTGAACGGCCGCCAGGTGCGGACTCGCCTCGACCATCGCGACTTCGGCGGCCCGCAGCATGTCGGGCGACAGCCGGGCGATGGTGCGCATCATGTCCTGCATCAGCGTGCCGCGTCCGGGGCCGATCTCGGCCAGGCAGAAAGGAGCGGGGCGGCCGAGCGCCTCCCAGGCGCCGACGCACCAGACGGCGACCAGTTCCCCGAACATCTGGCTGATCTCGGGCGCCGTGGTGAAGTCGCCCTCGGCGCCGAACGGCTCGCGGGTCGTATAATAGCCGTCCACCGGGTCGAAGAGGCACGCCGCCATGTAGTCGGCGATGCCGATCGGCCCCGCCGCGGCGATCATCCGGGCGAGCCGCTCCTTCAGCCGGGTCACGGGGTCGCGGGCGCGGCGCGCCTGTGCGCCGTCAGCATGCCCCAGGCGCCGATCAGCACCATCGGCAGCGACAGCACCATGCCCATGGTCAGCCAGCCGCCGGCCAGGTAGCCGATATGCGCGTCGGGCTCGCGGAAGAACTCGACGAAGATGCGCGACAGCCCGTAGCCGGCGAGGAAGAGGCCGGCGACGTAGCCCGGGCTGCGGCCGAGACGCAGCGATGAATGGGTCGCGAAGCGCAGCACGACGAACAGGACGAGGCCCTCGAGCAACGCCTCGTAGAGCTGGCTCGGATGCCGGGGCAGCGGGCCGCCATTCGGGAACACGAAGGCCCACGGCACGTCGGTCGTGCGCCCCCACAGCTCCGAATTGATGAAGTTGGTGACGCGCACCAGGCCGAGCCCGACCGGGATGCCGGCGGTGATCACGTCGAAGAGGTGCCACGGGCTGCGGCCGCGCGAGCGCGCGAAGAGCAGCATGGCAAGCGTGGTGCCGATCGCGCCGCCGTGGAAGGACATGCCGCCCTCCCAGATGGCGAAGATCTCGAGCGGGTTCTGCAGGTAGCGGCCCAGATCGTAGAACAGGATGTAGCCGAGGCGGCCGCCGAGGAGGGTGCCGATCGCCGCCCACAGCAGGAAGTCGTCGATGTCGGCCGGCTCGTAGGGCGCCTTGCCGCCGGGCCAGAGGCGCCCGTCCATCAGGAGCCGCTTGGCGTACCACCAGGCAAACAGCAGGCCGGCGATCCAGGCGAGGCCGTACCACCTGATGGCGAGCGGCCCGAGGCGGATGAGCACCGGGTCGATGTCGGGGAAGGGCAGCGCCGCAAGCGGCAGCAGAAGGGTCTCGGGCAAGCGGAGCTCCGATCGTGTTCCTCGGGCGGCGGCCCGGGCAGCATATGCGGTGGCGCTTCGGCAGGGTCAAGCCGAAGGCGGGCCGGCAGGCTTGCCTTCCGCCGCCCGCGCCACTACTTCCATGCCAGTGTGCAGAGGGGACGAACATGTCCAACGGACCGAACAGAATCCTCGACGAGTTCGCCAAGTTCGTCACCGACGCGGCGGGCGCGGCGCAGGGCGTCCGCAAGGAAATGGAAGGCGCCTTCCGCAGCCAGGCCGAGCGCATGCTGAACTCGATGGATGTCGTCCAGCGCGAGGAGTTCGAGGCGGTCCGCGAGATGGCGATCAAGGCGCGGGCGGAGAACGAGCGGCTCGCCGCTAGGCTCGCCGAACTCGAGGCGAGGCTGGCGGGCGCGGCCCCTTCAGCCGCCGCAAGCCTCGCGCAAGAAAATAATCCGCCGAAGCCGCGCACCCGCCGGACGCCGAAAAGCACTGGCGGCTGAATCGCTTAGCAGCGGCGCCGTCCTGTCGCCCCAATTTCTATCCACACTTTCGACAGGTGGCTGCGGGCAAAGGGGCTGTTCACGCGACTCGTCATCAATAGACTGAAATTGTTCATTGATTCGGAGGGTGATTTGCCGTCCGAGTCAAGCTGGCAGCGGCGGGGTGGCCGCTCCCGAGGTTCGCGCCGCGGGCCGGGAACACAGTCTAGACGTGCGTGCGTCCGGCTTGGCCGGACGGTTTCCCGCCAAAGAGGAAGCGAAATCAATGGACTTGGCCGAAATCGAGATTGCCCGCGGCGCCCATCCGGTCGACGTGATCGAGCATGTCGCGACCTCGAACGACTGGTCATTCGAGCGCAACGGCGATGACGAGATTTCGATCGCGGTCGCCGGCAACTGGACCGAGTACCACGTCTCGTTCTCCTGGATCGAGGAGTTCGAGGCGCTGCATCTCGCCTGCGCCTTCGACATCAAGGTGCCGGACAACCGGACGCTCGAGGTGATGCGGCTCCTGTCGCTGATCAACGAGCAGATGCTGTTCGGGCATTTCGACCTTTGGGAGCAGGAAGGCGCGATCATGTTCCGGCAGGCGCTGCTGCTTGCCGGCGGCGTCGAGCCGACCAGCCAGCAGGTGGAGGTGCTGCTGAACAGCGCGCTCGAGGCCTGCGAGTGCTACTACCAGGCGTTCCAGTTCGTGCTCTGGTCGGGCAGCTCCGCCCGCGACGCGCTGGAGAGCGCGCTGTTCGAGACGGCCGGCACCGCCTGAGACTGTCCATGTCGGGCAAGGCAGAACGCGCGGGCGAGATCGGCTACGGCGACTTCCTGAAGGTGGATATCCGCGTCGGCACGGTCATCGAGGCGGAGCCCTATCCGGAAGCGCGCAAGCCCTCGATCAAGCTGAGGATAGATTTCGGACCCGAGATCGGGGTCAGGAAGTCGTCGGCCCAGATCACCCGGCACTACGTGCCGGAGCAGCTCGTCGGGCGGCAGGTTCTGGCCGTCGTCAACTTCCCCCCGCGCCAGATCGGCAAGTTCATGTCCGAGGTGCTGACGCTCGGCCTGCCCGATCCGGACGGCGAGGTGGTGCTCGCCGCGGTCGACCTCAAGGTGCCGGACGGCGGCAGGCTGTTCTGAGATCGGGCTAGCGCGGCGCTATCCCTTCTGCGCGCAGGATCGAATCCACGATCGTCCGCCGCAAGGCGGGGTCCGTGCCGCGCGCGACGTCGAGCCGGAGCGCGAAGACGCGGACCTCGCCGCCGCGCTCGCCCCAGCCCACCAGCCAGCCGACGCCCGGCGAAGCCGACGGCGCCCAGCCGGTCTTGCCGCGCAGCACGTAGTCGCCCTGGCGGTCGATCTCGATGATCCCGGTCGTCGCGCGCAGCGCGTCCTGCGAGGCGGGAAGATCGCCGCGGCGCAGCCGGTCCATGAACATCACCTGCTCCGTCGCCGAGATGCGCAGGTTGCCCGACAGCCAGTAGGGATAGGTGCCCGAGGCGTCCGCATTGCCGTAGCCGTAGGCCGCCAGCCCGGCGCGCAGCCGCTCGTCGCCGATGGCGCGGCCAAGCCTTGCAAAGACAGGAACGCAGGATCGGGCGAGCGCGCTCGCCAGCGTCTGGTCCTGGTTGCACGCCCGGACGAAGAACGGCTCCCAGTCGAACCGGAATACGTCGCGGTGGGGATCGCCGACGATGCCGAGGTCGAGGGCCAGGAGCGCGGCCGGGATCTTGAAGGTCGAGGCCGGCACGCGGCGCGCCGCGGCCTCCGCCGCATCGGAGACCCGCATGATGCCGGTCGCCGGATCATAGACGGCCGCCACGCCTTCCATGCCGTGATGGCGGAGATGGTCGCCAAGAGCGCGATCCTCGGCGATCTCCATCGCAAGCACCGGCGCGAGCGCCAGCAGCAGCGCCGCGACGGCCGCCAGCAGCGATACGATCGCTCGCTTCAAGCCGGCACCCGGATCACGGCGCGCAGCCCCCCCATCGGGCTCGAGGAGAGGGTGATGTCGCCGCCATGGCTGCGGGCGATGTCGCGGGCGATCGAGAGGCCGAGGCCGGTGCCGCCGGCGTCCTGGTTGCGCGCCTCGTCGAGGCGGACGAAGGGCTTGAACACCTCCTCGCGCTTCTCCGCCGGGATGCCGGGCCCGTCGTCGTCCACAACGATCTCCAGCAGGCCGCGCCCGTGTATGGCGGTAACCTTGACGTTCCTGGCGTAGCGCAGCGCGTTGCCGACGACGTTCGACAGGAGCCGCTGAAAGGCGATCGGCCGCACCTGGACCTCGGGCGATCCCGACAGCGAGGAGGTCAGGTTCCGCCGGACGAGCTTGGCCTCCTCCGCCAGCCGGTCGAGCATGGCCTTGAGGTCGAGGCTGCCCGTATCCTCGGCCGCCTCGCCGCGCGCGAAGGCGAGGTAGCCCTCGAGCATCGACTGCATGTCGTCGATGTCCTGGTTGAGCGCCTCGGTGTCGGCCTTCGGCCCTGCCAGCGCGAGCTGCAGCTTGAAGCGGGTAAGGATGGTGCGCAGATCATGGCTGACGCCGGTCAGCATCGCCGTGCGCTGCTCCATCTGCCGCTCGATGCGCTCGCGCATGCGCAGGAAGGCGACGCCGGCGCGCCGCACCTCGTCGGCGCCGCGCGGGCGGAAGTCGGTCGGCGTCGGCCGGCCCTTGCCGAAGCTCTCGGCGGCTTCCGCAAGCTGGAGGATCGGCCGGATCTGGTTGCGCAGGAAGGCGACCGCGATCGCGATGAGGACGAGCGACGTGCCGACCATCCAGAGCAGGAAAATGTGGGTGTTGGAGGCGTAGGTCTGGCTGCGGCGGGCAAAGACCCGCAGCACCTTGTCCTCGAGGCGGACGCGGATCTCGACGATCGCCGAATCGCCCACCGTGTCGATCCAGAACGGCCGGTTGATCTGACGGTTGATCTCGGCGCTCAGGAACTCGTCCAGGATGCCGAAGAAGGGCCGCGCGCCGGGCGGCGGAAGGGGGTCGGGCGGCAGGATGTCGATCCTCAGCGCCAGCCGCTCCTGCGCGATGCGGATGACTTCCGCATAATTGTCGCCAGGCGGAAACGTCTCGATCATGTCGATGATCGCGGCGATGTCGCGCGTCACCGCTGCCGACAGGCGCAGCGTCACCGTCTGCCAGTGCCGCTCCATGAAGACGAAGGCGATCACCGACTGGAGCAGGATCATCGGCGCGATGACGATGATGAGCGAGCGCGCATAGAGGCGCTTCGGCATCCAGCGCGACAGGAACTGCATGAGGCGCGACCACGGCACGCGCGCACGAGCGCCGAGACGGCGAGCCCGCGTCCACGCGTCGGTGTCCTGCCTGACGTAGTCCGGAGCCGCCATCGTCCTGCCGATCTCGATCCGCCAATTCTAGCCGACGAGGGGGAATTGCAAAACCCCGCCCCCGCGAGGCCGAGCGTCGCCCAGGGTTGACCTCGCGGTCTGGCGCATCATCCTAGCGGCGGGGCAAACCACCGCGGAGACCTCCATATGCGCCTGCCAGCCGCAGTCGTCTTCATCATGCTTGCGATCCTGCCGGCCTTCGCCCAGCAGGCGGCCGGGCCGGCGCCGGCTGCGGAGGCGGCGACGCAGAGCGGGGTCGACGAGCTGATCCGGCTGCTGGAGGACGACGCGACGCGGGCCGAGCTCCTCCAGATCCTGCGCGAGCGGGCCGAGGGCCGCGCCGGCGGAGAGGTGCCGCAGCAGGCGGAGGAGCAGGCGCGGGTCGCGGAGTTCAGCCTCGACCCGACGCTGGCGCGGCAGATCGCCGAATACACGCGCAGCGTCGCCGAGAGCACGGCGGCGACCGTCGAGGCGTTCGTCGCGACGGTGGGCGAGCTCGTCGACGTCTTTTCGGGACGTTCCGATACCGACCTCGCCCGGCTGACGCAGGTCGTCACCAATCTCGTCATCCTGGGCGTCGCCCTCTTCGCGAGCTTCTTCGTGCTGCGCGTCATCGCCGCGCGGCTGCAGAGCGCGGCGGCCCGCCGCACGGATGGGGGACGGGCTGCGGCGCGCGTCATGGGCGTGGTCGCCGGAGCGGTCGCCGATCTCTGCGCCGTCTTCCTGGCGTGGGCGATCGGCTATGTCGTCTCGCTCAACGTGATCGGTGGCCCGACCGGACGGATGGGCATCAACCAGACGCTGCTCCTCAACGCCTTCCTGGTGGTCGAATGCGCCAAGGTCGTGCTCAGGATCGTGTTCGAGCCGCGCGACCCGGCGCTGCGCTTCCTGCCGATGAGCGACACGACGGCCGCCTACTGGTACTTCTGGTTCGCCCGGATCGTGTCGCTGGTCGGCTACACCTTCATGTTCCTGGCGCCGATCCTGGCGGAGAACGTGACGGCGGGCGTGGCGCAGGCGCTTCGCGTGCTGGTCATGGCGACCGCCGTGGTGATCGGCATCATCATCGTGCTGCAGAACAAGATGGATGTGCGCCAGGCGCTGACGGCCCGCGCGAGGAACGGCCGCAGCGACGCGCTGACGCGGGCGCTCGCCTTCGTCGGCCGCCACTGGCATCTTGTGGCGATCTTCTACCTGATCGCGATCTTCGTCGTCTGGCTCGCCAATCCGGAGGAGGCGCTGCCCTTCATGCTGGCGGCGACGTTCCAGTCGCTCGTCGCGATCCTGATCGGCGGCGTGGTCATCAGCTTCATCTCGCGCTTCGTTCATGTCGGCGTGCGGCTGCCGGACGACGTCAAGGAGCGCCTGCCGCTCCTGGAGACGCGGCTCCACGCCTTCGTGCCGCGGGTGATGCAGATCGTGCGCACGATCGTGCTGATCGGCGTCGTCATCGCCATCGCGCAGGCCTGGGCGCTGATCGACTTCGTCGGCTGGGTGGGGACGGAGGCCGGCCAGCGGGTGACCGGCTCGCTCGTCTCGGCGGCGCTCATCCTGCTCGTCGGCTTCGTCGTCTATCTCGCGCTGTCGTCCTGGGTCGAATACCGGCTCAACCCGAATTTCGGCACGGTGCCGACGGCGCGCGAGAAGACGCTCCTGGCGCTCTTCCGCAACGCCGCCACCATCGCGCTGGCCGTGCTGGTCGCCATGCTCGCGCTCGCCCAGATCGGCGTCAACATCGCGCCGCTGCTCGCCGGCGCCGGCGTGCTCGGCCTCGCCATCGGCTTCGGCGCGCAGAAATTCGTCCAGGACATCATCACCGGCATCTTCATCCAGTTCGAGAACATCATGAACGAGGGCGACGTGGTGGAGGTCGCCGGCCGCTCGGGCGTGGTCGAGCGGCTGACGATCCGCTCCGTCTCGATCCGCTCGGTCGACGGGACGGTCCATCTCATCCCATTCTCCTCGGTCGACAGCGTGTCGAACATGATGAAGGGCTTCTCCTTCCACGTGGCCGAGGTCGGCGTCGCCTATCGCGAGGACATCGCCGAGGTGAAGGAGGCGATGCAGGAGGCGTTCGACCTGCTCATGGAGACGGACCACCAGGAGAACATCCTGGCGCCGCTCGAGATCCACGGCGTCACCTCGTTCGGCGATTCCGCCGTCATGGTGCGCTCGCGGATCAAGACGCGGCCGGGCATGCAGTGGGCGACCGGGCGCGCCTACAACGAGCTGATCAAGCAGGTCTTCGACCGGCGCGGCATCGAGATCCCGTTCCCGCACGTCACGCTCTACATGGGCGAGGACAAGCGCGGCCGTGCGCCAGCGCTGCCGATCCGCAGGCAGCGCCCGAACGAAGGGGAGGCGGCCGAACTTCCGGCGGCGGAGCCCAGCGTCGAGGCGCTGCCCGACCCCGGCCACGGCCGCGACGAGATGACCGGTCGCTCGGCGCTAACCTGAAGCGCCGGCAACGGGCGGTTCAGCGGGGGTTCATGCAACGTCCGGTAGGCTCGGGGCATTAGAATATTGCCCTCAGCCAAGGCAGGAAACGAACATGAACAAGATCACACTCGGAGCCGCGGCCGTACTCGGCGCGATGGCGCTGCCGGCAACGGCGATGGCGGCATCGCTTGCCATGACCACGGCCAACGTCAATCTCCGCGCCGGTCCCTCGACGGGCTATCCGGTGGTCGACGTCGCCCGCGCGGGCGACGAGATCCTCGTCTACGGATGCCTGTCGGAGCGCGCCTGGTGCGACGTCGACTATGACGGCCTGCGCGGCTGGATGTCGTCGAACTATCTCGCCTTCTACCAGGGCGGCCGGCGCTATGTCGGGCCGCAGGCGGCGTACCGCATGCAGGCGCCGGTCATCACCTTCTCCTTCGGCACCTACTGGGACAGGCACTACCGTTCGCGGCCGTTCTACCGCGAGCGCTCGCGGTGGGAGAACTTCTACCGCGGCCGGCGCTCCGACAGCGCGCCCGTCGTGCAACCGCAACCGCCGCGTGACGGCTGGCAGGGCGGCGGCCCTCGCCAGGAGTGGCGTGGCGACGACCGCGGCCCGAACTGGCAGCGCCAGGATGGCCAGCGCGGCGAAGGCCGTGGCGACGATCGTGGTCCGCGGTGGCAGCGCCAGGGTGGCGGACAGGGTCAGTGGGGCCGCGGCAACGATCGAGACGACGACCGCTGGACGGAACGCTCCGGCGATGGCTGGCAGGGCGCCGGATGGCGCTTCCGCCGCGACCGCGACTGACGCCTGACGGCGCGATAGCCGGCGCCGGCGACCCCGGCGCCGCTACTCGACGCTCAGGCGATAGCCGACGCCGCGCACCGTCTGCAGCCAGACCGGGTTCGACGGGTCGCGCTCGATCTTGCGGCGCAGCCGGTTGATCTGGACGTCGATCGTGCGCTCGCCCACCTCGACGTCGCCGCTGACCAGCTCGTGGCGCGGGATGGTCTCGCCGGCGCGCTCGGCGAAAATCGCCAGGATCTCCTGCTCGCGGTCGGTGAGCTTGAGCGGCTCGCCGCCGCGCTTCAGCTCGCGGCGGGCGATCTGGAACGTGTAGGGGCCGAACACGATCTGCTCGAGCTTCGGCTGCTGCTGCGGCCCGCCGCGGCGCAGTATGTTGTTGATGCGCAGGATGAGCTCGCGCGGGTCGAAGGGCTTGGGCAGATAGTCGTCCGCGCCCGCCTCGAGACCTGATATGCGGTTGTCGGTCTCCGATAGCGCCGTCAGCATCAGGATCGGCACGTCGCGCTCCTGGCGCAGCGAGCGGGTGAGCTCGATGCCGGTCTCGCCGGGCATCATCACGTCAAGCACGATGAGGTCGAATTCCAGCCCGCGGAGCTTGCTGCGCGCCTCGGCGGCGCTCGCCGCGATCGTTGCCCTGAAGCCGTTCTCCGCCAGATAGCGCTTGAGGAGACCGCGGATGCGGGTATCGTCGTCGACGACGAGGAGGTGAGGGGCGTCGTCGCTCAGGGCTGGTAGCTCGGCCATGTTCGTTCCTTCGACAGCCCCCGCGCCCGCGTCTTCTGCCTTCAGCCTCGCCGGTTTCCGCCCGGTACGCGGTCTATCTGGTCCCGAAGCTCCGGATCAACCATCATCTTCAGAAACCGTTCCACCGCGTCCCGTTCGGCCGGCGACGCGCCTTCGAGTGCCCGCGCGATGCGGCGGGACTGTGGCATTGCGAGGGCGAGCGCCAGCCTGCGGCCCTCCTCGGACGAGTAGAGGCGGCGCTGACGCCGGTCCTGGTCGCCCTGCTGCTGGACGATGTAGCCCGCATCGATGAGCTGCTTCAGGACCCGCGCCAGGCTCTGCTTGGTGATCTTGAGGACGTCGAGCAGCTCGGCCACCGTCATGCCCGGCTTCCTGTTGACGAAATGCAGGATGCGGTGGTGGGCGCGCCCGAAGCCGTAGCGCGCCAGGATCTGGTCGGGGTCGGAGGTGAAGTCGCGATAGGCGAAGAACAGGAGCTCGATGAGGGTGAAGTCGATCCCGACCTCATCGTCGTCGCCGCCGGGCGTACCCTGTTTCGGCATCAAATGCGGCACTGCCATGCTGGGCCTTTCGTGATCGCCGAAAATACGTCAGCCATGTTGACATATTTCGGCCCGACTGGTAATTTCTGACAAGTTCCGTCGCCAAAGGCGAACGAAAACGTCTCTCGAGGGCGCGCCAGGAGAATTTCCCTAAAGCGCGCTGTCCCTTCTCACGGCAAGGGGACCTTTCGGGAAGGCGAGGCATTGGATGCCGCGATCGATCTCTTGTCCTCGGGGAGGAAGTCTCATGTCTGTTGTTCCGTTCGATCAGCTTGACGGACATATCTGGATGAATGGCGAATTCGTTAAATGGGCGGATGCCAGGATTCACGTGCTCTCCCACGGCCTGCACTACGCGAGCGCCGTCTTCGAGGGCGAGCGCGCCTATGGCGGCGAGATCTTCAAGCTGACGGAGCACACGGAGCGGCTGCACGAATCGGCGCGGCTGCTCGGCTTCACCATTCCCTATTCGGTTTCCGAGATCGACGACGCCTGCCGCAGGCTGCTCGCCAGGCAGGGCTTTGACGACGCCTATGTGCGCCCGATCGCCTGGCGCGGCTCGGAGATGATGGGCGTCTCGGCGCAGAAGAACCGCATCAACCTCGCCATCGCCATCTGGCAGTGGCCGAGCTATTTCGACCCGGAGCAGCGGTTGAAGGGCATCAGGCTCGACATCGCCGAGTGGCGGCGGCCCGACCCGCGCACGGCGCCGTCCAAATCGAAGGCTGCCGGCCTCTACATGATCTGCACGCTGTCGAAGCATGCGGCCGAGAACAAGGGCTACGCCGACGCGCTGATGTATGACTGGCGCGGCCAGGTCGCCGAAGCGACCGGCGCCAATGTCTTCTTCGTCAAGGAAGGCCGTCTCCACACGCCGAAGCCCGACTGCTTCCTCGACGGCATCACGCGGCGGACCGTCATCGAGCTGGCCCGTCGCCGTGGCGTCGAGATCGTCGAGCGGGCGATCATGCCGGAGGAGATGGACGGCTTCGAGCAGTGCTTCCTGACCGGCACCGCGGCCGAGGTGACCCCCGTCTCGGAGATCGGGCCGTACCGGTTCGAGGTCGGCGAGATCACCCGCCAGCTGATGAACGACTACGCCGCCGAGGTCCAGCCGACGAAGGTCGCCGCCGAGTAGCTTCAGCCGAGGGGTAGCTTCTGCCGGAACGAGAAACGCCGGCGGCTCGTCCGAGCCGCCGGCGTTCTGTTGTGGCGCGGGTTCAAGCCCCCGTGTCGCTCAGAAGCGGTGCGTGGCGGTGAGCGCCAGCCTGCTGTCGCGCGAGCCGCGCGCCAGGATGCCCGAATAGGAGAGACCGAGGCTCGTCCGCTTCGCGACGGCGACGTCGACCCCCAGCTCGAGCACCGCCGCGTTCCTGTTTGGAGCTGCCGCCTGCACCGTGAAGCCGGGCAGTCCCGCCATCGACAGCGTCGCCGCCGGCGGCGCGTTGCCGAAGGTGCGGCGCCAGCCCGCGGAACCGTTCACCGTCACCGCGACGTCGCCCCACGAGGCGGGCACCGAGACCGGCAGCGCAACCCTGGCGCCGAGCGTCGTCCAGGTAGCATCGTTGCGCAGACCGGAACTGCTCAGCGCGGCGAGCCCGCCCTGCTCGGCGAAGCCCCGGCTGCGCAGACGCGCATGGGCGAGGCTGGCGAACGGCTGCAGCGTGGCATGGCCCATCTGGATGTCGTAGCCGATGTCGCCGAAGGCCTGGAAGCTGTGCGCGTTGTAGCGCGCCGTCGCCCGCTCGTCGAAGCCTCCGGAGGTGATGCTGCGCGTCGTCTCGATGCCGTGCCGGCCATAGGCGAGGCCGCCTGCCAGCTTGACGTCGCCCCAATGTGCCCCGCCATAGATGCCGAAGTCGACGCTGTCGGCCTTGCCATCGGAGGCGGCGAGCGTCCTGAAGCGCGAGCCGCCATAGCCGATCACCGCGCCGAGGCGGGCGTTCGGCAGCACGCCGTAGTCGGCCCCGATCAGGAGGCCGGCATGCGAGTGGCTGAAGGTCGAGCCGTTCGAGTCGGCATTGACCCGACCGCTGGCGCCGATCCCCTGGGCCCAGAGCGCGAGGCCGTCGGCATGGTTGGCGGCAATCCGCTCCGCGCCGTCGGGCCCATAAGTGGCGACCGTGCCGGAGGGTGCCGACGAGAAGGCCGACTGGATGCGCGCCTGCGCGGCCCCGCGCAGATGCCGCGACCGGTCGAGTAGCGCCGCCTGCCCGGCGGCATGGATCTCGCCGGAGAGCACGGTGAGGCCCGCCGCCGCGACCGACGCGGACTGGGCGACGAGAACCGAATCCACGGCTGATCCCGCGCCGCTCGTGTCGAGCATCCGGGCGAATGCCGCGGCGTTGCCCGACAGCGCGACGCTCTCGAACGTCTCTGAGTTGCGGTCGAAGTGCAGCGTGACCGCGTTTCCGTAGGCGAGGCGAGGGTCGAGGAAGTGCGACTGGCTGGTCGTCGACAGCGTGCCGAACGTGCCCGACACGCCGCCGCCCGTGGTGATCACGGAAAGCGCCTGCGTCAGCGACGGCGCGTTACCGCCCAGATCGACCGACAATGCGCCACCTTCGAGGATCGCCTGGTCGCCGACGGCGAGTCTGTCGTGATCGTCGCCGCGGACGCTGACCGAATAGCGCGAGCTCTCGGAGAGCCGCAGGTCGCCGCCGACGGTCATCGTCGCCGCGATGACGCCATTGCCCGGCGTCACCTCGCCCTCGACCTCCAGATTCGCGCCGAGGGTTCCGTTGCCGACGAGGCGGCCGGTCGTGGCGACCATCACGTCGGATGCCAGCGAACCGCCGACCATGAGCGTCCCGCCGTCGACCGTGGTGCCGCCCTGGTACGTGCTGTCGCCGAGCAGCGCGAGCGTGCCGTCACCGCGCTTGATGAGGCCGCCGGAGCCGGTGATGTTGCCGCTCCAGATCGAGTCGTGGCCCTTCGTGTCGACGTCGAAGAAGTGGGCGAAGCCCTCGGCGCCGAACTCGGCGGGGCCGTCGATCGCGCGGCCGAGGTTGAACATGCCGCGGCCGTAGATGCTCGGGTCCCCCAGGCTGTCGGCCGTCGTCAGGATGATCTCGATGATCTGGCGCGCCGTCATGTAGGGGAAGGCCTGACGCAATATCGCAGCGCCGCCCGAGACCACCGGCGCCGCCATCGACGTGCCGGGCATGGTCTCATAGCTTTGCCCGGGATAGGTGGACAGGACCTCCACATCCAGCGGGTTGTCTCCTGGCTCGGCGATCTCGCCTCCCGGCGCCGCGATGCACCACATCCAGGCCACGCCGCAGCGGTTGGAATAGGAGGCGATCTGGCCGTTGCGGTCGGTGGCGACCACCGTGATCAGCGCGCCCTGCAGCTCGGACAGGTCGATGTCGTCGAGGTCCGGAAGGTCGGGGTCGATCGGTTCCCATGTGCTCGGATCGGCGTCCTCGTAGTCCTCGGATTGAATGTTGAAGACATAGACGCCGTTCCGGTGGTTTTCCGGCCGCAGATAGGGGAAGAGGCCGATCCCGGCCGGGTTCTGCGCATAGATCGGCTGGTCGAGATACTCGTTGCCCGCGGCGAAGACCAGCACCGCATCGGCTTCGGCCGCCGCCCGAACTGCGAGGAACTCCTCCTCCAGACCGTTGATGTGCACGATGTGATGGGGCAGCACGAAATAGTTCGGGTTGGGGATCTCGCTGCCGGGATCGTTCGGATCCTCGATCAACCTCGGAAGCGGGACCAAAGGACCGTAGCTGCCGTTGATGACGCCGGCGCCCACGGCCGCTGCATAGTGGAGAGCGCGATTGGATGCGGCGTCGTCCTCGTCGTCCTCCTCCACCGCGATCGCGCGGAGCGCGAGGATCGTCGAGTCGTAGGCGACGCCGACCATTCCGTAGCCGTTCCGCGCGGCGCCGATGATGCCTGCCACGTGGGTGCCGTGCCCGTCCCTGTCCTCGACGCCGAGACCGTCGTCCTCCTCGCCGAAATCGCGCGACAACGGCGAGATCCTGCCCGCGAACTCGGGATGGGCGGTGTCGATGCCGGAATCGATGACGGCCACCAGCACGCCTTGGCCGGTAAGTCCCCGCGCGTGGGCGGCGGCGGCGCCGACCATGTCGAGCGGCCAGCTCAGCGCGTATTCCAGCACATAGGCATCGCCCGGCAGGGCGGCCGGGGCGGCCGCGAAGCCGCCGGCCGTCATGCTAGCCTGTCCGCCATGCAGCGACGCCTGGCTGGTCCACCACAGGAGCGGTGGGTTGTGCTGCTCGCGTTCCTGCGCCTGCGCCGCGCCGGCGGCCGGAAGCGCCGCCAGCATTGCGGCCAGGCCGACGCCCATCGCCAGCCTGCTTCTCCTTCCCGTCGCGACGCTCTTGAGCCCCGGTCGCCTGTCACGGTTCGTCATCAAGTCATGCCCCCAGATGGCGGCCGTGCGACGGTTCCTCGCGATCCGTCGGGAAAACACTGGCGCCGCCCTGATTTCGCGATAGGGAAGGCCTCCGGCAGGTGCAACGGAAAGAATCCGTTCTATCATCCTGCAGTTGTGGGTGCCGAGGACCCCGGTTTGTCAGGGTTTGGCAATGAAGGGAGATTCGTTGAGCAGGTTGGGACGGGGCGCGGACTTGACGCAGTCAGGCGAAACACAGATCGGCCGCTCGCCGGAGGAAATCCGCTCCCATCCCGGATTTCCCGCCGCCCGCGACCGCCTCGTCGACGCGATTGCCGCGCTCTACGGCAACGACGTGCGCATGATACGAGGCCTCGTCCGCTACGAGCGGGCCGTAGTCTTCATGCTGCTTCTCTGTCTCGATGCATCAAGCCGGGAGAACCCGCACGATGCGGCGACGCTCGGCCGCCTCTGCGACATCCTGGAAGCGATGAATGTCCACGGGCGGCGCCGGATCGCCGACATCGTTTCGGGCCTCTGCCGGGACGGTTTCATCGTCAGCGAGCCGGCGCCACGCGACCGGCGCGTCAGGGTGCTCAAGCCGACGCCGCTGATGCTCGAGGCGGACCGCCTGTGGCTTGCGGCCTTCTGCAGCCCGCTGCCGTTGCTCTACGACGCCGAGACCTATGCGCCTGCTCTCGAACTCGATCGATCGTTCCAGACCTCGTTCCGTATCGTCTCGCTGCGCGAGATCGACGTCGCCGCGCGGCCGATCGCCGAGAACCCTGCCATCGATTTCTTCATCCGGCGCGATGTCGGCATTCGCGTTCTGATGGTGATGATGCAGAGCATCCGGGGCCAGGAAGGGCAGCGGACCCAGCCGGGCTTCTACAGTGCTGCGGCGCGGCGCTGCTACGTCTCGCGCAACCACGTCCGCAACCTTCTCGAGGAGGCGGCGCGCATGGGTCTGGTCGCCCTGTCGCCGGTACGCGGCGACTATGTCGAGGTGCTGCCGGCCCTGAAGCAGGCGGTGGACCGCTGGGTGGCCGAGTCGCTTGCCGCCATCGACCGCACGACGCGGCTGGCGCTCATCCACCGCGCAGGCGCCGGGAATATGCGGAGGTGTGACCCGCCCGCACCGGATGCTCACGAAACGAAGGCGCCGATCGCGAGGCCGGCGAGCAGGAGATAGCCTGTGATGCTCGGCGTCATGGTCAGCGCCATGCCGAGCGCGCGGCCGCCGGCGCCGCCTTCGTAGCCGAGATAGAAGAGCAGCCGACCGATCCAGAAGAAGGCGACGGAGATGGGGACGAGCGCCATCCACTGTCCGCCCGCGATGGCTGCAAGCCCGAGAAAGAAGGCGGCGGCGAGAACCGTCTGTTCCAGCGTGTTCTGGAGAAACGCCGACTTGATCGCAAGCTTCCGGCTCGGCGGGCCCGCAGCCTGCCCGCCGATATCGTCCGGCGACCCGCGGCGGGCGGTCGACACCATGAGGATCGCGACGAGCAGCACGACCCCGTTGGCAGCGATGCCGATCGCCGCGATCGCGAGCCGCTCCTGCGGCCCGCCCGGCGCCGGGACGATGTCGGGCAGCAAGAGGCGCCCGGCCGCGAAGCCGAGCACGACGAGGATGAGGGCGACGCTGGTCCAGAGCCTGATGCTCCGCTCCTCTTCATCCATGTCGATCTGGTCCGGCCGCGCGAGGTATCTCGAACGGGGCTGCGACATGCCTCCCTTACCTGGGCCAGCGGCTGCCGCAGACAATGGCCTGGCGATCCAGGGTGGCCATCGGTCGCCGCAGCCTCTATCTCTGCCCGCGACCAGCAAGGAGACCGCGATGGGCCAGTTGCGCGCCGGCATCATTCCCGTGACGCTGTTCCAGCAGAACTGCACGATCCTGTTCGACGACGAGACGAAGGAGGGCGTGGTCGTTGACCCGGGCGGCGACGTGGCGGCCATCCTGGCGACGATCCGCGAGAACGGCCTGTCGATCGGCGAAATCTGGATCACCCACGGCCATATCGACCATGCCGGCGGGGCGATGGAGCTGAAGGGCGAGCTTGACGTCGAGATCGTCGGGCCGCATGCGGCCGACGAGCCGCTGCTGTCGCGCATTGCCGACCAGGCGCGTGCCTACGGTCTCGACGGTGCCCGCAACTGCACGCCTGACCGGTATCTCGAAGAGGGGGAGGTGGTCTCCTTCGGCAGCCACCGCTTCGAGGTGCTGCACTGTCCCGGCCACGCGCCGGGCCATGTCGTCTTCTACAACCGCGAGGCCGGCTTCGCCCATGTGGGCGACGTGCTCTTCGCCGGCTCGATCGGCCGCACCGACCTGCCGGGGGGCGACCACGCGGCGCTGATCCGCTCGATCAAGGAGAAGCTCTTGCCGCTCGGCGACGAGATCGGCTTCATCTGCGGCCACGGGCCGGGCGGCCGCTTCGGCGACGAGCGGCGGTCGAACCCGTTCCTGCAGTAGCGGACCCGCAGCGTTGTCATACCGGCGGCCCAGGGGACGCCGGCTGATGGATCATCGGAAAGTCGGGCTAGAGGACCGTCAGGTTGACGGCCTTGGGGCCCTTGCCGCGCTTGTCGGGCTCGGTGTCGAAGGACACTTTCTGCCCGTCCTCGAGGCCCGGCAGGCCCGAGGCCTGGACGGCCGAGATATGCACGAAGACGTCGCGCTGGCCGTCGTCCGGCGTGATGAAGCCGAAGCCTTTGGCATGGTTGAAGAACTTTACGGTGCCGCTTTGCGCCATGGGAGGAAGCTCCTTGTCTCCCGTTACGGTTTCCGGGCCGTGCCGAGCCCGGCGCGTTCATCTCGGTGCTTTACAGGGGGAGAAGAAACAGCGTTCCCCGCGCGGGGGCCTTGCCAATGCCCTCTCATCCGCGGTCGAACCGGTGCGAAACGTCGTGACGCGATATCATCCGAACCGGCCATTCCATTCCAGTCTCCGGGCCGGCAAATGCCCGAACGGGCGGATGTTGGTGCATTTCCCCACGGGGAGCAAGCGAAATCGGAATCGGGCTTGGCGGCGTCCGCCGGTATCGGGTCCGAAGAGGTGACGCAGCGGCAGGCGCGCCACCTGCGGCGCTGCTCTCCCGTCAGGCGAGCAACGTCCATGTAGCAACCACCGCGGCGAGCGCGCCGCCGACGGCCAGGAAGCCGAGCGTGCGGCGCCGGTCCTGCCGCGAGGCGGTCTCGCCGCCATAGTCGAAGCGCTCGTAGACGACGTTCCTCATCGGCAGGCCGAGGTCGAGCAGCGCGTCCGACACCGCCGTCACCATCGGCCCCGGGCCGCAGATGAAGGCGACGGTGCGCGACGGCTCCAGCCCCTGGAGCAGTTCCGACAGAAGCCGCCGGTCGAGTCGCCCGACCGCGCCCGGCCACTCTTCGTCCGCCACCTCGCTGGCGAGAACCGCCTTCAGGTCGAGCATCCGCTTCGCCGCTTCTATCTCGTCGATACAGGCAAAATTCTCCGGCCGGCCGGCGGCATAGCCGAGCCGCACCGGGCGCGGGTCCCGCCTTGCCGCCATGTCGCGCAGCAGCCCGATCACCGGCGCGATGCCGACGCCGCCGGCGAGCAGCAGGACGGCATCGGCCTCGTGCGCCTCCAGCGTGAACTCGCCATAGGGCCCGTCGATGCCGATCGGGGTGCCGGGCGGCAGCTTCCCGACGGTGCGGGTGAAGTCGCCCGCCTCCTTGATGATCAGGCTGAGCCCCGGCCGCGCGGGGCTGCCGGCGATCGAGAACGGGTGGTCGAACAGCGGGAAGCGCCGCCGGCCTTCCGTCATCCAGACGAACTGGCCGGCGTGATACGGCCAGGCCGTGTTCGTCGCGTCGGGCTGGATGTCGAGCTCCCACATCCGGTCCGCCCGCTTCGTCACGCCGGCGAGCCGCCACGGCCGGCGGTGGAGCTTCAGCCAGCGCCAGCCGTAAAGGGTGGCGACGACGGCGATGACCGCGAGCCCGACGATCCACCAGAAGGCATTGACCGGGCCGGCGGCGCCGAAGCGTCCGGCCGTCAACGCGTGGTGCAGCCCTCCCGCGACCGCGATCAGGCCGAGCAGCAGGTGGCTCGCCCGCCAGGCCTCGTAGCGCCAGGGCAGGCGGTCTCGGAGGATGGACGAGCCGACCAGCAGGACGAGCGCCCCGAGGGCGACGACGCCGCTGCGGTAGTGCGGCAGGGTGAGATAGGCGACCAGCCGCTCCGCGCCGAGCGCAGGATCGTCGAGCCATGTCGGCAGCACGTAGAGGAGCGGATGGAGAAGCAGCGCGACGAGCACCCACATCGCCGCGACCTTGTGGAAGGCCATGATCTTGTCGATGCCGAGCCGCCCCGACACGGTCTGGAACCGGCCCGAGGTCACGAACTGAACCGCCATCGCCGCCAGTGCGACGAGGCCGAGCGCTGCCGCCGCCTTCTCCCACGGATCGAGCGGCGCCACCCGCCGGCCCGCCGCCAGCACCAGCACGGCGCCGCAGAGCGCGATGTAGAGAACCGCCAGCGCGACCCCCGGCAGGCGAAGGCCGTGGCCCGTCGCGGGTGCCGCTTCCAACCGCCCGAGGCTTTCGTCGCTGGCGCTCATGTCTTGTTCGATAGGCGAGGGATGGCCCTATAGTCCAACTTTGGCGGGCAACCGGCTTTGATCGAGATCAGAACCCGGTCTCCCGGGCCGTGAGAGGATGACAGCTCGACAGGTGCAAGGGAGGGAGCCATGGCCACACTGACGAGACGATTTCTCGCCGCGATCCTCGCCATCGTCCTGTCTGCTGCGCCGGCCCTTGCGGAGGACGACGTCTTCACCGCGCTGGTGGAGGCGTGGCTCTCCTCGCCGCATGGCGACCACCACTCGCCCTCCTTCACTTACTGGAACCGCGAAGGCGAGGTGCCGGTCGCCTGCACCGCCTGTCATTCGCAGCCAGGCTTCATCGACTTCCTTGGCGCCGACGGCAGCACGCCCGGCCGCGTCGACCGGCCTGGAGCCATAAACTCCCCGATCGGCTGCGCCGCCTGCCACACGAGTGCTGCCCATGCGCTCGACGAGGTCACCTTCCCGTCGGGCGTCACCGTCGGCGAGCTCGGCGCGTCGGCGACATGCAGCGTCTGCCACGGGGGGCGCCAGTCGGGGGATGCGGTGGCGGCGGCGACCGGGGCGAAGGCCGAGGACGAGGTGTCGGCCGACCTCGCCTTCATCAACATCCACTACGGCGTCGCGGCATCGGTCCTGCATGGCGCCGACGTGCGCGGCGGCTACCACTATCCGGGCCGCTCCTATGCCGGCCGCTTCGGCCATGTGCCGAGCGCCAGCACCTGCGTCGACTGCCACGATCCGCATTCGACGCGGGTCGAGACCTCGTCCTGCATGGCCTGCCATCGCGGCGTCGAGGATGTCCGCGCGATCCGCACCCGTCATGGCGACTTCGACGGCGACGGCGATGCCTCGGACGGCATCCATTCCGAGATCGTCGGGCTGCACGGGCAGCTCTACGAGGCAATCCGAGCCTATGCCGCCGAGGTGGCCGGCAGGCCGATCGTCTATGCCGACAGCTTCCCGTATTTCTTCATCGATGCGGATGGCGACGGGGCGATCGCGCCGGAGGAGGCGATCATGCCCAACCGCTACCAGAGCTGGACGCCGCGGCTGCTCAAGGCCGCCTACAACTACCAGGTCGCGGCCAAGGACCCCGGCGGCTTCGTCCACAACCCGGCCTATCTGCTCCAGCTTCTCCACGACAGCCTGGAGAGCCTGGCCGCCGAGGTGGAGGTCGACATGAGCCGCCTGCGGCGGCCGTAGCGGCGACCGGCCGCGAGCCAGCCGTCGGGGACGGGTCGACGGGACGCCACCGGAAACCGGTTCTGCCGCTCCGTCCGTTCGCGATCCCTCCCACAACGTGCCGCTCCACAGCCGGGGCAGGGTTCCTGGTGCCACGCGAGCGACCGCCTCTGGACAAGCCCGCGTCGTCGTGTTAATTACTGACCAGTCAGTAAGTAGAGCATGATGACACAGCCGCCCAAATTCAGGAGACGCAAGGAGGCCCGGCCGGGCGAGATCGTCCAGGCCGCGCTCCAGGTGTTCAGCGAGAAGGGTTTCGCGGCGACGAAGCTGGAGGAGATCGCGGTGCGTGCCGGCGTCAGCAAGGGCGCGCTCTATCTCTATTTCTCCAGCAAGGAGGACCTTTTCCACGCGGTCCTGACGCAGGCGATCGCGCCGAACATCACCCGCATCCGCATGATGATCGAGAGCTTCGACGGCCCCTTCGCCGGCATGCTGCGCATGTTGCCGATGATGATGGCGCGGGTGGTGACGCAGACGCCGGTGCCGGCCATCGCGAAGATGGTGATCGGCGAGAGCCGCAATTTTCCCGCCCTTGCCCGCCACTGGCACGACGAGCTGGTCGGCCCGATGCTGGCGCTGATGACCCGGACCATCGCCAGGGCGCAGGCGCGTGGCGAGGTGCATGCCGGCGATCCGCGCCACTACGCGCTTCAGCTCGCCGGGCCGATGCTGATCGGCATGCTGTGGAACGAGACCTTCGCGCCGGTTGGCGCCGAGCCGGTGGCGTTCGAGCGCCTGGCCGAGCAGCACGTCGCCACCATGCTGCGTGCGCTCCTGGTCGAGCCGGAGGCGCCGGCATGAATTTCCGCGTCCTCCGCCCCGTGATTGCGCTGACCCTGATCATTGCCGGCGCCGGCTACGCCTGGCTCCGGCTGTCGGAGGAGCAGCAGCCCGTGCTGGTGACCGGCTACGTGGAAGGGGAGGCGCTCTATTTCGCCGCGCCGGTGGCCGGCACGCTGACGCGGCTTCACGTCGAGCGGGGCACCGCGGTCGAGGCGGGCGCGCTCCTGTTCCAGATCGATCCGGCCATGGTCGAGGCGCAGCTCCATCAGGCGGAGGCGGCGCTGCAGGCGGCGATGGCCCGCTCCGCCGACGCCCGCACCGGGCAGCGGCCGGAGGAACTGGCGGTCATCGCGGCGCAGCGCGATGCGGCCGAGGCGAGGCTGAACGAGGCACGGGCCGAGCTGGAGCGGGTGCGCCCGCTGGTGGAGCGCGGCACGCTTCCGCGCGCCCGGCTCGACCAGGCCGAGGCCACCTATGCCGCCGCGGAGGCCAGCGATCGGCAGGTGGCGCGGCAGTGGCAGGTCGCCCAGCTCGGCGCGCGCGAGGAGCAGGTCGCCGCCGCCGACGCCGAAGCGATCCGCGCCCGCGCGGCCGTCGCCGAGATCGAGCTGCGCCTGCGCCAGCTCGCTCCCGCGGCGCCGACCGGTGGACGTATCGAGAACGTCTTCTTCCGCCCAGGCGAGTGGGTGGCGGCGAACCAGCCGGTGCTCGCTCTGCTGCCGGACGAGCAGATCAAGATCCGGTTCTTCGTTCCGCAGGACGCGCTGGGACGCTACCGGCCGGGGACCGAGATACGCTTCGGATGCGACGGTTGCGGCGGCATCCGCGCCGCGCAGATCACCTATGTCAGCCCCCGGCCCGAGTTCACGCCGCCCGTCATCTACAGCCGCGGCAGCCGCGAGAAGCTCGTCTATCTCGTGGAGGCGACGCCCGCGGAGGCGGCCGGCCTCGCGCCCGGCCAGCCTGTCGACGTCGTGCCGCTGGAGGGCTAGGCGATGGCCACCGCGATCGAGGTCCACGGGCTCAACAAGAGTTTTGGCGACAAGCACGTCGTGCGGGACGTGTCGATCAGCGTCGAGGAGGGCCGCGTCACCGGCTTCCTCGGCCCCAACGGCTCGGGCAAGACGACGACGATGCGCATGCTGTGCGGCCTGCTGACGCCGGACAGCGGCTCCGGCACCTGTTTCGGCCTCGACATCCTGACCCAGTCGCGCCGGATCAAGAAGCTGACCGGCTACATGACGCAGAAATTCTCCCTCTACGAGGATCTGACGATCGAGGAGAATCTGATGTTCGTCGCCCGGGTCTACGGCATGGACGACCGGCGGCGGCGCGTGACCGAGGCCCTCGTCCAGCTCGGGCTCGAAACCCGCAGGAGCCAGGTGGCCGGCGCGCTCTCGGGCGGCTGGAAGCAGCGGCTGGCGCTGGCGGCGGCCGTGCTGCACGAGCCGCGGCTGCTGCTGCTCGATGAGCCGACGGCTGGCGTGGACCCCAAGGCGCGGCGCGAGTTCTGGGACGAGATCCATGCGCTGACGGTGGCCGGCCTGACCGTGATGGTCTCGACCCACTACATGGACGAGGCCGAGCGCTGCCATGACATCGCCTATATCGCCTATGGGCGGCTCCTGGCACGCGGCACGGTCGACGAGCTGATTGACCGTTCCGGCCTCTTCACCTTCGTCGGCGAGGGACCCGGCATCGACCGGCTCGCCCCGGAATTCGCCGGGCTTCCGGGGGTGATGGCGGCGCCCTTCGGCAGCTCCATCCATGTCAGCGGTCCGGATCGCGAGGTGCTGGAGCGCGCCATCGCGTCCTATCGGCGGGCGCCTTTCGCCTGGAGCGACGACCGGCCGACGATCGAGGACGTGTTCATCCACATGATGAACAGCGCCCAGGACAATTTCCAATGATCTCCGCCACCCGCATCTACGCCATACTGGTCAAGGAGTTCATCCAGCTCACCCGCGATCGGCTGACCTACGCCATGATCCTCGGCGTGCCGATCGGCCAGCTCCTGCTGTTCGGCTTCGCCATCAACAACGATCCGCGCGACCTGCCGGCCGTGATCCTCGACCAGGACCGCAGCGCCTTGTCCCGCTCCGTCGCGACGGCGATCGAGAACACCGGCTACTTCGCCTTCGTCGGCGAGGCCGCGAGCCCCGCGCAGGCCGACGCCGCCGTCAGGGAGGGCCGCGCGCAGTTCGTGGTCACCATCCCGCACGACTTCTCGCGGCGCGTCGTGCGCGGCGACGCGCCGGCCATACTCGTCGAGGCGGACGCTTCCGATCCGACCACGGTCGGCAGCGCCATCGGCGCGCTCGCCGGCCTGCCGGCGCAGGCGCTCGCCCACGACATTGCCGGCGCGCTGCGGAACCGGCCGGAGGGCCCGCCGCCCTTCGCGGTCATCGTGCACCGGCGCTACAATCCCGAGGGCATCACCGCCTACAACATCGTGCCCGGCCTGCTCGGCATCGTGCTGACGATGACGCTGGTGATGATGACGGCGCTGGCGCTGACGCGCGAGCGCGAGCGCGGCACGATGGAGACGCTGCTCGCGACGCCCGTGGAGCCGCTCGAGGTGATGATCGGCAAGCTCGCGCCCTATGTCGCGCTCGGGCTCATCCAGACGGCGATCATCCTGTCGCTCGCCCATCTCATATTCGACGTCCCGCTTGCCGGCGGCTGGGGCGCGCTCGGCATCGGCGTGATGCTCTTCATCGTCGGCAGCCTGTCGCTCGGCTTCTTCTTCTCGACGCTCGCCAGGAGCCAGCTCCAGGCGATGCAGATGTCGATCTTCTATCTGCTGCCGTCGATCCTGCTGTCGGGCTTCATGTTCCCGTTCCGCGGCATGCCGGAATGGGCGCAGGCGATCGGAACGGTGATCCCGGTGACGCATTTCCTGCGCATCGTGCGCTCGGCGCTGCTCAAGGGCGTGGGTTTTCCGGAAGCCTGGCCGAGCGTCCTGGCGCTCGTTGTCTTCGTCGCCGCCGTCACCACGCTCGCCATGGCGCGATACCGTACCACGCTCGACTGACATCGGCCGGGAGGGATGCCGAAACGACGAAGGGCGCCGCGGTCGAGCCGGACGCCCTTCGAAAAAACCGCTTTCGCGCCGATCAGGCGGCGGAGAGGTTCACGGCCTTCGGGCCCTTGCCCATGCGGTCCGGCTCGACGTCGAAGGTGACCTTCTGGCCGTCGACCAGCGTGCGCAGGCCGGAGGCCTCGACAGCCGAGATGTGGACGAAGACGTCCTTGGAGCCGCCGTCAGGGGTGATGAAGCCGAAGCCCTTGGTGGCGTTGAAGAATTTTACGGTGCCAGACTGGCTCATTGGGAAACTCCTTCCCGTTCAAGGTGAATGCGTCCGTGCCACGTGCACGGGATCGCTGCCGTCGAGATTCACGATTTCGGGGAAAGGTCGTCCAATTTAACGTTCCAGTCTCCGGGTCAGCAAAAGCCCGAACCAGCCCAACATGGCACAAAATCGAGGCGAAGGGAAGAAGGCACCGCGTGCTCCGGTTGCGGAAGCCCGCCGGGCACCGCATTCTGCCACCATGAAGCGCACGATGGGCGTCCCCCTCCTGTACACGAATGGCACACGGACCTGATCCGGATGGCGAGATCACTTCTCCTGCTCCGCCATGCCAAGTCGAGCCGCGACGATCCCGAACTCGCCGATTTCGACCGGCCGCTCGCGCCGCGCGGCGAGCGTGCGGCGCCGCTGATCGCCTCGACGATGGCCGCGCGCGGCTGGCGGCCCGACGTCGCCCTCGTGTCGCCCGCGGCAAGGGCCCGGCGGACCTTCGAACTGGCGGCCGCGCAGGCCGGCTGGCAGCCCGAGCTCCATATGCTCGATGCGCTCTACATGGCCGAGCCCGAGGCACTGCTGGCGGAAATCCGCAAGGCCCCGGCGCACGCAGCGACCGTCCTCCTCGTCGGTCACAATCCGGGCCTGGAGGAGCTGGCGGTTGCACTCGCGGGCGACGGCAGCGACCGCGCCGCGCTCGGCCTGCTGCAGCAGAAATTCCCGACCGCCGCGCTCGCCCGCCTCGAGGTCGACAGGCACTGGCGCGACCTCGACGAGCGCCAGGCGCGGCTGACGGATTTCCTCCGGCCGCGCCACCTCGCCTCCTGACAACCTCCTGTCAGCAGCGGCCGCGTCGCGCCCCTCCGCCCTTCCATTGAACGCGTCGCGGCTCCATATTGCGGCCATGGCTTCGCATCCCCGCAAGACTCCCGCGGCACCGGCCGGCGACCGGCGCCGGCGAGGGCCGCTGACCGATTTCCTCGACGCGTCCGAGCCGGCCGATGGCGGCTTCGGCGAGGCGCCGCAGGCGCCGTTCGAGGGCGTGCCGTGGTCCGGCTCGGTGAGCGACTGGGCGCGCGAGATGGAGCGCGCGGCGGAGGCCGAGGCAGGCAAGGCCGAGATGCGCGCGATCCGCTCGGCCGCCGGCCGCCACCGCGTAGGTGTTGCGGGCGATCAGGAGCCGGCCAGGCCGGCGAAGTCGCCTAAGCGCATCCCCGAAAAATCGCCCGAGCGCACCCGCACCGCGCGCGGGACCTCGATGGGCGGTGCCGCGTCGCCGCGCGAGCGGGCCGCCGCCGGCCTCAACCCGGTCGCCGGGCTCGACATCGCGCTCGAGGACGCCGAGGCGCTCTCCAGCTCGGGCGTGACGGCAACGGTCGCGGCGCTGTCGCGGCTCATCGAGGGCGGCGATCCCAATCTCAAGGTCGACGGCTGGGTGCCGCACCGCCCCTCGCGGCCGGAGAAATCCGAAGGCGGCATCGCGTTCAGGATGGAGACCGAGTTCAAGCCCTCGGGCGACCAGCCGACGGCGATCGCCGATCTCGTCTCCGGCGTCGCGGAGGCCGAGCGCACGCAGGTCCTGCTCGGCGTCACCGGCTCGGGCAAGACCTTCACCATGGCCAAGGTGATCGAGGAGACGCAGCGTCCGGCGCTCATCCTGGCGCCCAACAAGACGCTGGCCGCGCAGCTCTACTCCGAGTTCAAGAACTTCTTCCCGAACAACGCGGTCGAGTATTTCGTCTCCTACTACGACTACTACCAGCCGGAGGCCTACGTGCCCCGGACCGACACCTATATCGAGAAGGAATCGTCGATCAACGAGCAGATCGACCGCATGCGGCACTCCGCGACGCGCGCCCTGCTCGAGCGCGACGACGTCGTCATCGTCGCCTCGGTGTCCTGCATCTACGGTATCGGCTCGGTCGAGACCTACACGGCGATGACCTTCCAGATGCAGGTCGGCGACCGCATCGACCAGCGGCAGCTCCTCGCCGACCTCGTCGCCCAGCAGTACAAGCGCGCGGAGGCGAATTTCGTGCGCGGCACGTTCCGCGTGCGCGGCGACACGATCGAGATCTTTCCGGCGCATCTCGAGGATGCGGCCTGGCGCATCACGCTGTTCGGCGACGAGATCGAGCAGATCACCGAGTTCGACCCGCTGACGGGCCGCAAGACCGGCGAGCTGAAGAGCGTCAAGATCTACGCCAACTCGCACTACGTCACCCCGCGCCCGACGCTCAACCAGGCGATCAAGTCGATCAGGGAGGAGCTGAAGTTCCGCCTCGTCGAGCTGGAGAAGGCCGGCCGCCTCCTCGAGGCGCAGCGGCTGGAGCAGCGGACCCGCTTCGACCTCGAGATGCTGGAAGCAACCGGCTCCTGCGCCGGCATCGAGAACTATTCGCGCTATCTGACCGGCCGCCGTCCCGGCGAACCTCCGCCGACGCTCTTCGAGTACGTGCCGGACAACGCGATCGTCTTCGTCGACGAGAGCCACGTGACGATCCCCCAGATCGGCGGCATGTATCGCGGCGACTTCCGGCGCAAGGCGACGCTGGCGGAATACGGGTTCCGCCTGCCTTCCTGCATGGACAACAGGCCGCTGCGCTTCGAGGAGTGGGACGCGATGCGCCCGCTCACCGTCGCGGTCTCGGCGACGCCCGGCAACTGGGAGATGGAGCAGGCCGGCGGCGTCTTCGCCGAGCAGGTCATCCGCCCGACCGGCCTGATCGATCCGCCGGTCGAGGTGCGCCCGGCCAAGAGCCAGGTCGACGACGTGCTGGGCGAGATCCGCGAGACCACCGCCAAGGGCTACCGCACGCTCTGCACCGTGCTCACCAAGCGCATGGCCGAGGACCTCACCGAGTACCTGCACGAGCAGGGGGTGCGGGTGCGCTACATGCACTCCGACATCGACACGCTGGAGCGTATCGAGATCCTCCGCGATCTCCGCCTCGGCGCGTTCGACTGCCTGGTCGGCATCAACCTGCTGCGTGAAGGCCTCGACATCCCCGAATGCGGCTTCGTGGCGATCTTGGACGCCGACAAGGAGGGCTTCCTGCGCTCCGAGACGTCACTGATCCAGACCATCGGCCGCGCGGCGCGAAACGTCGACGGCAAGGTCATCCTCTATGCCGACCACGTCACCGGCTCGATGCAGCGGGCGATGGACGAGACGGCGCGCCGGCGCGAGAAGCAGCTCGCCTGGAACGAGGCCAACGGCATCACGCCCGAGAGCGTCAAGGCGCGCATCTCCGACATCCTCGATTCCGTCTACGAGCGCGACCACGTCCGGGCCGACATCTCCGGCGTCGCAAAGGAAGGCCAGCTCGTCGGCAACAACCTCAAGACGCATCTCCAGCACCTCGAGAAGGAGATGCGCGACGCTGCCGCGGACCTCGACTTCGAGCGTGCGGCGCGGCTGCGCGACGAGATCAGGCGCCTGCAGGAGACCGAGCTCGCCATCGCCGACGACCCGCTGGCGCGCGACGCAGGCGTCGAGAACACGCAGGAGCGGCGCAGGCAGGCGGCAAGGGGGCGCGGCGGCAAGGCAAAAGCGGCCGATAGCGGCTCGCTCTTCGCCAAGCCCGAACTGGACGGCATGGGCCGCTCCGGCGATTACGCTGTCCCGGCCGGCAACACGCTCTTCCGAAAGAACACGCTCGACGAGATGACGGTCGGCCGCACGGAGAAGCCGGTCCAGGGCCGGGTGCCCGAGCGCGCGCCTGACGACGTCAGGCCGCTCAAGCGCGCCCGCATCGGCGCCGGATCCTACGAGGACGCTGCCGACGAGCGCCAGCGCAAGCGGCGGTCGAAGAAATCGGGGCGGCCGGGGCGGTAGTCACCGCACCGTGATCACGTCGGATCAAGGATTCTCACGAAATGCGACGATGGTAGTACAAAGGATAGTGCATGTCCGCGAGGGTCCGGTAAGCTGGGATTGTTCGAAGGGAGGCAGACATGCTCGAGCGAATGCCCGCGACTGCCACTACCACCACTACCACCACTGACAGTGCCATCGAGACGTTGCTGAGGAGCGGCGGCCGACGCCAGGTGCTTTCGATGGCGGACGCCGTCCGGAAGGTCAGAAAGCTGGTGCCGGGGTGCGAACTCCGTGACGACGAACTGGGCGACCTGATCGCCCGCCACGCAATGGTGAACGGCGTCTCGGCCGTCGCCTTCGATCTTCACGCCAAGCGACGCCCCATCGAGCTGGCCGTCCGGTAGCCGGCGATCCGGCCGGGTGGTCAGGCTCGGGATTTTCCGCGCTGAACTCTTTCCATGCAATCGGTAGCAGAAGGGGCGGGCCATCGGCCCGCCCCTTCGCTCATGCTAGCACTCTTCGCCTTCAGGGCATTCCTCGGCCGGCTGTCCGGCGGGCTGCTCAGCTGGCGCGGCGGGTTCCTCGGCAGGCGCCGGCTCCGCTGCGGGCTCCTCGGCAGGCTCGGGCTCTGCTGCAGGCTCTTCCGCCGGAGCGGCAGGCTGCTCGGCAGGCTCGGGCTCTGCTGCGGGCTCTTCCGCCGGAGCGGCAGGCTGCTCGGCAGGCGCCGGCTCTGCTGCAGGCTCCTCCGCCGGAGCGGCGGGTTCCTCGACGGGCGCCGGCTGGGCCGCAGGCTCTTCTGCCGGCTCCGCGGCGGGCTCGGGCTCGGCTGCGGGCTCTTCCTCTGCCGGCGCCGGCTCGGCAGCAGGCTCTTCTGCCTGCTCCTCGGCAGGCTCGGCAGCGGGCTCTTCCTCTGCCGGGGCAGCGTCATCCGCAGGCTCGGGCTCGGCCGCCGCAGGCTCGTCGGCCGCAGGCTGGTCGGTGGCCGGCTCGTCGGCCGCAGGCTCGTCCTCCAGCGCCGGCTCCTCGGTCACCTCGGCTGCGGTCGGTGCGTCCGCCTCGTCGGCAGCCTCAGGCGGCAGGGTCTCCTCCAGAACAGGAGCGTCCTCGACCTCCTCGGGCGACTCGGCCGCGTCCGGCGGCGTCTCGGCCACCTCCTCGGTCTCCTCGATCTCGGCCGCGAAGGCAGTGATCTGGCCGTCGGCGGCAACCGCCTGATCCGGATCGTCGACAACCGTGATCTCGACCTCCTGGATCGGAGTCTCGACGATGTTGGTGATCTGCGTGATCTCGATCGGCTGGTTGATGACGACGTTCTGCTCGACGCGCATGTCGACGCGCTGCGTCGCCTGGGCGAGGATCACCGGGATCTGGACGATCGGAATGACGTAGTCGACGATGGTCGGTGCCGTCACGTAGCGGGTCTCGACGAAGACCCAGCTCTCGGCGACCGGCGGGCGGTACCGGCGCGGGGCGCCCCAGGCATAGCCGCGGCGGTCGGGGGCGAGCGGTGCCCAGCCGATGTGGTCGCCGCCGACCCGCCAGGTGACCCAGGCCGGAGCCCAGACGTTGCCCGGCACCCAGTACCAGCCGTAGGCCGGGTGGTAGCCCCAGCGGCCGTAGCGGTAGGTCGCCCAGGCGAAGGGCTCTTCCGAGACCCAGTACCAGCCGTAGCGGTCGGTATAGACCCAGCGGCCGACCGTATAGGGGCGCCAGTTGCGGCCGACGCCGGTCGGTACGAAGACATAGCCGTGCGAGGCATGGCGCACCCAGCGGCCGTGCGGCGCGAGCCGGTCGAAGAAGATGCCCACGCTGACGCGCGCCTGCGCCTGGGCGGTGGAGCCGAATTCGATGGGCGGAAGTGGGTTCTGCGAGAATTGCGGCGGGCCAGCCAAAAGCGCCACGACGGCGACGCCGGCGATCAGGGAGGTCCTCGCCAGCTTCCTCTTGATGGACATACTGGTCTCCTGGTGGTCGAGGTCCCTTCGGCCGCTAAACTGCCGTCCCGGCGAAATGTTTCAGCAGAAGGCGGCGCGACCCAAAACGAATCCGGGTGCGGATCGGATGTTTTTCGGCGATACTCCCGGCCGGAGCTGGTGCTGCGATGACGAAGAGCGCGAGCGAACGCGAATGGAGCCTGTCGATAGATCCTGACACGGTCAGGCTCTTCGCCATGAAGGCGCGCGCCATCAGCGCCGCCGTCAACGAGGATTACGACAGCGGCCGCGAGCACGAGATCGAGCTCGACGACCAGTCGCGCGACGCCCACGCCCATGACGGCCTCGCGGAGGAGGAGACGCAGGACCTGACGGCCGAGGAACTGCGCGAATTGATCGGCGATCTGAACGTCGACGAGGCGGCGGAGCTCGTCGCGCTGATGTGGATCGGCCGCGGCGACTACGAGGCATCGGAATGGTCGACGGCAGTGGCCGAGGCCAGGGCGCGCGACAACGGCCGCACCGCCAAGTATCTGCTCGGCATGCCGATGCTCGGCGACTGGCTAGAAGAGGGGCTGCAGGCGATCGGCGCCTGAAGCAGGATCGCAGCAGCCGTAACGAAGCGCTGACCATTCCTTTACAATTCGACCTTAACCTTGCCCGTCAGGGACAGGGATAGGTTCATGTTCGCGTATGTTCGCGCCGCGCGTAGAGGCGGCCCCGGCAGACGAGCCATCGGACGCGTCTCCGCCTTTGCGGTGCTGTTCGTGGCGGGCGCGCTGTCGTTCTCCTCATGCACCGTCACCAGCGTGCTGACGCCGCGCGCCGAGGTCGGCAGGTCTGCCGGCCAGGCGCAGGCCCGCGGCATGCAGCGCGTCGTGCCCTCCGGCGTGATGACGGCCGGTTTTCCCCGCATGGGCCTCGGCTCGTCTTCCTCGGCCATGCCGGCCGGCGAGGTGGAGTGCCGCAACTATCTCCGCCGCGCCGGCGTCGCCTATCGCGACCTCGCGCCGATCAATGACGGCGGCGCCTGCCGCATCGACTATCCCGTCGAGGTGTCGGCGCTCTCGGGCGGCACGCGCATGAGCCCGCCGGCGACGCTCTCCTGCCAGATGGCGGCCAACTTCGCCGCCTGGCACCGCAACGAACTGCAGCCGGCGGCGCGCTGGCGCTACTGGTCGGGCGTCGCAGTCGTTCATCAGGGCTCGAGCTATTCCTGCCGGCGCATCGCCGGCACCTCGACGCCCTCGGAGCACGCGCGCGGCAACGCGCTCGACATCATGCGGCTGGAGCTCTGGAACGGCCGCGACATCGATGTCCGCCGGCCGGGCTGGTTCGATTTCCGCGAGCGCAGCCTCCTGAACAACGTCCGCGCCGGCGGCTGCCAGTATTTCACCACGGTGCTCGGGCCGGGCTACGACGCAGCTCACGCCGACCACTTCCATTTCGACATCAAGCCGCGCTCCAACGGCTATGTCGCCTGCCGCTGAGGCGGCACCTGCCTTGCCGAGGTTGAACCGGCGGTGGTGCGGCCTGTAGGTTCGGCCTCCCCTTGGCGAGGCCGATCCGATTCATGCCGCTCCTCGAAATTCTCGTCGTCGCCCTGCTGATCCTGTTCAACGGATCGCTCGCGCTGTCGGAGCTGGCCATTGTCTCGTCGCGTCCGGCGCGGCTGAAGGCGATGGCGGAGCGGGGCGAGGCGGGGGCCGCGGAGGCGCTGGCGCTCGCGGCCGATCCGGGGCGCTTCCTGTCGACGGTGCAGATCGGCATCACGCTGGTCGGCATCCTGTCCGGCGCCTTCTCGGGCACGACGCTCGGCGTCCGTGTGGGCGACGCGCTGGAGGAGCTGGGAGTTCCCGCGCCGCTCGCCGCCTCGCTCGGCATAGCCGTCGTCGTCGCCACCATCACCTATTTCGCGCTCATCGTCGGCGAGCTGGTGCCGAAGCAGATCGCGCTCGCCGATCCCGAGGCGGTGGCGAAGCGGGTGGCGCGGCCGATGCGGCTGATGGCGGCGCTCGCAAAGCCCTTCGTCTGGCTGCTCAACGGCTCCGGCAAGCTGGTGCTGCGGCTCCTCGGCCAGCACGGCAGCACCGGCGCGCGGGTGACGGACGAGGAGATCGCGGCGCTGCTTGCAGAGGCGGAGACGAGCGGCGTCATCGCGCCAGACGAGAACCGCATGATCGCCGGCGTGATGCGCCTCGCCGACCGGCCGGTGCGGGCCATCATGAACCCGCGCCTCGACGTCGAATGGATCGACCTCGCCGCCACCCCGGACGAGCTGAGGCAGGTCCTCATCGAGACGAAGCACTCGCACCTCCCTGCGGCCGAGGGCAGCATCGACAACGTGGTCGGCGTGGTGCGGGCACGGCATCTCCTCTCCGCCATCCTGTCCGGCGAGGCGCTCGACCCGCGCCGCTACGTCCAGCAGGCGCCGGTCGTGCACGAGCATGCCGACGCGCTGAAGACGCTCGAGATCCTGCGCCGGTCGGACGTGCCGATCGCGCTCGTCCATGACGAGTATGGAAGTTTCGAGGGGGTGGTCACGCCGTCCGACATCCTGGAGGCGATCGCCGGCGTCTTCCGCTTCGACGCCGAGGAGCAGGAGCCCGACGCCGTCCGCCGCGACGACGGCTCCTGGCTGATTGCCGGATCGATGCCCGCCTCCCGCTTCGCGACGGCGCTCGGTCTCGCGCTGCCCGAGCGGCCGAGCTACGAGACCGCGGCCGGCTTCGTGCTGTCGCATCTCGACCATCTGCCGGTCACGGGTGAGACGGTCGAGACGCAGGGCTGGCGCTTCGAGGTCGTCGATCTCGACGGCCGCCGCATCGACAAGCTCCTGGCAACGAGACTGGCCGGAAGCGCAAACGATTGAGTGCTGGAAGCGCGGCTCGAAGGCCGCGCCCCGGCCGGGCTGGGTCAGGCCGCCTGGGCCTGCTCGGCGTCCTTGCTACGGGCGTCCTTGAGGGCCCGCGTCCACCAGACGAGCTGGTCGAGCATGTCGCGCCCGCCCTGCTGTAGGAAGTCGAACTCGGCCAGCTTCTTGCCGTTCCTCACCTCCATGTAGACGTTCCACATGATGTGGACGGCGGCCCGCACTGGCGCCATCTGCAGTTCGACCGCGTTCAGCCGCAACTGCTCCACGGCGCGGGCGCCGCCGACGCCGCCATAGCCGACGAAGGCCACCGGCTTGCGGTTCCACTCGATGTAGGCGTAGTCGAGCGCGTTCTTCAGAACCGCCGTGGGGCCGCGATTGTACTCGGCGGCGATGACGATGAAGCCGTCGAAGCTCGCCACCTTCTTCTGCCAGCGCTGCGCCACCTCGCTTTTCGAGGGCGCCCAGGCGGGGGAGGCCGGCTCGTCGAAGAAGGGCATCGGGAAGTCACGCAGGTCGAGAACCTCGACCTCCACGTCGCCGCGCTGGCGGGCGAGGTCGGCGATCCACTCTGTCGGATGGTCGGCGAATCGGCCTTCTCTGGTCGAACCGACGATGACTGCGATTCTGGGCTTGGCCATTTCTGAATTCCTTTCGAATAGGCTTGTCAGAGCGGCCTTGGGACGCCGCGCCGCCGGAATTTGTGGATGCCGGGCGGCAACGGAAAGCGTGCTTCGCGTTGACAGTGCGTAACTCCCCGGCCGCCGCCTTGTTCGCCTCCGCACGATCGCCCGTGCGACCTTCTTGACGCTCCAGGCGCGGCGTGGCTAATGAGCCGGGCGGGGCGCCGCCGGGCGCGACTAGCGTCGGTGCGGCCCGCACATCGGGAGCGGAATATTGGACGAAGGACCTAGTCGCTTGGCCTTGCGGCGCGGACGCCCCGGGGCCAGGCACATATCGACACGGACAGCCAGCCTCCGCTGCTGCGTCGCCGCTCCGGCCTGAGCCGGCGGCTCCGTCGCGGCGGGTGCCGCGCGACGGAGCAGGACATGGACGCCACCACCTTCGTACCAGAACTCGAGGAAATGCTGCGCGCGCGTGACTACGACGCGATCAGGAAGCGTTTCGAGGACGAGCATCCGGCCGACATCGCCGCCGCCATCAGCGAGCTCGAGGCCCCCGAGGGCTGGCGCTCGCTCGAGCTGATCCCGCTCGCCGAGCAGGCGGAAGTCTTCGGCTATCTGGATCACGACTACCAGGTCGAGCTTGCGACGGTGGCGCCGCGGGCGAAGCTGGCGCGGATCGTCGTCGAGATGAACGCCGACGAGCGGGCCGATCTCTACAACGAGCTCTCCGACGCGCAGCGCGACGCGCTGATGCCGGGGCTGGTGCAGGCCGAGCGCGAGGACATCCGCCGGCTGGCCTCCTACGAGGAGGGCACCGCCGGTTCGATCATGACGTCGGACTACGCCACGCTCACGGCCGACCTGACGGCGACGCAGGCGCTTACCAAGCTCAGGCGCGAGGCGCCCGACAAGGAGACGATCTACCGCACCTACGTGGTCGACGACGACCGCCGGCTGATCGGCTCGGTGCGGCTGCAGGACCTCATCGTGGCGCCTGCGCGGGCCAAGGTCGCCGACATCATGGAGACCAACACGCTGGCGGTGAATGTCGGCGACGACCAGGAGGAGGTCGCCCGCAAGATCGGCCGCTACGACATACTCGCGCTGCCGGTTGTCGACGCCGACGGGCGCATGGTCGGCATCGTCACCCACGACGATGCGCTCGACGTCATCGAGGAAGAGGCGACGGACGACTTCCACCGCGTCGGAACGGTCTCCAACCTGCCGACGACGGTCGGCGAGGCGACGATCCCGATGCTCTACCGCGCGCGCATCGTCTGGCTCGTGCTGCTCGTCTTCGGCAACATCTTCTCGGGCGCCGGCATCGCCTATTTCGAGGACACGATCGCCGCCCACCTGGCGCTCATCTTCTTCCTGCCGATCCTCATCGCCTCGGGCGGTAACGCCGGCGCGCAGGCCTCGACACTGATGGTGCGCGCGCTGGCGACCGGCGACGTGCATTTCGCCGATTTCGGCTATCTCCTGCTGCGCGAGACGGCGGTGGCGCTGGGACTCGGCCTGACCATGGCGCTCGCCGTGTCGCTGCTCGGCTTCTGGCGCGGAGGGTTCGAGATCGCGCTCGTCGTGTCGCTCGCCATGGTCTGCATCGTGCTGGTCGGATCGGTCATCGGCATGTCGCTGCCCTTCCTGCTCCAGCGCTTCAACTTCGATCCCGCGACGGCCTCCGCCCCGCTCGTCACCTCGATCGCCGACGTCATCGGCGTCCTGATCTACTTCTCGATCGCCTCGACCTTCCTGTCGCTGCCGGCCGGGGGGTGAGAGCCGAACCGGCGCCTGCGCTCGCCGGGTTGCTCAGCCGCCCTTGCGGCGCGGCATGGTCTCGCTCTGGTAGACCGAGATCACGTGCCCGTCCGGGTCGGCGAACTCGGACGACCAGCCGCCCGGCGCGTGGCTGACCGGCGTCACGATGGTGGCTCCCTTCTCCGCCAGCGCGGCGACCACGTCGTCTATCCCGCCTTCCGCCAGGTCGAAGACGATGATCGGCGAGTTGCCGGGACGGCATTCCGCCTTGAAGAAGATGAGATCGACATTGTTCGCGATCGAGGCCAGCAGCCATGGATCGCCGCCATCCTCGTCTTCCATGCGCTGAACCTCGAGCCCTGCCACGTCGCGCCAGAACGCTTCGGTGCGGTCGATGTCGGTGACGTAGTAGCAGATATTGCCGATCCGGGTTTGGGAAAGCATGCGATGCTCCTGTCGTTGATTGCAGTCCTCAGTTGCCGCGCACGGCTGTTTTGTGAGGTGGAGGGATCGAAAAACTGAAGGCCAGCGGGTGTCCGTCCGGATCGTGGCTGGCGAAGTCGGCCCGTCCGGAGCGCATGAGCGGCAGGAGCGACCGCCTGATGGAGCCGAAGGCGAGGCCTCCGCGAAGGGCCGGAAGCTCTTCCGGCGCGGCATCCCGCAGCCCGGCAAATGCGCGCCTCACCCCCGCGATCCGTTGGCGGAGCGCGTCGTCGGATATGCGCAGCAGATGCCGGATCTCCGCCCGGTTGTGCCCCGACAGGACCAGCAGCGCGACGATCCGGAGGGCCGGCGGCAAGTGATCCACCTGCAGCGAGCACGTCGCGCCCTCGCTGACGGAGGCGGGGGCCAGTTCGCCCGCCGCCTGTTCCCTGCGGCGCCTTCTCGAGGCGGTGCGGGCCGCCATGGCGGCCATGTTGCGCATGGTGCCCGCGAGCCAGGCCCGGCTGTCGGAGCCAATCTCGCGGCGACCAACGAGCGCGGCGGCCAAGGCATCATGGAGCAGATCCTCTGCCTCGCTGGCACCTCTCGCATGACGCCGCGCCAGCCGGAGCAGCTCTCCATATGCGGCGCGCGTCAGCATGTTCGGGCTTTCAACCTTCCGGCGGCACCGGCGTCGGCCGCCCCTCGCCGTCGAGCGCGACCATGACGAACTCGGCGTGGGTGACGCGCTCCATCACGTCCGACAGGTAGCGCTGCGCCCAGGCCTCGACATTGAGCGTCATCGAGCTGCGCCCGACCCTGGTGATGTCGATATAGATGCAGAGCGTGTCGCCGATCTTCATCGGCTTGGCGAACGACATCTCCCGGACCGCCGCCGTGACGACGCGGCCCCTGGCGCGCTCGGCGGCGCGGATGCCGCAGGCCAGGTCCATCTGCGCCATGACCCAGCCGCCGAAGATGTCGCCGGCGGCGTTCGCGTCGGCCGGCATGGCCAGCGTCCGCAGCGTGAGTTCGCCGGCTGGGGCGACGTCGTTCCGATTCATCTCTGGGCTCCCCGAAGCGTCTTCCTCCGGGTAGCTCCGCCGACGCGGCCGGTCAACGCGCAACGGATGGCGTTTTCCCGACGCCGCGTGTCGCCTTATCCTTCTGGTCCAGCGAGGCGCTCGCCTAGCCTGCGCGGCGTCATCCAGGAAGGTCGCCACCGTGCCAGAAATCAGAGCCGCCGTCTGCCGAGCCTTCGGCCAGCCCCTCACGATCGAGACGGTGGTGCTCGCCGAGCCCGGGCCGGGCGAGATCATGGTCGACGTCAAGGCCTGCGCGATCTGCCATTCCGACATCTTCTACGCCGAGGGCGCCTGGGGCGGCGACCTGCCGGCGGTCTACGGCCACGAGGCGGCGGGCGTGGTCTCGGCGGTGGGCGAGGGGGTCGCGGGCCTCTCGGCGGGCGACCGGGTGGTGGTCACGCTGATCCGCTCCTGCGGCGGCTGCCGCCACTGCGGCAAGGGCGGCCTGGTGCTCTGCGAGGAAGTGTTCCCGCTCGACCGCAAGGGCCCGATCAGCGAGCCGGGCGGCGGGCCGATCGTCCAGGCGTTGCGCACCGGCGCCTTCGCCGAGAAGGTGGTCGTGCACCAGAGCCAGGCGGTGAAGGTGCCCGATGATCTCGCCTTGGACGTCGCCTCGCTGCTCGCCTGCGGCGTCATCACGGGCTACGGCGCGGTCGCCAACACGGCGAAGGTCCGGCCGGGCGACGCGGTGGCGGTGGTCGGCTGCGGCGGGGTCGGCCTCAACAGCATCCAGGCCGCGGCGATCGCGGGCGCGAGCCCGATCGTCGCCATCGACGTGTCGGACGCGAAGCTCGAGGCCGCGCAACGCTTCGGCGCGACGCACGGCTTCAACCCGGCAAGCGAGGACGCGGCGGCCGCCATCATGGCGATGACCGGCGGGCGCGGCGTCGACTATGTCTTCGTCGCCGTCGGCGCCAAGGCCGCCTTCGATGGCGCCTTCGGCTACCTGACCAAGGGCGGCGTCGTCGTCATCGTCGGCATGCCGCCGACGGGGGTCTTCGCCGCCTACGATCCCGGTACCATGGCCGCCTGGAACCAGAAGATACTCGGGTCGAAGATGGGCGAGGCCAACATCGCGGTCGACGTGCCGGCGCTGATCGACCACTATCGCGCCGGGCGGCTGAAGCTCGACGAACTCATATCCGGCCGCTACCGGCTCGACGAGATCAACGATGCGATCACCGCGGTCAATGCGGGTGCGGCGTTGAGGAATGTCATTGTGTTCGAGGAAAGGGAGTAGGGAATAGAGAATAGGGAATAGAGAATAAGGAAGGGCCTTGTACTCCGGTCCCGCCTCGATCCATCTACTACTCCCTACTCCCTACTCCCTACTCCCTACTCCCTACTCCCTCCGAACGGAGCCCAACATGAAGATCACCGACGTCAAGACCTGGGTCGTCGGCAACCCGCCGCCGGGGATCGGCGGGCGCTACTTCATCTTCGTCAGGCTGACGACGGATGGCGGCGTCCACGGCTATGGCGAGGCCTACAGCGCGACCTTCGACCCGCATCTCACCGCGCGGATGATCGAGGACGTCGCGGCGCGCTACCTCGTCGGCAACGATCCGCACGACATCGAGCGCTTCTTCCGCCGCGCCTATTCCTCGGGCTTCTCGCAGCGCCCCGACATCTCGATGATGGGCTGCGTCTCGGCGCTCGAGATCGCCTGCTGGGACATCATCGGCAAGGAAGCGGGCAAGCCGATCCACAAGCTCATCGGCGGGCGGGTGCACGAGACGCTGAGGAGCTACACCTATCTCTATCCGACCAGCGGCAGCGTCGTGCCGGCGGAAGCCGAGAACCCGGACCGCAACGTCTACAACGACCCGGAACTCGCGGCGCAATGCACGCTCGACTACGTCGCCCAGGGCTTCGATGCCGTGAAGCTCGACCCTGCCGGCCCTTACACGGCCTATGACGGGCACCAGCCGAGCCTCGTGGACATCGACCGATCGGCGCGGATGATAGCCGCCATCCGCGAGGCGGTCGGCACACGCTGCGACATCCTCTTCGGCACGCACGGCCAGTTCACGGCGTCCGGCGCGCTCCGCATGGCCCGGGCGATCGAACCCTACGATCCGCTATGGTTCGAGGAGCCGGTGCCGCCCGACATGCCGGAGGTGATGGCCGAGGTCGCGCGCGGGACGTCGATCCCGGTCGCGACCGGCGAGCGACTGACGACGAAATGGGAGTTCGCCCGCGTCATCGCGCACCGAGCGGCGTCGATCCTGCAGCCCGACCTCGGGCGCTCGGGCGGGATACTGGAGACGAAGAAGATCGCGGCGATGGCGGAAGCCCACCAGATCCAGGTCGCGCCGCACTGCTATTGCGGGCCGATCGTGGGCGCGGCCAACATCCAGCTCGCGCTGACGCTGCCCAACTTCCTGATTCTGGAATCGCTCAAGCAGTGGGACGGGTTCCACGCCACGCTCCTGAAGCGCAAGATCGAGTGGCAGGACGGGCGCGTCGTTCCCTCGGAAGAGCCGGGACTCGGTGTGGAACTCGACGAGGCGGTGTGCGAGGCCCATCCCTGGAGCGGCGACCGGCTCCACCTCGAAATGGCGCCCGATCCCCTCCCGTAGTGGGAGGGGCCGGGCGCAATTGCCGGCCTCTCAGCCGGCGGGGGGATGTCGCGCCGATCAGACTTCGTCGACCGAAGTCGCGTTCATCGTGGTGTCGTCATAGGTGATGCGCACCGACGTGCCCGGCACCACACCTTCCACATTGACACCCTCGTCCGCGACGAAGCTGGTGCCGTCCTCGAGAGTGATCGTGCGCGTGTCGAGGTCGACCGACGCCACGACGCCTTCCGCTTCGCCGGCATAGGCGACGGCGACAAAAGCGGCGGATGCTGCGAGAGTGGCAAAGAGCTTCTTCATGGATCAGTTCTCCTTTTGTGGTCGCCGGCGGAGCCTCGCGCCTTCTCCAGCGCTTCCGCCGACGGCCAGAGGACTAGCCGCCGGAAGCCCGCCCGGACAAATCACGAAGGGTGAAATTTTCCAACAAGAACATGGGCTTGCTTTCGCCACATTCGCCGGGGTTGGCGCCGCGCGAAGCAGCCGGGGCTGCATGCTGCCGCTCCTTCTTCCGCCATGTTCCCGCCACGAAGGGCAGCCGGCGCGGTCACGGCCGGCGGAGGCGCGCGGAAAGCGGCTTCACTTCAGGTAACACTTCTTGTCGGTTTGCAGGCGGAGTCGGGGCAGGCGCGCCCCCGCCGAAACGCCGCAATTCCGCCAACGGACGGACGGAACATCCGCATCGAAGGCGACTTCGTCTCATGCAACCGGAGTAACAAGCATCATGCGCCTGCTCACCATCCTCAGTGCCGTGGCACTGCTGACCGGCCCGTCGGCTTCGTTCGCCGACCGGCTCGACGGCCAGAGGATCATCTGCCCGCTTCTTTACCAGCCGGTCTGCGCGAGCCGGGCGGGCGTCACGCGCACCTTCGAGAACGCCTGCCGCGCCGAAGTGTCGGGCTATGTCGTGATCAGCTCCGGCCCCTGCGGCGGCGGCAGCGGCAAGGGCAATCCGTTTAACTGATCCTGCTCAGCGGGGCTCGCTCGACTGGCGGACGACGCGAACCTCGCAATTCTCCCCCACATGGCGATGCCGGACCATCACACCGTCGATGCGGTGGGTCCGGACGTCGCGGTGGCAATCCCACGTTCTCGGCCGCTGCAGGCGCCGCTCTTCCCCCGCCTCGGCGTCGCCGGGGCGGATGGTGCGCGACGAGGACTGGGCGCCTGCGTCGGTGACCAGCCAGGACCTCGACGACTGCCGGTCGCCGCCCATGAAGATCTGGGCAAGCACCAGTCCGACGATGGCCGAAGCGGCGAGCGCTGCGGGGATAGAGAGCTTGGCGAGCATTGCGGGGACCCTTTCCGCGCCCAGAATTATCCCCGAAGCCTCGATTTCGCCAGACCGCTCCGGGACGTTTTCCAGTCGGGAGAGGGAGCAAAGGTTAAGCGATTGCTTCCGCGACCGGACAAATTCGAAACGGTCGCGGCGCATGACAAGCAAACGCAAATCGTGATGGAAGATGCTGCATCGGCTGTCACAATCCTGCGTTAGGCTAGTGTCAGCTAGAAAAGCACCTGCATGGAGCATGCAGCAAAGCAGGGAGGCTCCGAATGTCCGGCACGCATACGCAGCTCATCCACCATCAGGGCTTCCAGCCCGGAGAGATCGCCGAGATGTCGCGCGCCGCGGAAGCGGTGTGGCAGGAGCTCGGTCTCCGTGCACAGGAGAAGGCGCGCCGCCGCGCCGTCGAGGAGCGCATCATTTCGGCCTTCCGCGACGGACGCCGTCAGCCGCTCTATCTCGTCGACGCGGGGCTCTGCGAGAACTGAGCCTGTTCTTTCCACCGACGCCGTCCGCCTGATCGATTGACAGGCCGGCGCGCCGCGGTCCAATGGCGCTTCGATCCGCGACCGCGCCATGACCACCCTTCTTTCTCCCAAGATCCTCCCGATCATCCTGCTCGTCCTGTCGAACGTCTTCATGACGCTCGCCTGGTACGGGCACCTGAAATACAAGTCCGCCCCGCTGGTCGCCGTCGTGATGATCAGCTGGGGCATCGCCTTCGTCGAGTACTGGCTCGCCGTCCCCGCCAACCGCATCGGCCACGGCGTCTATTCGGCAGCGGAGCTGAAGACGATCCAGGAAGTGATCACCCTTGCCGTCTTCGCGATCTTCTCCGTCGCCTACCTGAAGGAGGCGCTCAGCCTCAATCACCTGATCGGCTTCGCCCTCATCGCCGCCGGGGCTGCATTCGTATTCCGGGGCTGATCCAGCCGGCGGTTCCATTGTGCCTGGCCGGCGGGGCGCAAAAAACCGCGTGATAATCGCCGCTGATCGGCTATAGTCGCCGTTAACGACGACTGGACGGTTCGTTGGCCACGGCTTCCGGGCCGTTTTTCTTTTGTGCTTCGCCCTGGCGGCGCGGCCGCCGTCCGACGCAAAGAGGATATGTGAATGAACAAGGTCCCGATGACCGTGTCCGGCTACGAAGTGCTCAAGGAGGAGCTTCGCTGGCGCCAGCAGGCAGAACGTCCGCGCATCATCGAGGCGATCGCCGAGGCGCGCTCGCATGGCGACCTGTCCGAGAACGCGGAGTATCACGCGGCCAAGGAGGCCCAGGCGCTGAACGAGGGCCGCATCCAGGAGCTCGAGGACATGATCGCGCGGGCCGAGGTCATCGACGTCACCAAGCTGTCGGGCGAGACGATCAAGTTCGGCGCCACCGTCGTGCTTGTCGACGAGGAGACGGAGGAGGAGAAGACCTACCAGATCGTCGGCGACCAGGAGGCCGACGTGAAGTCCGGCCGCATCTCGATCTCCTCGCCCATCGCGCGGGCGCTGATCGGCAAGCAGGTCGGCGACGAGATCGAGGTCAACGCGCCGGGCGGCGCGCGTGGCTACGAGGTGGTGAAGGTCCGCTGGGCCTAGGCTGGACACCCGTCTTGGCGTCCCTGCCGCTCGCTGAAGGCACAGCCCGCCGCCAGGTGCTCGACATGGCCGGCATCGAGGTGATCGCGCCGAACTTCAAGCGCCGGCTCTCGGGCGTCACCAGCACGATCGTGCAGCTCGTGCCGCTGCAGGCGCGGAGCCTGGGCATCGCGACGCTCGGGCCCGGCCTGCCGGACGGGCTGCCCAGGATGCGGTGGTGGCAGGTTCTCCGGCTCCTGCGGCGCCCCGCCAGCGGACGCCGGCGCATCTGGCACGCGCGCCGCAACACCGAGATGGTCGCGGGGCTGCTGCTCAAGAAGGTGCTGCGCGCGCCCCTCGCGCTGGTCTTCACCTCCGCCGCCCAGCGCCACCACAAGCCGTTCACCAGATGGCTGATCCGCGGCATGGACGCTGTCGTGGCGACCAGCGCCCGCTCGGGCAGCTTTCTCGAGGTCCCGCATGTCGTCGTCCCGCACGGCATCGACACCGAGCGGTTCCACCCGCCAATGGGACCGGAGGACGCGTTTGCGGCCAGCGGCCTTCCGGGGCGCCATGCGGTCGGCTGCTCCGGCCGCATCCGCCACCAGAAGGGGACCGACCTCTTCGTCGACGCGATGATCGCCCTGCTGCCCGACCATCCGGAGTGGACGGCCGTGGTCACCGGCCGCGCGACGGCCGAGAACGCCGCGTTCCGGGAGGAGCTGAAGCGCAAGGCCGCCGAGGCCGGGCTCTCGGAGCGGATCGTCTTCCTCGGCGAGGTGCCGGACATCCGCGTCTGGTACCGCCGCTTCACGCTTTTCGTCGCGCCCTCGCGCAACGAGGGTTTTGGCCTGACGCCGCTCGAGGCGATGGCCTCGCAGACCGCGGTGGTGGCGAGTGACGCGGGCGCCTATGCCGAGATGATCGTCGAGGGCGTGACCGGCAGCGTGGTCCCTGCGGGCGACGGCGCCGCACTCCGGGACGCGATCCGCCCCTATCTCGCCGACCCCGCCATGGCGATGGCGCAAGGCAAGAACGGGCGCCGGCACGTCTGCGAGACCTTCCCGCTCGAGCGGGAGGCGGCGGCGCTTGAGGTCGTCTACGACAAGGTCTGGGCGGATGGCCGATAAACTGATCCCCCCCGACTGGCTGCTCGTGGCGCGCTCGAACAATTACGGCCTGACCCGCGACGCCGAGATCCTGGCCGAGGCGATCCGCAGCGCTGGCGGCAGCTGCGATTTCGCCGAGCGCCGCTCGCGCGGGCTGTTCGAGCGGCTGATGCGCCGCAAACGCGCGGATCACGTCCTGCATATCGAGCGCGCCTTCCCCAGCTGGTTCACGGGTGCCGGCCACAACTGGCTCGTGCCCAACCAGGAGCGTTTCCCGCGCCGCCATGCCGGGCGGCTGAAACGGATCGACCGGGTGCTCGCCAAGACCCGCCACGCGGAGGCTATCTTCTCCGGCCTCGGCGTCGCGACCACCTATCTCGGCTTCACCTCGCCCGACCGGCGGGACGCCGCCGCGGCCAGGGACTGGACGCGGTTTCTGCACCTCGCAGGGGCGAGCACGCTCAAGGGCACTGAGGATGTGCTCGCGCTCTGGGCCGCGCATCCCGAGTGGCCGGAGCTGGTCCTCGTGCAGAAGGCCGAGAACGCGCCCAAGTCCGTTCCGGCAAATGTCACCCTGATCTCCGGCTACGTCTCGGACGACGAGTTGAGGCGCCTGCAGAACGCCTGCGGCGTCCATCTCTGTCCGTCGCGGTCGGAGGGCTGGGGCCATCATATCGTCGAGGGGCTGTCCGTCGGCGCCGTGGTGTTGACCACGGACGCGCCGCCGATGAACGAGCTCGTCGATGCCGAATGCGGGGTGCTGGTGACGGCGGGGCGGCATGAGCCGCGGCATCTCGGGACGAATTTCTTCGTCGACCGCCGGGCGCTCGAAGCCGCGGTCGAGGCGATCATCGCCATGCCGGAGCCGGCAAGGTCAGCGGTGGGGCTCAAGGCCCGCCAGCGATACGAGGCGATCGCATCCGGCTTCGCCGAGCGCGCGCGCCGCATCTTCGCGGGCGAGGGGAGCGCCTGATGGAGAAGGCGCCGACGCTCGCCGCGATCCTGATCGTGCGCGACGAGGAAGAGAACCTCCCCGAATGCCTCGCCTCGCTTGCCTTCTGCGACCAGATCGTCGTCGTCGACAGCGGTAGCACAGACAGGAGCGTCGAACTGGCACGCGCCGCCGGCGCGCGCGTCGAGGTCTTCGCCGACTGGCCAGGCTTCGGCAGGCAGAAGCAGCGGGCGCTCGATCTCGCCACCACCGACTGGGTGCTGTCGATCGATGCCGACGAGCGCGTCTCGCCGGCGCTCGCGGCGGAGATCGCCGCCGCCATCCGTTCCCCCAAGATTGCGGGCTACAGGGTGAACCGCCTGTCGATGTTCCTTGGCCGCTTCATGCGCCATGGCGGCTGGTTCCCGGACCGGGTGCTGCGGCTGGCGCGGCGCGATGCGTGCCGGTTCTCGGACGCCCTGGTGCATGAGGAACTGCTGGTCGAGGGCGAGGTTGCCGACCTCCGCGAGACCCTCGTCCACTACAGCTACCGGACGATCGACGACGTCCTGCGCAAGCTGCGGCAATACGCACTTGCGTCGGCGGCGGCCCGCAGGCAGCGCGGCAAGCGCGGCGGCCTCCCGGCCGCGCTCACGCGTGCGATCTTCGCCTTCACAAAGGCCTATTTCCTCCAGGCGGGGCTTCTCGACGGCAGCCGCGGCTTCGTCGCCGCCGTCTTCAGGGCCCAGGAAACCTTCTGGCGTTATCTCGCCGTCGGCTGGGAACGCGATCCATGAGGCTCGCCATCATCCGCCGTCGCATGGCTTCCGCTGGCGGCGCCGAGAGCTTCATCGCCAATGCCAGCCGCGAATTCGCCGGCGCCGGCATCGCGGTCACGCTGGTCTCGGAAGGGACCGACGGAGTCGCTGAGATGCCGGGCGACGACTGGCTGCGCGTGCCGTCTGCGCGGGGCAGCCGCACCCGGCGCTACCGGGCCTTCCAGGACAATGTCCGCACGCTCCTGGGTGAGAACCGGTTCGACGTCGTCCAGGCGCATGAGCGCATCATCGGCGCTGACATTTTCCGCGCCGGCGACGGGGTCCACGCGGCCTGGGTCGACCGGCTCAAGCGCTCGCGCTCGCTGCTGCGCCGCCCGCTGGTCGATCTCGACCACTACCATCGCCTGCTGATCAGGACCGAGCGGGCCATGGCGGCAAACTCCGACACCATTTTCGTCGCCAACAGCCGGCTCGTCATGGACGAGTTGGCGCATTGGCTCGACGTCCCGGCGCCACGGCTGCGGCTGATCGAGAACGGCGTCGACCTGGAGCGCTTCCGCCCCGCCTCGGCGGAGGAAAGACGAGCCGCGCAAGAAGCGCTCGGCGTCGGCGCGCGCGGACCGGTTGTCGCCTTCGTCGGCTCGGGCTTCGAGCGCAAGGGGGCGTTCGAGCTCGTCCGTGCCATGGCGACGCCCGATCTCCGCGAGGCCGAGTGCCTCGTCGTCGGCCGCGACAAGCGCCTCGCCGACCTGCAGCGACTTGCCGAAAGGCTGGGCGTCGCCCCGCGCGTGAAGCTCCTCGGCGCCCTCGGCGACGTGCGGACGGCGCTCCACGCCGCCGACCTCTTCGTGCTTCCCACGCTCTACGATCCGATGCCCAATGCGGCGCTGGAGGCGATCGCCTGCGGCCTGCCGGTCGTCACGACCGCCGATGCCGGGCTCGCCGGCTATGTCGCCGAAAGTGGGGCAGGGGCGATCGCGACGCGGGAACCGGAGAGCATCGCCGCCGCGTCGCGGGCGGTGCTGGAGCGCGGCGAGACCGCCCGCGCCCGGGCATGCGCGCTGCGCGCCAAATTCGACCTCGCCGCCAAGACGGCGGAATGGATCAGCCTCTACCGGGAAATCGCATGACCACAGGACCGCTGCGCATCCTCCACACCGAAGCCTCCATGGGCTGGGGCGGGCAGGAGATACGCGTGCTCACCGAGGGCCGGAAGTTCCTGGACGAGGGACACACGGTGCAACTCCTGTGCGACGCGGACAGCGACATTTTCCAGGCCGCTCCGGCCTACGGCGTCAAGCGGGACACCATCCCGATGAAGCGCAAGTCGCCGACGAGCCTCGCCGCCATCCGGCGGTTCTTCCGCGAATGGCGCCCGGACGTGGTGGTGCCGCATTCGAGCATCGATCACTGGCTGTGCGCGGTGGCGCGGATCGGGATGACTTCGCCGCCGGCGATCGTCCGCGCGCGCCATATCAGCGCGCCGGTGCGGCGGAACATCCCGACCCGGTGGCTCTACAACCGGGGCGCCGAGCGGGTGATGACGACCAGCCGCTCGATCGTGCGCGACCTGACGGTCGACGGGTTCATGCCGGCCGACCGTGTGGTCTCGGTTCCGACCGGCATCGACGTGAGCATCTTCGCGCCCGGCTCCCGCAGCGAGGCGCGCGCGCGGCTCGGTCTCCCGCAGGAGCGCTTCGTCTTCACCATCGTGGCGACCCTCCGCTCGTGGAAAGGGCACAGCTTCCTGCTCGACGCCTTCGCCTCCCTCGCCGCTAGGGACGCGCTCCTCGTCATCGTCGGCGACGGTCCCCAGGAGGAGAACCTGCGCGCCCAGATCGCCGCGCTCGGCATCGCTGACAGGGTGATCCTGGCCGGGCGGCAGCGCGAGGTGGCCGACTATTTCCGGGCGGCCGATGCCTTCGTCCTGCCGAGCTATGCGAATGAGGGCGTGCCGCAGGCGATGCTGCAGGCGATGGCCTCGGCGCTACCGATCGTCACGTGTCCCGTCGGCGGCATACCGGAACTGGTCGAGGGGCTCGCGGCGGTCGCGATGGCGACGGAGAAGGACGCTTCGAGCCTGTCGGCAGCCATGGCGAGAATGATGGAAGCACCGCCCACCGCACAGGCGCTGGCAGAGCTTCGGGCGAGGGTGGAGCAGTCCTACTCGACCGACAGCATGTATGGCGCCGCGCTTGCCACCTACCGGCAGGCGCTTGCCGCGTTCAAACCCAGTCGAGGTTGACGTTGTCGATGCCCAGTTCCTCGACCCGGCGACGCAGGGCTGCAACCTCTGCGGCCATCTCTTGCGAGAACTTCTCGTGGGTCTCGACGAGGATGTAGCCGATCTTCCTATCGTAGCGGCGGTCAAGCAGAGCGTTGAGGATCGCCACTTCCTCGCCCTCGACGTCGAGCTTCAGGACGTCGATGCGCCGGTCGAGCGTGTCGATGAAGGCCGGGAGATCGATCACCTCGACCTCGATTGTCTCGCCCCCTTCATGAAGATCGCGCGGCCGCAGCGAGGAGGAGATCGACGAATGGACGTCACCGGACGTCGCTGTCGGCGTGCGGTGGAGCTTCAGCCGGCCGGGTCTGTCCGAGACCGCCTGCGGGTGGACGATCATCCCTGCCTGCTTGCCGAAGCGCTGCCGCAGCACGTCGAGCGCGCCGGGGTCCGGCTCGAAGGCGTGGACGGTGAAGCCCTTCGCGAGAAACAGCGCGCTGACGTCGCCGACATTGGCGCCGCAATCGACCATCAGCCCGCCGCGCGGCAGGTCGCGGACGAAGTTGCGGAATGCCCAGAAGCGCCGGTAGCGCTCGCCCTTGCGCTTCCGGTAGAGATGCCAGAGCAGCCATGCCCTCCAATAGGGCTCCGTCAGCTTGTTCATCCGTCCGGATGCCACGGAGAGTACGGGACGATCATATCGCCACCAGGCCCTCGTCCTTGATCTGGCGGATCGTCAGCGCCGTGCGCACCGTGCCGACATTCGGCGCCGAGGTCAGTTCCTCGATGACGAAGGTCTGGAACGCCGCCAGATCCTGCGCGACGCAATGGAGCATGAAGTCGGTCTCGCCCGAGACCATCCAGGCGCGGCGGACGATCGGCCAGGTCCGCGCTTTCTCGGCGAAGGCTTTGAGTTCCGCATCCGACTGATGCTGGAGGCCGACGAGGCAGAAGGCGACGACCGGATAGCCCAGCCGTCCGGCATCGAGGAGGGCGCGGTAGCCCCTGATGATGCCGGCCTCCTCCAGCCTCTTAACGCGGCGCAGGCATGGCGGGGCCGATATCCCGACGCGGCGCGACAGTTCGACATTGGTGATCCGGCCGTCGCCCTGGAGTTCCTTCAGGATCTTCCAGTCGATCGCGTCGAGTTCTTCGCTGAAAGCCATCCGGTCCCCGCTGGGCACGAATCCGCACGCCCTTGGTCCCGTATTAGACCGAGTTGACGGCGGAGGCCAACCGGCCATGCGTCGGCGTCCCCGGCCGCGGCGCCCGAAGAGGAACGGGGTGGATGGCGCGGAACGCCGCCTTGCAGTGGAAGGGAGGTGCAACCTAGATTGGGCGGGCCGCAGCCCCATCCCTGCCCATCCCATTCTGCAAGCACGACACGAGACCAGGACACGCACAAGGACGAATGATGGAAGATCGACTCGACATCTATATCGGCTGGGATTCCCGCGAGCCTATCGCCTACGACGTCGCGAAGAGGACGCTGCTCGAACGGGCCAGTGTCCCCGTCGATGTTCGCCCGATCCGACTTTCCGAGCTGATCGACATGGGAGTCTATACGCGCGAGGTCGATCCGCTGGCGTCCACGGAGTTCACCTACTCGCGCTTCTTCACGCCCTACCTCGCCGGCTACAAGGGCTGGGCTCTGTTCTGCGACTGCGATTTCCTCTTCCTCGACGACGTGGCGAAGCTCCTGGACTATCGCGACCCGTCGAAAGCGGTCGTCTGCGTCAAGCACGACTACGCGCCGAAGGCGACGGTCAAGATGGACGGCAAGGTGCAGACCAGCTATCCGCGCAAGAACTGGTCGTCATTCATGCTGTTCAATTGCGAGCATCCCTCCACGAGGAAGCTCACACCCGAACTCATCAACCGCGAGACCGGCGCCTATCTTCACCGGATGCAGTGGGCTGCGGACGATGAGATCGGCGAGTTGCCGGAGCGCTGGAACTGGCTCGAAGGCTGGAGCGAGAAGCCGGCCAGCGGCACGCCGAGCGCGGTCCACTTCACCAATGGCGGCCCCTGGTTCAAGGACTGGCAGGATGTCGACTACGGCGATCTCTGGCGCCGGGAAGCCGACAAGGTCGATCCCGACTGGAAGCCGATCTAGTAGCCGGTGCTGGGAGGCTCTGCGAGCCGCTCTGGTGGCGCGGCCTCGGCCGACCAGAGCTTGAGCCCGGGGGAATCGGCCAGTTCGGCCTCGGTGGTGAAAAGGGCGGGGTGATCCTTGATCAGGTCGAGGATGTAGGCATCTTCGTCCACCTGCCGCCGCGCCCTTCCACGGTCGTCATAGGAATGTCCCGTCTTGGACAGCGATATTCCCGCCATGACGACCTGCGGCACGCCCAGGGCAAGCCCGTAGCAGGCCGCGGCGACACCGTTCGTGACCTTGTTGAACTCTCCGATCCCCTCGAGGCTGGTGGACGCCACATGGGCGACGAGTCTCTCCCTTTGTCGACGCGACATGGTCGACACGCTGCCGATGTGGAGGTGGGGCTTGAACAAGAGGACAAGCCTGAGCAGCAGGGGCGGAAATTCGTGAATCCAGAGTAGCGAGCGCGTATCCAGTTCCGGATGCTCTTTCCAGGACTTCCGTTTTGCCCGGATGGTCAGGTCCGCCCGTCCCCAGCCGAGAGAACTGGCGGTGCGTCCCACGTTGTTGATGTCGACGCGGAGATGCGAGCGCAACAGTTCGGGCGGGACGTTCGGGTCCGGCGCCGAACCAAGGATGAGCCAGGGTCTGCCGAGAAGGCCGAGCCGTCCCAGCCAGCGCCGATGCCGTGCGATCAGCTTCGCCAGGTCCCGCGGCATCCCGTTCTCGGAGGGAGCTTTCCACATCCTGGAGCCGACTTCCTTCACGCGGTTGGCTCGATCCCTGCTCATCAGGCCGTTGGGCAGCGATCGAATGAGCCGATCATCCGGGACGAGCCTCAGGTCCCGGCCCGGTTGGTTACAGGAACGTCCGGCGGCAGACAAAGGAAAACGTCCGGTGTCACGGCGAGGGGGTGCCGCACCTGGCGACAAGCCTGCCCAAGTCGCGCCAGGTCCCGCCGAATGGCGTGGATGGCGGGGAACCCTGCCTTGCGGCGAGGGGGGGCTGCAACCTAGATTGGGCGGGCTGCGGCGCGTGGCCGCCCACCACATTCCTGCAAGGACGATGCGAATGACAGTCGCGCACGCACAAGTGCTCATCATCGGCTCGGGCCCGGCCGGCTACACCGCGGCGATCTATGCCGCACGCGCCATGCTGAAGCCGGTGCTGATCGCGGGGCTCCAGCAGGGCGGACAGCTCACCATCACGACGGATGTCGAGAACTATCCGGGCTTCGCCGAGCCCATCCAGGGCCCGTGGCTGATGGAGCAGATGCTGAAGCAGGCCGAGCATGTCGGCACCGAGATCGTCAACGACATCGTCACCGAGGTCGACATCGAGCGGCGGCCGTTCCGGGTCAGGACGGATGGCGGCGCGCACTACACATGCGACGCCCTCATCATCGCGACCGGCGCGCAGGCGAAGTGGCTCGGCCTGCCGAGCGAGCAGACCTTCATGGGCTTCGGCGTGTCGGCCTGCGCGACCTGCGACGGCTTCTTCTACCGCGGCAAGGATGTCGTCGTCGTCGGCGGCGGCAACACCGCGGTCGAGGAGGCGCTCTACCTCTCCAACCTCGCGCGCAAGGTCACCGTCGTCCACCGCCGCAACGAGTTCCGCGCCGAGCGCATCCTGCGCGAGCGGCTGCTCGCCAAGGACAATGTCGAGGTCCTGTGGGACCACGTCGTCGAGGAGATTGCCGGCGAGGCCGGCAAGCCGCCGCTGCCGCCCTCGGTCAACGCGATCACGCTGCGCAACGTCAAGACGGGCGCGCTGTCCACCTTGCCGGTCGACGGCGTCTTCGTCGCGATCGGCCACGCGCCGGCGGTCGAGCTCTTCGCCGGCAAGCTGCGGCAGAAGCCGGGCGGCTATCTGTGGACGGAGCCGAATTCGACCCGCACCAGCGTGCCCGGCGTGTTCGCGGCCGGCGACGTCGCCGACGACGTCTACCGCCAGGCGGTGACGGCGGCCGGGCTCGGCTGCATGGCGGCGCTCGAGTCGGAGCGCTACCTGGCCGGGGTGGACGCCCACCGCGAAGCCGCGGAATAGCGTGCGGCCATGGCGCTCGACTGGGACAAGCTGCGCGTCTTCCACGCCGCCGCCGAGGCCGGCTCCTTCACCCATGCCGCCGACAGGCTGAAGCTGTCGCAGTCGGCGATCTCGCGCCAGGTCAGCGCGCTCGAGCAGGATGTCGGCGTGCCGCTGTTCCACCGCCATGCGCGCGGGCTCGAGCTGACGGAGCAGGGCGAGATCCTGTTCCACACCGCACACGAAGTGCTGATGAAGCTCGAGAACGTGCGCGTGCGGCTGACGGAGACGAAGGACCGTCCTTCGGGCCTCCTGCGCGTCACCACCACGGTGGGTCTCGGCTCCGGCTGGCTGACGGAGCGGCTGCCCGAGTTCCTCGACCTCTATCCCGACATCCAGCTGCAGCTGATCCTCACCAACGAGGAGCTGGAGCTGACGCCCCGCCATGCCGACTGCGCGATCAGGCTCAGGCAGCCGCAGCAGCCGGACCTGATCCAGCGCCGGCTCTTCACCGTGCATTTCCACCTCTATGCGAGCCACGCCTACCTCAAGAAGTTCGGGCAGCCGCAATCGGTCGCCGAGCTTGACCGGCACCGCATCGTCACCTTCGGCGAGTCGGTCCCGACCCACCTGTCGGACATGAACTGGCTCGAGGCGGCGGGCCGCGAGAACGGCGCCAAGCGCACCGCCAACCTGCAGATCAACAACATCCTGTCGATCATGCGCGCCGTCCAGCGCGGTGCCGGCATCGCGATGCTGCCCGACTACATGGTCGGCAAGGATGCCGAGCTCCTGCGCGTGATGACCGACCTCGAGGTGCCGTCCTTCGACACCTATTTCGCCTATCCCGACATGATGAAGAACCAGGCGAGGCTGCAGGCCTTCCGCGACTTCCTGATAACGAAATCGCGCGGCTGGTCCTATTGAGGCCGCGCCATTCCGGCGCACGATGCGGAAAGTGCCGCCGAAACAGTCATTTGCTGCGTATGTGCAGCGCCATGCAGATTTGCATGGGAGCTTTGCAAGGCGGGATGCTTGCTAAGCAAGCAGCATTTGCCCATATGCAGTTCATCTCCCGGGCGCGTTCCTCCTCCCATTGGCGCCCGCGAGTGTTCCCCTCTGGAGGTTCAGCCTTAACAGGCACTTCCATAAACTAGCCGGGTCGTCTCGATCCGGCTTTTTTTTTGGCTATCCGTCGTGTCGGCGAGCAGACGGCGCTCGGCCTCTTCCTGCCGCATCGGCAGTCGGAGAAGGTCCTCGACGCTCACGCCTTCACGCTCGATCAAGTAGGCGACGAGCAGACGGTAGCGCGCATATAGGCCGGACGCAGAAAGCGGCTGCGGCCATGCCAGCAGTCCTGCGAGCACGACGGCAGTGCCGCCGAGCGGGCAGGCGGCGAGGACGAGCAGGCGTCGGAAGTGCGTCAATCTACCCGTCGCTTCTGCCGTTTCGCCCGGATTGCGGCGGACGCGGTTCGTCGTCCGCCGTGGCTCCATGTCACTTTCCGCCTCAGGCTGCCTTGCCCTGCTGGTTCAGGACGTCGTCGGCCAGCCGTCCGGACAACTCCGCCATGTGGTCGAAGCGGGCCGTGTAGGAGGCGACGCCCGCTGTCGCCGATCTCAGCTCCACGATCAGGTCGGAAAGCTCCGACTGCGGCATGGTCGCCTCGACCACGTCCCATCCGGTCCAGCCGGGCCGGGCGTCGAAGCCGAGGATCTGGCCGCGGCGCTGGGAGACGATCGCCGTGATGCGGGCCGTTGCGTCGCTCGGCGTGTAGATCTCGACCTTGAGGATCGGCTCGAGAAGCACCGGCCCGCAGGCCGCCATCCCTTCCTTCATGGCGAGCTTCGCCGCCATCTGGAACGCCATGTCCGACGAATCGACGGTATGGTAGGAGCCGTCGGCCAGGTTGACCGCGATGTCGACGACGGGGAAGCCGAGCGGGCCGGCCTTGAGGAAGTCCCGCACGCCCGTCTCGACCGACGGGATATACTGTTTCGGCACCACGCCGCCGCTGATCGTGTCGGTGAACTCGAAGCCGCTGCCGCGCGGCAGCGGCTTGATGTCGATCACCACGTCGCCGAACTGGCCGTGGCCGCCCGACTGCTTCTTGTGCCGCCCGCGCTGGGTCACCGGCTTGCGGATCGTCTCGCGGTAGGGGATCGCCGGCCGGTGGTGGTCGACCGTGATCTGGAACTTGCTCTCCAGCCGCTCCAGCGCGACGCGCAGATGCATCTCGCCATGGCCTGAAAGCAAGGTCTCGCCGGTGCCCTGGTTCTGCTCGACGGTGAGCGACGGATCCTCCTCGGCGAGCTTCTGGAGCGCGGCCGAGAGCTTCACCTCGTCCTTGCGCTCGCGCGGCCGGAGCGCGATGGCGAAGACCGGCGCGGCGGGCTTGATCTCGGCGAGTGCCGCGACCGCGCCCTTGGTCGTCGAAAGCGTCTCGCCGGTCAGGATGTCGTCCAGCTTGCCGAGCGCCACCGTCTCGCCGGCCGCGGCCAGGGGCTGCTTGGTCTGGTCGCGGCCGAGCAGGCGGTAGATGCCCGAGACCTTGCCGCCACGTCCTGACGAGCCCCACACCTCTGCGGCGTCGGCCACCGAGCCGGCAAGCACCCGCGCCACCGACAGCTTGCCGCCATGCGGGGTGTGGATCGTCTTCATCACCTGCAAGATCGCCGGCCCGCCGGCCTCGACGCCGAGCCGCTCGCGCGTGCCCGCGACGTCCGGCCCGTCGTGGCGGATCGCCTTCAGGAGCCGCAGCACGCCGTTGCCCTTCTCGGCCGCGCCGATCAGCACCGGCGTGACGGCGCCGGCACGCAGGTCGGCGGCGAGGTCGTCGAACACCGTGTCGCGCGGCGGCTCGATCTCCTCGAGCAGCTGCTCCATCAGCGCGTCGTCATGATCGGCGAGCGTCTCGAGCATCGAGAAGCGCGCCTCGATCTCGCGCGCCTTGTCGTCGTCGGGGATCTGGGCGATCGCGCTTGGCGCGTGCTCCTGGTAGATGTAGGCGCGCTCCAGCGCGAGGTCGATCGATCCCACCACGATGCCGTCCTTGCGCAGCGGGATCTGGCGCAGGAGCAGCGGCGTCGTGCTCGCCGGCTGCAGCATCTTGAGCGTGTCGCGCACGCCCTCGGACGCCTTGTCGATCTTGTTGAGGAAGAGCATGCGCGGGATGGCCTGGCGGTCGAGCTCGCGCATGATCAGCTGGAGCGCCGGAAGCTTCTTCTCGTCGGCCTCCGCCACTACGACCGCCATGTCGCAGGCGGCCAGCACCGGCAGCGCCTCGTGCGCGAACTCGATCGAGCCCGGGCAGTCGACGAAGGTGATGCTGTCGCCCATGAAGTCGATCGTGGCGAATGCCGCCTCGACGCTCATCGCGTGGGCGCGGGCCTCTGGCGAGCTGTCGCCCACCGTGTTGCCGGACGATACCGGGTTCTGGCGCGGGATGGCGCCCGCGCGGGCGAGAATGGCTTCGAGCAGCGTTGTCTTGCCGCTCGCGAACGGCCCGACGATCGCTACGCATTTCGGGCCGGTGCGTCTGTCTCCTGCTCTGCTACCCATCGTGGAACTGGCCTCCCTCACGGCAATCCGTCATGAGCGGCGGCCGGCCTCGCGACCGTCGCGCAGGCGCGGGCTTCCTCGGGCCCGTGCGAGCGAGGGCATCGTCACATGGTCTGCAAGGTGGCGCAAGGGGAGGGCGGCTTGGGCGCAGGGGAATCGCTTCGGGTTAATTTCGGGACTGTCTGATGAGGGTTTCGAGGTAATCCTGGTTGAGGTTTGCCTTTTTGCGGCGGACTTTCAGGCTGTGCCTGTCGTGGGCGGCTCGGACCATGTTCATGGCGATGTGCTTGACGAC
>VFQR01000308.1_pt1 | contig 82551 bp, 54 predicted proteins | sample 3512321 | NCBI WGS metagenome assembly VFQR01 (sample SAMN10412374, study PRJNA504923) | tailings metagenome | isolation source: Relicate 3 Philex TSF1 revegetated site | place: Philippines: Tuba, Benguet | collected 2017-08-29 | reverse complement strand
CTTTATACCCTTCACTGCGATCCCCATTATGCGATCGCGCGGGGAGCATCCCTATCCTAAAACTCTGAAACCCTTATATATCAATGCTTTCAGCCTTTTGCACCTTCATTGCGATCCCCAGTGATCCCCAGACTTACATAAAAAATCTCTATGTTTTTGACTGCTATCATATTAATTTCTCATATATATTTATGTGGAGCGTGGAGACATAAGATATTTATATCAGTCAGAATGAACGAGTTTTCAGTACTTTCGGCTTCTATTGACTGCGATCGCACCCTTCGCCATCGACCAAGAGGATTCCTGGGTAAACCACAAAAACGCCCAAAACCACTGCTATACAAAGGTTGCAGGAAGTCGGCCAATTGACTGCATGACTTTTAGACTGCTATTGAATATCTATTACAGTCAGGGTATTATGTAGTAGTCAGCATTCAGCATTCAGGCAGCACCCCATGGCCACCACCACCACCCGCAACCCCGAAGTGAAGCGTCACCTCGCTCTAGGGCTAGACCCCAAAGATTTGCAATTCCTCAGCAGCCCACAGCAGCCCCCTCAACCCCCCGCTGAAACCTACATGGGCTTCTCCATCGAATAGCTCCCACTGCCTGCCCTCAGCACCATGAGGGCTCCCACTCCCCACACGTTGAGGCATTCCCCATGAACACCACCCAAGCACTGTTTACCCCCCTGGTAGCCCCCTACGTCACCGCCGCTACTATCCTGGCCACCGCTGCCCGCCACACCTGGCAAGCCCTGCGCAGCGATCGCGCCCTCGACCTCTACCGCACTCTCTCAATCCTGCTCCAGATCACTGGTTGGCTGGCCTATCTCGCCTGCCTCTTGACCCTTCAAGCAGGCAAGGCCGCTCGGCGCTACTACGAGGCCGAATGGGCTACTGAGGTGGGCGCACTGGCCCTACGCATCGATCGCGCCCTAACCCCCCTCGATGGCGGCGCTACCCTGCCCCAGGCGGACGAACTGCCCCAAGTCTCCCCCTGCACCCCTGCGCCCGATCGCGTCGTTGACCCTGCGGTGGCCCTCGATGCCGCTGCCACTATCCACCCCGACCAGGTGCAGGCCGTCCTCAACAGCACCGGCACCTCAACCAACAAACTCCGCGCCCTCGCCAACCTCATCAACCTCCCATGGCGGCACTCCAGAGGAAAGGGCAAGCACATGAGCAACAGCGACATCCGCTCTGCCCTGGCTCCCTTGATCGCCCCTGACCTGCTCGCACAGCTCTCCTAAACACCTGGCCCCTGGGTGTGTTTCGCCCAGGGGCCTGCGCGATCGCAACCTCCCCAACCGCTACAGAGACAACCGACACCCCTATCACCTGAGCATCATGAGCACCACCACCTTTGAAGCAACCAACGCCCAGTACTACGCCCTGGAAAAGGCCAAAGAGGTCTTTGGGCGGCAGTGGAAATCGAAATTAAAGGTCTGCTGGGAAACGGGGATGTACCCCCGCTCTCTGAGCCAGTACAGGGCTGAGCTTCAGCAAGTCAGGAGCGGCGGCGGGCCGTCTTGGTTGAGCAAGTTCAGGTTCGACGGCTAATCAGCAGGGGGCTGCTGTAGCCCCTTCGGCAGGTTGCGATCGCAGCTCCCCCGTACTCTCCCCCCTTAGGCCAACATGAATTTAACTAGGGCCGGGGCTAACCCCTCCCCTGTGAGCCTCATCCGTTCGCCCCGTGGTGCTGGTGGGCGGCGCGGTAGAGCCGGGGGCCGGGGCGACGACGGGGCCAGGGGTGCTGCTGGGGCAATGGCGATTGCTCCGGGGAACTGCCCGGCCTGCCGGTTGGGGGCCGGTCGCAGCGGCACGGTGGCCCAGGCGCTAGCGATCGGCGCGGCGGTGGTGGACAGCGCCCCAGGAGGTGCCGGTGCCCCCCCTTGTGGGCCTCATTCCGTTGCCCCTGCCCCCCGGTGGCGGCGGCGGCGCGATGGCCCTGGTGGGGCTGGCCCAGGCGCTGCTGGTCGGCGGGGATGGCGATCGCTCCGGGGAGAACTGCACTGCCTATTGACTGCTATGTCTCCCTTTGATCTCCCGCTAGAAAACGGTCGAGCCAGGGCGGCGATCGCTCCAGGGAACTACACCGCCTGCCAGTCAGCACGGTGGTGGGACGATGGTGATCGCACCAGGAAGCTACACAGCTTGAGGCTGCCGAGGGGGATCTGGTGGCGGCGACGGTGGCCCAACTGCTGGCCAGTCAGCACAGCCTCGATCTGCCGGGCGGCGTAGCCTGGGCGGCGGTGAGGCCCCAAGCTCAGAGAAAGCTACTGCTGAGCCGGGCGGGCCGGGAGCACTCCCCCAGCTACTGACCAGTCGCGGCAAACACTAACGGCGGATCTGCCCGGCGGCGCGGGCAGCGGCGGCGCGGGCAGCGGCGGCGCGGTGCCCCAGGAAGTGCTGCTGGGCCTCCCCCAGAGCGCTGGCGATCGCTCCGGGATCTGCACGGCGGTACGGTGACCCATGGCCCAGGCGCTGCCAGTGGGGTCAGTCAGGGGGCGGTGCATAGGCCGGTTAGGGTGCAGGGCCAATCGCTCAGGGAATCTGCACGGCCTCTCGGTCGGGGGCGATCGCCAGCACCCGGGGCCAGAGCCTTCCCCCCCCTGTGGGCCTCATCCATCCCCTCCGTGGTACCGGTGGTGCCCAGGGCGGCGGCGCGGTGGCCCAAGCGCTGCTGCTGGGTGCGATCGCCTCAGGAGGTGCTGGTGACACTCCCCCCTTGCCGATCGCTCCAGGGCGCGGCGCGGCCTGGGGGGGCTGCTGCTGGAACCCTCCCTATGGGCCTCATCCGTCTGCCGATTGGTGCAGCTGGTGCCCAGGGCGGCGGCGGTGGCGCGGTGGCACAGGAGGTGCTGGTAGGCCTCCCCCGGTGCGCTGGCGATCGCTCCGGGGAGAGCTCGGTGGCCAGTGGCCCAGGTGCTGTCGGTCGGGGGCCTCGGTTTTCAGGGCACCGGGGAGCTGCACCCCCTGGGCCTTCCGGTAAGGGCTGGGGGCGATCGCACGGGAGATCTGCTGGCACTGGTCGCTTCCGCCCCGATACCCCCCTTGTGGGCCTCCTCCTCCAATGTCAGCCGCCGCCCAAAGGTTTTGAGTTCATCTGTACTATACTGCTCTAACGAGTTCCACTCCAAGGTTCAAATCCTTAGCACACGCGGCTTTTACAGGTGCTCTACCGCTGTTGCGCTGAAGGACGTTTGCCATTGTTTATCGTCACTGTCCCCGCTGGGTTCCCCTCTCCAGCGGAAGATTATGCTGAGGGGCCGCTCGACCTCAACCGCTATCTCATCCACCATCCTGCCGCTACCTTCTTCGTGCGGGTCAAGGGCGACTCGATGATCGGAGCAGGGATCTTCTGTGGTGACCTGCTGATTGTGGATCGGGCGCTGATGCCTAACCACGGCAACGTGGTTATTGCTGTGGTCAATGGCGATTTGACGGTGAAGCGCTTTCATCAAGAGGCCGGGCAGATCCTACTGCTGCCTGAGAACCCAAACTATGCCCCTATCGTGATTGACTGCAATACCGACTTCGCTATCTGGGGTGTGGTCACGAAGGCCATTCACTTCCTGGGGGGCTCATGATCGCTTTGACAGACGCGAATAATTTCTATGTGTCCTGTGAGCGGGTGTTCAATCCCAGGCTGGAGGGCAAGCCGGTGGTGGTGCTCTCTAACAACGATGCCTGTGTCGTGGCCCGTTCCAATGAGGTCAAAGCCCTGGGGGTAAAGATGGGCACACCACTGTTTGAGCTGCGTTGGTCAGAGACCGGCCCAGGAGGGCCATCGCTGATTCAGCAGCATCAGATTCAGGTGTTTTCCAGCAACTACGCGCTCTATGGCGACCTGTCGCGGCGGGTGATGGAGGTGCTGGGGCAGTTCTCCTCTGAGGTTGAGGTCTATTCCATTGATGAGGCATTCCTGGGTCTTGCGGGTCTGTCCTGTGAGATGGTGGCTCATCACATGCGGCTGACGGTTAAGCAGTGGACGGGCATTCCGGTATCGGTCGGGGTGGCCACGACTAAAACTCTAGCCAAGATCGCCAATCATCAGGCTAAGCAGCAGGGGGGGGTCTGTGTGCTGTTTGAGCCAGCGCCGGTGCTGGCTCAATTGCCGGTGTCGGAGGTGTGGGGCATTGGGCGGCGGCTCACTCAACGTCTGGAGGCTCATGGCATCACCACGGCCCTGCACCTGCAACAGGCTGACCTAGCCCTGATTCGGCAGCTGCTGGGCATCGTTGGGGTCAGGACGGTGTTGGAGCTGCGCGGGGTGGCCTGTCTGCCCCTGGAGTTATGCCCTCAACCGCGTAAGAGCTGTTGTGTTTCTCGTGGCTTTGGGCGGCCTGTGGCGTCTCTGGCTGAGCTGAAGCAGGCGATCGCTGCCTATTCAGCTACAGCAGCAGCTAAGCTCAGGCGCGATCACCGGGTGGCTCAGTCCATGCAGGTCTTCATTACCACCAACCGCTTTCGACCGCAGGAGCCGCAGTATGCCATTTCAGAGACGTGGGTGTTGCCTGACCCCACGAATGACACTCTGACGATCCTACAGGCGGCGTTGGGGGCCGCTGTGCGGTTATATCGGCCTGGGTATACCTATCACAAGGCGGGGGTGATGATGATGGAGTTGAGCGATGAGGCGATCTCCCAGGGCTCCTTGTTTGGGGATGAGACAAAGAGAGAAAGGGCGGGGCGGCTGATGGAGGTGATCGACTCGCTCAATCGACAGTTTGGGGACGGGACGGTGCGCTGGGCTGCTGAGGGATTGCAGCAGGGGTGGAGAATGCGGGCGGAGTGGCGATCTTCGAGGTTTACAACTCGGTGGGATGAGCTGCTGGTGGCTCGGTAGATGGCGGGGATTGAGGGCGATCGCAACGAAGATTACCCTCCGCCACAGGAGTGTTCCTGATTGATTAAAAAGTTTGGCCAAGAAAGTCCTTCTTGCTTGGATTTAACTCTGGTTTAACATATTATCAATTTCAAACATGACTACCATTGTATGAAAGACCACTCGGCGTCCATCCTCCCATGTTAGGTGTTTCCCTTCTTTCTGCGCACCGTGCTCTTGTCGCTGTACCAGATCACTGACTGTGCCCCAATAAGGTAAAAGAGCATCCAGAAAAGCATGCTTACGTTCCCCCAGGTCTTGTTTCCTAAGCTCCATTACAGAACGAATTCGGCTAACAGTGCGGGCCTTATTAGTATCAACATTGGGTGGCGAGTAATGGCAGATGAGGGTATAGGCGAATTCTTGCATAGCCTCCCGGCACAGGTGACCAATAACGGTAAGCTGCTGTTCACTGTCGGCACCCCATAGAAGATTCTCGGACTCGCTCCATTTTTGGTAAGCAGCAGGATATCGGGCCTGAAAAGTCTCAGCATCAAGATATTTCTTGATTTCACTCACTAGCCGCTGGATCGGTTCCCCAGATCGCGTCTTTAAATATTCGTAGTATTTGAAGCCGAGAGGAGTAATGGTGAATGGAGCAAAACCTCTTTGTCGGGTGGAGGAGAATCTGATCAACCCTTCCTCAGCTAAAGTCTCTAAATCCGGTGTGAACACTGTGATCGATTTTTGTGGCAAACCAGGATGCTGCACTGAGGGGGAACTGATCATGACTTCCACTAAGGTAAATCTTTCTCTATGATCAGGAGGCTGTTGTCGCTCAGCTTCAACGAGACTGGAGAGCAGTTCTTCCTGCGTGGATGTAAGTAGGATATTCTCCATTGAAATTAGCTGTTCATGTAAACAGTAGTAGTTCTCTGCGGAAGTTGGCCTTGAATAAATGACTGTATCGCCTTGCTTACTTCATCTACTTCCTTCTTAATTACAGCCACGTGAGCTTGATTATCGCGGCTGAATTCATGTTTGAGCAATGAGATTTCAAATTCAGCATTGAGAGCATTAACCGTGTCAGGTCCGCTCACAAAACCATGTGCCACTAGGTTTCGTGTTGCCCAGAAAAGTGGAGGTAATTCAATTTTTTCTTCTACGTAATGGTTTATTAGTTCTACCAACGATGCGAACCCAAGCAGCTTTGCAATAGGATCCTTTAGAGCAGAAATGTCAACGTATTGCTCTATATAATCTACTAAACGTCCTGAGGCTGCTTGTTGAAGATAGGCAAATTTATCCTTAGTGAAGAAGTGGATTTTCTGAGGTGAGCCTCTCAGATAAGAGCTGTCAACCAAATTACGGTATTGATAAGTCTTTTCTACTCCAGTTTGCGCAGCATTCTCGGTTAAAATAGACTCTCGGCGAAGCAAGCGAGTGCTGTCTTCATATGACAGATACCGAATACTGTATAAGTAATTTGTTAGGATTTCAATCCAGTTTTGAAAAAGCCTCTTTACATCTTGATTCTCTGGAAACTCTGCCTCCATGAGCAGTGAGCCCATAAGACTACCCTTGATTCTGCCAAGAAGCTTGTGATTGTCTCCCTCATAAATTAACCAAACATCCTCATCTACAAATTCTTCTGGGAAAACTGTAACGCTAATTCTCACACTTAGAGGAATTTCTAACCTGTAAAGCCAAAAAGGGCTAGCCATAGATTGAGGTTGAAAGCAATTCAGTATTCAGTCAATTATGGCACGACACATATCTAGATGTCCTCATAAACTGTTTAAAACCACTAACGACTGCCATACGGCTGCTTATAGGATGGTTTTGCGTTTGACATGGACAGTAGTAAGTTTAGCTTCCATGACATTGCAGAAAGCCATGAGAGGGAATGTAGGTTAATATTCTGGAGAAAATTTCCTCTATATCTGCACATCTTACTTAGATCACAGGCGTGAGCCATCTCGACTTCTCGAAGCTGAGGTGGGTCAAAGTCGTTCATGATCCTAGCGGTTGGGCTTATACCCGCGATTGCATCAAGGAAATACCCAATGCTGTTGACTTCAACTATGTGACCATCTTCCCCCTGAGCTTTCGCACAGATAAAGCCAACCAAATCGAAGCCGCAGACCAGATTACTCTGATCCAAAATGGCAAGCTCACTCACCTGGTTGAAGTGCTGGACTGTGGAGCTTATGAGGGTGGGGTTGTCACTACCAAATAGGCCGTGTCCTATGGTGGCAGCCTAATGTAGTGGACTGGAGTAGCCTACACCCCCGGCACTTGTCTCTTAAAGTTGGATCCTTGATTTTCTGTCACCTGAGATCCTTAAGCAGCAAGCCTTTCAAAAAGCATCCTACTTTAACAAGCCAGTGCCACACCCCCATAGTAAGCTACTGGGGTTTGACCCAGCTCTTCAGGACGGGGAGCCGCATCTGATTCAAACTCTCAAGCGCTTTGGTGAGCGCTGGAACGACAAAGGCAAGATGACTGGGTTCAGGGCTTACTTGGCGGAGTACTTGTAGTAGCTGCTCTATGTGGCCATGACCAGGGCGATTGGGTGCTGATGTTGAGTGCGATAGCGGGTTTGAGTTTATGGAGCAGATTGCAGAGGTATTAAAGTTACAGGCAACTGAAGATACATATAAAATTTCCACAAATCTACACTCACAACACCGGTCACATGAAAAAGAATAAGTTCTTCAGTATTGGCTCAATTGGATGGGGCTTGCTTATCAGTGCGGCTCTCCTTGCAATTATTGGTGCGGGCTTGGCTTATGCCCCTCGAAGACTCGCTTTAAATCAAGAGTCCTATTGGACAAGTCTTTGTTACAACCTTTCATCTGCTTTTCTCGCTTCGGCTGTTTTGACCCTTACACTTGAATTCGCAAATAACTATCAAAGAAACAAAGATATTGAAACTGCGATCCAAAAAATTCAAACTGCTACAACAGATAGCATACTCAAAGAGTTAATCGGAGATGATTCAATCTTAGGGGAAGTCAAAACCCATATACTAAAGCAAAATTTAGTCAGAAAAGGATTTAGAGTTGCCCTTAACTTACAATGGGATCTTGACTCTTATCGAGAAAGCGTTCTCATAAGAAAACTAGATTCCAATTACTCAATTCATAACTTGACATCTCAAACTATAACTTATATTTTTAGAATCATAGAAACAAAGGAAAATGAACCGAATTTGTCGAAGCTAACTAAAATCACATGCGCATCTTATGACATCAAAGATTCTAGGGGGCAAACAATTGAATCAGAAAAATACCAAGAACAAACGATTAGCGTTTTACTTGAAGAATCCAATGATTCCATTAGTTTAAGCCTAGGAGTTGATATTCCTGCGGAGTGCTTCGCAGAGCTTAAATTTACCAGTCAGTCAGTGCTTAAACCTGATGTTATCGATCCGATAGTGTCATTGGTAGCCACTACAGATATGGAAATAGACCTTGTATTTCCATATAATGTTCGAGCTAATGCTTTAGGCATACACCCTGATCCTAATAAATTTCAACTTCAAATTGATCAGCAAAATCGAAAAAGATGGAGAGCCAATGGGTTGCTCCCTGGTCAAGGAGTTTTGTTAACACTTAAACGTGTACCTAATAAAGATTTGCCGAGAGAACCTCTTCCAATACAAGTTGATTCAATGTTGAAAAAGACACAACTCCCTGAATCTAGTTCTCAAACCTAATTTTTCATCAGGTGATGCCAACATCAGGAGTGGTTTCCATGGATGGGAACGGTTAAGCTGTCATGACTCAACAGCAGTTTTTGTATCGCCGCCATGTTGGGTGACGCGGGAGCGGCAGCGGATTTTAGTCGCGCCTTTGATGAAGGTGTCGTCAGTGGCTTTGTTAGACCAAATGTAGGCTTCCCCTGGCTTGAGGTAGGACATTTTGTCGGGAGTGAGACTATCCAGGGCAGCGTTGGCCTTCTGGATATGCTTCAGCCAGGCGGGGGAGTTGAACTTATGGAGAATAATTTGGCTGGATAGCTCAATCAGGGAAGTGGGCACTGAGGGTGGGTCTTGGCTGGCGACCATAATGCTGGTGCCTTTGTGGCGCATTTCGCGAACCACTTCGATTAGCCCAGAGAGTAAGTCGGGGCTTTCGATGTACTTGTGGGCTTCGTCGAAGACAACTAGCTTATTGAACTTGCGACCTTCGTATTCAGCGTCGGCGAAGAGTTGGAGAAGCACGACGAAGAGGCCCAAGGCTTCGTCTTTTTCAATGAATTCGTCTCGTAGATCGACGATGACCAAGCGACCGGGTTGAATCAGGGTGCTGAGGTGGGTGGCGTCGTCGATGTACTCGGTGGCAAGTTCTAGACGCTGATGGGCCAGACCTTTGAGAGTATCGGAGAGGGAAGAACTGTCGATGCCATTGCGAATTGCCTGGACAGACAGGTCGTTGCGGTGGGTTTTCATGATGCGGTTAAGCTGCCGGATGTAGGTAGATTGGTTACCTACGGCCCCCATCAGGAAGCGCCAGTGGCTGGCCTGGAGTTCGGAGGCAGCAAACTTGATCGGGTGAATGGCGATATCCGGATATTCGGCACGGCGTTCTTCTAGCTTGTCGGCAGGGGTAAGAAGAATGACATCGGAGAGAGCTTTAGGGACGGCTCCATAGCGTTCCTTGAGAGCCGCAACTTGGTCGGCATCGGTGTTGGGCCGTACCATGCTGGTAAATTCGGGTTTGTAGTCTTGGGTGGGACTGTAGTGAAAGATGATGGTGGTCAGCGGTTCCGGTAGGCGGTTGATATTAGGAATCGCCATGGAGGCCATTTCGGCGATGGTGCCCAGGGTGTAGCTTTTGCCGCCGCCTTGGACGCCAAACAGGCTGATGGTATGAGTTTGGTTGAGGTCGATCGCAACTTTCCGTCCAGAGGCTTCTCCCAGGATGCCGTACTGAGGCGAGGAGCCGTTGACCCCGAGCAAGATATCGTAGGTGAGGTCAATCGAGGTTGAGGGGGCTGGAGTTAATTGCTCTGTGCTTTCAGCGGCTTTGGGCAGGGTTGGTGGTTCTACCAGGGTCAAGTAGCTGAGGGAGTCGCCTGCTGTCGAAGCCGGTTGTTCTGGCTCAGCCGGGGGAGCCTGTTCGCTCTCGGCGGGTATTTCTAGTGGTTCTGGTTCTGCCGCTGCTGGTTGCTGCTCTTCGGCGGTGGAGGTGGGGGTTGGAGGTGCCATGGGCCGGAGTTCCTCCCAGGAGATGGAGCGATCGCGCTCCCCACTTAGAAAAGCGGCGCTGTCTAACCGGGGCACCGTCGTCACTCGGCTGCGCAAACGTTCGGTTGTGGCTTCTGCTAGGGCTTCTGCTGGGGATGCCAATGCCTCGGCAGTCGGGGCTATAGTCTCTTCAGGCGTTTGGGTAGCAGCGTTTAATAGCTCTTGAATCAAATTGACACCAATACGGTGAAACTCAATCCCGGCCTCGGCCTCGGGGGCTTCGGTACCCGGTTTGGCCAAGTCAAAGATGAGGGCACTGCGGGTAAAGTCGAGGCGGTAACCGTCTTCTAGGGTTTCTAGGAAAAAGCGGGCCTCTTCGGTGGCTTGGGAACCGATGAGTTGATACCGGACGCCTCGATTCAGATAGGTTTCTAGCAATTGGGCAAACTGGCGAGTTTTGACCAGGCGATCGGGGCGATCGCAGGCCAGCCGGTGCGGGTCAAAGTGGTGGCTGAGGATCTCTTCGCTTTGGGCAATCTGCTGGGCGATGGTTTCTTTGAGCTGGTTGAGCTGGGCCAAGCTCTGGTTTTGGCTGTAGCACTTCACCTCCACCAGACGGCAGGTAATGGTGCGGGTGGCGGCATTGAGGTCGAAGAGAGCCAGGTCGGTGCGCTTAAAGCTCACCTCATCCCCTAGTTCATCGGCCTGCTTCTGGAGGCTGCGATACAGCTCTAAGTGGGCATCAAGGGGCACCACAATTTGATTGCTAAAAACCCCCTGGTAGTCGAGATAGAGTCGGGCTAGGGCCAAGCCCAACACCTCGGCCCGCTGGCTGGGGGCAGAAATCAGCTTGAGGGCCAACCGCCCGGAGAGCGATCGCAACTCATCCAGCACCACCTCGGCATGGGCCATGGTTTCTGGTAGGCCGTAGGTTTGCAGCACCGGGCGCACCATCGCCTCTAGCTCTTCGGTAGAGCGGGAGGTAATCACCAGGCTGTGACCCAGGCTGGACGCTTGCTCGGGGGAATGGTCAATCAGGTAGTCAGGGCGATCGCGGCGCTGGCCGTGGTCGTAGAACTCGATGCCCATATTGCGATCAATAGTAATCACCCAATCGCTGACCTCGTGGACGCGCACGATCAGGGCGCGATCGCTGTCGTCGAGAGCCAGGGAGAGGACGGGGCGCAGGTTGAGGTCGGTGCGTCCGGTGGCGATCGCCGCTGTCGACTGAGACATAGTGGCGGGCAGAGCCGCCAGCAGCTCAATGAGGGAGTCATTGTCACCGCAGGGTAAGGCTTTGCCATGCTTGGGCTTACGGTTCCAGCGGATGGTGCTGTCGTCTTCGATGTACTCCACCTCAAAGGCTTGGACTAGGCCGTGGACGGGGGCCGTGATCGCCTGCTCAGAGGCAGGCTCGGCAGAGACTTGGGCGGCGGGAAACACATCGAACAGAAGGCTGATGTGGGCCAAATGCTGATCGGCAGCCTGCTGAAATTCCTGGGTACTGCGGATGGCCACGCTCAGTTTTGGGTAGAGATGGTTTTTGCTGGGGGTGGAAAAGTCGTCTGCGGCCTGGGGAGCGGTGGAGGCGGTGGGCGATACCAGGTTAAACAGGGCGTTGCCGACGCCAACGGCATCGGGGTCGGGCACAAACAGGCGCAGGTCGTAACTGAGATCCTCCAGGGGCAAGGTCTTCTGCAACTCCAGCAGCATTTCTGCCAAGACCACTCCCTGGCCTGGGTTAAAGGCATTGACCGTCAGGGTGCGCACGTAGGGGTGCTGTACTAGGTAGCGCTTGATGCGCTGGGCGAGATAGGCCCCATCGATGGTGGCCCCGCCGATGCCAGGTTCGTCCAGGTTCAAGGCGGTGCAGACATCGCTAATTAGCCCTCGGGGGTCGCTGTCTTGGGAGGGGGCGTACAGCGTCCAAAGGGGATGAATATTATCGATCGCCGTAAGCACCTGACTGCCGCCCAGGGTGAGAACGGGGGGAAAGCTGACCGGGGCCATGGCCCGCAGCAGGGTATCGCGGGTGGGTACGACAAACTCTTCGGCGCTTTGGGCCGCTTGCTGGAGCCAGGTTTGGCCTACCTGTGCCCAGGTGGTTAACCACAAGGCTCGCAGGGGATGGGTAGGGCTGATCAGCGCCGCTTCGCGAATGCGGCCTCGATAGTCGGTCAGGGTGAGGGCAATGGTATCCACTGCCAGCAGAGTTTTGAGATCGGCGAGAGCCTGTGTTCTAGCGGCCCCGTTGGCTTGGTTGGCTAGGTGCTGGTGATGCTGTAGGGCGGCTTGGTAGGTGGCGGCGTAGCTAATCACTAAGGATTGCAGATGATAAAAGTCTGTCGACTGGGTAATTAGATGCTGCTGGCCTTGGCTGACGGCCTCAAAGTATTGCTCACGGGCGACTAGGAACTGTTGGGTCGCCTCATCTTGGGGCCAGGTAGATGGCTGGCTGGTGCTACTACCCACCACCCCGGCGTTGATGGGTAAGTGCCAGTTAACGCTACCGGCGGGTTCTGCCAAGATCTTTTGCTCGATCGCTTTTAGCACATCAGAGACGGGGATATTGACGCTGCCCTCGCGGCCAAACTTGACCTCAATCCAGCTGGTATTAGCGGTGGATCGGCTTGACTTGCTTACCCAGCCCACCTCGGCGATCTGCACGGTGATTGGGTCACGGTCATCCTGGAGGGCCATGAACTGGAGGCGCAGTTGGGCGTGGACGAGGCTAGACTCGCGCTGTACGGCTCGTTGAATGGGGGCAATGTCTAACTCATCATCGGGCAAGACATAGAACAGGTCACTTTCATGGGGATAGACCCCCACAGCCCCCTCCGAGTCGCCACCCCAAGGGATGGGCTGGCCGCTGGCATCCACCAGGGGCAGCAGGTCTCCCGACTCAGTGAGGGGAAGAATGCGGATGAAGTGCCACCCCTCTTCCCAATCGATTTTGTTGTACTTGGAAAAAGAGAGAGTGGCCTCTGGCCGAGCTGATTTCCACGCAGCTTTGTTGCGCACTAGCCCCACGGGGCCAGCTTCGACAGAGATGACCTGGGCGGCAAACTTCGCTAACCCTGGCACCTTGGCCGGGTGGGGCTCGGTTTGAAAGCTGACGGAAAACTGGCGGAGTCCTTTCTTGCCCACCGGCAGAATTTTTTGCCCCAGCAGATCGCCCAGCCTCGGGTCGGCTTCATCGGCCTCGACAGTGGGCAGTGGGAGCTTGGTGACCTGAATGGCGATGGTGCCTGCTTCGTCACCGTCATCTTCAAAGGGCCAACGGTTAAAGGCAAACTCCCAGAGGTTGCGGTCTAAGACAATACGGCGAGTCCACTGGCGCGGATCTTCTAGCCCGATTTCGACCAAAACGTTGGCCAGTTTGTTGCGAAAGGCGCGATTGCCAAACTCCAGCTCTAGTACCCTCAGGCGCTCAGACTTGGGCGACCAGGTTAGGGTTTTGACGCAGCTCTGGTTGCGATCAATGCGCTGGGTGACCTTGGCGGCATCACTCATTAGCTCAAAGTCGGGCACCAGCCCTAGCTCAAAAAGCGCGGCCCCCACGACGGCAGGGTCGTAGTCGTTGGCTTCGATGGTGAGCAAAAATCGGGCTACGGCCTTAGCATCGGCATAGGGCCAAGCCGAGTCTGTTAGCCGCCGCAGGATTTCTGGGACGGGCTTTTGCAGGTCTGGTGGCAGGCGGCGGGCAAGCATCTCTACCACCCTGGCGTAGACATCCCCTAGCTGCACCTCTTCAAAGGTGGCAACCCCAAAGGAATCTTCGGCGGAGGTGCGCAGGTCGTTGGGGATAAATACCAGTAGGGGAGGGCGCTGGGTGCCGTCGGAGTGGGGGTTACGCAGCTCCACCAGTTTGGTGCCGCTGACGGTCATATCTGCTGGAATGGAGCCCGATCGCCCATCCCAGAGCAGCACAATTTCGGCCTCGGGTGCTTCGGCTCGCAGGGCACCGCACAGCCGCACCATTAGGTCGGTGCTGAGGTTAGAGACGCGCATACAGTGGCCGGGTTGGCGCGATCGCAGTTGTTCCGCCAGCAGCGGCAGCAGCACCTGCTCTAGGGCGGCGGTGACTTCGTGGCCGTTGAGTTCCTGTAGGCCTTGGGCCATGGTGGTTTCCTAGGGTTGCTGCACAGGGCTGGTGTCCAGCCCAATTTCGTACCGGGGGGTGACGGTTTGAGAAATGTACGCATCGGATAAATCCCGATAAAAGCCGACTTCCCGCAGGCGGGAGGTAAAGGCGCGACGGTTTTCCTGGAGAGCCTGTCGTTCAGTGATGCTGGCGAGGCCAAAGCCATCCCCAGGGGGGAGTTGGTCTACGTAGAGACCATAGCGGGTTCGCAGCCAGCCCAGCAGCTCATCAATTCGTAGGGGGCTGCTGTGGAAGCCCAGGCTGCCCCCAGGCTTGAGAACGGCGATTTGCAGCAGCACCTCCAGCAGCCGACTGTCGAGGATAAAGCGTCGAGGGGCATTCCGGGTTTTGCCCTGGGCTAGCAGCGCCCCTGGACGGTTTTTGAGCATGAGGGAATCGAGGCATTGGGTGATGTAGCGGCGGTGGTACTGGCCCCGCAGGGCGGTGAGAATTTCGATGTAGGTCTCGAAGGCGGGCAAGTCCATGCTGACAATCGCCTGGGTTTCAGGGTCGAGATCTTCGGGCTTGCTGGCGCTGTCTTCGAGTAACCCGGCCAGGCGCTGCTTAAAGAAGGGGTCGCGTTCGTTTTTGTAGATGCTGCCTTGCAGGGCGGCGACTTCGGCGATGGAAAACTGCTCTTCGGCTGACCGGGTGAGCTTGCCGACTTTGACCAAGTGTTTGCCAAATTCATCGAGCTTGCGGAGGGCGTAGTGACTTTTGACGAAGTTAGGAATGCGGCGAATGTGAAAATCGGCGCTGTATTCGGCCAGAGTAGCCATGGCCGTATCGGGGCGGTTGGCGACATCCACCAAAATGCCGATGGGGTAGGGCTGATCACCACCGTTCACCGGAGCACCCTGGCGCTTGACCAGTTCTGGCACCAGCTTCAGCAGGCGCAGGTGGTATAGGGCCAGGTGGAAGGCAAAGAGGATTTTTAGGTAGTCCACCATCACTGATCGCGGGATGAAGGGCTGGTAGAACAGCAGCCGCTTCACATCTTCGGCCAGTAAATCGGCGGAACCCTGGCACACGGGAGGGTATTGGTCGCCCCGCTTGTTAGTGTCGGGGGCGTCGGAGATGGTCATGGGTAGGTGCAGCAGCGCCTGAGTCTCTACATCCACCGCCTCTTGGTTTTGCTGGTGGGTGACAGGGTCAATGCCAGGGAAGAAAAAAGCCTTGAGCTGCTCTAGGGCAGAGCCACCGCCCTTGGCGTGGTACAGCATTTCGTAGAGCTGCTGAGAGGTGCCGTAGTCTCTGGAATGTTTAGAGTTGCGCAGGCGATAGGTAAAGCCGTGGAGAGGTCGGGGGGCGGCCACGGCCTCTTTGTCTCCCTGGCCGCGATTGACTATATCCATCAAGTGGGTGGTCATCCAGCGTTCTAGAATGTTGCGGTGGTCGGCAAAGCCGTGAAATCGTTCAGGGTGGGCTAGAACCTCTTCTACAAAGGTGTTGACCTCTAGGGTAAAGTTGCGGGTGAGGCGGCTGGGCGCACCGCCGTGCCACAGGCGGGCAAAGAAGGCAGTCAGCACCCGATCCATATTGGTGAGATTGAATTCCAAATAGGTGATGCGGGTGAGGCGAAACTCGCTATCGCGTTTAGACAGCGCCATGGGCCACCTCCTGGTCAAGGGCATTAAACAAAAGCTGGCCAGAGTCTTCTCGGCAAATCCGGTAAAAGTCGTGGCCAGTAGTGGTCAGCAGCACTTCGCGGTAGGGGGCGGAGGCCAGGAGATTTTTGAAAACCACCAGGCTAAGGTAGTAGCCCTGGGTCTGCTCTACGCTGGGGCGGTAGCCGTCGTTGAGCCGTTCTAGCATTTCAAACATATCCAGGTCGATGACGAGCTCGGCATCGGTGCTGTGGGTGCCCTGGTAGCGCAGCACCAAGCCGCTGGGCATGTGTTCGACAAAGCGGGCGGCCTGGGCCTGGTCGTGGGTAGCCAGGGCAAAGTGGTCTTTGGGGAAGATGCGGTAGCTGCGAATGGTGCCGTTTTCGACCTCGCGCACCTGGAGGGCGATATCGCCCTGGAGGCGGTCTGGGTTGGTGAGCCCTTCGCCCCGGTTGATGGCAGAGAGCACGCGGGCAAGGGCGGTTGTGGGCAGGGGTTGGCTCTGGAGTAGCCCTAGCAGGGTGGCGGCACTGCGGTAGGGCAACAGCCGCTGCCAGCCCTCGGCCCGCTGCTCAAAGTAGTGGCGGCGGCGCAGGGCGGCCACATAGCCCTGGTGAATGGCAAAGCGATCGCGCCCACCCCAGCCGCCAAAGTCTCTGGGCAAATCCTCAAAGGTGGCGGCAAAAATCTGCTGGTCGTAGTTGGCCCGTTGCTCAAAGCCAAATCGCCCGCCCCCTGCCGTGGGGGCCATAAAGTCTAGCTCGCGGTCGAGGCGGGCATCGGTGGCCTGGCCTACGTCCACATCTTTGAGCAGGGTTAGCAGGCGATCGCCGGTTTCCCTGTCCCCGCCTCGCCAGCTGTTGAAGTAGTAGCTGTCGAGAATCGCTTCGCGGGTTCGAGGGGCATAGCTCTGGTAGAGCTGTTTGATTTCGGCGCAGCTGCGATCGCCCACCAGCAGGTAGGACAGAGCCGATCGCAGATCCCGCAGGGTAATGTGCAGGCGGTTGCGCAGGTGGGTGAGGGTATAGAGGGTCTTTAGCCGCTCGATCACCTTTTCCCCGGCGGTGGGGTCTTGGAAGGTTTGGGCGTTGTGTAGGGCATAGCAGCGATCGGCAATCTCGCAGGTTTTACAGGGCTCCCAGAACTTGGGATTGGTGAACCTGCGGATCTGCCGCTCTAGGATGGAGCCCTCCCGGTCGGGCACATCGGCCACCACACTGCGCAGGTTGAGGTTGAGGATCGCTACCCCCGCTTCCGGCAGGCCGGTCTGGAGGCCGCGAGACACGACGTCTTTGAGCTGGCTAAAGGTGTCGCCCCGGCTGGTGAGGAAGTCCACTAAGCGACCCTCGTTGATGGCGATTAGGCGCACTTCGCTGGGGTGCCACTGAGCCGCATTGGTGCCCTGGAAGGGGGCAAAGAAGGCATCGAGCACGGCATCGTTGGTCTGGTCGCCTTCGTCTTGGCTGCCGTCGTAGTTGCTGAGGTAAGTGCGCCCGTCAAACACCATTCGGCAGCCGTTGGCCTGGCTGTGGTCGAGGGTGCCCCCCTGGTCAGCGGCGTACCGCTCTAGCTTTTGCAAAAAGGCGGTCTTGCCGTCCCCGGCGTTGCCGGTGATGATCACGAGTTGGAACTCGCCCTGGAGCACGGCGGGCAGCAGTTCATCATCCAGCAGGGTGTTGATGTAGGTTTGGTCGCCAAAGGTGTCGAGGCCACGGGTACCGGCGTTGCTGCGGTGGCTCTGGCTGTAGAGGGTGACCAGGTGGCTGACGAAGGGGTTGCCGCCCTCGCTGTCGCCGCCCAGGCGGGAGAGGGTAACGTCGGGTTCGGGCGGGGGCGGTAGCTGCAGGGCATGAGGAATGGCCTGGAGAGCGCTGAGCACCTCGGCGGCGGTCTGGAAGCGATCGCACCGTTTAGGCGCAATCAGCTTTAGCATCACCGCTGCTAGGTCGGGGGCTAGGTCGGTCAGGCCCGCATAGTCGTGGGGGTCTTTGGCGGGTCGCCCGGCGGGGGGCTGGGTGGTCTCCCAGGGGTAGTAGCCGGTGATCACTTCGTAGAGGGTGACGCCCAGGGCGTAGAGGTCGCGATCAACCAGGTCGGCAGTTTGGGCCTCGCGATCAAGGTCAATATCTGGGGGCAGGTAGCGGGGGGAACCGCCCCCCTGGCTGCTGGCTTGGTCGGCCCGGACGGAGACGTTGAAGTCTAGAATCATGGCCCCGCCATCGGTCCACAGCAGGTTGCTGGGTTTGATATCGCAGTGGCAAATGTTGTGCTGGTGAATGTGGGCCAGCCCGGAGGCCACATCGATCCCCAGCAGCAGGCCATCGTCGGGGGAAAACAGCCGATCGCTGACCATTTCCTTGACGTCGATGCCCTCTACGAAGGCAAAGGAAATGTAGGGGGGGCCGTTGTTAGGCAAGTAGTCAGGATAGAAAACTTTGACCACATGGGGGTGGTCGGGTAGGCCGCTGAGGGCACGGAATTCTTTTTTCAGCCGCTCGATGACGGAGTAGCGATCGCGCAGGATGATTTTCATGGCGACGTACCGATCCGCTAGGGTATCCAGCGCTTTGTAGACCACGCCAAAGCTGCCTTCCCCCAACTTTCTCTCGATGCGGTATTTGCGGCTGATCTGGGTATCGGGGGCCAGGTGGTGGTAGTCGAGTTCGGCCTCGGGCGGGGGCGGTTCTGGGGCGGGCGGCGCTGGCTCGGGCTGGGCTTTGGCGGTTTGAATCAGGGCTTTGAGCTGGGTCCAAGCTTGTTTTGCAGTGGGGCGGGCCTGAATTTCAAAGGTGCAGAGCTGTTGCAGCCACCCATCGAAAGCCGGGGGCAACCCTGGGGCCTGGTCGGAAGGGTTCGTGGGGAAAATGGCGTGGCGATCGTAGCAGTCGCTGGGGTCGGCGAAGGGCTTTTGGCCGGTGAACAGTTCGTAGAGCAGCAGCCCGGTGGCAAAGATGTCGGCAGCGGGGCTGGCGGCTCCGGTGTTGCCGCCCTGGCACTCGGGGGCGAGGTAGTCTTTGTCGAGCAGGTCGGTGATGTCGGTGGCGATGGTGCGGCTACGCTGGGTGCCGCTGCGGGCGTAGTCGAAGTCGGTGAGGTAGGTTTGGCCGTTGGTGCCGACGAGGATGGCGCTGGGGTTGAGGTTGCGGTGGGTAATGTCTCGGCGGTGGGCGTAGTGCAGGGCGGAGAGGAGGTCTTGGGCGATTTTGAGTTTTTGGTCGTAGGTGAGGGCCAAGTCGGGCTTTTTGAAGTAGAGCTTGAGGACGTTGCCGGGAATGTCGTCGGTGACGAGGTAGAAGGCGTCCTTCATTTCGCTAGAGAAGAAAGTGCGCACGCCCAGGATGTTGGGGTGGGGCGGCATCTGGTTGAGGGCGATGTAGGCGTTTTGAATGCGGGCCTGCTGTTGGGCGATCGCCTCTGGGTCGGTGAGGTAGGGATCGGCGCGGTAGGCCCGCAGCAGGGCGGTGCCGGTTTTGGGGCCAGCGGCGGTGTTGTAGACGCGGTAGTCAGTGTAGGTGTCTTCGCTGCCGCCTAGGTCTTCAAGCACGGTCCAGTCGCCGATTTGTTTGGGGCCGGTGATGGGGCGGCTGTTGGCTTGTAGGGCGTTGAGCACGAGGCGATGGCTGCCACGGATGTTGCGGTTTGCCCAGTGGGGTAGGCGGGTGCTGTCTTGGAGGAAGCGTTCGGCGCGGTTGAGGGTGGTGGTGGCTTTGGCGTCTTTGCCGCTGGGGTCGTTGAGCTGGGCGTTGGGAGCGGGGAGAATGACGACAGCATCGACGTAGAGTTGGTCGAGCTCGGGGCGGGCGGGGTTGCTGTCGGTGATCAGGCCTTTGAGTGCGCGGGCGTGGCCTTTGAGTTTGCCGAGGGGGGAGCTAAAGGGCTGGCGACCTTCGGGATACCATTTGGAGCCGTAGACGTTGATGGTGCCTCGGGTGCCTTTGACGTCGATAAGGTAAATGGCGTGGGGGGCGAGGAGGGCGATATCGACTTCAAAGTCTTGGCCGTGGCGGGTGATCTCGAAGTTGTGGATGAGGGTGTAGGTGTCAGGGAGGCGATCGCGCAGGTGAGCGATGACGAGGCGTTCGGCATCGTTGATGGGTTGGCTAATCGCAATCACCTTTGCCATTAAGCGGCCTCCTCGATTGCTTTTTCGACAAGCGCTCTTGCCTGATTCTCTAGCTCACAAGCTTCGTCTCGTAAGTCTTGAGCTTCTATTGCAGGCTTCCCAATCTTTTGCCGAACTTCTTTATCTGGCCAGGGAATCTCAAGGTTTTGAACTCGACTAACCTCAATATGAGGAATGCTTGATCCTGCTGCTTCTCGCTGGATAAGTCTGACACCATACTCACTAGCAAGCACGGTAAATAAGTACCCTCGATCTAACGGATCATGAGGAGTGACACGAACCATGTTGTTGGTACAAGCGAATCCATCTAGATAGGACCCAACTTGAACAGAGCGACCTATTAAACCACTCAATTGCCCTGCTTCTTGAATAACGATCATGCCTTTTTGCAGAACAAGTTGATTTTCTTCTGCTACAGATTTCATAAGAAACCTGTCAGAGATCGGCGCAAGCTCAAATACATCAGCTCCGGTTATATAGGGATAACCACAATTTGGATCGTCGGCATAACGTCTTTTGAATATATTCGGAATATAGACATCAGCAACTTTTTTCATCGCCAATAGGCAATTAGACGAGTCAAAGATTTTTCTAGCCATTTTATTGGCCTCGGAAAAGTAAAAAGCATCAAATCGATTTAATGCCATTATGCTTTGAGTCGTCCAAATTACCTCCTTGATTTCATCTTCAGGGAAATTGAATTCCTGACTTAGAAGTAGCTGAGATTTTTCAAGAAGATCTAAAGAGGCGGTTCTTTTCTGAGATGCTAACTCTACCAAATCATGAACCTTCTCTTCAGTCCCTAAGCTAAATCTGGGCACGGGCAAATTATTAATGTGATGAGGTTCAATATGTTGAATTATTGCACCATATGTTCCTGAGATAATTAAAGGAACTCCAAATTTTCCACTCAAAAAAGCATATAAGTATCCAGGTCTTATTCTTGACTCATTAGGAACAATTTTCATGATGTGCTGGGAAGTCCACATATCCTCCATATCTAATCTGGAGTAGACCATTTTCCCTATGGTTCCAGAGCATGAAATCAGTGTCGTACCCCTTTTCAAACGAAGGTGAGACAGTTTTTGCGATTCTGCATATTTTCGTTTCAAGAGAGGCAAATTGGATAGATCAGACTTAAGCATGGAGCTACTCCCGAGGAAGGGTACACCATATAAAGGCTCGCTTACCCAAACCCTGGAAAATTTTGGGCCATTGTAAATTCCCCCGTCATATCCATGTGTGAAATTCTTTAGGGGCTCTGTGTTATTTAAGGCTTCAAGGATTTCTCTGGCTTCTAAAGCTCCTGACATATAAGGCTTGCTATCAAGCCTCAGTCCTTCTCGATAAATCCATTTGCTTGGGATTCCTTTAACTTGCATAATGAAGCTATGGTGCTACTTTTCTCGTAGGCAAACCTGGCTCAGGGTTTTGGGAACGAAACTTTTGGTATTCCTTTGCAATTTCTAAAAGATCGTCATCGACGATTTTTTGTTTGCGGCGAAGGGTACGCTTTACCTTTTCACCGCTGAGACGAATCGTTTCCGTTTCGATTACCGTTTCCACTAGGTCTTCGCCATCCGGGCTACGCTTATACAGCGTATTCCCCCGTCGATCAAAGCCCACCTTTTCGGCCACCGCCATAAACACCGGGTAGTCCGTCACCTGGCCTAGGGCTTCGGCCTTCATCTCCTGATCTGTCTTCTTCTTCAAAAACAGCAGACTGGTCAAGATGTTTACATTCGCCTCAACGATAAACACCTCCACCGGCAGGTCTACGCTGGCCAGCACCCAACAGTGCTTCAAAATCCAACGGCGAATAGGCTCATCCCCCGGATTCCCCAAAATTCCGTCGGGCAACACAATGCCCATGCGCCCCCCCGGTCGCAGCCAATTCACACAGCGCTCAATAAATAAAATCTCCGGAGCCACCGCTGTCTGGTAGCCATCCCCCCGAATAAACGAGCCATCCCCCTGGCGCTTGCCCCACTTGCCCGCCAGGTCAAAATTGTTCAGCACCATCGGGTCACTAATGGGAATATCCGACCCAAACGGCGGATTCGTCATCAGCACATCAATCGACCCTAATTTAATTTTCTTCTCTGCCACCTTATTGCCAGTTAGGTGACCATCTGGAAACATCAGCGAATCCATGTGGAAAACATTTCCATAGGCATTAGCTGACATCATAAGATTCATTTTTGAGGCTTTGACAAGTTCATTGTCAAAATCTGCACCAAAGAGGTATGTCTCAACGTAGCATTTAAGCTCTTCCTTCATTGACAGAAACTCAGCGGTAGATTCATCAAATGTCTTAATATTTTTATCTCTCCGGAAACGACTCAACATATGGTTGATTGTGGCAATCAAAAACCCCCCTGTACCACAGGCAGGATCTAAGGCTCTTTCATTGGGCTGAGGATCTAGCATCGCAACAGCCAACTTGACAACTCCTTTAGGTGTAAAGTATTGTCCACGATCACCTCGAAGATTGTCACCTACAATTTCTTGGTAAGCCGCGCCCTTAACGTCAATATCTGAGCGAGAGAAGTCATACTTTGAAAGCTCTGAGACAAGAAATGCCAAGGCACGGTCAGTTATTTCAATCTTGTCACTGTCTGAGAAAAAACCTATTTCTTCTGATTCTAAATCATCACCTTTTTCTGGGTCACAGTCATCTCTTTTGACTTTCTGAAGTGGATACTTTTGTTTTACTTCTTCAAAGATTGGCTTAATTCGTTCACTGATGGCAGTCTGCCCCTCAGGCGTAAATTGTTCTGTTGGCCCTGCCCAAAATCTAGGTGGCTGACCATTGAGATTCTGCTCATCATACATTTTGGCAAAAATGAGGTAGAGGAGTTGCTTAAAAGCCTTATCCTTTGGCATTCCCTCGTTGCCGTGAATGAAGTTATGACAGCGCCGGAATGTAACTTTTAGTAATTCAGGCGCTTTTTCATTAGCTACCCTCAACCGAGCGATAGAAGCCACATCACGGGTGCCCAGGGTCTCATCCCCCATGGGCCAGTCGCCCACCGGCTTAAAGCTGACATCAAACCGGGTCACTTCCTTCTGCAAAAAGAAGAACTCCAGCCCGTTCGTCCACAGACCCCACTCGCAGTTCTCCGCCGCCGCCATCAATTCTTTCAGCGCTTCTAGGTCGCGCTTGGCCTGGTCGTGCGATCGCATCTTAGTAATGCCCCGCCCGGTGGGTTCCTTCTCACACACCACCACCCGCCGCAGGTTCTCTACCTTATGCTCCTGGCCATGGCGAAAGATGGCGATGCCCGCCTTCTTGTTCTTGCCCCCCACCGGCATCCTAAAATCCGGCTCCATGTCTTCTACAGAAATGCCGTACTCATGGAACAGCGCCCGCGCAATTCGCTGCCGCACCTGCTCTTTGCTGTTGTCTTTGACCGGCTTGCCGTTAATGTAGTCCAGCAGCATCCCATCGGGGATAGCAGTAATCTCCTCCTGTCCAGCCTCAGCCTCGATAGCAGCCTGTTCGTTGAGCGTGTCTACCATGAACCCATCGTTATACGCCGGTTAAGGGCATCTGCCCTTGAGCCAGCTTACTCTAATGGGCTCCTTGGGCAGGGCTTCTTAAGCTTTACCACCATAAATGCCTATGTCTCCTCGCATAGCTGCCCGGCTTAACTGAGCCTCATTAGGAAAGTCGGGCCGATCAGTACCCTTACTTTGGAACAGGTCGTTTTTGCTGAGGATAACCAGGACCCTATCGATATCCCGAACCTTAATGCCCCTCAGCGCCATCAAAATCGCTTTAAATCAACACAACTCCGCTAGTAGTCAGCGTAATCATGTGGAATCTATGCGGACATTTGCTTCGCTAGAGTCAGCCATAGTTTCCTAGGTAAAACACTCTGTTAATTGTTCAAGGTGCCTTGCTACTGAGCCTAAGGTATGGCCAGGAGTATCTTCCCTTCTTCCCAAGCCTACCCAAACCGGAGCAAATGCGGCTAACTATTGCCGGTATTACAGAAAATTAGAGCAATTAACCCATGGATTTTAAAGATTGGCTGTTACATGGGCTGACTAAGCTAAGGTTCAAATACTGGCTTTAGAGCAAACGACAACAGAATGCCCACAAAACAGCCGCCGCAGTCTAAGTATTTCAATGACGGTGCCTTTACTCGGTTATTACTCTTAATCGCTACGCTGCTGCGATATCCCGGTGTAGGGCATCTAGAGAAGCCTGAACACCCCGAGAAGCACCACAACGCCCTTGAAGAGGTACAAGCCTATCTGCTAGCGGTTGCCCAGGAAGAAGGCGTCACGATTAAGTGTTCCACCCACAGCATTCACAAAGACCTGGCATTTCTGCGTTCCATCGGCATTTTGGGGAAGCAGATGTACCGCTGGGGCTATTACCTGGGCACTGGGGTCATGGGCGAACAAGAGCTAACAGCGGCCCTCAACGCCCTCCACTCCCAGGCCGAATACCAGCGAGACGTGCAAACTCAGGAACTCTACAACCGTCTCATCCGCCGCCTGAAAGGAATTGAATCTAAAGAGCAGCTGTTTTACCCAGTGCGAGCACAGCTCAACCGCTCCATTGTAGAAACTGACCCAGTTAAGATTGCTGAGGCTTTTGGCGATCGCAACCTCTTCGATTGTTTAGATACCGTTGAATCTGCCATCACCAAAGGCCAGAAAATTCGGCTACACCGCAAGCCCAGCCCCTGGTTTGAGAACAGGGCTGAGTCATTCGATGTCTGGCCTCTACAGTTGCTCTACTACGACATCGCCTGGTACCTCATTCATCAAACCTGTGACAGTGGCCACCTAGCCATTTCGCGTATCGACCGGTTAGAAGATCGATGCACCATCCTTGACCCCCGAGGCCGTAGCCTAACCACCCAACGTCGGAACCTGAGGCTAGCCCACGAGCTCCTAGAAAATGGGTGGGGGCTATTTCTCGGCGATTCGGAGGCGCAACAGCAAGAAATCCTGGGTCAGCTGGAGCTGGTTGAAGTCAGGGTGCGATTCTTCCCAAAGGTGATGGGGTTTATCGCTGAAGGCCCTTTACGTCACCCCAGCCAGCAGATTGAGCCCTATCCCTCCGGCCCCCTTAATCGGAGAACCGAGTATGTAGACTACATGGTGAAGCTGCCGCCCCGGTCATTGAGAGAATTTAGCTTTTGGGTTTATCGCTTTATGGGGCAAGCCCAGGTGCGATCGCCAGAATCCCTGGTTGAACAGCACCGGCAGGCCGTCCAGCAACAAGTAAATTTGTACTTTGACCCTAGCTAATAAAAAGAAAGTATTGGCAGGTAAGCTGCCTACAGCTTCAGAAAGCCTTGATTAACAAGACCTTGAGATATTGTCATGATGAAGATCTCAGTCTTGTGATTTCTTTGGAACCCTTGGGCACCCTTCAATAAGATGAAGCAACCGATGGATGCTCTGCTTTTGACCATAGAGTCGTCGGCCAGATTTTTTTGAGTGCCACCATGACTCTTTCCACCTCTGTCACGGTAAGACCTTTCATCAATCTCTCCAATAGGGCCATTGCTAAGCGTTTTTGGGAGAAAATTCAAAACCGCTGGGGTCACCAAGATTTGCCGTCAGGGCAACGTTTTCTTGGCAGTGTTGGAATTAAAAGAGAATTTACAGAAGAGATCCTAGACATCGTTGGAGGAAATCTCGGCAGATTAGAGTCTGTAACATCAACTCAACTCCGTCACTATTTTGGTGAGTATGAAACAAACTGGATAAAATTTTTGACCTTTGCTCTCTCAGAGTATGCTTACTACGATGACGGAAAGCATGGTTATTGGCAGGGGCTTTGCGATCGATTAGATATTCCTTTTGGGCAAGGAACTACTCATGCTTTACAACAAGTCGTTTGGCAAGGCATTAAGGAGCTAGGTCTCGTCAAATCTAGTAAGGCTAATCGTTATGTATCTAGCTTGTGGCTGCAAAGCGGCATTCCTTGTCAAAATTTAGGGCATTTCGCAGACCTGATTCAGGCATTAGATTATGACTGGTGGGATATAGCCCATGCAGACCCCGTTGATTTAGCGCAACTACTCTGCGATGTATGCCAGCATAGGTTCCCCCAACGAGGACGACTGCTCACATTTTTGAGAAGCAGTTGCCCCGAAGACCATGAAGAAGAAGCCGACCCAATCTCTGGCACCTTACTACAGGGCTTAGCTTCCGTTGCCCATGAACTTGAGCGGCGAGGCGAATCCCCTGAAATTCTACGGGATGAACTCCAGCGAACTCGAATTCTTCAAAACTATTCGCTGCCTAATACGTTTTTCCTTCGCAGTTGGGATAGTCTGATTAATGTTTTAACCCCACGAAGAAAGAAAACTGTTGGTTCATCTATTATTAGTCAGCGTAGAAAACCTTTATCTCTCGTGCTGGATATCACTGACTCTTTTGATATTCAGCTAGTGCTGCCAGAGCAAGAAATTTATCGGAAGGGATGGAAACAATTACAGGCAGAATACTGCACGATCCTTGAGGAAAGCTGGGAAGGGTCAATCGACCTAGGGTCTGGAGTTGTTAAAATCCCTGAACTACGGCAGACCCTTACTGAATCTGCTGAGCAATGGACCTGGCAGTTACGGTCTCACAATGATACAGTCTTGCTCGAATGGCATCATCCTGGCATTCAACCAGAGCAGCTTTGTTTGATTTTTGATGCTGATACGGGGGAATGGCGATCTCCCGAACAACTCCAAATTTCTTCTGAGATTATCCTATTCACCCCTAACGATGTAGAAAGAGAATACGGAGAAAACATAGAGCTGATTGACAGTTTTATACCTTGTAGTCTCCAAGGTTGGCGCGGTCATCTTATCCAGCGAAGGGGAAATAGTGCAGAGCTTACCTTGCGGCAAGGATTTGTTACCCAAAAAATATCTTGGCAACAGAGCAGCCATCTACAGCCAAAATTGCAAGGAATTCACCTAAAAAGTCATCACGTTAGCTTCCTCAATACACCTACCCTTTGGCATCCTCCAGGGGTTCTTGCTAAAACCCTAAACATACTAATTGAAGATTTTAAGCAACGTGAGGCTATTACCCAACCTAATGAACAAATCACTATCGCAGCTAGCACAGGTTGGCAGGAGATAGATTTGCGCCAGTGGATTCAAACCTCCGGAACTTACAATATTCGGTTATGGAATAGCAATACACAGTGGTCAGAAACATTTCAGATCCAGGAAGATTTTCAGCTCAGCCACTTACCTTCTGTTCAAGACATCAATATCCTTGATCGTCAGAAAAATGCAATCCAAGAATTTCCAGCAGATTGTCTAGAAAGTCAGGATTTTTGGCTTGAAGAATTAACTATCAAAGGTCTTTGGCCTTTAGAAGAATTAGATTTTGAGCTGACCAATGGAGAAGATAAAGTCAGTATCTTAAGAAAGGTCGATGGATTGGGTGACGTGGTAATTAATCTAGCTTCATTTAGGGATGTGCTGGCAGAGGCGGATCGTTACTCTCTTACATGGCTACGCGAAGGAAAGAGCTATCAGTTATTGTCTTTTAACCTTAATAAAGAACTTTGGTCTCTCGGCCAACCTGAAAATTTACCTGCATCGAAATCTTCCTCAGCTCCCATAGATGTTCCACCTGTTAAGGCATCGGTTTACTGGATCGAGATAGGCAGGAGCAAGGCAAAGCAGTTGCAGCAATTGCTGACTTCACAAATTCAGGCAGAGGGATTAGCTAGAGTAATCTCTATCTCTTATGATAAGGCTCTTTCAGAATTTGTGATTGTCCGGCTTAGCGACCAGAAATATGAGCCAGTTCTTAAAGAAATATGCTCATCAGTCGAAAAAAGACTCTACCGCAAAATTAATCTTATAAATCGTTAATTATTACTCATGCTAAATAAGCAAATTATCCAAATTTTAAGCCATCATCGGGCTCCTGGCAGACCTCATCTACCACAGACATTGACACGATTCCAGCTAATGGGACTCCTAAAACATAGTGAGCCACCATCTTTCAGTGAATCTAGCCTAACCCCAGCCAACATTGATACTGAGTTGCATAACCTAGAAGCTCAGGGAGAAGTTCTGCTTGGCATTGGTAAACGGGCCTGTATGGCTCGGCCCACCGTTGTGGTCGAGAGCCCAGAACATTTGGTCGGCCTGAAATTTACGGGTGATCGCGCTTACTTGAGATTGGCCCATCAAATGCTCAATACTGGACAGCCTGTTTCTCGAACCCTGCTGAGGCCCCAGAAACAAAGCTTTCCTTGGATTCAGGAGCAACTTCTTAAGGCAGGCATCAAGTGTCTGACTATCAAGCAATCGATTAGTCAACTCCCTCTGCCAGAGATACCCGCAGCTTGGAGTTTAAGAGGGCAGGAACGGCTAGAGAATCCTTTTTCTACTTACCAAGGGTTTGACTCTATTTTTGGCTATCAACCTATCGGTGGCGCTCAACGCGATCGCTGGAAACCGATTGTGGGATTAGAGCATTTGGCCAGCATTTCGTCGCTGAATCTGCTACGAACCCCTGAAGGAGAATTTTTATGGCTACAAGACGGACAGTTTTTCGAGCTTGATCCAGATACTGCTTACTTGGCTATCTTCAAGCTCGATCAGCAGGTTAATCAGCCCCTTCAGATTGCCCTAGATACAAAACCTGGACGGTTAGATTTGCGCGATACCTATTTGCCAAAAGCCTACGCCCAACTGATTTGGCGCTTGTCTAAAGCCGAGTCTGGTCACAATCGTATTCGTTTAGTTGAGCCTCAAAGCCAACCCAGGGTAAAAGCTGCTCTAGAGCGGTTGGGCTGTGTCCTAGTTTAGTCAAGAGGAAGTGAAGTCATGTATCTGAACCCAGTAGACGCAGCGCGGCAACCCCGTGAGGATCTAATTCGCTACCTGCTGACTGCCTATCCCTTACGCGACCCACATCTTCGTCTTGGGTTTAGGAAACTATTAGAAGCACCCGGTAATATTTATCAGCAGCCTTACCTTGAGGGGGCACAGCCTTACAGATCTACCTGTTCCGTCCAGAACCTGGTAGACGACGGGTTGCTGCATTCCGAACTGATCAGACTTTTTAACCCTACTCGCTCCCTCTATCAACACCAAGAGCAAGCTATTGAGAAGGTAGTAGGAAAACAGCAAAATATTGTTGTCGCCACCGGCACAGGTTCCGGAAAAACAGAGTGTTTTCTGATTCCTATGTTGGATTGCCTGCTAAAAGAACATGCCCCAGGGGTGCAGGCCCTCATTTTGTACCCCATGAATGCGCTGGTTAATGACCAGGTAAAACGCCTGCGACAGCTGCTTTCTCAACAGAGCGACGACCAGGAGCTGATCCGGTTTGGGTTCTACACTAGCCGCACACAAACTGAGCCAGCCGAGGCATTGTCTGCCCTGAAGGAAGAATTGCAGGCTACCGAGAAAGAAGAACTGCTGAAATTGCTGCCAGAGGGCCAGCGAGAGTCGATGAAGCGCCGTCGTTTGGATGATCTGATCGCAGCCGTAGTCGAACGAGTCCAGCGTGTTCAAGCTATCTCCCGTCAGGAAATCTGGGAGAACCCGCCTCAGATTCTGGTGACCAACTATTCCATGTTGGAGCACATGCTGATTCGCCCGGTAGAGCGCGAGCAAATTTTTGAGCGATCGCCCAACTTCAAAATGCTAGTGGTTGACGAAGCTCACACCTATAGCGGCTCCACGGGTACTGAAGTTTCCATGCTACTCAAGCGGTTCAAAGCCGCTATAGGATTGAAGGCAAAGGGGCAAATCCGCTGCATCGCCACCAGTGCCACCTTAGGCGATCGCAATGACGCAGCAGCCTTTGACCAAATCACTGGTTTTGCCGAAGAACTATTTGGCGAGCCCTTTGAACAAGTCATTTGGGGAGACCGGGTCACTGTTGCAGAACGGCTGGGCGATGCCTACGCTTTGCCAGAAGGGCTCGCCGAAGAAGACTTGTATGAATACCTGTGCGATCTGGAGTTACCAGCCCTTGAGGACTCCCTAGAAACCTGGAAAGACTGTCTGAGCTATTTGGTACCCTACGATGTCCTGCAACAGGCGGAACAGGGCGCTGAGGGTGACGCCCATCGGTTCCTTTGGTTTGCTCTAAAAGGTCATCCGGTAGTCCACCGCTTGATTAACTTACTCAGTCAGGGGCCAAAGCCCTGGAACTGGTTGGCTCAATCCCCCCACCTTTGGCTGCTTCCCACTCATTTGGATGGCAGTCTAGACGCTCAGGAGGAAACCAGGGTGGAGCAGGCTCTGGCTCACTTGGTGCAATTGGGTACCCTGGCCCGTTTGGATTCAGAGGATTTACCACTCTTGCCCGTCAGACTTCACCTGCTGTTTCGCAGTGTAGAAGGGTTGCACGCCTGCATTAATCCCGATTGCCCTGGTGCGGTAACCGATGAGCAGTTTAAGGATCGCCCTCGTCGCTACGGCAAGCTGTTCCTCAGCAGCAAGACTGAGTGTGATGCGTGCCATGCCCCCGTGCTGGAACTCTCTAGCTGTCGTAAATGCGGGCAAGGTTATGCGTTGGCCTTTCATGGTCACCAAAAAGAACTGCTGCCAGTTCCCCGTGCGTTAGAGGCAGCTGAAAATAGCGATCGCATCTATGTTTTAACCTCAGGAGCCCTAGACAGCATCACTGATGATGAGGGTGAAGAAGTCACAGAAGACAGCGAGAATTCTGAAAATGCTCTGATCGGCAGTTTTTTGATTCAGGGCAACCACACCGATGGGTGGCTTGGTGGTGCTAGCAGTAGTACCCCAGAGGCATCGCCTCAGGGTGAAAACGGATATAGATTGCATTGGCACGTTCCCCCTAAAGCTAAGAACCTAGAGGGAGGTTATTTAACTAAGTGCCCAGCTTGTAGTGCGGGGCGATCGCAAATGTCAGCCATTGGACGGTTTATTTCCTATACCGATGCTCCGCTGGAGGTAATGCTCGACAGTCTATTTGAGCTGTTGCCAGAACCTGGGGAAGCCAATGGCACCTTCAGCCAGCGCAAGCTATTGACATTCTCCGATGGTCGTCAAGATGCCTCTTTCTTTGCATCAGATTTTCAACGAACTCACACCGAGACCCTTTACCGACAGGTGGTTTGGCAGGCTTTTGACGAAGTCCAGCAAGATAGCAGCGCCTCAGTCACTGAAGTTCAGGAAGAATTGATTCGTTGTTTCTTAGCAATCTCTATTCCCCATCCTGACCGCTTGGCAGACTTTCACCATCGTAGTTATGTAGCCAAAGATCCTGTCAATGAGGAAACTCAAAATAAACGGGATTGCGAAAATCGAGCTCGTAGTCGGGCCAAAGAACTCATGCTTCGTGAGTTTGGATTGCCCTCCGCCAAGCGGTTTTCCATCGAGGCTCTAGGATTGCTAGCCTGCTATATCGATTGGAACGACGATCTAACCCTGGTGGCGGAAACCGCACAAAAGTTTGGAATAGACGAGACTGAAGCCAAAATTTTCCTAACTGGCTTGACCAACATCATCCGGTTGCTAGGGGCCACTGACCTGGAAGGGGCATCTCGGTATTTTCCTGAGACGGGAGGGGTTGAAGGTGGCCAACCAGCTCGACTGAGTCCCCAGGGTCGTTCGAAACGATACATAAAACTCAGACGAGATCCAAATGATTCACCTGATGCCCTTGGCTTTCTCTGGCGAAAAACTAAGCAGGGGCAGCCAACCAAGGTTCAAAATCAGATTGTTTCGTTCTACTTCAATTTTTTCAACGGCAATTTTCCCGCTGAGGAAAACTTGCTGTGGTTATTTGATGAGCTAAAACACCAAGGCTATCTCAAGGGGTTTGGAGATGGTCGGCAGCTGAATTGGGAACTTTTTTCTTTGCACCAGACCCAGACAGACTGGTATCAGTGCGATTCCTGCCAACAGATCTTTCATGTACCAGGCCTGACTGAGGTTCGACAATTTTCTGATCTAGCGTTAGATCATTGCCTGGCGTCCCGCTGTGGTGGGCAGCTACAATCCTGGAGCACCGCCTCAACGAAGGCGTCAACCTTTGAGGAACATCACTACCGCCACATCATTCAAAACCGAGAGATTATTCCCCTCCGCGCCCAGGAGCATACTGCCCAACTGGGCACTGGGGAACTGGCCCATCGGGAAAGCCGCTTTCGCCAAGGCAAAATTAATCTCCTAAGTTGTTCAACTACACTAGAAATGGGGGTTGACATTGGAGAATTGCAGGCCGTGGCAATGCGTAACTTCCCACCCCATGTGAGCAACTACCAACAACGGGCCGGGCGGGCAGGTCGCCGTACCGATGGGGTGGCCATTAGCCTCATGTACGGTCAGCGTCGCCCCCACGATCGCTACTATTTTGACCAACCCGCTGAGTTAATCAATGGCCGTAATCAGGTGCCTCGGTTAGATACAGGTAATTTTCAAATTCAGCAGCGCCATCTGCGAGCAGAACTTTTAGCTAAGTTTCTAAGATCTGAATGCCAAACGGGTGCCGAACATGTCAAAATCGGTGCCTTCCTAGATCTACCTGATGAAGAAAGCAACAATGCCTTTCAACCCATTACTGTGGTGTCAAGTAGTGCGCTAAATGTGCAGTTCCAGGAGTGGTTAAGCAGCCAACCTGCTAGGCAGCTCTTGGCCGCTTGGCTACAGCTACTTGAGAGCTCGCAAACAGTTGAAGGGACTTTAGATGATTTCTGTAGGGAACTAGATGATTTTCAATCTGAGCAGCTCAAGGACTGGAATGGGCTGGCGGATCTGCTCACGACTCTTAAAACCGACATCCTTGGGGAAACCAAATCTAAAGTGCGCCGGGCATTAGAGGTGAAGCGCGATCGCATTGAAGACGAACTGCGCAAAATTCAAAAACGACAACTGCATGAAGAATTGGCCAAAGCCAGCGTTCTACCCATTTATGGCTTTCCTATCGATGTCGTTCAACTGCTGACTCAAGACAGCCGGGGACAATCTTACTCTACCCAAGGAAAACATCGTCTCCAACGGGATCGGCGCATGGCCCTGGCAGAATACGCCCCTGGCCAAGACATTGTGGTGGATGACCGGGTACACACCAGCGTTGGCATTCTGCGGCCTGATAACCTCGACAGTCGGTATTACTGGGTTTGCCCCCACTGCAACTTCTTTGAGTCTAGAGCGCAAGAGTTTCAGCATGACAACTGCCCTACCTGCCAGGAGCCTGTCAAAGGCATGGAACAGAGCAGCCGATTTTACAAAGTACCCAAGTCGTTTACGACCGATTGGAGTGTGACGCCAAGGGTTACCCCCTTCCTTAAACCCCTACGACAGCCCACGTCCCAGGTCTTTCTGGCCCAGGCGGGGGAACAGATCGACATCGTTCCCCATGAGCTGTACGAACTGAAATTGAGCCGTGGAGGTGAATTCTTCCTGGCAAACCAAGGAGGGCGGGGCTTTAGAAACTTAGGATTTGCCCTTTGTGAGCGTTGTGGCAGAGATTTGAGTGACGGCTTGCCCAAAACCCACGTTAATCGTCGTAAGGGACAACGGGAGCACACCCATCCCGTCACCGGCAAAATCTGCACAGGTTGGTATCAGCGAGTTCACCTGGGGCATGAGTTTTCCAGTAACCTACTCAAGATCCGATTTACCCACAGAACTAATCCGCCTCCCTTGTTTGAAGAGGTAATTCACCTCAATGCCGGAGACACGATCCAGTCAGACATCGATGGATCCGTCGTCACATCCCCATCAGGTGGTACAGGGTTCTGGCGATCGCTCACCTACGCCCTGTTAGCGGCAGCTGCCCAGGTCATCGACGTACCCAGGGCAGAGTTGGACGGACTATTCAGACCGCCGGATAACGAGGGTTCAGGCGTGGCTGAAATCGTTATCTACGACAACGTACCAGGGGGAGCTGGCTACAGCCAGAGAATTGCTGCTCAGTTTGAAGAGATTCTTCAACGGGCCTATCAGCTAGTAGAATCTTGCGGATGTAGCAGCAGTTGCTATGACTGCCTGCGCACCTATACCAACCAAGCCTTTCACCACGAGTTAGATCGTCGCCCAGTTGCTGAGTTTTTACGTTTTTTGGTGGAGCAGGTCAACCCTGACCCTGCTCTGCAAGCCTTTGCACCAGATGCGAATCGAATGCCTTTAGCGACAGTAGCCGAGCGTTTACCCGGCTACTGTGACAACGCCCGTGCCGAAACCATCCTTTACCTACCAGAGATCACAGCCCCATTCAATCTGGCATTGCTGACCAAATTGGTGCGGTCGCTCGCTAAGCAAAACACCCAGCTCAATTTGATCGTGAGCCAGTTACCAGAACAGGGCCTAAGCAGCAAACCAGGAAAATCGTCGGCTGACGAAATTCAGGTTTTGCGCAAGCGGCTATCCCAGTGGATCGATCAAGGATTGGTGGTGCTCAGCCAGATTCGATCTGACATGCAGCCTATTCTCTGTATCAGTAGCCAGTCTTCCAACCACGTAGCCCTCCAGATGCGTCTAGCTGACACTGGAGAACCCACCGAATGGTTCCAAACCCGTAGCCAACGAGGGGTAGATTCTGTTAAACAGAGTCTGAATGTCTTAGGGTGCCAAGCCTCTGAGATATCTGCCAATGAACTCGACGATCCTCAAACTGAAGTTATTTTTCCCGAACCGAATTGGGGGAAGATGGATTTAGAAACCCTTCAAAAACGCTTAGGATTTAAGGCAATCCTGGCTAAGGACAAGATAACTTCTGTGAGATACAGTGATCGCTACCTTAATGAGTCAGGGGCAAAATTATTAGCTAAACTTCTGAAACTTGGAGCACTATCTGATTTTCCAGTACAAGTGCATATCCAAGAGTTATACGATGAGCACAAACATGGCAGTAAGCAACGTCGCTCTGGAGTTGAATCTGCATTAAAACAGTATTTGAATAATTACTAACTTAGAATGCGGCCTTATTCGCGACGCCATTCTCCCCCCTTTCCCCATCGACGAGAACTTGAAATTTCTTACCAGTCTGGAGCGACATGCAACGTCTTATTTGACAAGGGTATGGATTTTCTCCAGCTAGTAACATCAAACCTGTATAAAATAATGGATGAGACTTATTTAGTCATAACTTATTCTCAGCAACACTCCGGACAGGTTTAGGAGGCTATCACTCCAGCTTATGCGGCTATAGTCCCATAGTTCAGGCGGCTGTTCCATTGTTGTCATGATTCAAAAGCGACGATGGCATAGAGTCTGACATGGGGGGTAACCGTTCCTTCTACTCTAATTGGGACTGGCTGGGCTGTCTCATCTATTGTTGTCACAGTGGGGAAGCAGCGGGGCAATCGCCGTTGCTTCTGGAGGCCATCATAAAAAAACTTGAGGTTGGCATCGCTGCGCAACTGCCCAAGGGAGCTGAGCCTGAGATTGCGGTTGAGGGCTGGTCTTTGACCATTGCGCTTCTCAGTATCTACCGGGGCGGCTAACTCGATTGTTTTGTCTGGCTTGGCTTAGCCCTGGTCTAGTAAGAGCGATCGCAGATCTTGGCGAGCCACGACATAGACATTGCCTGCCTGTCCACCTGAGACATTGACCTTGGCCCTGGAGAAGACCAGGACAGGGGTGACATAGCTATAGTCGTCTGCTTCCTTGAGCTGCACAGCTTGGCGCTTAACTTGGCCGAGGAAATCCTTTTCAAAGGGATACTGACTGTTGCCGACCTGTCGGTGCAGCTGCCCTCGGTTATGGATGACGGTGCCGCGATGGGACTTGACATCAATCGCAAATACCTGACCCTGGGGAGACCGGCAGATAATATCTACATCTCCGACCAAGGGGAGACGTCTGCCGTACTCGATATGCCAGCCAGAGCGCTGGAGCGAATTCAGGTCATGACCAATGGTTTCCTCTGCCTTGGCTCCCTGATCGGCTCGATTAGCTTGCCGCCATACGCCGTTGGCAATCAGAATGAACGCCACTATTGAGGAAGCACCAAGAGCATAAACGTAGATAGGGAGGACGGTGAAGTAGAACGTGATGATGGCCAGGTATGCTCCGACAGCGACTGCGGCGAAGAACAATCGGACGGCTTCGGCCCGTCGCCGTCGAGCAAGTTGGCGGATGTTCTGGCCTGGTCGATGATGGTTTGGCATGATTGGTCTTAGCAAGATTGAGATTGAGCTGAATTTGAGTTCAAGCTGGCCAGACGCGCAGGCCAAGTTTAGTACAATTGAATCAGTACTTTGACTTCAGTTCATGCCCCAGCTTAAAAGCAGCTTCAGTCGGACTCATGGCCTCATGGATGAGCACAGCAGTATCGATGGTGGGCTGGTCGAGGGCTATATAGAATAGAACACCTAAACCTCAACCTGCTGAAACCGAGGTGATACATGGCGAGGTTGTTCTAGAAGTGCAGCAGCGGTACGAAAATCATTTAGCACGCTTTCAGATGGGCGACTGAACACAATGTCTGCCCCCTTAGCCTTCAAAACTGTCCGCCCTTCTTGGGTCGCAATCAAAACCCCCTGGCTGGTCAATACCACTGAGTTCCGCCTGCCCTGAACGGCAAATCCGCCAGCTTCATCCGGCTGACCAGCGCGAGACAAAATTAATGAACTCAGATTCAGCAATTCAACTGTCCCAGGACTATTGCTTTTAGCACCTCCATCCCCCTGCCCCGCCGTTACGGGTGGCCGTTGTTCTGCTGCATGAGTTGCCGCTGCGACTTCTAGCCCGGCATCCGCAAGAATCGCATGTGGATCGCTTGAGCCAGCCCGATTGAACAGGATCTTTCCCTCTTTGTAGGAAAAGATCGTTCGGTCATCTCTTGAAACGCTTAATGTACCAGCTTTGTCTAGCTCAATTCCATACCTTGAGCCTGCATAAGAGAGAACAGAGCTATCACCTCCAACTTCACCTTTTTCGTGAAGCACTCGACTGGCAGCAAATAGCAAATTACTGTGCACATCTACCGACTCTTGTATTGAGCGAGTTACGTTCCTTTCGAGATTCTTTTGACCTATCACAGGCTTGATTGTGCCAGGCGCTTTTTCGTCAAAGAGCGTGGGTGCCAGTTTTCGCAGTCGGAACCAGGGAAACTCATCGCCTCGGCACTCGCAGGATGGTCGAGCCGTATCTAAGGAAGCGCCATCCATGATTCTATGAATGTGATCCTCATCAGCCCCGTGGGTCAGGCCCCCCTGGATCGTCAGCGCTTCAGCACTCTGCCCGCTCAGGGGGATACCATTCTCTCTGGCCCAGTTCTCCCAGCCAAATGCCTCTCGGGCCAATGACACGATCGCATAGGAGCGATCGCTATGCCCACCCCCACCGCCTGCTAGAACGTCTCTGGCGCGGTCTGAGATGAGATCTGACAGGTCTACCGTCGAACTCCCTGGCAGCGTCTTTTTACGCCAGGGCCGAGCCTTGACAGGAATAGTCTCACCAATAGGGACACCATGCTCAGAGCTTTTTGTTGCAGTCTGAGTCCCTGATTTAAATATCCCGATTTCTGAGAGGTCTGCGACGGCCACTGGGGCCGCCACGAGATGCTTAGCCAGGTAAGGATTGCCTGTGGGGCCAATGGTGGGAGCCAGGACACAAACCCTGCCGACCCCAAGCACCTCACCCACATGCAGGCCACCGGGCTCTAGAGCAAAGTTGGTAAAGTCTTTAGGGTGATCTAGTTGCACCATAAAATGCCACCCGCCCCGATGGGTCTGCTCTGCGTAGGTCTGCTTCAGTTTAGGATGGGTCTCCGCCCACGTTAAAACGGCGGCATCACAAGCGTCCCGTGAGCCAAAGTTTTTAACATCGAAGTCAATGAACACAGTACGCTCATTGCCCAGCGTGGCAATTCCATTCTGGGGATTGGAAAACCAAGCGTCCAACTCACTGGGCTCAGGCAGTCTCGACTGAAAATCTCGATGATTGACACTGTGCGGATGGCCGTCGGCATCCAGGTAGCTAGGATTCTTACCGGTAAATCTAGAGACCGGGCAGAGCTTCCCATCGACTTCAACTAAGGGGATATGGCAATAAATCCCCCTGTTCGGGCGGTCAGAATTTACCTTGGGATATTGGTAAGCATCCTGCTCCGGTGCAATGGGGAGCGGCGGTAGGTTATTGTTCAACAACCAATTCGCGACATCCTGCACGGATGGCTGCTTGGGCCATGGCGATACTTCGTTCATCTGTATGGACGCTACCTATCATGAACAGACGCTAGATTGTTTTGCTGGTTCTTAGTTTGTGCCGCCACGAACTGCCGAACCTTAGATACCTGGACACCGAACTTGTGGGCATCTTCAGCAGTCAATCCGTTACCGTGCAACGCCCTACTTCCCTTGGCTTTAAAGATTTCGCCTCGCTCTGTCGCCGAAACGGCGATCTCATCTCCCTGACTGAGAAGGGTATAGGTCTTGCCAGCAAAGACTTTTGAGCCATCGGGCTGATCTTGGCCTAACTGAGATAACAAGTATTTAGACTGGGCCAAAACATTCGCCATCTGCTGGAGATGGGCTTTTTGGTCGTGCTGGCGCGTCATTCTGTCTACGTCGCCGTACTCCCCCTCATGCCCCGATTTGATCGCCTGGCCGAGCTGCTCAATGCGCCCCAGGTGCGACGGCGATCGCCCCAAGGCCCGCGCCTGGGAATACCATTCACGCAAATCTTCGAGCAAGGCTTGGCTCTGTACCGGCTCTGCTAGGGCAACCGGTGATGCCCCGGACGGAGCATCGACGGAGGGTTGCTCAGCGATGAGAATTGTAGGAGGCGAATCTATTCCACCGGGATCGGCCTGCCGCTCGGATGGCATAGCACTTTGAATCGCAGGGTTTACCGCTGCATCTAGCGAGGTATAGAACTCGGCCATTAGTTGACCAACAGCACCCCTGCGGGTCACGGGGTCGCCGTGCTCATCGCCTAAGGCTTTCGTGGCGATGGTATTGGCTGCTCGCTCCATCCATTGAACCCCAACCTCTGTACCACGCTCACGCACTACGGCCTTGGCATTTTGCATGGAGGCGTTGACCATGGCCAGCTCATCCTGGGAAAGCTGTAGTTCCCAAATTCGCTCCCCAGCCTCAAAGGTGAGTACAGCGCCACCACGTTCGAGCGCCTCCAGCCCAGGAGACCCCGTTGGCACCTGTACCGCCGGGGGTGGGGCAGCTTCAGCAGCATCGTGAAACCGCTCCAGGTCGGCCTCGTAGACGCGCACGGCCCCATTCGCCTCAAAGCCCAGCTGTGGGTGCATCTCGGCCACCACCACGGTAATGCCCTCCTGGGTGAGGGTCGGAATAATCTGCTCTTGCAGGTCAGCAGTATTGACGCTTAAGCCATTGCAGTCAGGGTCGAGTCCCCACTGCATCAGTTGAGTGGGTCGCCCTACAGTACAGGCCGCGAGCTGCGCATCCTCGGCATAAGTCTCGTAGGCCTGATCGACTCGGATAAAAGCAACGGCCTCTGGGTAATCGGCCTTGAGTTCAGCAAAGCGCTTCAGGTGGGGATGGTGCGGCCCAGGGCCAAGATCGGGACGCAATGCCTCATCTACATCAGTAGGCGGGTCAGGCTGTGGTGACGAGTTGTTGACAGCCACCTCCTGAGAGGATTGAGGTCGCAAGGGTTGCACCACCAGCCCCAGGTCGTCGTAGATATCTTGGGCAGACCGCATATCTGTGGCTCCTACGGCTCCTGCCAAGGCCTCTCTCACCGTATCTTGCTGATAGGCATAGGGATTATTGTGGCCATCCAGCCATAGGAAGCCCTGCTCACCGTCTTGATAGAGAATTTCAGGCGAGTCGGAAGCCAGTGCCTCAAATTCAGCCCGATCAAACGCATGGAACAGATCGGGGCGCTGTTGGAATAGCGCCTCTAGGGGACTCAAAGGCTCTGGCGGGAGAGGCTGCTGGGCAGCAGATTCTAGGCCCGGTTCAGCCATTGCCTCTTGACCCAGCTGGGTCAGATAAGCCTTGGCGATCGCCTCACCAAAGCCCTGCTCCAGCAAGTTCTGAGCAAATATCATGCCAAAGGCGCGATCGGGGGCACGCAGTTCGCCGCCATTAAACCCTTGCACCGCAGTCTCAACAAACTGAAGATGCCCATCGGGCTGAATGCCCATCTTCATCTCAGTATCAATCCATATATCGCCGTTGCCGGTGGCGTAGTGGGTCAGATACAAATCACTGCCGCCCACCCCATTGGGGTGCGACTCAACCACCAAATCCATGTAGGGTTCATTCGGCACCCTGACATGAAAATCGTCGTCCCCATTGACCATGACAGCCTGCTGGAGCTCGCCCTGCTGGAGCAGCCGGGCAACGGCCTGGGCGATCGGGGTCGTCTGCTGGGAGGGTGCCAGCACCTGGGGGCCACCCTCACGAGATATCCCGCGCAGCCGCTGTCGGCCCGCCTGCCGCACCGCCTCATCCTGCTGTTCCTGGGCCTGGACGGCGATCGCCCCATCGAATGCTTCTGCAACAACCTGGTGCACGGCCCCGGCAATGCGTTCCTCCAGCTCAGGGCTATCGGCAGCAAACTGTCCCAAGAAGGCAGAGCCCTCGTTGTCGATCGTAGCCTTAGCCATTTCCAGATCCAGGCCAGACTCCAGGTGATCACTCAGGCGGCGGTAGGTGCGCCCCAGTGCCTCAATCGCCGCATCATGGGATATTTCGCCGCCCAGAGTCTCTACGGCCCGCTGCATCAAAACATCCGGGGTCACCCCGCTAGACGAGTCACCGAGATACTCATGGAAGGCGACCGCCTCTGGGTGCAGGGGTTGCCCGTCAGTCTGCAGCACCTCGCCTCTAATCAGGGTGTCAAAGGTCAACGCGGGCGGGGGTGGCTCGTAAAGGTTGAATTCGGCCTTGAGGTCGGCCAGGTTGCTGCCGGAGTAAAGGCGATCGGAGACAGCATTCATCACAACCCAGCGGCTGGGGGACGAGTCCTCGTCAGGGTCAGGGATGAGCCCAGGGTTACGCTCCAGCTCGGCCCGCAAAATAGGGTGAATGGCCCTGCTCCGGTCACTGCTGGTGACCTCATTACTCTCGGGGAGCCAGGTGGTTGCCGGTTCCCAGCCTGCCGTTTCTCCACCCACGGCGGCGGTCGCCTCTTCCAGGTGCGATGTGGCCTTGATGCCGCGCCGGGTGACGAGGTAGGTCAGCACATCGTCCTGGGCCTTGGCATCGCCAATTTTGATCTGCATCATCTTCTCTTCGGTGGTGCGGCCTGGCTTGTCGCCTTCCACCCGTCGAGTCCCGGAGACAAACTCCCCCTGCGCCAGGTCGAGTAGCTCTCGGTCTTGGTAAAACTTCTTGCCCGCGCTGCTGGTGGGTACCGTCAGCACCAGCTCGTTGCGCAGGTTAAACTCAGCGTCTAGCACGCCATCGCGATCGGTGAAGCTGGCTGCCCTCGATGTTGCCGTAAGGAAGGCCATCAACTGATCGGGCTGCTGAATCGAGATCGGGCGGTTATCAATCTCTCCGGCGTCGATCCCCTTGGCCAGGAGGTAGGCCGGGTGGTACTCCCCCTCGTTGTCCTGCATGAGGGCGAACCGACCCACGAGATCAGACTTGAGCACCTGGCCCACCACCATCATGCGATGCTCGCGGGAGGCTATCTGCTTTTCGTCAAAGACGCTGTAGGTCGGCACCTCGGTGTACTGCTGCAACACCTGTCCCGGCTGATTCTTGAAGACAAAGGAATTTTCCTGGGGTTTGAGCGAGACATCGCGGCCAAGTTCGCTAAATTTGACCGACAGTTCTCCCGCCTCGTCCGCCAGGGCAATCCTGAAGCGCCATGACCCAGGGTTGATTGGGTTAGAGGCATTTTGCTGGCGGGTGACTCCGACAATGACCCCTGGCAGTGCCCGACTGGTATCGAGGGAGGCCAGCTGCACCGGAGCGCCGATCGGAAACTCCCGCAGCTTCCCCAGCACACCGTTCTGTTGGGCCGTCAAAATCATGGCGCTCTGAGCTTTATCCTTCTCGGCATCGGCGACCTTCTTCTCGGCGTTTTTGACCCGCTGCTCCTGCTTGGTTAGCTTCCCTTCAACTTTTTTGAGAGCATTGCGCGAATCAACCCGGCGCTGCTCATACTGGCCTTCTAGCTCAGTTTCCCGCTCTGGGGTTGCCTCTCCCGCCTGGCTCAGCGCCTCCCTGGCAGCGGTGTACTCAGGGATGACCTGCTCTAGGGCTGTGGTCAACGCATCGCGCTCATCCCTTAGCCCCTCACGTCGGGTATTGGCATCTTCAAGCTGCTGTCGAGCCCGGTTCAGGGCTTCTGTGAAATGCCCAGCTTTGCCCTCCCGAAAGGCGTCGCCCTCTGCGGTCACCCGCGCCACCATGTCCTGGGCGTGAGCCTGCCCGGCCTGGCGAATCGCACCGTCAACCGTTAGATCAACCCCCTCCAGGTCATCGGGTTTAGCCAGATCCAGGGCATCGCAGATCGACTGCACCACCTGCAACGTAGTTTGGGGTTTGCCCCCGGTCTTGGCCTCCACCTCCAGGGCGTAGACGGGCTGCCGGAATGGATTGCCCCCATCGCCGTTATGGAGCATCTTCCGACGCAGGGGTCTGGCGTCTAGATCCATCTTTTGGGCATCGAGATCCCAGGCCCCCATCGCGGTTAGCCGATCCTTGAGCCCGTTGTATTCGGAGATCAACAGGTCATAAACCTCACCCTGAAGGGCCAGGGATGGGTACGGATCATCTGGGGTCGGCGGCTGATCGCTCGACAGAATAGCCACCCGCCCGGTCAGCTTGCGCACATCGCCATAGCTGACATCCCCATCCTTGTCGGGGGGGCTACAGGGGTAGTCGAGGGTTTGGTTGACCTCGGGCATCGCCGCCATGGCGTTGGCTGCCGCCTGATCGCCATACTTGTTCAAAAAGTCAGGCACATCGGCCCCAGAGAACTGGCTTTCGCCCGTGCCTGCGGTGTTGGACTTGAGCCCCCGCATTTTGTTCATCAAAACGGCCATCGCCCTGGCCTCGGTGGGCAGCCCCTCCCCGTAGACAAGCTTGAACATGGGCAGGCCAAATTCACCGGCCTTCTGCCCCCACAGGGGATTACCTTGAGAGTCGGTGCCGGTGGCGGGGTGTACCTCTGGATCAAGCTGCCCGCTGCGATGGGTGCGCCCGATCGACTGCTCACACTGGTTGACGTCGGGGTGGGCCTGAAGAATCAGCATCGAGCGGCGTCTGAGGTCTGTGGCCCCACTAACAGCCGCATGGAGAGAGTAGCCGGTGGTCAGGTTGGTGATCACCGCATCGACGGTGCCGTTTTGGAATCCGGCAATCGTCGCCACCTTCGCAGCGGCCCCCGACTTGCGAGCCTGGTAGGTCGTCACAAATTGCCCATCTTCGGTTGGCTGGTACTCCAGCCGCTGGCTCCGTCCGGTCATTTCCACCGCGTTGTAGCCCGCCTGCCGAATGCGGGCCTCCATGTAGGCAATGGGGTCGGCGGGTAGCCCCGTCCAGTCGCTGGCCTCGATCGCCGTCAGCACCTGGTTATACATCTCGACCCCCCGCTCGCCCAGTTCGGCGTCGGTCAGGTAGTGGGGCAGAATGACTTTACCGCCGCCCTCATCCTCATGGGCACCGACAATCCGAATTGTTCGCGCGGCGTCTAGGTATCGCTTGAAGTATTCTCCCGCCGTAATATCAAAGGCATCGCCTGGCTTGAGGATAGACCGCTGGTCATCAGGAAAGAGGGCATTATGGGTCTCGATGCTTCCATTGGTCAGCTTCACCAGGTCTTTGAGCACCGACTCCCCGGTGCGCTGAAGCATAATCACGGGCTTGCGCCCAGCCTCTAGCTCGGCGATCGCCAGGTCAGCGGTAGCCTCAGCCTTGAGGGCGATCGCGCAGATGGCCCCCAGGTTATGCACCACCGAGGTGAAGGTGGTTGACTCAACCCCGGCATAGCCCACATGGGTGTCATGGCGGAACAGCGCTTCGCCGGTCTCAGCCATACGAGCATCGAGGTCTTCGAGCAGCCCCAACTTGTACTCATCAAAGCGGTTGATGGCCGCCATCAGCTGAATGTTGGCCTCGGCTCGATCCAGGCTGACGGCCACTGGGGCTGGGCTGAAGTCAACGCCGGAGTAATCTTTTTGAAAGCGAATGCACCCACCGGACTCTGACCAGAGCCCAAAGGCCATTTGCTGCATGGCGGCACCGCCTGACTGGAGGTGCCCGGCAAAGGTCTTTTGATCCTCGGCGGCATCTTTGAAGTCAGTGGTGTGATAGAACAGCCGGGCGGCCACCACCGGTTCTTTGATCGCCGTTGCGGAGCTGGCGACAAACCCACCCACCCGCTGGGTGAGATCTTGAAAAAACTCGGTCACCGGGGCGATAAACTTGCCTGCGGCCATCTTCTTGGCCCTGGCGGCTTCCTCGTAGCTGCTGATTTCAAACTCTCCCGCTGGGCCACCCGCTTTGTGGGACTCGTCGGCAATCAAAAACAGGTTAGGGGCCAGCGCCTCGAACAGTGCCCGCCGATCTTTGCTGGCCAGGCCCTGGAGTTGCCCGTAGGTACTCATCAGCAGGTTGTGGTCGCCAATGGTACCCAGCTCGGTAAACCGACGGACATTGACCCCATTTTTCTTAGGGGTTTCAATCTGCCCAATCAGTTCGCCATTGCTGTCTTCAACCCGCACGTTCAGGCCATTGTCGGTAATGAAGGGGCGAAACTGGTTGCCGGTGTCTGGCCCATCTCGGTAGACCAGGTCTTTGTAGAGGGTGGGGTCAGCGGTCACCACCGCAGGCGTTAGCCCCTGGTTTTGGGCATATCGACAGAGACCCGCCACGATCCGGGTTTTGCCAATGCCTGTATCGTGTCCGACGACCGTCGCCTGCTGCTTGTACTCGTGGTTGTAGATAGCCAGGGCCAGGGTGTCGATCTGCTCTGCTGCGTAGTGGCTATAGAGGGAGTCGAGGTCGGGTTCTTGCAGTCGGTCTTGGACGTAGGCATCGACCCCCAGACCCGTGGTGGCTTCAATGCGATCGAACACGTTGCTGTAAGCAGTAATCGCTGAGGCGGGGGCCAATACCCCCAGGGAGTAGCCCTGCGATCGCGGCCTGTAGGGCAGGGTGACGGCATCATCCTGGGGTTGCTGGAGGATATCTTCCTCGGTATTCGCTTGAGCTACCATCGGGAGTCCTCCATCAACAAGGCTTGCAGGTTGTTCAGCCAGTCGATCAGGTTCCAGCTGTCGGTGATCATCTCCAGGGTGTCGGTCGCCATCGCCGCCGGTAGGACTGGAAACTCGTCCACCCCTTGGGGAAACAGCAATTCCCGCAGGGGGGCGTAATCCAAATTCAACAGGCGGGCCAGCGGACTCACGGTTCCCGGCATCCAGTGGGCCTCCGGTAGCACCGCGTTGACCCTTTGATTGGCCAAGGCGATCGCCTGACTGGACGTCATCCCCTCCGCCTGCCTGTCCATGAGGAATTGGCACAGCTTCACTTCCAGCAGCCAGAGCAAGCGGGCGCGGTAATCCTCCAGAGTCATCAACGGTGAGTTGGGGGGTACCGGCACCGTCGTCCACCAGGTTCCGGCCTCGGCCTGGGTCATCGCTGGCCACCGGGTCGGCGTCCAAACCTGAACCGGCTCGTCGGGGTGATCCAGGGCGTAGCTCAACGGGAGGGGAGAGTTCCAGATACTTTGCGTCATAGGTTCTAGCGGCATGGATGACTACCTCTCGGAGATCGTTATAGCGGTCATAGATACGGGGGGCTTGAGCACCGGGCAGCCTGAGGTCGGTGGAGCCTTGGCCCGCGATGGAGATGAAGTCGATGGGAAACCCGGCTCCCTGCCGTCGGTACATTGAGCCGTGCAGGGTGAAGTGATCGTCAACTTTCCAGCCGCTCTGCTGGTAGAGGAATGAGTAGAAACTGCGGTCGGCCTGCCCCCGGTAGGCCGATTGGCGGGCGCTGGCATGGCCCATGTGGCCACCGATGATGAGTAATGCCCTGCCTTCTGGGGCCAGCCCTTGCAACGCCTGAAGTGCGATCGCATGGTCGATCTTTTGGGTGCTGACGGGGCCATGCTGCCAGCGCTGGGGCGGCCCGGTGCCGTTCTCGCGCAGCAGGCCAAAGGGGGGATTGCTCACCAGCACGTCGTAGGGGCGATCCGGACGGTACTGGGTGGCATCATGTTCGGTGACTGTAAAACCCTGGGTGCGCAGCTGAGCGGCGCGGGGGGGATGGAGCTCGTTGGCGATCGCCTGGGCGGGGTCGGCCAGCAGCAGGAGGGAGCCATTGCCCGCCGTGGGTTCGTAGACGGTCACCGAGGGATGTACCTGGGCGATCAGACCCGCTACAAAGGCCATGGGTAACGGGGTGGAGTAGGCCTGCCGAGCCATACTGTCAGAGGTTCTGACCAGCAGGTTGGGCTGAGCTTCATAGAGCGATAGCAGGTCGTCAAAGGCCAGCAGGTGATCGCCCTCGGATTGCGCCACGACCTGCCGAGCCGCCTGCACCAGACCCGACTCGATCGCTTCATCCACCGCCTTAGCGAGCATAGTAGAAGGTTCAACGGGCACCCCCAGAACCACCGCCGCAAACGCCCTGGCCTCGACGATATTGCGGAAGGCATGGCCCGCCCTAAAGTGATCGCCGTAGGCGCGGGTCAGCTCAATCTGATCGTTGATATCCATCGCTAGGGATCGGCAGAAGGCGGGCCAAACATGGAATCTAGAAACGAAGTCATCAGCACGTCGCTGACGGGGGGATAAAAGACCGGTTCTGCATCGGGTCGGTCATAGCCCAAGGCCGCCGCCTGATCCCAGAACGGGTCATCAGCCGGAATCGGTAACCCCGTTTCCGGTTTGCCCTCTGGCCCAGAGTCGTCCTCCGGTAAGGTGGGGCAGACCGAGTAGAGAAGATCCAGCCACTCAGGGGAGAGCTGATTGGGTTGACCAGGGCTCCCGAACGGGTCTGTTTGACTCATTTCGTGTCCTCAATAACGGCAGCAGGTACGCCTGACGCAGGCTGATTCTCAATCATGGCGTTGGCGATCGCCACCACATCGCGCATTCGACCAGAGCGAATGCCGACGAAGTACCGAATCCCTTGCTCCTCCCAAAAGACTTTGGCGGCGTTGCAGTTAGCTCCACAGACCCAGGGGATAAAGGTGCCGGTGAGACCGCCGCTTAGGGTGACCGTAGCAATGGGTTCTTCGCTACGCATCATGGGTTGATAGGTGGGATCGAGGTAGAAGGAGTATTCCTCATCGACGGTGGGGGTATCTGCCGTGAGGCGAATGGCCCCCAATACGCCGAAGTTGCAGTACCCAGCCCCATAACATTGGTCGATCGCATCGAGGTTGATATCGTAGCCGCCCCGGTCAGCTCTGGCGATCGAGGGATAAAAGGGCTCATCCTGGCCAGGGGCAGGTTTCCTCAGCACCACTTCGGGGATAGATGTCGGCAGCAGCACCGGGATGCTCGATGCTGCCTCAACCTCTGCCGCTACCGCTCCAAAGACCGGGGGCACTACCTCGGCCCCTAGGGTGCGATCGCTCTGTGCCCGTGCCGAACATCCCACCAGCAGGGCACACAGGAGCAAGCCTAATAGTTGTGTCTTCATTGCCCACCCCCATCGGCAACGTACTGCTGCCAGAGCGTCTGAGCATCAGCGATCGCCAGGCCGCAGAGGTCAACCAGGTCGTTGGCTCGGTAGGCACCGCCCGTGCCGCAAAAGGTTTCCCAGCCACCCGCAACCCGGCGCAGCAGGGTCATGCCACCGCCTTCGCCATACCAGTAGTCGGCAATGCCATAGTCGCCAGTCTGGGAGAGGGTGCCAATCTCAGCCTCCACCTCGGGGGGGCGCTGGTCGTCGAGCAGCGCCTGCACGGCGGCGCGGGGAGTGCGCCCCGAGAAGGTGATCTCACTGCTGTCTTGAGCGGTGACCGGCAAAACAAAAATGATGGTGTGCAGCACCAGGGCCAAACACAGGCCAAAGACCGCCCAAGCAGAGGGTTTGCTCTCAAAGGCGCTGAGCGCTTTTCGTAGAAATCGATCCAACATATTGCCAGCCTCACTAATTGGTTACTCGATAGATCGCCCGTCGCCCGCCCCCATAGGAGGGTGAGAAATAGCCATCGGACACCCAGGTGAACGAAGCTTCGCCCCTGGCGGCCTTGGATGAACTGTTGGACACCACCTGAGTGCAGCCCACATTCATACAGACGCCGATGTGCTGCTTACCGCCACCCATATCGACGACATTGAGGTCACCCGGCTGGGCTTCATTGGCGTTGATGCTAATGCCGCGACCGCCTTTGATGGCGCTTTCGACGCCGCGCACCGCCAAGTTGCCATAGGGGGGGCCACCGCCTAGGGTCTGAATGCCTGCCTTGTGCAGCACGTAGTTGACCATGCCCGCGCAACCCAAGCGGCCCTGGTTGGTGCCCGGTATGCGAGAGGCGCTAAAGTTTTCAGCCTGAACGGCTCTCACCCCGGCCATAATTTTGGCGTTGAGGTCGCCGCCAGCCCCCGCCCGGGTTTCGAGGGTCGAGCACGATTGCAGTGCTTCGTAGAAGCGTTGGGACTGCTGGGCGGTGTAGTCCATCTTGTCGGCATCGTTGACGATGCGTCGGGCATTGCGGAAGTCGGCCTTACCGTTGCCGATGTAGGTGCCGAGGCCCACGCCGGTAAAGAGGCCATCGCGCATACCAATGACGGTAATTTTGGCGGCGGTGTCGGGGTCGTTGGCCAGGTCAGGGTTGTTGACCAGGTCGATGCCTAGAACCTGGCCCATCTTGCGATAGTTGGCTTCCCAGGTGAGTTGCACAAAGCCCCTGCCGTAGTAGCAGCCGCTGCCATAGGTGCCACAGCCTACCCCCTGCTCACTGATCGGGCTCCAACGCCCCTCTAACTCAGTGGAAACGGTGCCGAGGATGTAGGCCAACTGAGCTTTATCAGTAACGCCCGCCTCGTTAGCGGCGGCGATGATGCGAGGTATGTGCTCTCGGGCTCCGGCGGCTTCGCTGGAATGGCGCAGGGCACCGATCAAGCTATCCAGACAGGGCTCATCCATCTGCACGGGAGACCCGCCGGAGCCATAGTAGGAACCGCCCAGGTCTTGGCTGACGTAGCGCTGAAGCTCTGGCGGGACGTCTAGACCACCCGAAGCCCCGCCACTGCCGTCCAGGGGGCCGGTCAGAACAAAGCCCTTTTCCGTCGTGCTCCAGATGGGGATAGGCCCAATAAAGTAGGGGGTACAGCCCAGGGGGGCAAAGAATGAATTGCTGCAAAAGCGGGTGTAAAGCGAAAATTGCCCCGTCCCCTCCGACTCGGTGGTGTCAGACAGCACGACTTTGAACACGGCCCCAAAGGGGACTCGCCCAGTAGGTTCCATACCGCCATTGACGGCGGCAAGGATGCCGCTGCCGCCGCGCACCATCTGCTGGCCCGGCCCGGTGCCCCCGGCAATCCACTGGGCACCGTGCATTTTACCTGGCCCCGCTAGCTCCAGGTGGGCGCAGCCCCGTGCTTGGGCACATTGCACCTCCCACCCTTCTACATCGGAGCCGGTGATTGAGAATTTGGTGGGGGTTTGGGTGTGCTCTTGGTCGCCGTAGGTGACATCGTGGGTGCCGCCAAACCCGTTGACTAGCCCCGACAGCAGGCCAGGGAAGGCTCCAAAGGGGACTTGATCCAGCCCTGGGATATCGCTAATCGCTAGCTCTTGCCAGCCGTCGAGGTCGGCGATCTCGATTTGATCTAATCCTGGGATGTCGCCGACAGTAAATGCTTCTAACTGGTCAAGGGCTGGCCCGGTAAATTGAATTTCCCCCAGGTTGACTCCGCCCAGGAGGTGATCTGGGGAGGAGATCAGGTCAGTGATGGGGGTGACGCCGAACTGGTTGAGGGCCTGTTGGACAAATTGCTCTGGGTTGATGGCCCCGGCAGGCAAGTCTCCGGTTTGCTCGGCTAGCGTCAGCAGCTCGGGGCGCACGGCGGCGTTGAAGGCGCTATGCAAAGCGGGCACATCTTGCAGGGCCAGGTGTTGCACACCCGCTAGGTTGGCCAGGCTGCCGAGGGTCTGCCGCTGCAAGAGGGTGTGAAACTGAGACAGGGAAACATTGCCGGTGTCCACGCCAGAGGCTTGGGCAATCTCGGCGAGGGTGAGGGCCTGGGGCAGAAAGCTGCTGCCCAAGTCGCCGAGGCGAAGAATGTCGGTGAAAGCTGCGCCGGGTTGCCAGCTGCGGGCGGTATCGAACCCGGTTTGGCTCGACAGTTCGGGGGGCAGGCCAGCGATTTGCCCTGGGGTGGTGGCGAGGCCGAGGTCGCGAAAGGTGGTGGTGAGGAAGTTTTGGTAGGTGACGGGGGCTGCGGACTGGGCAATCGCGGGGTTGAGCTGAGCGACGGCTAGCAGGCCAGCGAGGGCGAGGGCAGCCAGCAGGGCGAGCAGCAGCGATCTGAGGGTCGCAGCTTTTTGGGTGGCAGCCAGGCTAATTTTTGCAAGCATTCAGGATACGCGGAGCGCTGATGCCTGAACGGTAGTGGGGCAATATGGCTGCTATATTGCGTGCGATATGCAGGGGATGAAGAACTAATAATTTTGCGCTAAAAAATCACAGGAGGGTTTTCCCTATACGCAGGCATGATGGCGAAACTAGCGTGGAGAATTCTTGTTCATCACTTTCGAGGCTGTACTAACGTTCCTAGTCAGCGGTTGCCAATCTCTTTGCTCCTTACCCAAGCAGCTTAGTGGTGCAGAAAACTTTTTTGAGTCTCGTGATGGATGGCCTAGACGGTAAAAATAGCGACTGAAACCCGCTACCTCCGTTCAATCCTCTGAAAAATCCCAAATCTGCTGTCTCGGCAAGAATCTTTTATCTATAAGGGTTTCAGGAGTTTTCTGCACCACTAAGCCCAAGCAGATTTGGCCAATCCGCTGCACCAGGGTTGTTATGCGGACAGGGTTGCGGCCAACAAAATTCAAGGCTGCTTAACTAGCTATTATGTCCGGTTTTCCAGCGATCATCAAACCCTCAGTTCAACTAAGAAATATAAATATAATATATCAATTATCTCACGTTCTTTTCTAAGCCAACTATGCAAATTCTGCTCTAAACAACGTTATATCAGAAGTTTGATTTTTAATGAAACTCAGGAGGCTATCATTCAATGGTTATAGCAATCCGAATTGATTCATGCAGGTAGGGAGGGAAAGATGCCCGTGCAGGCGGAACGCCTGCCATACGGGTTTCCACGATTCACTCAAGATTGCTATCTATATACTCTAAAAATGTCTTAGTCTCTGCACTAGGTTCAGTACCTTTGTAGACAAAGTAACTCGGTTGGGAAAAGGGGTAGCGAGGATCATCTGGCAAGGTCTGGTGCATAGGCAAAATCCGAACATCCCTGCGACCAACTACCTCACTGAACGAGGCATAGCCAATGCCATCATTCCCTAATGCCTGAATTACAGCATCGATGCTGTCTTCACTAAGTCGAGTAGCCCCTGGTGACGTTTCAAACGGAGCCACTTGAAATACAGAATAACTGCGGAAGGCTTCGCGTGTGTCGCTGGTAGATGGGCGATCAACCAGTCTTATAGGGCTCTGAGGGCCACCCACCTCAGACCAATCTGTAATTTCTCCTCTGAAAATTTGAGCAAAATCATCCATAGTTAAGTCGCCTGAAAATGGATTATCTAGTCCTACAATAATGGCAATTTTAATGCGAGAAATGGGCATGGTAACTAGTCCCTCAGCCTTTTCGGCTTCTGTCAGCGGACGACCGATCGCAGCCAAATCCCCCTTGCCTGCAGCCACTGCGGCTACTGCTTCATTGGAGTTAGCTAGTATTACCTTCGCAACGATATTGGAATATTGCTTTTCAAAGCTCTGCTTCAATTCCTCGGTAATTCTTTGCATTGAACTGGAGCTGTAAATGACCACGTCGCTTCCTTGAGTGACGCTACGCTGAGATTGCTCTGTATTCAATTGATTAACAAGAACCACTCCTACAAATCCCACTCCTCCTGGAATTGCCCACTTGAGAACCTGTCTCCGGGTAAATGGTTGAGATGTAGGAGACGGTGTTTGTTGAGTGCTGGGAGATGATGACTGTGATCTTGAAACTGAAGTGTGGGAGGGGATAACTGGCACAGTTGGGACTAAAGGAGTTGTGGAAGGCTCTTCCTCTGAAATGGCTCTTGATAGCTGAACCGTTGACTCTGTTTGCACTCCTTTCTGTCGTTGCTGCTCCAGCATCCGTTGCCGTTCTGATTCTTCCTGCTTGGCCTTTTCGGCCTCTGCTTGCTGTCGCTTCAGTTCTTCAGCTTTCCGCCGATTTCTGTCCTGTTCCTCCACCTGTCTTTGCTTTATATCTGTCTCTCGTTTGAGTTGTTCTTGCTCCTGTTCTAATTTTTGCTTCTGTTCCAGTTCACGTTGAGGCTCTACTTCTTCCTTAGTCGCATTCTCTGCTCGTCGCTGTCCATAGTCTTCGGCTCTTTGATGAATCGTATAATTGATCCGATCGATTGCCTTCCTTGCCTTTACCCGATCGCTCGAAGTAGATCTGTCAGCCTCAATTACCTGCCACCACAATCTTTTTGCCTTCTCATAATCCTGCTCCTCCAGCTCAGCATCCCTTGCCTCCACGGCAAGCTGCTGAATATCGGCAGGCGTAGCACAACTGAGCAATAAGGGGCGGTCATACTTAAACCCAGGCTCAGGGATGACCATTGGTGTCTGAATCGGTTTCCCATGTTTAAAATTTAGAGCTGGTACCCGTTGGGTCAGATAGATCTCTAAAGCCCTTGGAGTAGTGCTCTGCTTCAACCCCTCCAACAGAGCATAGGTAAAAGCACCCTGCTCCAGATCCCCAATTTCATAAGACCGCTCATTCCGACTACAAGAAAACAGAGTAACGATTCCCTGCGCTTTGGCAATTTGTTGAGTCTGCTCTCCCACCACCTCGCCGATGTCACGGCTTCCCTCATTTATGCCTTGGGTGCGATTACGGCACATATCCATCACCAGTACAACATGATTAGCACCACAATCTCTCAAGCAGTCGGTAACGAAGCTAATTGGAATTGCTGTGTCTCTCAAGTCCCTAGGGTTGCCATCACAAGGAAGTAGAAAATCGCAGTGTTCATGCACAATCCCATGCCCTGCATAGAAGAACCAGAAGTTATGGGCACCCTTAGCCCTTTGAATCTCGTTTTTCAGCAGATGTCTTAAACCATTCCGACTAGGACGCTGCTGGAGAGATGAGCCTGGCGCACGATCGCAGCACAGCAACACATTCTCCTGGGGAAACTTTGCTTGCTCACACAAGAACTGTCTCACCTTCATAGCATCATTGACGGCATACTTCAGGTGGTCATCGGCAGACAGGAAGTCATATTCATTGATGCCAATGACGATCGCCCAATCGTTTTCTGCCATCTACTTCTCACCCGGTCGAGTAAATTTGAGCTTAATGGCACCCTTACCAGAGGCTTCTCCACCAGCAACCAGTTTAACCTCTCCCTTTGCCCCAATCTCTACCGACAACTCAATCTCTGAGAGTTGCACGCTGGGGGGAGTTCCTGGAGGCAGGGCTAATTGCGCTTGTATCTGCTGGTCTGCCTGCTGAAACAATCGTCCCACCATCCCTAGAAAACCTGCCATCTGGCGCTCTAAGACAGTTGGGTCTAACCTAACCTCGACCATAGCAGCGGCTTGCTTTTGAATCGTCTCACCCCATCCCCGCTGTCCTTCTATAGGGGTAACTTCATCAGGGCTAACCAGCAGGATAATCTCATTAGGAGGTGTGAGTGAGTCAGGCATGGAGATGTCCTTAAATCATCGTGAAATTAACAACTCGCAAAAGTGACTGGAATGCCAAAATTACTTTGAGGTTTCTAAGTTTTCTCAATATATATATCTCAGTTAATTCCAGCAAAAAAGCTTAGTTCCTGGAATCAACGGAGCGTCGGTATAATCTTTACACAAAATCACACAAGTTTTGCCCCCACAACTTCGACAAGCAGTTTTAGAGAGTGCCGAGGATATAAGTGACTTAACAAAACAGTCGCTGAGAGAGGCGCATAATGATCGAGCTAATCCGCGAACGTCATCGAGTACGACGCCGTCGGGCTAGCGGTGTTCGTCGGCTCCAGCGAGGTTGTTCTTCCGCAGTGTCGTAAGTGTCGAAGATTTTATGATATAGCAACAAACACTTGTACTACTGCGAAGGAACTTGTGTTTAGCCCGATTTCTCCTTCTGTACTCTGCATAATGCCCTCGGTTAGGGTGATTAGCCAGTTGTTGAGTTAAACATCGCCTCCAAAAAGGGGAGTTAGCCTGAAAAAAAGTCTGCATAAATCCTCACTTTGGAGTGTTATGCAGATAGTGCCCTGAATAATAGACTTTCTGTAGGGTGTTATGCAGATAACTTCAGTGATTCTTTATCGTGGTATCACGCTAACTAGTTAATCTAGCTCGATCTCCCCTGTTCGTCGCGCAACCGCAGGCGCGATTGCACTCACCCCCCGCCGTACTGCAATCTGCTCAATCACCCGCAGCCGCTCATAATCCTGCCCCGTCAAATCATTCTGCGTCGTCACACCCGCCGCATCCGCCGCAAAAATCTGCCCCCTCCCATCCTTTGCCCGCAGTGAGATCGAGCGATCTGCGCCGCGCTCAACCTCATAGTCAGCTCCAATTAGCTTAGCCGGGCCACCCCCTGGGTCAAAACAGGTATCCATCACCCGAGACAACAAACTACCCACCCCAATCTGCTGCCCGCCCATCGCATCAGCAGGGCCACCATCCGCCTCCCCTCCCGCCGAAGCGAAACCAGCTTTAGCTAAAGCTGGTTTTGACTCAACCACATCCGCATCCATCACCGAGGCATCGTGCTCCCGTCGAAAGGTGGGCGAAGCAACCCTCTGCTCACCATCCCGGTAAAACTCCAGCTTGCCATCCCGAAACACTGAAACTGCTGGCGCATCGGCGGGCAGTTCGCGATCTACTGTCGCCCTTTGCAGCCCGTCAATAAATCCAGGATTTTCCTGGTCGTGCTGCATCAGATCTACAGCCAGGGTGCCCTCCGTAGTCAACAATACCGAGTCCCCGACTTGAATCTGCACTACCCCTTGCACCCTGGGAGAGTCGCCAGGGGTAATCACTAGATCGGTCGGCGGGTGTGGCCCCAGGCCCTTGGGTACCTTCCCTGGCTCAGCATGAATCGGCCCCGCCGGTAGCCCCAGTCGCTCTGGTGCACCCTCCAGCGCGAGCCCAGGCACTAGCGGCGATGGCTCATCCCCCTTATTCACTGGCGAGGATGGGGAATCGTGAACCACCACCCGTCGCCCCTGAATCAGGGCAATAGCCGCCAAAATTCCACTCATCACGTCACGGATAGAGTGCTCGGCCTTATCGCCGTCGTGCCCGTGCACCCCCGTCGTTTCCTCCAGTCCAGCCATATCAACTGTCCTCCCATGGGTCTGGGATAGTGGTCTCGGGGGCAGGCTCTTTTGCCTGTGGCACCGGGGTATCTGAGGAGGCCTGAGCAGCAGCTGTATCCGTCATCGCCTGGCTCGTCCCGAGGCCCGTGATGAACGCCACAATCTGGTTCACCTTCTTCACCTTCTCGGGGTCAATGCCATTGGGGGGATAGCTGGGGACTGCCATTAGAATGCCTCCGTAAATTCCATCAATGCCGCTGCGTTGATCACCCGTGCTCCAGCCTTCGGCGTCGGCAGAATGGAGGGCACCCCACCGTTAAACCGACCTCCCGACGCTTCAGTGCCTTCCCCATCGACCGGCAGCGGCAACAGCTCCGCCGCGATCGCCATCCGAATTGCAATCTCCTGCCGAGCGCGATCGCTATCCCCCAGCGACTGCGGGGTACGAGCCTCCAGTTTTGCCTTTACCTTGGGCCAGGTCTTGACGCTCCAGTCATCATCGAGCACGTCGGCCTTGGGCACCTTGATCGACGAAATTAGAGGAATCGAGGTCTCATCCTTGCGGCAAAAACCAGGGCTAATCAGCACACATCGCCCCACCGGCAGCCGGTTGAATTGGGCAGGCTCAACAATCGGGCGTTTCTGCAAATGGTCGCTAGTCGAGTGTGAGGCCCCGCCTTTGCCGCCGCTGCTGCGCGACTTTTGCTTGATCGTCACCTCCTCTTCGCCCAGATAATCCGAGAACATCCGGGCGCTATCGGGATCTTGCGGATTGAACAACACCTTGGTGGCGCAACCGCCCAAAATCGCCCTGGCCTGCTCTCGCTTATAGGCATCCTCTAGCTGGGTGATGTTCTGAAAGCCAATCACCGTACACAGGCCGTCGGAGCGGTTCTCGTTGAGCCACTGGGTCAGATAAGGCAGGTAAAGAGTCGGCAGCTCATCAATGGCCAGCAGCAGCGGATCGCTCCGTTTTTTAGTGACATTCATCGTCACCATCATGTGCAGCACCGTCGCCACCAGGGGCGCGACGGCTTCACGCCTGCGCCGGTCTAACCCCAGAATTACCAGCTGCTTACCGGACAGCTCAATCGGCAGCGTGGTCTGACCGCAAAAGGTTGAGATCAGCTCTGGGGCCATAAACCGAGAAAACACCTTGCTGGCGGTACCGATGACCCCGGCCACCGTTTTCTCAGAGTCCTTCAGCTGCAAGAGCTGAGAAAAGGCGTAATACACCCAGTGGGAAATATACCAGCCCTGGGGCAGATGGCCCAGTTCCCCCAGACGCTTGCCTTCCATAATGCGGGCGGGCAGCGCATCGAGACCTAGCACGGCGCTGGCCGTCATCAGGTCGGGGTTGGGCATACCCTTGGCCAGCATGAGAATGGCCTGGGTCAATTGGTCACCGGCATCGGCAAAAAACTTATCCTCAGAGCTGTTGCTAGAGCGGGCAAAGTTGCGGTTCATCACCGACGCGATCTGCCGGGCCATCAGGGCATCGTCGGCATCGGCCATGAAATCGAGAATATTGCAGACCTCAGACTCAGGGTATCCCGGTGCAAAGATGCGCACGTCATAACCTCGGCGGGCCGCATAGGCCACCAGGCACTCGGCCTGCCCTGGATATTTGAAGTCGTAGACCAGGGCGGGCATCCCCTCATCCAGCGCCGCACGAATCAGCGGATTAATCGCCGAATAGGTTTTACCCGAGCCAGGGCCACCCGCGATCGCCACCCCCCGCTGCACATCGGGCAGGTAGAGGGCCTTGGCATTGCGGGGCTTGCCCTGTTTGTTGCGGCGCAGGGAGCCAATATAGAGGGCCACAGAATTGTGTTTCTTGGCCTTGAGCTGGGCGATCGCCCGCTTTCTCGCTCGCGCCTTTTCCGCGCCACCGCTGACGCTGCCCCTAGCAATCTTGCCGCTGGCCCCTCGGCCCTTCATGATCTGCATGACCATGAACACCAGCGCGATCGCACCCAAGATGACACCATTGCTGCCCATCAGCGGTTTGAGCGCCGGGGTGATCGAATTCCCCACCGACTCTAGGGCCGTTGACCGTGCCGGGGGAGAAGACTGTGCCAATAGCGCTTGTTCGGGGTCAAACATAACTGGGCTACCTAGGCCTTCTTCTGGCCCTTGGGGTTAGGTCGAGATCGAGTCGATGAATGTTTCTGAATAGGTCGCAGTTCGCGGATTACCTGAGCCAGCAGGGTAAGCATGTGGGTCGAGTTACCCTGCCACAGCCACCAGACCAGCGCCAGGGCGAGGGTTGATGAAAACGCCACCAGCCCGACTGGCCCCGGATTGTCAGCCAGGGCTTCGATCGCCTGGGTCACCCGGCTCGGCTCATCGGGGGCCAAAGCTGGGGGCTCTGGGGTGGGGCTGTAGGGGATAGCGCCAAAGGCCTGCTGCCCTAAGAAGACGGTATCCCCCGGCTTAACCACCATGAAAGGAATGGGGCCAATGCCATAGGGCGAACAGTCCGCCGCCGTGCCCTCCCCTAACCGCCGACAGGTTCTGAAGTAGGCCACCAGCTGGATCTCGTCGCGCGACACCCGATACGGCACCACCTTGAACGACGGGTTGTAGATGGCGGCACCCAATTGCTCTAACCCCTGATTGACGCTGGTGAGGTCGCCCGTCCCCAGGCCGCCCACCTGGAACTGCCCCACCCGCCAGCGCAGCGATCGTGCCTGCCCTGGAGCTGACTCTGGGGCCGAAAACACCACTTCTAGGGCACCCTCATCGGCCTCCTGCACGGTGGCGATCGCGATCTCACCCTGCACACCGATTTTGCCTGGCAATGTCCACAAGCTCAGGTGTTCGAGCAACGGCACCTCGGTGAGTTTGGCCGACTCCCACTGGCTAAAGTTCTGGATCGGAGCAATCTCAATTCCCGGCAGCTCACTGAGGGTGTAGTTAGACAGGTCGAGATAAGACAAGCTAATTTCGCCGTACTTGGGGTGCTGCTTGATCAGCTCGCCCAGGGTGCTATTGGTAGCGACAAAGGTGGGATCAACAATGGCAATCAGGTCTTTGACCAACCGCGAGTCACTTACCGTCAGAGACAAGAGGGCCGGAGCAGCTCTTACCAAGGACGAGAGCGTTTGATAGTTCAGCAGCCCAAACTTGTCCAAGGGGATAGCTCTAATCCCTCCATCTCTGCCCTTGCTGGCATACACCCCTAGCTGATCGGCGATCGCCGCAATCGTCAGCAGGTGGACGTCAAACCCACCCTGCAAATCACCGACCGTCAGCACATCAGCGATCGCATCGCCCTGCTGCCACGACACCGCCCCCCAGGTTCCCACCTCCGCCAGCATGGGTAGGTCGGAGAAGGCAATTAGCCGCCAGTCGGGCATAGCCGCCTGGCGATCGCCAATCCGCAGCACCCCCAACGGCAGATTAAAATCAGCGGCAGTCAAGCCTGCCTCCGATACAGCCTCTCGCTGGGCCTCGGGCTGGGCCAGCGCCTCCTGAGCAGGGGCTGGGTTAGGTGGGGACGCGTTGGCGAAGCCTCCCCAAAGGGGAATCGCACCAGCCCCAGGCATTGCCCCCAGCACCACCAGAAGAATCGACGCCGGGAACCAGGCTACCCGCCCCATCATTCGTCCCCCCCGACCACGCCCTCTGGCTGGGCCTCAACGTCAGGCGGGTCGAGGGGTGCTGCCTCAGCATCCTCAGGGACAATACCGGGCCTCGGGATAGCTTGGCGCTGCTGCTCCAGCCCTCGCCTCGCGACCGCCTGCACCACCTCCAGACTCACACCAGTCTGAGCCGACGCCTCTGCCACCGGCACGTCGTTGGCAATCAACACCAAGAATGCCCTCAGGCTTTGATGCATCGGTCCATTGGGGGCGATCGTACCGGCTTCAATTAGAGCCGCAACCCCGTGGGAGAACGTTAAAGGATTGGCACCCTGTCCGGGAATGGCTGAGGCTTGGATCGTAACTCTGGGGCTAGCCGGTGCCGGTGCAGGAACCACCGCGATCGTCGAGTAATCGGCTGGCCCAGACCCATAGGCGATCGGAAACTGGAAGAGATGAGCTGTACCGGAGGCATCCCGCGCCACCACAGAGAGTAGGGTAGCTGGGGTAGAAGGCAATCCATGGAACGCAACACCGCTGATCCGGCGGAGGTGTACCACCTGAGCGCCACCGGCATCGAGAGGCGCGTCAAAGTCGATGGTCAGCTTAGAGGGGTCATCTAGCCAGGCTCGATAGATGCGCAGCCCCAGGCGAGAAAAGTCGAGGTTGGCCCCAGACCCCGGCCAGACCGTGATCGGTACCGTACCCGCCTGAGCCGCTTCTATCCGCACCTCCTGTCGCAGCGGGCGACCCTGGGCCAAGCTAGGTATCCCCAACACCACCCACCAGAGGGGGACGGCACAAGCCGTCAGCGCTATGCATAGCAGTCTGTTCCGGTCTTTCATCGTGGCATCCTACGGCTCAAAGACAAATTCGTTCAGGGCAAAGACAGACACCTCCGCAGTGTCGTGAAACCAGATCCGGTTGCGGGAGTCGTAGTCGTCAATGCGCTGAGTCACCCGCTGCTGCTCAATGGGTAAAACAGCCTGAGCCGCGCCTGATAGAAGACCCGCAATGATGTTGACCGGGGCGTATTCGGTGGCGACAGCACTGGCCCCTTCGCCGATAATCGTCTGCTGGCTGAGGGGGCGATTGAGCAGCTCACCCACATGGCCGAGTGCCCCGAGGGCAGCTAGCTGCATCTGTGCCGCCCTGACCTCGCCACCATTGCGCATCTCCTGAGCGATCAACGGGCTACCGCTGCTGCCAGTGATCAGCAGATGGTTGAGGGGCACTGGCGTTACCTTGCTCACCCCGTTCTCAACCGTGACCACATCGGTGACCGACAGCTCCACCATCCCCGAGCCTGCCAACACAGACACCTCGGCCACCAGCACGGTGCCAACGTCAAGCGCCACAGCACCGTTATCAGCTAGAAGTGCCTGACTGAGGGCGATCGCCGTTCGCTGACTCTGCTGTTCTCGGCTCAAATCTTCGGCCCAATAAATCGGGGCGACCAGCTTGGCCGACGCCGTGGTGCCGGGAGCCACCCGCTTCAGAGTCCGCCCCAGGATTGCAGCCTCCTCTATCTGCAACGATGCAGGAGATGGATTGCTGACGAGTTGCGCGGTAGGTCCAGCCGCTGCGGGCTGCTGTGGCAAGTCTGCCAAAGGGGCCGATGCTACTGGCGTAGGTTCCTGTGGGCCTGGAGTAAAGGCGGGTTCCATCCCCGTGCCGGTGCCATAGCTGCCCATCGCGACCAACGAGTCCCAAAGAACCTCGGGGGGAGGCGGGGGAGGGCTATTCACTACGGGTTGTCGCGGCGGCGATGCTTCGCTGGGTCTAGGCGCTGGTGCCGGACGCGGCGCAGCAGGGGCATAGGTCGGCGCAGGGCGAGTCACTGGCCCAGTGGGTTGCACGGCCTGGGGAGAGACAGCAGCGGCAGTCTGAGCATTCGGCGCAGGCTGAGCGCCTTCGGCCTGTACGGCCTGGGCGCGAGCCATCTGATTGCGCAACGCTAGCAACTCGGCGGCTGATGGATCATTCCCTTCACCATTGGTTCGAGCCTCGTGGAGTTGCAACGCCTGAGTTTGATTCCCCAGGGCATTGCGCGTCTTGAGTTGCCCAATCTCCTGCCGCTGCCGCTCTAGGGCCAACTGAGTCGGGTCTGGAGGCGGCTCTGGGGCTTGCTCCGGCCTCGCCGTGGGGGTTAAATCTCGCTTCCCGGCACTTTGAAAACCCGATAAAACACCACCCACTACCGCCATGCACAGCCCCCCAATCAGGGCAACGGAACCCGCTTTCACCAGAGGGTTAGCCCAGATCGGGGTACGGGTCTTTCCGTCTGCATGGACACGACCGGCCAACACATCGCGGTCAACCAACTCCTCTGCATCATCCCCTTCCCCATCGGGGTCGGTCGCCACACCCTCCAACGACTCATCCCCCAATGCTCCAGGATGAGAAGGCGCGTTCTCTGGGTCAATGCCAACCAGCAGAGATAGCTCGTAGAGCTCATCGCGATCGAGATCGCCTTCATCGAGCAGCAAATCTACAGTGTTCGGAGCGATCGCCGCCCCATTTCCGTTTTCAGTCCCAGTCGTCATCTCGCCGCCTCCGTCATCTCAGTAATGTCAGTGATTTGCAGTCCTGCCGAACGCACTTGGTAGACGGCTCGCTGCACTGCTGTCGCCTCAGCCTCCATCGGATCAGCAGGTGGCTCAACGGCCTGAATACGAATCACCTTGTTGACCGGAATCGCAATCCCACCAGGATTTTTGACATCAAAAATAATTAGGTTCGCGACCATGGTTACGTCCCAGAACCCAGGCGCAATGAGCAGAGGTTCAGACAGCGATTCAATATTGAAAACGCTTTGCGCCTGCCCCTGAAACACCGATCGCGGGGTCAATGCACCGACCTGTTCCAAAAATGAAGCCCGAAAGTCTTCAGAAAGACTAAAACTCGCTTGCCACGCCTTGGTCGTAACCGTGTTACTTCCTGCCTTGACGCCTGAATCAGTCGTTGTTTGGATGGTCCCGGTCGCATCCTGGGCTTGACTGACGCCATTCCAGGTAAATAACATCGTCATTGCCTGCCGAGTGAACAGGCGAATCGACTCCGGGGTTCTATCCAGGTTGTCGATCGGCTTCACCGTAAACGAATTACCGTCAATGGTTTGCACCAACGTCGGGACAGGCTTTCTAGCAATTTGACTGGTCGTCATCCCCAGCACTGCCGTCAGCAACAGATTGAGGCCGCCCAGCCCTAGCGCTAGCAACACAAAGAGGGGGAGGAGGTTTTCGGTTGCGAGTAAACCTTGTCTTTTCGGGTTGATTAACGTCATCTCATTTACCTACAGGGTCTACGGCCAAAGGAATCTCAACCAGGCAGAAATCAACGCCCCCCTTGGGGCAGTCTTGGATAGGCCGATTGAGAGGAATGGTTGGTACTGACGTGGGTAGTCGCTAGCGCCATCCGGCTGAGCAGGATCGTCGCAGCGCCCGTTGACCCGGCCAGCATGATATTGAAAATTGCCAGGCCTCCCCCACTGGCCAACCCCAGCGCCAGCGCCGGGGCCAGCAGGGCGATTAATACCAGGAAACCATTGGTATCAAAGGTGTTGGCATTCATAATCACGACGGCACACATGCCGACAATGATGTTGTAGGCCATCTGAGCAAACCCCAGACTCAAGAATCCGGTGATCCAGGCAAAGATGGGTTTGCCGCCAAAGGGCAACAGACTGGCCGCCACAGCGAACGGCCCCATCAGCGCCGTGAGCAATAGTGAAATTTGAATCAAATTCACAAACGCCCACTGAAAGGCCATCAAAAAGGCATGGATAATCACGCGGGACTGGGAGCCAATCAGGCCACCAAATGCACCCGGCAGAATATCGCCCACGCTGCCGTCAGTGTTGTAGGCGTCGATCGCCCCTCGCACCATCTGCAAAGTCATGTCAATTTGAGGAAAGACACTGCCAGCCATGCCCGTAGCCGTTACCAGCCAATGCTGCTTGAAGTCGCCCACTGTCGCCTCGATCTGCTCGTAGGCCATTTCAAGGCATTGAATCTGGGCCTCACCCAAAAGAGACTGGCATTGCTGCACCTGGGCATCTACCTCGGCGACCACAACACCCTTGGCGATCGCCCCCCGGATGGCTTCTTCCAGGGTGACGTTCAACATTGAGACTTGCAGCACCTGCTCATTTGTCCGGTTGATGACGTCACGAACAGAGCGCGTAGAGATGCCCAAAAGGTTTCCTTGATTGCTCAATAAGGCAACCACAATCAGCGGCCACACCAGCATTCTCAGCGGCTCTCGGTAATCATCCTCATGCACGGCCATATAGGCAAATCGCATCATGAACAAGACCAGTGCCCCAACGGCAAAGATCAGCGCCAGTCCGGTGATTTGGGTATAGAGCTCCGAGGTAAACAGCTGCGTCCAATACAGGCTGTAGATATCGCCAATATCACGGCTCATCTCAAAGCCCTGACGGAGCAGCTCGCCAGCACCCTGCACCCCTAAAATCTGCGTGGAAATTACGCTCATCTGCCGTTACCAAATAGAACCGTTACCTGGGCTGAGTTACTGAAAAAGCACCAGGCCCGCCGAGCTGTTAATCACCTCAGCGGCCTGGGCCATACCCTGCCGAGATTGCGCCCGGTTGAGAGCAGATAGCTCTCGGGCGGCTTCAATCTGCACCAGCGAGTCAGCCGCCAGTTGCTGCCGCATCTGGATGCTTTGACCGTACTGGGCCACGTCAATAGCCGACGATTGCGCCAGGGCCGCAATCTGGCTTTTCATAATGTCTTGCGTTACATCCAGGCTCTGGGCCTCTTCAGCCAGAACCACGATTTCCTGCAAGGTGTCGTCCGTGGCCTTGACCTCAGCAACAATCGAGTCCTGACCTTCCTCGCTAAGGAGAGAGTTAGCGAAACCTGCGGCGGCCGCACGGGAGACTTCTTTACTCGCCGTGTCAGCCAGGGCGATCGGGTTCATGTTGAACCGGTCTACCCGCTGCGAGGCGGCACCAGGCGAGCCATTTTCAGCCCCAGAAACGATCGCTTCGGTGAGCGCGAGCTGTGATGCCAGAACATCGGGAACACCTAAGCTGCCGGTGATGAATTCAGGCGGTGCTCCAAAGCCGCCTCGAATGTTGTCGAGAAAGCGGCCTGCCGCCGTAGCAACGTGCGGAGAACGAGCCGCAACCCCCTGCACTAAGGTTGGAGTCCGAATAGTGACATTAGCCTGATGCCCAGCGCCTGCGCCACCGCCGAAAAGACCACCAGGGCCAAGCACAGCCCCGCCGCCAAACCCGCCACCGGCATTGAGAATGTCCCCGAGAGGGTTGTTAGACCCACCACCACCCGTCAAGATGCCACCTAAGCCACCGCCAGTGGGAGTGCCGCCCCAGCCGCCGTTGAGGATACCGCCCAGACCACCACCATTGAGAATGCCGCCCAGACCACCGCCGTTGAGGATGCTGCTCAGGTCGCCATTGAGAATGCCACCCAGGCCTCCCCCGTTGAGGATGTTGCCCAGATCGCCATTGAGAATACCGCCCAGGCCTCCACCATTGAGGATGCTGCTTAGGTCGCCATTGAGAATGCCACCCAGGCCTCCCCCGTTGAGAATGCTGCTTAGGTCGCCGTTGAGAATGCCACCCAGGCCTCCCCCGTTGAGGATGCTGCTCAGGTCGCCATTGAGAATGCTACCCGTACCACTGCCCCAGCCCCCATTGGCAAGCGCCCCCAAGTCAAGTCCAGGGATAGAGCCTGTGGCAGAGGTCGGGGCGAATGTTGCAGTCGAGTCAGCAGGGATAGCAGGCGGATTTATAGCCTGAGCCCGTACTGGCTGCTCCTGAGCCACCGCTATAGTGAATGCGCCAACCAGCGTTAATGAGCGCAATCCAGGTTTTAATAGTTGCCGATTCATAGATCCGCCTCATAACTAATTAACTGAACTTAAAGGTCGAGAGGGACGTTCCATTGATGGGTAGATGTGGGTTATTTCGCGTTGCACCAAAGCTTTTTCTTGATCAACTAGATCGGCTATTCCACCGCCATTACGAATGGCGTTGACGTAGCATTCAGCAAATCTGGCCATCGCCTTAAATTTGCCTTCGTGCCGGAGGCGACTGAGCATCAAATCTCTGAGTTCTTGTTCGTCCGGGTTGTTAGCAACAGCTGCAATTTGAACTGCGCCAGGGTAAAAGCGACAGTAGAGATATTGCCCGTCTATATCGAGGAGCCAATTTGAATAAAGCTCCGTCCTTTTCGGGAAAAATGCTTCCGTCGCATTCCTTGAGATCACCTCCCTGGGATAGCCCAGCAACGTCTCAAAGGAGTCCACCGCTACGGCCTGAATACGGCCAATCAGCTTGGTGCTCATGTTCTGCATGACCTTGGCCCCAGACACTGACCTCATGATGGTGTCTGGATCTTGGGCTGACAGCATGACGCGAATACCCGCCTTGGCACCGTTCGCACATAATCGACCAATCAGCTGAGAGATCGTTTTGTATTCAAAGAGAATCGGTGATTCATCGATAAAAAAGATTGACTTTGGGCTGCCCAGGGCGCGGCGAAGGGCAGCCGAATAGGCCGAGAGCGAAAGAATCGCAGCCTCATTTTCATTGCTCAGATTCCTCAGCGCAAAGACCAGTAGCTGGGCGTCAGTGCGGAAGGAGCTAGCCCGACCGATCGCCTTGCCGATCCGCGATTTTAGCCAGTAGTTCAGCTGAAGCTTGATGTGGCTGGCAGCATTGGCAATTTCATCACTCCCGCTTTCTTCCAGCTCTAATTTGTCGAAGGAGCAGAACTCAATAAAATCTTCAAGCGTGGGCATCCGTTTCCAGGCCTCACTGCCAAACCCATCGGATTCAGCCGCCCTGTACCGACTCAATATGTCGGCATCGACAAAGAATTTACTCAAAGCTCTGCCAATCAAACTTCTGACCGTTTGCTCCAGCAGCTGCTGGTTCTCGGTGGAGGGCAACACCATCGTGACCAGGGCTGACTCCAAGAACGAGACATAGTCCTGCATTCGTTCATCGCGATCTTCGGGGCTCAGACCGGTGAGCGTTGGCAGCTCCAGCAGATTGTTGGACTCTCGCCCAATATCGAAATAGGCGGCATGGTCGCCCAGAAATTTAGCGTAGTCAGTAAAGGTGGAAGTACCGTCCGGTTTGGGATAGTCCAGGCATACGATGGGGTAACCCTTCGCCAGAAACATCGACAGCATCCCTGACACACATACCGATTTACCCGACCGGGTGGTGCCGAAAACAGCAATGTTGCGATGCTCGCCAATGAAGTCGATCTTGACCGGGCTCCCGCCCTCATCTGCAATCAACTCAAAACCCTGACGGCTGACCTGGCGCGTCATGGTGAACGGAATCAGGCCGGGAGCTTCGCTGCTGAGGTAGGTCTGTGTCCGGTTGTACGGAGACATCAACAGCTTCTCCCACGCCAGCGTGGGGTGACACTGGAGCCACTGCTGCCAAGCCACCTCGGGTTCTCTGACCACCTTCGCGGGCAATAGGAATCCCTCGGCCATGTGGCGACAGGCTTCCGTCAGCCTGGCCCGGCTGGAGCGATGGATCACCATCACCGTTGCAATCTTGACGGGGATGGCACCTTCGATAATTTGTGCGGTCGCATCCACCGACTTCTGCACCTTGAGGGCAGCCCCCACATCAATGGAGTTGGAGCTGGCCGCCGCTGTGGCGGCATTGTTCGACTGTTTAATCAGCCGCTGCATTTGAGTTTTGACAATGGCCTGATTCGCCGGGGAAACCTGGCAAAAAATCTCGGTGTCCACCACCTGATGGCGGCACAGCACATCCCAGAGATACCTCAACTGGGCACGCATGTTGGAGAACCCCGCAGGCTTGGCCACAAAGGGCATGACGGCAACGTATTTGCCCCTCACTTTGACCCAGGCGCGATCCGCATCAGGGACGGTCATCTCACCGCCTTCGCCCTGGATCAACAGCGATTTTGGATCGTATTCGCTGGTGACAGCTTCCGTGATCGTCTGCCCATCGAACGTCAGGGGGTTGGGGACATCGGGGGGCTGAGTCGTATTGAAAATATCCCAGGTCTTACCCCAAAGATCCTCCGCAGACATGGGGGTAATTTCAAGCCCCATCTTGATGGCCAGCAGAGACTCCCAACGCATATAGCCCTCTTCAAAGGCAGAGTTAAACATCTCCTCGAACCGCCTCAAGATGACGTTTTTACCCTTACCCTTAAACCCTTCCCAGAAGGACACTAGGGAGGCCAGTGCTCTCTCAATCGGATCAGCCTCCGCCCCAGCGCGATCATCCCCCGCAATGGTGTAGGTACAGTAAATGGTCATGGTTTTGACCTTGCGAACCCCTTGACTAGCAAGGTCTTGGGCACGTTTCTTCTCGCTGAGTAGAATCAGCTTGATTTCTGGGGATGGGGCCGACGCAATTAGCTCATCGAGCTCAGCCTGGCGATCGCGATCGGTAGCAAAGCTGCTGAGCTGAACCGTCATCGTGCCATTACGAGGCAGTTCCTTAAGCCCAGACTCTAGCCGCTCAACCGTGGGGAAAATCTGCTCAGACCGCAATGTGTCGTGAAGGCCCCGACAGGTAAATCCAAACACCAGACGATAGCTATTTTTGTGAGATAGAAGAGCTGCGCCTACACTCCGACCTTTCATCTTAAATCTGATAAAGGTTCTGAGGCTGCAAAAATCTTCAAACGCCTTTAGCGTCGTCTTTGCCGACTCACCCTTTGTTGACTTAAGAGATTTTATGTTGCGTTTTCCAAGCTTGCCACTTGCCATAGGATTGACTCTCTAGTTGCCTTGAATCCATTGCTCAGAAATAATCTATTCTGGGTCGATTCTGGGAAGTTCTGGAAGTTGGGCGTGCCATCCTTCGCTCTGCTTTTTTAGGGTTCTTTTTCGTCTTTTTGACCTTCTTTCCCCTGCTCGGTTTCGGATTCAGGTCAGGATACGGCGCTAGTGGCGTGAAATAGGCAAGATGACCGTAGCACCAGCTGGGAGGTGAATGAAACTTGGAGAGAAAACGCGATGCATCAGACCCTGTCAGCACCCACCAGGTCGCGCCCCCCCAGCCGATGCACAAAATCGTCGGTATCCACCCAGCCCCAAAAATTCGATTGACAATAACGATGTTGAACAGAGCAATCACACACCAGGGAACCAGCTGGTCTGCCGGAATCGGCCCAAATCCTGGCTTCATATTGATTGCCCCGTTGACCGGGACAAAATCGTCGGGGTGTCCCAACATTGGGAATTACTCTCTGAATGAAGTTGTACAGTCATTTGACCTCACATCTAAATGGCTATTGCACAACCATTTAGATATGAGGTCGCTAGAGACTAGGCTCCAACTACCAAGGTTGCCAGCACATCCCCAATGACCACCGCCATAACGATAATCATGGGAGCACGGGCCAACTGCTGCCAATCGTCGTCGTTTCTGGCTGCTTGGATAACACGCACCAAAGAAACCGCAATATAGAGCAAAAACAGCGCTCTAATTACCCCAAACACCAGGGGAACAACATCCCCTGCGTCAGGGAACGTGGTCGTAAAGAAGTCCTCAGCCACCTGGAAGAACTGTGCAAACAGCGGATTGGTATGCCTCATCCACAGTGTTGAGCCGAAGAGAACGCCAATAACCAGCCGAACTGCACGAGGGCCTTTGATTTTGCTCAAGATGCGATTTGCAAAGTTGTCTTTCTTGGCAGCCCGACGAAGGATGAGGCTGACGGCCATAACTAAGCCAGAACCAATAGCTAGGACAGGAGATGCTGTTAATAGACGGAATCCGACCAGACCACCGACGCTAAACCAGGGCAGCAACTTAAGTACCTGTCGAAGGAATTTGTTGTCTGATACTGAACTGAAGAGGCTTCGCTCGCTAACGGAGATAGCTTGGGCCGTACCATTGGCATTGATTTGGTCAACAATTCTTGAAGAAAAACGAGAAGCAGCTTCCCGTTCAGCAAGAGTCAATTGGAGAGGGACAGTACTTACGCTCATGACAGGAATCACAGAGAAAGGAACAAAACAAACCGGTGCCTTCTGCGGCGTTGAGTAAAACCGTATCAGCCGAATTTCTCCCCTGTATGGAAAACCTGCCCTCTTTGATTAACTTTGATTAAGAAAACTTACGCAAATACACCTGAGATAAACAAATGTTGCAGAACGCTTCAAAGTACCTCTAGTTACTCGGGAATATGAATAAAACATTAAGCCTCCGCAGATCCCCTGGGATTTACAGAAAGATTATCGAAAGTAGAAAGAATCTTGATGGAGGGGTATTGCAGTGAGAGCTCTTTTGATATGCAACCGACCCGAACGCCTTGCATCCATGATCCAATGCTTGAGGGAAGCGGGGCATGAGGTGAAGGCCTCATCCTCTGAGATGGCCTTGACAGCAATAAACCAAAATCGCCCGGATCTTGTATTCATTACCACGTGGGATATCTCATCGCTGCCAAGTTTCTTTTTGAAATTGCAGCGGCTATACGGACTCAATCATCGGACTAGCTACTATCCAGTCATTATCGCGATCACCCATCACGAAGAGGTTGACTTAGATGGCCTCTACAATATGGGCTTTGACCTGGTCAGCGAAGTTCCCTTGCGTGAGCCGGTGCTGATGGCGCAGGTGATGGCACTAGATCGACGGCTAGGCATGTCTTGTAGAACACTGGCCTCGCCCCATCTGCTAGTCGATCTGCATACTCACCACGTTTTTCTCAAGGCCAACCAGGGCACACTCCTGGCAAGTCTAAATGTAGGTCAAATTCAATTCATTTTGCTAAAGTGCTTTTTGCGATACCCGCAGAGAATCTGGACGCGGCCTGAGTTACTCGAACAGCTGAGTATCGAAAGTGAATCTCAGAGAATAACTGAAAGCCTTGACATTAGAGTCGTTGACGGAAATATCTATAGGCTCAGGAAAGCTATTAGGGATGCCCTAGAAGGTGTTCCTAAGGGATGGTGGATTGATAAAAGGTACAAAGAAGGATTTTTTCACACAGAGCGGTCTGGGGGCTACTTTTTCCTTGATGCGATCAAGATGGAAGGAGAAATTGACGCCAGTGAATTCCATCTCGCTCAACAAACAGCAATGACCGCGTAGGTCGTTAATTAATAGGCAAGGTCAAAAGAACTTTCCCTTTGATACGACCTTCAGGAATCGGCCCAAGATATCGAGAGTCATAGGATTTATCTCGGTTATCGCCCATTAAAAAATAATGCCCTGGAGTAACTTTAGTTAAAGCGAAGTCCCTCTGTTGCCCGATAGCGTAAGATTCGGTGAAGATGTCCCCGTTAATGTAGAGACTTCCGTTTACGATTTGCAGCTCATCGCCAGGCATACCGACAACTCGTTTTACAAAAAGAACCTGCTCTCTGTTCATAAGTCCTGCCCTAAACCCTGAATCAAAGGCCACGATGTCACCCCGCTCTGGGTCTTTGGTGAGATACTGCATGTTATTCACCAGAACGTGGTCGCCTCCATGCAAACTAGGCTCCATTGATTCGCTGGGAATGTGGCTAATGGGAATGACACTCCTTAGAAGTACAAGGAGAGGGATGCCAACAGCCGCGATCGCAGCAACGTCGCCCAAGGACTTTCTGATAATCTGAATTTCACCGGGCCTAAGGAATTCGCGCTTCTGCATGTTTTAGTCCTGAAAGAGAGCAACAAAGTCGCCGACCTTGGCAGACAATGAGCCTGATAGCATTTCAATGCCTGCTAATACTTTCATCTGGGCGGCAGTCAACGGGCGACTGGAGAGACGAGCACAGATGTCATCCAGATCCTTGGCCAACTCAACTAGATGCTGCAAGAGGTTAAGCTGTGGCTCTGGCTGAAGATCATCATTCAGTAGTTCTTCTAGGAGAGGAGCGAATAAAGCGATCGCACTCTCGTCCCAATCCAAAGGATCACCACGGCCTGCTGGGGTGGCCGAGTGTGGTGCAGCTTCGTTCGCCATGCTTATATCTCCTGCATGTTTTGGGTCTTACACAAAAACGCTATAACGAAGGGGTAAACCTTGAGAAAAGTAGAAGGAATGAGTCATGACCCCAACTGCGCGAGTGGTGCGGTGGCTAGAGCTTGCCCTTGGTAGCTTTTTTGCAGTGATGACTGCATTGCTGTTGTTTGGCAGCGTTTTTGACTATCAAGGACACCTAATATTGACATTAGCCGCAGGGCTACTTACAACGGGATTTTGGGTTCCTTCTGCGCAGTGGCCTAGGGCCTGGATTCTCCCAAGGTCGATAACAAGAGGTGGAGCACTTGCGGTTGGGGTACTCTTCCTTTCTATTCCCTAAGAAGCAGATCCATAAAGAACCTCCGGGAAACCACGAGGATTGGAGCATAGATTTAGCAGGATTCCTTCACCATCGAAACCCTATAAAACCTTTGCACTCACACAATAAACCTGCAATATCTCCCGTGTATCGCAGTAAAGGTTTTGTTACGAAAACAAATAGATCGAAGACTATCTCAAAATTCTTATACGGTGCGTCTACCTTAATCAGCTACTAACGTACCGCTTATGAGAAAACCTTATTCAAAATAACTTCATACTCAAACTGGGCAAAAAAATCTTTCAACGAAAGACCATTCCCTGCGGCCAATTTCTTTATCCCAGCCCACCCATCATCAGTGACCCATGCCGCATGGCGAATCAGATCGTGACTGGCAGGTGACTCAGCACAGGTTACAGGCAATGTGAGAGAGAAGTGGGCGCGACCGAGCAACTCAATCAGCTCAGAGCGACTTACTGAAAACTGCACAGCTAGGGCGTCAATCCGAGCGATCGCCTCTGAGGTTGCCAGAATGTGCCTCAACTTCTTTTTCGCCCCGTAACGGGGTGATGGAGAAGTCAAATTCATCAGGCTTCTATCGCTCATGAATAACCCATTCACTTCCGCCAGATCACTATACAGCACAACACCAGTACCAAGGCTGAGAGGCTAATACACTCATTATTACATTGGTATTGATTATTCTATAGCAATGTAATATATTCAGATGGTATTCCTAAGTAGGTGGCATCGCTGGATGTAAAGGTCAGGCGCGGCAAGCGGTTGGCCAAGTGCATCCAGCGGCTGGTCGAGGACATCCCGGCATCATCAGCGGTGATTGAGGAAGTTCTTTCGATCTACTGGAATGGTAGGTACAGCAAGGATAACGACAAAGCGCGATCGCATTGGCACCCTGATGAAAAATCACTCTTGGCTAGAGGTGCGCTACTACTCTAAGGGCATCTGCGGGGGCTGTAAATCAGCGGAGTGGGAATTCAGAAGCATCACTACTCCCTACCAAACCAAGGCAGCAGACCGTTCCCTAGCCATGCCGAGCAGCTTATGGCCGCACTGCCCCAGGAGAATGAAGGGGTTCCGTTTTAAGTTGGCACCGCAGCTATACGATCGCCCCGAGTCAGCAAGGGAACGCCGCTGATTAAAAAACCGGATTTTTAGATGTATTCTTGCACTACGTTGAGGTCTTGAGCATGACACAAGTACGATTAGCTATCATGTCCTGCGCCGGAGGGACAGGTAAATCGACAGTGGCCACTAACCTGGCGTATTCGCTTGCCTGCCTGGGCCAAAGCGTCTGCCTCATTGACTGCGACAGCAACGGCACAGCCGCCCTTTTTACGGGCCTGGAAAACCCCAGTAGTATTGGGGAAACTCTGGTTGCAGCACTTAAGCCAGGGTTTAAGGGGCCATGGCCCCTTAAACCTGTATGGCGGGATTACGGAATTGAAAAAGTTGATGCTGTCCTAGGTGGCCACTTTCTCAACGAGGGTTCCAGGCAGATCCAACAAGAGCCCCGCGCAGCATACCTCTTGGCCGACGCAATCGAAGACGCACCACTCCCCCATGACGTGGTTATTTTTGATTGCCCAGGAACCATAGAGCAGTTTCACCAAATGGTTCTCCCAGCCTGCAACCAAATCCTGATTGTGCTCAAACCAGACACAAAGGACATAAACGCTGGGTTTGGCTTGATCCAGTGGATTGCGGAATTTAGCCGGGATTTGCGCCTAAAGCCTAAGCCCAAGATACTTGGAGTCCAACCAAACGCTTTTGATAAAGATGCCGCCATGCACCGAGAATGCTTAGCCGATGGGCCAGGCATTGAGGATTCCCTGCCAGTGGTGCTGCGATCGCTGCCAGAGCCCATCCATGTCTTCCCGGCAATCCAACAAACCCGGTACTTAACCAACGCTGGAGCTGTAGGGTTACCTCTGCGCCTGTATCGCAGTGATCGCACCAGTTGGAAGATCGCGGGGTTGTTTGAGGCTTTGGCTAAAGCTGTATTGGAGGCTGATCATGGCTAAGGGTGTAAAGCGCTCCTTCACGAATTTAGCTCAAGGGGCTAACACAGCCCAGGCTGTATCGCTTCTAGGGGAGAAGGATGAGGAAATTGAAGCTCTCAAGGAAAGGATTAGGCAGCTTGAGGCGGGGGTTGCTGGAGGGACAACCGATTGGGTTTGGATTGATGTCAACCTAATTGAGCCGATGGCGATTTCGGTTACTGACGGTTCAGGCAAAGTGGTCGAAATTTTCGGACAGCCTAGAAAATTTTTCGACCTAGAGGGAATGGCTCAAAGCCTCAGAATAGAGGGGCAGCAAGACCCCGTAGTCCTACGCACAGTCGGAGAAGGTCGCTACCAGCTGCTGGATGGTGAGACGCGGTGGAGAACTATTAAGGATGTGCTGGGCCAGGCGAAGATCAAGGCCAGGTTCCATGAGTGTAGCGACGAGGAAGCCCTAGCGTACACGCTGGTGGGTGATGCATTAAAGAATCGTTTTAATGCCCTAGAGCAAGGGGAATCGATCGTCAATTTACTCAGGTCAAAACTGAAAAAAACTGAGCAGGAAATTGTATCGCTCCTTTACAGGATTCAGAATCAACTGGTTTCAAAGGGAAATGAAAAAGAAGCGATCGAATGGATCTATGAAAATGTAGATGGTTCTGAAATCGTTCTGCGATTACTATCCTCGTTAAATATTACGATAGCGACGATGGTAAATGCTAGATTGCCCTTGATGTCGCTCCCAGAAAAACTCAAGGAATCAATCAACAATCGAACACTAACGCCAAGCAACGCGCTGATACTTAGAAACGCCCCCGAAGCGATCTGGGCTAAGGCAATTGAGGGACAAAATGGCACAATGCCAAAGCGCAAGATGAAAATGCTCATCAACAAACTAGCGCTAGAAATGGGCGATTCATCGCCAACGTTGGCGGCAAACGACGGCACAACAATTGACGCTGACAATACTGAAGTCGAATCAAGTTCAGGCTCTGGGGATATTGCCAGTGAAGCGAAATTGCAAAGATCAGTCACAGTAGCTGGTGCTGAATCACTTGAGAAAAATACAAATGCAACGATAGTTCTGAAAGAGCTTCTGAAACAGCTAAGAACTCTTCGTATTGACGAAACTATTGAAAATGATGACAAAGGGTTGGAACTCTTGGAAAGAGTTACAGCTTCGATTCAGGCGCTTTCAGAATACTACCAAGACAAGGGAAAAGAAGGAAAGAATAAGCGACAAAAACAATAAAAATGTAGCACTAATATAAAGCCAAAAGCCTGGGGACAGTCGTTTTTGTGAGCGATGGCGGCGCGATGAGGCTTAGCTACCAGGGCTATCGAGGTGCTGGTATTGACGTGCAATCGCAATCCTGTCCAATTAACCGGGCAACCTAAACCCAGACGTAGATAGATTAGATGCACCTTAATAGCCGCCCCACCGAGCCTGGTAGCCACGGTGGGGCTCTTTTTTTGCGGCAATAAAAAGCCCGCTGGTTTCCCAGCGGGGGTGTGGAGTGTACTTTGCTCCGAGCAAAGACTTGGGCTGACCGGCAGGGCGATCGCCAGCGAATACTGAGAGCATCCCCCCCGGTAGATTAACCCACTGCCAGGGGGGGTGCTCTTTCCGGGGGGGGTTGTCTGGGACTCACACATCCCCCCCGCCTTGCCAAACTAGCACAGCTGCCGAGGGGCCGGGTAGGGTGCGATCGCAGGTCAGCCCCACCGAGAAACCTAGCCCAACACTCAGCAGAGTTTGCTCAGAGCCTATCCATCCACTTCTGCAAAGCTGTAGACACAACCAGCTCCAAAAGGTTTGAGCTATCCTCAACGCCCAATGACGAGCGCACATACCCGCCACCGGAAATAGCTATCAACGAGCGGTGACTGCTGTTATAGGTCAACGATTTTCGAGGCCACTTGCTTTGGGGTATCGACTTCCATTCCTCTTGTGGGCGCATCTTGCCAAACCCTTCTGGTACATGGCCTATGTGGGTCAATAGGCCATCATTGAGCCAGAGCCGCAGTCGGCCTATCCTCTCGGGTTTCTTAGATGCCTTCCGATAGGTGGGAAGTGGTAACCAGAGAAAGAGGATAGGGCGGTGCAAGCTACGGTTAAAGCAAATCTCCGCGCAAAGTTTGGACTTACTAGTCCCGTACTGAATGCTTTTAGCCTCGACGATTTCCTGAATTCTGGAGTCGAACGCCAGAATCTGCTGTCTCGTCTCCAGGAAAGCCTCTTGCTCGGCTCCTGAACATGCCCCCAACCACTTCAGAAGGGGCTCCGGCACGCTCGCTAAAGCTTCAGGCGGCCTGGCCAGCCCCACTTCTTGGTAGGGCAGGGGGGCTAAAACCGGCTGCTTACCCTCATCCTCAAACCTGAGTTCAAGATAGAACTGATCCGTTTGGGTAACTTTCGCCTGGATAAACTCAAAGGCCAATTGGCTGTGTTGCCGATCGATGTGGTTGTGGCGGTGAAAGGAGGGGGCGATCGCAATTAGGCGAACGGGCTGCTCATAGTCGATGACATCTGAGAACGGGAGTTCCTCCAGCAGGTTGGCATAGTAGCGGGTGAGCTGCTGAACGACATAGCGATCCTCTGTGTTTTTCAGCTCTAGAATCACAAGGCGGCGATCTGCCGTCAAAGCCAAAATGTCGCAAACCTCGCCCATGACGGCATACTGCCGCTGGAACGGGCGCAGGTGCAGTAGATCCTCTAAGGCGCTCCACACAAAGTCTTCGAGCGATTTCTCACTGGCAAACTCCCATCCTTGAGCTACTTTTCTCAGCGACACGCTGCCTAACGGGCTAACCACAGATCGTCCTTCCCTACTCAGAACGTCCAATCTAGCAAGGAGTCACAGCCTTCCTGGGCACAATGGGAGAACTCGAAACCATTGGCACAATGGCCACTCTCATCCCCTCCTACAGCAGCTGCGCCTCTCGCATGACCGGGGGAGAGCGCCGCCTGGCCCAGCGGCTCGAAGCCAAGCTCGATGATGACTACCTACTCTGGTACGACGTACCCGTAGGCCCCAAAGCCCTGCATCCCGATTTCATCCTCCTGCACCCCTTGCGGGGTCTCTTCGTGCTGGAGGTCAAAGACTGGAGGCTCGACACCATCAAGTCTGTAAACCCGGATGAGTTTGCGATCGCAACCCCACCCCAGGGCCTAATCAAGCACGTCAAGAACCCCCTCCACCAGGCGCGAGATTACGTCCTGGCCATGTGCTCACTACTGGAGCAAGACCCAGAGCTAGTGCAGGGTGCAGGCCGCTACCAAGGCAAGCTACGCTGCCCCTACGCCTATGGTGTGGTGCTGCCCAACATCACCCGCCGCATGTTCGACGCTGAGCCGGTGCTGGCCCAAGTCATCGATCCTCACCTGGTCATCTGCAAGGACGAAATGACCGAGGCCGTAGACCCAGGGGCCTTTCAAGAGCAGCTCTGGGCCATGAGCCACTACAACTTTGGCACCACCCTCACCACCGAGCAGATCGACCGCATCCGCTGGCACCTGTACCCAGAGATGCGAATCTCCGCCAAGCAGCTCTCTTTCTTCGACGATGAGCCTGCCGATACCCTACAGACCGCTATCCCGCAGGTGCTCAAGGTTATGGACCTACAGCAAGAGCAGCTGGCCCGCAGCCTGGGCGAGGGGCACCGAGTGATTCATGGGGTGGCTGGCTCTGGCAAGACCCTGATTCTGGCCTACCGCTGCCAGCATCTAGCCGAGGCCATGCAGACCGTTTTGGTGCTGTGCTTTAACGTGGCGCTGGCTTCAAGACTGCGATCGCTGATGGCAGAAAAGGGCCTGGCCCACCTGGTCACCGTCCGCCATTTCCATGGCTGGTGTACCGAAGTGCTGAAGCAGCACCAGCTGCCGCGCCCTGACTACCGGCAATACAAAGGCGCTGAGTACATTCAAAGGCTAGAGGCTGCGGTGGTGGCCGCCGTCGAGGCTGGGAAGATTCCCACCGGCCAGTATGGGGCGGTGATGGTCGATGAGGGCCACGACTTCGCACCCGAGTGGTTAAAGCTGGTCGCCCAGATGGTGAACCCCTCCACCGATTCCCTGCTGGTGCTCTACGACGATGCCCAAAACCTCTACGGGAAAAGGGCCAAGCAGGAGTTCAGCTTCAAGAGCGTGGGTATCAAGGCCCAGGGCAGAACCACGATCCTCAAGCTCAACTATCGCAACACCGCCCAGGTGCTGATGGTGGCCTACGAGTTCGCTAAAGAGGTCATGCTGCCCACCAGTCCTGATGAGGACATGCCGCCGCTGGTGCAGCCCAACAGCGCCGGGCGCGAGGGGCCGGTGCCGGAGCTGGTGAAGTGCCGGAGCTATAAGGCAGAGGTGGATCACATCATCCAGAGAGCCCAGCAGCTGCAAGAGCGGGGGATTCCCTGGAATGAGATGGCGATTATCTACCGCGACAACTGGATGGGAGAGAAGGCATTCCAGCAGCTCCAGCAGGCCGGGTTGCCTGTGGACTGGCTCAACCAGAACAGCAGCAGCCGTAACTTTGACCCCTCGACCCAAAGCATCAAGCTGATGACCATGCACGCGAGCAAGGGGCTAGAGTTCCCGGTGGTGTTTATCCCTGGGGTGGGCTATCTGCCGAACCGCTATAACGATGTGGCTGATGAGGCCCGGTTGCTCTATGTGGCCATGACCAGGGCGATCGAGGTGTTGGTGCTGAGCTGCGACCGCAAGTCGGTATTTGCTGAGCGGCTGGAGGGGGCGTTGGGGAAGGTGGGGTGAACAAGCAAGAACGCAGTGGGCTTGGGTTAAAGGAAGGTTGAAGATACCTGGTGCGATCGCGGACAGAGTTGAAAGGCTGGTTATACTAAATTTTTCTACTTAATCACCCTACAAGATACTTAAGCCGACGTTTTCCTATCTAATTTTCCCTACTAGGGGTGATTAAACTGGCAATTTTCCACCTAATCACCTCTATAGCACATTAGGAGAAAATCGTTCCTCCAATAACAAGTTTGAGAATAAAGAGGTCTTATGGACGAAATTGAAAAGATCAGCCATGCAGAACTAATTGATCCACAAGCACAAATGGTTGTGGCTTTTCTAGAACAGATGGGTCTTCCCTCGGATAACATCATTGCCGATCAGCCAGAACGAGCAATTATTGGTCAAAATTTGCCTACTTATATTCAGTCACTTCCTGATGACATTAAAAGAGATGCACGTTATCTATCTAAGTTTGTAGTTGGTGCAGGATTTGGGTTATTTGACTATTCACTTAACGCTGTATGGAATGAAGTAACTCTGGAATTAAGAAAGAAAGCTATTGCATACGGAGTTGATATTTTCTTTGATGCCGCCGTGGGAGGTAAAAACCGAGATTTTTATGAAACAGAAGAAGATCTCGCTTCTCTTAAAGATGCAGTTCTGCTAGATACATGTAGAAAGCTTGAGCTTATTTCTGACACAACATACAAAAAGTTAAAACATATTCTTGAGATGAGGAATGATATAGGAATTTCCCATCCAACCAATTATACAATTAACGCTTTTGAACTGCTTGGATGGCTGCAAACATGCATTCAAGATGTCCTACGAGATAGACCAACTGAAGCAGCACTTCAAGTGCAAGCATTTATTAAAAACTTAAGAACATACAATACGCCTATAGATAATGCAACTCAAAAAACAGTAGAGCTAAAAATTGCCGAACTGCCTAGCCATTTGTGCGGCAATATACTTAGAACTGTTTTTGGGATATTTGTGTCAATAGAAACAGATGTTCAGGTAAGGAAAAATATTTCTTTGATTGCCCCCTCTGTTTGGAAAAATTGTTTGGATGAACCTAAATATAAGTTAGGGCTTACTCTTGAGGGATATAACACCAATCTTCATAGAGATAAATATGTATTAGGTGAGCAGTTTCTCCAGGTTGTAGGGGGGAATCCATATCGCTCCCCAAACGAAAGGGCTGTAATTGTTGATGATTTATTGGATCAGCTTCTAGCCAAACATAATGGTTGGGATAATTTTCATCATGAAGCTCCTGTTGCTGACTCTATCGTCTCATACATCGCTGGGCAATCAGATATTCTTCCAAATTATGCAGAAAAATTAGTAAAAGTAGTTTTGATGTGTCGGATTGGTCGAGGTGTTAGTTACTGCAATGGTGTATCACCTAAAGGAAAAGTATATTATGACAATTTACTTTCTCTTTTAGGTGACAAATATTCACCTATTGCCATAAGCAAGCTCACCCATTATGAGATACAGCGGAAACTGGAAAATAGCGAATGTAGAAAACAAGCTCGACTAGCTCTAGAAAAGGTAAAACAAAACGTAGTTAATGCAAGATTAGCTGAATGTTTTGACTATTTGATTACTCAAATAGAAAGGAATGGTCGCTGTGTACTAAATAGTGATTTTAAAAAGCTGTCAGCGCAATATGTGAAGTGGTAGTTATCTACAACACTCCGGACAGAAATTCACTCTGAATATTGCCTGTAAGCCAGAGCCTACGTTGCCCAAGGTATTTAGGTCAATGTCAGCCTGCGAGCTAACTTTGATTCAAATAGACGATTGCTAGGGTGACTGCCCTGTAATCCTTGCAGCTTCGTTGCTAAAACTGTCCGGACTGTTGTATCTAACAAATTGTTGCAACGGCGGAATAAAGACAATCGATGAGGATGCTAGAGTTACTTGCTGCTTGCTGCCGCTGAACTCAATCGGTACAACGATTGAGTTATTGGTGAGGGCTTAGCGCAAGGTTGTCTGTTGCCCACCGATAGGGAGTGCCCTTTAAGGTTCTCCTTCCAGAGACTCCGTCACCACACCAAGCTAGCAAGCCTTAGGGGGGAGTAGCTTGGCTGCGATCGCAAGTCCGTGTCTGCTGAGCGTATGGAAGAGGCGCTGGAAATGCTGGTAGTTTCTTGGAGGAACGGCAGCGGCAAGATCGTGCCTAGAAACCATCTCTTTAGCCCAAGCTGACCAAATTAGTTAATGTCTAATTTAAAGTACTCACACTCTGTAGCATAGTTTGAATCCAATCCTCTCTTCAAAAACTTACAGAAAATGGGGTTCTCTTTTCTATCTTTAGATCGATTCTCTGCATGATATCTACATAAGTAACAGCTTTTGATATAAAAGCCTTTACTTCTAATTTCAATTAGTTTATCTCGGCAAATCCTGTAATGGTCTTCATAAGGATAGCTGATCACCTCACAGTAAACAAAACGCTCTTTATCAGTCGCCTCTATCTCGTAAGCTCTTGGGTATGTTTCTGGAAAAAAGAGAGTCTTTCCATTGTCATAAACTCTAAACACATAGGCTCTATTAGGACAACTTGCTGTCCCTAAACATCTTCCCAAAACTGGGGTTGGGTTTATGTTATAGAATTTTATATTCGAGGATTCTTTAACATATCTGGCCTTGATTACGTGAATGTCAGACTCATTCCTTATCTTAATCTCAATTATCTGTTGAGACTCTTTTTTCTTCTTTGTTGCCTTGTGAGTAACAGCGATCTCTACATATAACTTCTTAGTATGATCGTGATTCAACAAAAGAACATCTGGTATAAAATCACCATCACGGGATTCCAAAACTACTTCTTTATATCTTTTCGTCAAGTCAAAAGCTCTTGTGTTTCTGCCAACATCACATCTAGAGCCAAATCTAGATAAAAATCTTTCGCAATATTCTTCAACAGAAAGTTCGATAAAAAAAGGAATTCTATGCTCTAGGCAATAAGAGTATTCCTGGCAAAAAGTTTCTTTCGCTAGCCTGTGCAGATATGTTTCTTTGGAGCATTCATGGCGATGCCGATGAGCAAAGTGCTTCTGCCTAATTTTACCTAATCTCGGCAGCAATTCATTTTCACATGATATGCAAGTAAATTTTTCGCTTCTGACTTTCTTTGCATCCTCTAAATCTTCTATAAATACAATTTCTTTAGAACAATTTTTTGCATATTTATATTTGATTTCATACTGCTTATTCATCAGTTGCTTAAATGAAGGGCGGATGAAATCGATCCAAACTTCTACATAAGGGTGCCATTACTTCTCACTTAGAGCACTACATCTGTAATATTAATCTGAAAAACCTAGGTGTGGAAAACACCCCTAAATAGCCACAAGCCTACGCCTTAGTAGAGAAATCTTCGTTAATTCGCTTGAGATGGAATGTCTCATGAATAATTCCCCTCACATCATGCTCAATCATGAGCTGAGCCAACTGCTGAACATCAAGCTGTAGGTGCTGTAGCCACGCAGGCTTACGATATCGCCCCCTACTCCGCAAAGAACCCCAACAACGCATCCCCCGCCGCCCGCTGCTCCAGGTTCAGGTAGCTGGTCAGCGACGCCAAACTAGCATGGCCGGTAATCGCCATAATCTGCCGCAGGGGCACCCCCGCATCATAGTAGAGGTGGGTGGCCAGCGATCGCCTAAAGGTATGGGTACTCACCCCCTCCAGCCCCAACAGATCACAGGCCCGACGCAACGCCTTGTCTACCGCTCGGGTGCTGATGTGCTGCCGGGGGGGCCGCTCTCCAACCCGCGCAAAGTAATAGTCGCCACTGGCCTGGCGCTGAATACGGTACTGCTTCACCGTGGCTCGGGTCCATGGGGCAGCAGGGAACAGATGCCCTAAAATCAGCAACGCCTATAGCGGTGATCGCCCAGGCGCAGTTGCTGATTTTAGGGATGCACCAATCTCTGAAGGTATTGGAATCTCGTTCAAATTTTTGCGGAATCATACCGCTATTCAGCAACGCCAGCTGGCCAGCTATCAAGCATCACTAAAGCCCTGTTATAGTCTTGCTCATGCCGAAACAGTCCTCCCTCTTCTCTGACGACAACTACGCCGATTTTCTCAATGGGCTCAAGTCACGCATCCGCACGGCCCAGGTCAAGGCAGCCCTCGCCGTCAATCAGGAGCTCATTCATCTCTACTGGCAGATCGGTAACGAAATCTTGCCCCGCCAACAGGATCAAGGCTGGGGTGGCAAGGTCATTGAGCGCTTGGCTAAAGATTTGAAGCGGGAGTTTCCCGATATCAGCGGCTTTTCCCAGACAAACCTCAAATATATGAGGGCGTTCGCCGAGGCGTATAGCGAAGAAGAAATAGGTCAACGCAGCGTTGGCCAATTGCCCTGGCGTCACAACATCGCCCTCCTCACCAAGCTAAAAGAGCAACAAGCGCGATTGTGGTACGCCCACAAAGCAGTAGAAAACGGGTGGAGCCGCGACATTCTCGTGATGCAGATTGAAAGCGATCTATTCGCCCGATTAGGTGGCGCTGTCACTAACTTCGAGCGAGTCCTCCCTGCTCCTCAGTCTGACCTCGCACAGCAGCTCGTCAAAGACCCTTACGTGCGACGTGAAAGTTGCCCGTTCCGAGCGAGAGGCCGTCCTCTCCAAAGACTCC
>VFQR01000307.1_pt1 | contig 83104 bp, 83 predicted proteins | sample 3512321 | NCBI WGS metagenome assembly VFQR01 (sample SAMN10412374, study PRJNA504923) | tailings metagenome | isolation source: Relicate 3 Philex TSF1 revegetated site | place: Philippines: Tuba, Benguet | collected 2017-08-29 | reverse complement strand
GCATGGGCATCGACCGCATCGCGATGCTGAAATACGGCATGCCGGACCTGCGCGCCTTCTTCGACGCCGACGTTCGCTGGCTCCAGCACTACGGCTTCCGCCCGCTCGACATGCCGACGCTGTTCGGGGGGCTGAGTTCGTAGGTGATGCCGACGATCCTTCGCAAGCATGGCATCCGGTTCCACTTCTATGGATCGGACATGGACGAGCCGGCACATATCCATGCCTCGGGCCACGGCGGACGGGCGAAGGTGTGGCTGGATTCGGTCGAACTCGCCGAGCATCAGGGCTTCAAGACATCCGATCTGAAGCGTATCCTTGACGTGGCGCGTGAGCACAGAGACGAGTTTCTAGAGGCCTGGAATGACTTCTTCTGACCCATATCCGGAGAACGAGCGTCCGGTTGAAGCATGGTGCGACGACACGCGGCTTCACGTGCGGCTGATGGACGGACGTGAAGTTGTGACGCCCCTGTGGTGGTACCCCCGCCTGTTGAACGCTACGCGCGCTGAACGCAACAATGTTGAACTTATGCTGGACGGCATTCACTGGCCTGATGTCGACGAGGATTTGTCGATCCGTGGGATGCTGCGTGGCTGGAAGTATCCCAAGGCCATCAAGCCGTCTGTCGCGGCCGAATGAGCGAAGCGCTGCGCCTGAGCATTCCGTTGGATGCCGCGCAACGGCAAGGTTCGCGTCGTTTTGCTGAGGAAAGCCAATGCCCGCGAATGCAAGGAATATGAAGAAGAGCAAGCTTCCGACACTTGAGGATGTCGACAGCGGGAAGATTACGCTGGACCAGTACGAGATCGCTCATGGCGAGGACATCCCGGAATGGACCGAGGAGGATTTGGCTCGCGCGCGTCCAGTATCGGATTTTCCTGAGCTCAAGGAAATGTTCGAGCGCATGCGCGGCCAGCGCGGCCCCCAAAAGGCGCCGACCAAGGAACGCGTCGGCCTGCGTCTCGACCGCGAAGTGGTGGAACATTTCCGAGCCACCGGACCGGGCTGGCAGAGCCGTATCAACGAAGTGCTGGCCAGGCACGTGAAGGGAAATGCCGGGTGATGATGGGGCGACATGGTGCTTTTCGCCTGCTCGACCTGCCGATGCTCTTTGCGGGTTGAGTTCGTAGTGGAATGCCCACGCTCCTGATCTGGCAGGGGTTCAAGTTCCGGTTCTACGCGCTCGACGCGGATGAGCCGCCACATGTTCACATCGTCAAGGACGGCAGGTCGTTGAAGGTGTGGTTGACGAGTTTGGAAGTCGCCCGGAACAGGGGCTACAATAGACGTGAGGTCGCACGATTGCTGGGCGTCACTGCCGAGCACCGCGACGAGTGGATAGGTGCCTGGAATGACTTCTTTGGCCTTTGAAACAGACGAGATGCGGCCTGTGAAGGCATGGTGCACATCCGGCGAGGTTCACGTAGCGCTCGCTGACGGCCGCTCTATCTCTGCGCCCCTGTGGTGGTATCCCTTTCTAGCAAACCTGGAGCCAGACCAACTCAACGACATCGAACTGATGTTCGAGGGGATCTGGTGGCCGGCGGTGGATGAGGGCGTTTCGGTCAAGAGCATGTTTCTCGGCCGCAAGGCGCGCGGCGCGAAGCCGCCTTCCGTCGCGGCTGAATGATCCAATGACCGCAGCCCTCCACACCGGCGGTTGCCGCTGCGGCGCCGTGCGCTTCACGGCGCATGCCGAGCCGCATCACGTCAGCTACTGCCACTGCGGCGACTGCCGGCAGGCGACCGGCGCGCCTGTGTCGGCCTTCGTCGGCTTCGCCGCCGAGGCGGTGGCGTTTTCCGGGGAGCCGCCGAAACCGTTCGAGAACGGTCCGGTAACGCGCAGCTTCTGCGCCACCTGCGGTTCGCCGATTGTCTATGCCGACGAGCGGTTGGCCGGCAGCCTCTGGTTCATGCTGGGCGCCATGGACCGGCCGGAGACTTTTGAACCCACCCTACACGCCTATGTGAGCGAGCAGCTTCCCTATGTGCACATGCCGGACGGCTTGCCGCGGCATGAGAGATCAAGCGTGACGAGACCGGCGGAAACCTATCGATGAAATTCACCCTCTCCTGGCTCAAGGACCACCTCGAGACCGACGCCACGCTCGACCAGATCGTCGAGACGCTCACCATGATCGGGCTCGAGGTCGAGTCGGTCGACGACAAGGCGGCCCTGAAGCCGTTCGTCATCGCCAGGGTGCTGACGGCGGAAAAGCATCCCGATGCCGACAAGCTGCGGGTACTTTCCGTCGACACGGGCACCGGCGATCCCGTCCAGGTCGTCTGCGGGGCGCCCAATGCGCGGGCCGGTCTCGTCGGCGCGTTTGCCGCACCCGGTACCTACATTCCCGGCATCGACACCACGCTTTCCGTCGGCACGATCCGCGGCGTCGAGAGCCGCGGCATGATGTGCTCGGAGCGCGAGCTCATGCTTTCGGACGAGCATGACGGCATCATCGATATCCAGGGCGACGCACCGATCGGCTCTTCATTCGCACAATGGGCGGGGCTCGACGACCCGGTCATCGAAATCAACCTCACCCCGAACCGGCCGGACGCGACGGGCATCCACGGCATCGCCCGCGATCTTGCCGCCGCCGGTCTCGGGCGGTTGAAGGACGGCTCCGTTGCCCCCGTCGCAGGCAGCGGCCCCTGCCCCGTCAAGGTGCATATCGAGGCGCCGGACCTCTGCCCCGGCTTCGCGCTGCGGCTCGTTCGTGGCATCAGGAACAGCCCTTCGCCGAAATGGCTGCAGCAGCGGCTGCTCGCGATCGGCCTGCGCCCCATCAACGCGCTGGTCGACATCACCAACTACATCACCTTCGATCGCGGCCGCCCGCTGCATGTCTTCGACGCTGCTAAGGTGAAGGGCGACCTCACCGTCCGCCGCGCCAGGGACGGCGAGAAGGTGCTCGGGCTCGATGGACGCGAGTACGAGCTCAGTTCCGAAATGTGCGCCATCGCCGACGAGAACGGCGTCGAATCCATCGCCGGCATCATGGGCGGCGAGTATTCGGGCTGCGACGAGAACACGACGGATGTCCTGATCGAATCCGCGCTCTGGAACCCAATCGTCACCGCGAAGACCGGCCGCGAGCTCGGCATCGTCACCGATGCGCGCTATCGTTTCGAGCGCGGGGTGGATCCCGAGTTCATGGTTCCAGGGCTGGAGCTCGCCACGCAGATGGTGCTCGACCTCTGCGGCGGCGAGGCGACGGAACTCGAGGTAGCAGGCTATCAGGGGCACACGCCGAAGAAGGTCTCTTTCCCGCTCGCCGAGGTGAGGCGGCTAACGGGCCTCGAAGTGGCCCGCGAAGAGAGCCTGTCGATCCTCGACCGCCTCGGCTTCGGGCATCAAGGCTCAGGCGAGGTGGTGGAAGTCACTGTCCCCTCCTGGCGGCCGGACATCGAGGGCAAGGCCGACCTCGTCGAGGAGGTCATGCGCATCCACGGCGTCGACGAGATCGCGCCGCAGCCCATGCCGTCGCACGATTCCGTCAACGGACGCGTGCTGACCGTGCTGCAGAACCGCACCCGCGCCGCTCGACGCGCACTCGCCGTGCGCGGCATGATGGAGGCGGTCACATGGTCCTTCATCCCGCATGAGCAGGCAAAACTCTTCGGCGGCGGACAGGAAGCGCTGCAGCTCTCCAACCCGATCGCCGCGGACATGTCCGACATGCGGCCGTCACTCCTGCCGGGTCTGATCGCGGCGGCGCAGCGCAATGCCGATCGCGGCTTCGCCGACGTCGCGCTGTTCGAGGTCTCGGGCGCCTACGCCGGAGACGGGCCGCAGGACCAGCGCCGGCTGGCCGCCGGCGTGCGGCGCGGCACGGCACGCATGGAAGGGCAAGGCCGGCACTGGGGTGGCAACGCCGCCCTCGTCGGCGTGTTCGATGCCAAGGCAGATGCGATGGCCGTGCTGGAAGCGTGCGGCGCTCCGGTCGACAAGCTGCAGGTCGAGGCGGGCGGGCCCGGCTGGTACCATCCCGGCCGATCCGGCACGATCAAGCTCGGCCCGAAGGTCGTGCTCGCCACCTTCGGCGAGTTCCATCCCAAGGCGCTCGAAGTCCTCGACGTCTCGGGCCAGCTCTGCGGCTTCGAGGTCTTCATCGACGCGATCCCCGAGCCCAAGTCCAAGGCGACGCGGACGAAGCCCCGGCTCGACCTCTCGCCCTTCCAGGCCGTCCGGCGCGACTTCGCCTTTGTGGTCGCTCGCGAGGTCGAGGCGCAGACGCTCGTCAGGGCGGCGGCCGGAGCCGACAAGAAGCTGATCACCGGCGTCCGCGTCTTCGACGTGTTCGAAGGCCCGTCGCTCGGCGGGGGGCGGAAGTCGGTCGCCATCGAGGTCTCGATCCAGCCGGTCGACAAGACCTTGACCGATGAGGACTTCGAGGCGCTGGCCAGGCGGATTGTCGAGAATGTCGGCAAGCAGACCGGCGGCGAGCTGCGGGGATGAGAGGGCTCACGCCCCTCGAGCGGATGTTCGTGGAGGAGTTCTGCCGTTTCGCCGGCCTGCCAAGATCGGGCCTCGACCGCCTTCAGGTTGACCAGTTTCGTTCAAACCCGGCCGGCTTTGTGTCGAAGCTGGTCGCGGCCTCCGTGTCGGCCGACTACCAATGGACGGAGAAGTTCTTTGAGCCCAGCCGCGTCGCCATCGTAGGCTCCAGCGAATCTGAAATGCTGATGTTGCTGGTATTCGACACGACTTCCGGCCGGCTCCTGTCGATTGAAGGCGACGCGTTGACGTACGATTGGGATGAGGCGCACGAGCCGGCCTACTGGTCAGAGCGCCAGCGAGTGATCGACAAGCGGCAGCACAACTAGGCAGGACATTGAACATGCCCCTCCCCACCACCTCCCTAACCTCCGGCGCCTCCGTGCCAGTGCTCGGCCAGGGCACCTGGAAGATGGGCGAGCGTCGGGAGCGCTTCGCTGAGGAAGTCGCGGCGCTGAGGCTCGGCATCGAGCTCGGCATGACGCTCATCGACACGGCGGAGATGTATGCTTCCGGCGGCGCCGAGAGGGTGGTCGGCGAGGCGATCGCCGGCCGGCGCGACGATGTCTTCATCGTCTCGAAGGTGCTGCCCTCCAACGCCTCCCGCGCCGCCACGATCCGCGCCTGCGAGGCTAGCCTCTCGCGCCTCGGCACCGAGCGCATCGACCTCTATCTGCTCCACTGGCGCGGCGGCGTGCCGCTCGCAGAGACGGTCGAGGCCTTCGAGACGCTGAAGTCCTCCGGCAAGATCGGCGACTGGGGCGTCAGCAATTTCGACGTGGAGGACATGGAGGAACTGATGGCGCTCACCGCAGGCAGCGCGGTCGCGGCCAACCAGGTGCTCTACCATCTCGGCGCCCGCGGCATCGATTTGGACCTCCTGCCCTGGCAGCGCAAGCGCGGCATCCCGCTGATGGCCTATTCGCCGCTCGGCGAAGGCGACCTTGCACGGAACAGTCGGCTGGCAGCCGTCGCGGAGCGCCATGCCGCGACCCCGGCACAGGTCGCGCTTGCCTGGACGCTGCGCGGCGATGGCGTGATCGCGATTCCCAAGGCGTCGCGGGCCGAGCACGTCCGCGACAACCGCGCCGCGGCCGACCTTCGGCTGACCGCCGAGGACATCGCGGAGATCGATGCCGCCTTCCCGCCGCCACACCGCAAGAAGCCGCTGGAGATGATCTGAGCATCGTCCCCGCATCGCATGCCAAACCTCAACCCAAGTTGATTGCCGTGTGCGCGCGTGCGCGTGCTACGTTTGGCTGGTGAACAAGGGATCCCGGTCATGAGACGTCGTGCAGTCATAGCAGGCGGCGCGGGCGCGCTTGCGGCGCTGGTCGGCGGCGTGCTGTTTCGGGGTCAGTTCGCCAAGGCAGCGCCGGAAGGCGGCTTCGAGATCACGCGCACGCCCGAGGAATGGCGCGCTCTGCTGACGCCCGCGCAGTACCACGTGCTGCGCGAGCACGGCACGGAGCGCGCGTTCACCAGCCCGCTCAACGACGAGAAGCGGCCCGGCATGTTCCACTGCGCCGGCTGCGACCAGGCCGTCTACCCGTCCGAGACCAAGTACGATTCCGGCACCGGCTGGCCGAGCTTCTGGGATGCGGTTCCGGGCGGCATCGGCACGAGTGAGGACCGCTCCTTCTTCATGGTCCGGACCGAGTGCCATTGCAGCCGCTGCGGCGGTCATCTCGGCCACATCTTCAACGACGGGCCACAGCCGACCGGCCTGCGCCACTGCATCAATGGCGTTGCTTTGACGTTCCGTCCTGCCCAGGCCTGACCCCTCCTCGGCATGGACACGCCCCTGCGCCAATCGCTCGGGGGTTCTGGTTCTGTCGCGGCCCTCCTCCATCCCTATCGAACGGCGATGACCGCCGCCGCCACCTTCCCGCCGGCCCGCGCGCGTCCGTGGCTCGCGGAAGCGCGCGCAATGGCCGTGCTCGCCTGGCCGATGGTGCTCACCAACATGGCCCAGAACGCCATGCAGGCGACGGACGTCGTCATGATGGGCTGGCTCGGGCCACGGGCGCTCGCCGCCGGCACGCTCGGCTTCAACATCTACTTCACGCCCATGATCTTCGGCATGGGGCTGTTGCTCGCCGTCGCGCCCATGGTCGCCTTCGAGATCGGGCGGCGGGCGCATTCCGTCCGCGACGTGCGCCGCACCGTGAGGCAGGGCCTCTGGATCGCCACGATGGTGGCCATCCCCGTCTGGGCCCTGCACTGGAACGGCGAGGCGATCCTGCTGGCGATGGGACAGGATCCGGGACTCTCGGCCGCTGCAGGCGGCTACCTGCGGGCCGCGCAATGGGCGATCCTGCCGTTCTATTTCTACATCGTGCTGCGCTCCTTCGTCTCGGCGCTGGAACGGCCCGGCTGGGCGCTCGCCATTATGGTGGCGGCGGTCCTCTTCAACGTCTTCGCCAACTGGGTGCTGATGTTCGGCAATCTCGGCTTCCCCGCCATGGGGATCGTCGGCACGGGGCTGGCCACCACGCTCGCCGCGACCTTGATGTTCGCGGGCCTCGCCATCGTCGTGGCGTTTCATCCGCGGTTCCGGCGCTACCGGCTGTTCGGCCGCTTCTGGCGCGCGGACTGGCCGCGCTTCCGCGAGATGCTGCGCCTCGGCCTGCCGATTTCGGGCATACTCACCTTCGAGGTCAGCCTGTTCGGCGCTTCGGCGCTGCTGATGGGCCTGATCGGCGCCGCCTCGCTCGCCGCGCATGCGATCGCCATCCAGATCGCGTCCCTCGCCTTCATGGTGCCGATGGGCATCGCGCAGGCGGCCACGGTCCGCGTCGGCCGAGCCTATGGAGCCGGGTCGACCGACGGCATCACGCTGTCGGGGTGGACTGCCTTCGCCCTCGGCGTCGCCTTCATGGCCGCGGTCGCGGTCGTCATGGTCACGCTGCCGGAGCTGCTGATCTCGGTCTTCCTCGACACGGGCGCGCCGGAGAATGCGGAAGTCGTGCGCATCGCGATCGTCTTCCTCGCGATCGCGGCGCTGTTCCAGATCGTCGACGGCGCCCAGGCGGTGGGCGCCGGCATGCTGCGCGGGCTGCAGGACACCAAGGTGCCGATGCTCTACGCGCTGATCGGCTACTGGGGCGTCGGGATGCCGTCGGGCATCGTGCTCGCCTTCGTTTTCGGCCTGGGCGGCACCGGCATCTGGCTCGGGCTGTCGATCGGGCTGGCCGCCGTCGCGCTGCTGCTGATGGCGCGCTGGATCCGGCGCCGGACGCTGATCGCGTAGCTCCTGCGCGCGAGCCATAAGCTCGAAGTGTTGAGGTCGGGCGCCCTCCTCCCTATCTTCGCCATCGAGCGCCAAACGGAAAACGGGAAGACATGGCCGACACGATCGACAGACGCGGCTTCCTTGCGGCAGGAGCGGGAGTGCTGGGAGGCGCCCTCTTCCCCGGCCTCCTCCATGCCGCTCCTGCGGATGTGGCGACGGAAGCCGAGGCTTTCGCCGAGGGCGCGCCTGTGCAGTCCGGCAAGGTGCGCCTGCTGATCGCCGAGCGCGTGGAGAACGGCAGCGCCGTGCCGGTGACGATCGAGGTCGACAGCGCGATGGAAGGTGCGGATCTCGTCCGCTCGATCGTCCTGCTGGCCGAGCAGAACCCGCGCCCGATCGTTGCGACCTTCCACCTGTCGCCGCTCAGCGGATCGGCGGTCGTGTCGACCCGCATCAGGCTCGCCGCGTCGCAGCGGCTGGTCGCGCTGGCGCGGATGGAGGACGGCAGCGTCTGGAAGGACGAGCGCCAGGTCAAGGTCGCCATCGGCGGCTGCGTGACCTGAGGCGAGGAGAAGACGATGTCCCGTCCAAGAGTGAACGTTCCTGATAGCGCCGCCATCGGCGAGACGATCACCATCCGTGCGCTGATCAGCCACGTGATGGAGAACGGGCTGCGGCGCGACAGCGGCGGAAACGTCATCCCGCGCCGGATCATCAACCGCTTCGTCTGCTCCTTCGAGGGACAGGAAGTCTTCTCTTGCGATCTCGACACGGCGATTGCCGCCAACCCCTATTTCGAGTTCACGGCCAGAGTGCCGTCGAGCGGAGCCTTCCTCTTCGAGTGGCATGACGACGACGGTTCGATCTATTCCGAGGAGCGGTCGATAACCGCTTCCTGACGGAACTGCATTCCTCTTCCGGCCGCCTGGATAGAACCGATTGGCACGCTCGCGGCCTGCCGTGGCACGATAGGTGCTGACTCGCACCTTCCAGCATGACAGATTGCGTTCCAATGGGATCGAGGAAGTCGGAATGCCGGGGCGCACAGGCGTATATCTCTCAGCGATAGCAGCGGCCGGCCTATTCGCGCTGGCCAGCAATCCGCTTGCCGCCTCGTCGCCGGCCACGGCCGAGACGGTCGCGAGGATCCTCGCGCTCGAGGGCGATCCGGCCTATGGCGAGTATCTCGGCAGCGAATGCGCCACCTGCCATCGCCGTGGCGCCGGCTCGGCCGGAATACCCCAGATCACCGGCATGACCGAAGAGGATTTCGTGATCGCCCTCGTCGAGTATCGCGAGGGCATTCGCACGAACGAGGTCATGCGCACCACCGCGTCCCGGCTCTCCGACGAGGAGATCGCCGCGCTCGCCGCACATTTCGCAGAGCCGGCACCGCAGTAGCCGACGTTATTCCCGAGGGAGGACAACAATGAGCACTAGGTCGATCTCTATCAGTCGCCGCCAGTTCGGCATCATGCTGGCGGCAGGGACGGCGACGCTCGCCACGCCAGCCTATCTGCGCGCGCAGGCCAGGCCGAGGGTCGTCGTCGTGGGTGGCGGCGCCGGCGGCGCGACCGCCGCGCGCTATCTCGCCAAGGATTCGCGCGGCGAGATCGACGTGACGCTGATCGACGCCAGCGAGAACTTCACCACCTGCTTCTTCTCGAACCTCTATATCGGCGACTTCAAGGATTTCGACGACATCACCCACTCCTGGGACCAGCTCGTCGCCAACCACGGCATCAACAAGATCACCGCCTATGCGACCGGCGTCGACCGCGAGGCGCGGACGGTGACGCTCGATAACGGCGACACGGTCGAGTACGACCGGCTGGTCCTGTCTCCCGGCATCGACCTGCGCTGGGACTCGGTGCCCGGCTATTCGGAGGCCGACGCGGAGATCGCCCCGCATGCCTGGAAGGCGGGGCCGCAGACGCAGCTCCTGAAGGAGAAGCTCGACGCGCTCGAGGATGGCCAGGACATCGTCATGGTGACGCCGCCCAATCCGTATCGCTGCCCGCCCGGCCCGTACGAGCGCGTGTCGATGATGGCGCATGTGCTGAAGTCGAAGGGCTTCCAGAACTCGCGCATCTACGTGATCGACCCGAAGGAGACGTTCTCCAAGCAGGCGCTGTTCGAGGAAGGCTGGCAGCGGCACTACCCGGGCATGATCGAATGGTACGGCCCCGACGTCCATGGCGGCATCAAGAACGTCGACGCTGCCGCCGGCACGGTCGAGACCGAGCTTGACACGTTCGAGGGCGCGCTCCTCAACATCATCCCGGCGCAGCGGGCTGGCCAGATCGCGCACGAGGCAGAGCTGGTGAACGAGGCGGGCTGGGTGCCGATCGACCCCGCCTCCATGCGTTCCAGGGCCGACGAGAACATCTTCGTCATCGGCGATGCGTCGGTCGCCGGCGACATGCCGAAATCGGCCTTCTCGGCCAACAGCCAGGCTAAGGTGGCGGCGATGACGATCCGCGGCGATCTCACCGGCTCGAGCGTGTTCCCGGCGCGCTATGCCAATACCTGCTGGTCGCTGATCGACACGGACGACGGCGTGAAGGTCGGCGCGCAGTACGAGCCGACCGAGGAGAAGATCGCATCCGTCTCGACATTCATCAGCCAGACCGGCGAGAGCGACGAGCTGCGCAAGGAGACCTACGAGGAGTCGCTCGGATGGTACGAGGGCATCATCGAGGACATGTTCTCGTAACGGTCGAAGATCTCAGGCGACTGGCGGCGGGCTCCGGCCCGCCGCTTTTTTGTGCGGGGGCTCAACCCGCCCTGGCGGCCTTGGGGGCCTCCTGCGGATTTCGGTCGACGAAGCGGTCCGCGAGGACCGCACCGGTCGCCATCGAAGCGAGCGCCACGAGGGCCGAGATCGCGAGTACCGAGCCGCCGGTGAGGCCGGCGCCGACGGTGCAGCCTCCGGCCAGCACGCCGCCGAAGCCCATCAGTGCCGCGCCAGCCGCGTAGCGCGGCAGGCCGGGAACTCCGGGCGCGCCGAAGCCCTGCAGCCGCAGGCGGCGGCCGAGCAGCGCGGAGAGAAACGCACCCGCCAAGACCCCGAGCACCAGACCCTGGTCGAAGCCGGGGGTCAGCGACCAGTCGACGGCCCAGGCGCCGGTGAAGGCCACCGGCCGGATGAAGGAGAGGCTCTCGACCGGGATCGGGTCGAAGAGCTGGGCGGAGAGGTTGTAGGTGAAGTACCAGCCGGCGGCGACGGTCAGGCCGACGATCGCCCCGCCTGCGGCGCGTCCAGCCCCGATGCTCGCCCGCCAGGCCAGCACTAGCGCGCCGGCCATCACCGCTGCTCCGATCGCCACACCACCGAGCGGTCCGAGCCGCAGATGCGCGAGCGCTTCGTTGCCGCCGATGTTCGCGGTGCTGAGCAGCGGCGCGACCGCGTCGCGCCACGGCACCAGGATGCCGGTCAACGTCGCCAGACCAACCACGGCCACGACCGCCACGCAGAAGAAGGCGCGAAAATTGCCGGTCGCCGCCAGCACGACGAGGCGCGAGACGCAGCCCCGCGTCAGCGTCATCCCGACACCGAACGCGAGCCCACCGATCACCGCCCCCGACAGCGATTGAGGGGCGGAGAGGAAGCGGGCTTCGGCAAGATGAAGCAGGCCGAGATGGACGAGGAGCTGCACCGCGAGCAGCGCCGCCGCGAAGCCCATCGCCCAGGTCGCGGCGGCGGCCAGCCCCCTGCCCCGCGCGAGGTCGAGCACCGCGGTGCGGGTGCAGTAGGCGGTGCGCTCGGCGAAGAACCCGAAGACGAGGCCGATCGAGGCAGCCCCTGCCATGGCGGCGCCGGCTTCGTCCAGAAGCTCGATGAGGGGCAGGAAGTCCATGGCCGTAGCTCCGCTGTGCGAGACGCGACTTATAGGCAAGCACAGGGTCTGGCGGAAGTTGCACGCGCCAGCTTGACGCTCGGCGCATATTTCGACATATCTGGATTTATGGATTCAAATTCGGCGCTCTCGGCATTGGCCGCGCTCGGACAGGAGACCAGGCTGGAGGCGTTCCGCCTGCTTGTGCGCGCAGGGCCGTCGGGCGTACCGGCCGGCGAGATCGCCGAGCGGCTGGGCGCGGTGCAGAACACCATGTCGGCGCATCTCAAGGTGCTCCAGCAGGCCGGCCTGATCGAATCCAGCCGCGACGGCCGGTCGATCCGCTATGTCGCCGACATGACCGGACTGCGCGACCTGCTCGCCTTCCTGCTGGAAGATTGCTGCGCGGGCTCGCCGGAGCTCTGCCAGCCCGTCATCGAAGCCCTCACCTGCAAGTGCTGACCACAGGGAACGCGAGAATGGCTGACCGCATCTATAACGTGCTCTTTCTTTGCACGGGCAACTCCGCACGCTCGATTCTCGCCGAGGCCATCCTCGATAAGTTCGGCGAGGGTCGCTTCCGCGCCTTCTCTGCTGGGTCGCAGCCCAAGGGCGAGGTGCACCCATTCGCGCTGCAGCTCCTGAGGGCACAAGGCGTCGACACGTCATTCGCCAGATCGAAGAGCTGGGACGAGTTCGCGGCACCCGGCGCGCCCGTGATGGATTTCGTCTTCACGGTCTGCGACAACGCGGCCGGCGAATCCTGCCCCGTCTGGCCGGGCCAGCCGATGACGGCACACTGGGGCATCCCGGATCCGGCGGCAGCCGAGGGAACCGAGGCCGAGCGTCATTTCGCCTTCGCGGAAGCCTGGCGCATGCTGGCGTCGCGCATCTCGATCTTTCTCAACCTGCCGCTCGCCACCATCGAGCGGATGGCGCTGCAGACCCGGCTGGACGAGATCGGCCGCAGCTTCGACGCCACGACCTGAAGCCCGGACCTACGTCACGATGACCCAGACGAGCGCCGCCCTGCCCGTGCCGACCGCCGCCGGGATCGGGTTCTTCGAGAAATTCCTGTCGGTCTGGGTCGCGCTGTGCATAGGCGCCGGCATTTTGCTCGGCAGTTTCTTCCCGGCCCTGTTCGAGGCGCTGGCGGCGCTCGAATACGCCTCCGTCAACCTGCCTGTCGCACTGCTGATCTGGGCGATGGTCTATCCGATGATGGTCGCTGTCGACTTCGCGAGCCTTAGGCAGATCAACGCGAAGCCGAAGGGCCTCGTCATCACGGTCGTGGTCAACTGGCTCGTGAAGCCGTTCACCATGGCGGCACTCGCAGTCCTGTTCTTCGACTATGTCTTCGCGCCCCTGATCGATCCGGCCGACGCGCAGCAATATATCGCCGGCCTCATCCTGCTCGGCGCGGCGCCCTGCACGGCCATGGTCTTCGTGTGGAGCCAGTTGACCCGCGGCGACCCGACCTACACGCTGGTCCAGGTGTCGGTGAACGACGTCATCATGGTGTTCGCCTTCGCGCCGATCGTGGCGCTGCTCCTCGGGGTGACAGACCTCGTCGTGCCGTGGGAGACGTTGCTGCTCTCCGTTGGGCTCTATGTCGTGATCCCCGTTCTGGCGGGCATGGCGACGCGCCAGATGCTTACGCTGCGGGCGCCGCGCGGCGACGGCGAAGCCACCGTCGCGGCTTTCACCGCGCGTATCAAGCCGCCCTCCGTCGTGGGGCTGCTGGCGACTGTCGTCATCCTGTTCGGCTTCCAGGGCGACGTCATCCTGGAGCGGCCGCTGGTGATCGCGCTCATCGCGGTCCCCCTGCTCCTCCAGTCCTACGGCATCTTCTTCGTCGCCTATGCTGCCGCCAGGGCATGGAAGGTGCCGTTCAACATCGCCGCGCCGTGCGCGCTGATCGGGACGTCGAACTTCTTCGAATTGGCCGTGGCGGTGGCGATCGGTCTCTTCGGCATCAACTCCGGTGCAGCGTTGGCGACCGTTGTAGGCGTCCTGGTCGAGGTGCCAGTCATGCTGTCGCTCGTCGCCTTCGCCAACAGGACGACGCACTGGTTCCCAGGGGAGGACGCATGACGGTCACGATCTACCACAACCCGGCCTGCGGCACGTCGCGCAACACGCTGGCGATGATCCGCCAGTCGGGCGAAGAGCCCGATATCGTCGAGTATTTGAAGACCCCGCCGTCGCGCGCCCGCCTGGTCGAGCTGATTGCGGCGATGGGGATTAAGCCCCGCGCGCTGCTGCGGGAGAAGGATACGCCATACGCCGCGCTCGCGCTCGGCGACCCCCGGTGGAGCGATGACGAGATCGTCGACTTCATGATCGCCCGTCCGATCCTCATCAACAGGCCGATCGTCGTCACGGAGAAGGGTGCGCGCCTCTGCCGGCCCTCCGAGGTGGTCCTCGAAATCCTGCCCAATCCCCTCATTGGCCGCTTCGTGAAAGAGGGTGGCGAAGCGGTCGAGGCGAAGCGCGGCGACGGATGATCGCGCCCCCATACGACGAAAGTATGAGACAGGTCTGGGGCGGCCGCCTCGCCAGAACTCCCGGATCTGTAGGCCACAGCCGCTGACGGTGCCGTATTTTCACCTGCTTGCATCGTCGGGCGCGGCGTGCATGATCCGCAGACGCATTCGTGCGGACACGCAGCCAGCCTCGCGCTTGAAACCCCGAGGTAGATACAACAGAGCTGCTGTCGCCTTGGGAGGTATGGTGCGGTATGAGTGACGGCGTGATCCTCGCGGCCGAGGATCTGACGAAGGAATTCAAGGGTTTCTATGCCGTCGAGGGCGTCAGCCTGTCGGTCAGGCGCGGCACGATCCACGCGCTCATCGGGCCCAACGGCGCCGGCAAGACGACCTGTTTCAATCTCCTGACCAAGTTCCTGCCGCCGACCCGCGGGACGATCACCTACAAGGGCGAGAACATCACCGCGATGTCGCCGGCCGACATCGCGCGTCTCGGTCTCGTGCGCTCCTTCCAGATCTCGGCCGTCTTCCCGCATCTCACCGCGCTCGAGAACGTGCGCATCGCGCTCCAGCGTCAGCGTGGCGACAGCTTCGACTTCTGGCGCTCCGAGACGGTGCTGCGGGCATTCAACGACCGGGCGCGCGAACTGCTCGAAGATGTGGGCCTTACCGAATTCGCCGGGACGCAGGCCGTGGAGCTTCCCTACGGCCGCAAGCGGGCGCTCGAGATCGCCACCACCCTGGCGCTCGACCCGGAGATGCTGCTCCTCGACGAGCCGATGGCCGGCATGGCGCATGAGGACATCGAGCGCATCTCGGCGCTCATCAAGCGCATCGCGCAGAATCGCACGGTGCTCATGGTCGAGCACAACCTCTCGGTCGTCGCCTCGCTCTCCGACACGATCACGGTCCTCGCCCGCGGCAAGGTCCTCGCGGAGGGCGACTATGCGACGGTGTCGAAGGACCCGCGCGTCATCGAAGCCTATATCGGAGCCGGACATGGCTGAAGCGGCTGCAGTCACCGCCCCGAGGTCGAACGCTTCCGTCAAGCCGCTGCTCGACGTGCAGGACCTGCATGCCTGGTACGGCGAGAGCCACGTGCTCCATGGCATCAACTTCGACGTCCGGCCGGGCGAGGTCGTCACGCTGCTCGGCCGCAACGGGGCGGGAAAGACGACGACGCTCAAGTCGATCATGGGCATCCTGCCCAAGCGCAAGGGCTCCGTGACCTTCGACGGCAAGCAGACCGTCGGCCTGCCTGCCCGGACCATTGCACGGCTCGGCGTCGGCTACGTGCCGGAGGAGCGCGGCATCTTCTCCAGCCTTTCGGTCGAGGAGAACCTGATGCTGCCGCCGCAGGTGAAGCCCGGTGGCCTGACCGTGCAGCAGGTCTTCGAGCTGTTCCCGAACCTGAAGGAACGCCTGTCGAGCCAGGGGACAAAGCTTTCGGGCGGCGAGCAGCAGATGCTGGCGATCGGCCGCATCCTGAGGACGGGCGCCAATCTCCTGCTGCTCGACGAGCCCACCGAGGGGCTCGCCCCTGTCATCGTGCAGCAGATCGGATCGACGATCGCGCGGCTGAAGCGGGAGGGCTTCACCATCGTGCTCGTCGAACAGAATTTCCGTTTCGCCTCGTCGGTCGCCGACCGCCATTTCGTGGTCGAGCAGGGGCGCGTGGTCGACATGATCCCGAACGAGGATCTGGAGGCCAATATCGAGAAGCTGCACGCCTATCTGGGCGTGTGAGCGTGAGAATTGGCGCGCATGCGCCACAACAGGGAGGAAGTAGCATGAAGTTGACGGGTTATCTCTTGGGTTCGCTGGCGGCGGCGCTCATGGCGACGAGCGCCCTCGCCCAGGACATCTCGGTCAAGATCGGCGTCATGAACGACCGCTCGGGCCTCTACTCCGACATCACCGGCGAGGGCTCGGCCGTTGCCGCGCAGATGGCGGTCGAGGATTTCGGTACCGACCGTGGCATCACTGTCGAGATCGTCTCGGCCGACCACCAGAACAAGCCGGACGTCGGCTCCAACATCGCTCGCCAGTGGTACGACACCGAGAATGTCGACGCGATCGTCGACGTGCCGACCTCTTCGGTTGCACTCGCCATCAACGAGATCACCCGCGAGAAGAACAGGGTGTTCCTCAATTCAGGCGCAGCCAGTTCGGACCTGACCGGCTCGGCCTGCTCGCCCAACACGGTCCACTGGACCTACGACACCTGGGCGCTCGCCAACGGCACCGGCGGCGCCATGGTCCGTGCCGGCGGCGACAGCTGGTTCTTCCTGACCGCAGACTACGCCTTCGGCCACGCACTCGAGCGCGATACGACGGCGAAGGTCCAGGAGAGTGGGGGCACGGTGGTCGGCGCAGTTCGTACGCCATTCCCGGGCCAGGATTTCTCCTCGTTCCTGCTGCAGGCGCAGTCCTCCGGCGCCAAGGTGATCGGTCTCGCCAATGCCGGCGGCGACACGATCAACTCCATCAAGCAGGCTTCCGAGTTCGGCATCACCCAGGGCGGGCAGTCGCTGGCGGCGCTCCTGATGTTCGTCAACGACGTCCATGCCCTCGGGCTCGACGTCGCACAGGGCCTCGTGCTGACGGAGAGCTTCTACTGGGACCTCAATGACCAGACCCGCGAATGGTCGGCACGGTTCGAGGAGCGGATGGGCAACAAGCCCTCCATGATCCAGGCCGGCGTCTACGGCGCTGTCTTGCACTACCTGAAGGCCGTCGAGGCGCTCGGAAGCAAGGATGACGGCGCAGCGGTGGTCGAGCAGATGAAGTCCATGGCCACCGACGACCCGCTGTTCGGCCAGGGCGAAATCCGTGCGGACGGCCGCAAGGTCCACGACATGTACCTCTTCCGCGTGAAGACGCCGGACCAGTCGGAAGGTCCGTGGGACTACTACGAGACCGTTGCCACCATTCCCGCGGCGGAGGCCTTCCGTCCGCTGGAAGAAGGCGGCTGCTCGCTGGTGCAGTAGCGTCCATCTGAACTTGGGCGCGCGACGCGACGTCGCGCGCCCGGTCTTCCGCGCGAAATCCGCAGGTTCATTCGATGGTCGAGCTCTTCGGCATCCCTATGCAGGCGCTGTTCGGTCAGCTGCTCCTGGGCCTCATCAACGGCTCGTTCTACGCGATCCTGTCGCTCGGGCTCGCCATCATCTTCGGCCTGCTCAATATCATCAACTTCACGCATGGTGCGCAGTACATGCTCGGCGCCTTCGTGGCATGGATGCTGCTGACCTATCTCGGCGTCGGCTACTGGTGGGCGCTGCTGCTCTCGCCGGTCATCGTCGGCATCTCCGGCCTGATCCTGGAACGATTGCTGATCTCACGCCTCTACCATCTCGACCATCTCTACGGCCTGCTGCTCACGTTCGGACTGGCGCTGATCATCCAGGGCCTCTTGCGCAACAGCTACGGCATATCCGGCCTGCCATACGGCATTCCGCCGCAGCTGTCGGGCAGCCAAAACCTCGGCTTCATGTTCCTGCCCAACTACCGCGCCTGGGTCGTCGTGGCATCGCTGGTCGTCTGCCTCGCCACCTGGTTCGTCATCGAGAAGACGCGGCTCGGGGCCTATCTGCGCGCTGCGACGGAAAACCCGACGCTGGTCGGCGCCTTCGGCATCAACGTCCCGTTGATGATCACGCTGACCTACGGCTTCGGCGTCGCGCTGGCGGGCTTCGCCGGCGTGCTCGCGGCCCCGATCTACAACGTCAATCCGAACATGGGCGCCGACCTCATCATCGTGGTCTTCGCGGTCGTCGTGATCGGCGGCATGGGCTCGATCCTCGGTGCCATCGTCACCGGCTTCGGGCTCGGGCTGATCGAGGGCTTCACGCGGGTCTTCTATCCGGAAGGGTCGGCGGTGGTCATCTTCGTCATCATGGCGATCGTGCTTCTCGTGAAGCCCGCCGGCCTGTTCGGGAGGACTGCCTGATGGCCGTCGAAGGCAGCACCATCAACCTTCCTGCGGCAACGCATGCCGGTGCGCGGGGCATGCCCCGCCTTCACGCCGCGATCTTCCTCGCGCTCCTGGCGGCAGGGCTCGTTGCGCCCTTCTTCCTCTATCCCGTCTTCCTGATGAAGGTGCTCTGCTTCGCGCTGTTCGCCTGCGCCTTCAACCTGCTGCTCGGGTTCGGGGGGCTGCTCTCCTTCGGCCATGCCGCCTATTTCGGCTCGGCGAGCTACGTCGCGGCACACGCGGCGAAGGTCTGGGGACTTTCGCCTGAGCTCGCGATCCTCGCCGGCACGGGCGCAGCCTGCATCCTCGGCGTCATCTTCGGCTCGCTCGCGATCCGTCGCCAGGGCATCTATTTCGCGATGGTGACGCTTGCCTTCGCGCAGATGATCTATTTCTTCGCGCTCCAGGCGCCCTTCACGGGGGGCGAGGACGGCATCCAGGCGGTGCCGCGGGGCCATCTCTTCGGCTTGCTCAGCCTCAGGTCCGACTTCACGCTCTATTTCGTCGTCCTTGCCATCACGCTCGGCGGGCTGCTGCTCATCTACCGCATCATCCACTCGCCGTTCGGCCAGGTGCTGAAGGCGATCCGCGAGAACGAGCCGCGGGCGATCTCGCTCGGCTACCGCACCAACCGCTACAAGCTCGCCGTCTTCGTGCTCTCGGCCACGCTCGCGGGGCTGGCCGGCGGAACCAAGGCCATCGTCTTCCAGCTTGCCTCGCTGACGGACGTCCACTGGTCGATGTCGGGCGAGGTCGTGCTGATGACGCTGATCGGCGGAATGGGCACCGTCTTCGGCCCGATCGTCGGCGCGGCCGTGATCGTGACGATGCAGAACTATCTCGCCACCTTCGGCGCCTGGGTGACCATCATCCAGGGCGTCATCTTCGTCATCGTCGTACTGCTCTTCCGCGAGGGGATCGTGGGCGTCATCGGAAAGTGGATCAAGAAGCCGCTCTGACGCCACCGCCGCAACCGGGCTCAAGCGGAATCGGCGCCTGCCTCTAGACGGGTGGCGCCGACGCGCGACAGGTCGATGGTCGCCTTGATCGGCAGATGGTCGGAGGCCAGCCGTGCGAGAGGCGTGTCGTGCGCCTCTATCCTCAGCACCATCCCCTCGGGCCGGGCGAGCACCCGGTCCAGCGCGAAGACGGGAAACTGCGCCGGGAAGCTCGGCACCGTGACGCCCACCGGCCCGAAATGCTGCCCCAGAGCCAGGAGCGACGAGCGTTCCCCCAGCCGCCACTCGTTGAGGTCGCCGAGGATGAGGGTCGGCCCCTCGCCGTCGGCCACGCGCCCCACCAGCGTCTCGACCTGCCGTTTGCGCGAGCGGCGCAGCAGGCCGAGATGGGCGGCAATGATGCGCAAGGGCGCCTCATCCATGTCGAAATCGACCACGATCGCGCCGCGCGGCTCGGCCCCCGGCAATGCGACCCGCTCGAGCCCTGCCACGCGGCCGGTGCGATAGAGAAGCGCGTTGCCATGCCAGCCATGGCCGTTGGCGGATACGGCGACAGCAGCGGGAACGAGCCCCGTCCGCCGCTCGAGCGCTTCGAGGTCGAGGAGCCCATCGCGCCTGCCGAAGCGCTTGTCGGCTTCCTGGAGGGCGACCACATCGGCATCCATCTCGCAGATCACCTCGGCGATCCTGTCCGGGTCGAAGCGGCCGTCCGAGCCGACGCATTTGTGGATGTTGTAGGATGCGATCGTGACCGCAGCGCGAGGCGCCTCTTCAACCTTCCGGACGAAGGGCCCCTGCGCGATGTTCAGCGCCTTCAGGATCTTCGGCTTGAGCTGTTTTCCCTTCATCCGATCCCGGCAACCGATGGTGATCGACAAATCAACGGAGGAGTGTCTGGTTTCGATCCATCTTAGTGACCCGCGAGGCTGGAGACGAGCCTGCCGGCCAATCAGAGATAGGGCGAGGCGAGCCAGACGATCCTGTTTCGCAGGCGGATGAGGAACGGCCGCGCCCGCAGCGTTTCCAGCGTTTCCTGCCAGCCCTCGGCAATCCGCGCACCGATGTGAGCGGAAAGGCGCTTGGCGAACCGCGGGTCGTAGACTTCGAGGTCGAGCTCGAAATTCAGCCGCAGGCTGCGCGGATCGATGTTCGACGAGCCGACATAGGACCAGAGCCCGTCGACGGTCATCAGCTTGGAATGGTCGAAGCTGCCGCTCGAGCGCCAGACGCGGCAGCCGGCCCTGATCATCTGGTCGAGCTGGGCGGTCATGGCGAAGTCGACGAGCCGCAGGTTGTTGGTCGACGGAATGAGGATGTCGACAGCGACGCCGCGTCGTGCGGCGACGTTGAGCGATCCGACGAGTTGCTGGTCCGGGAGAAAGTAGGGCGAGCAGATCGCGATCGATTCGCGGGCGACCGCGATCGCGCCCATCAACATGCTGTGCGTGGCTTCGAGATGCGCGTCGGGCCCGGTCACGACGACGCGCGCCGCCGAGCTGCCGCCGGATTCGGAGTGCTCGACCGCCCAAACGGGCCCTTCCAGGGTCTCGCCGGCGACGAACGCCCAGTCGTCGATGAAGACCGACAGGAGCTGCTCGACCACCGGGCCCCGCACCGCGAAATGCATGTCCCGATCCGGCGCGCGGCCGGCATGATCGGAACTGAAGCTCGCCCGGATGTTCATCCCTCCCGTGAAGGCGATCCTGCCGTCGACGACCATCACCTTCCGGTGGTTGCGGAGATTGGCGTAGGGAAGGCGGAAGCCGATGATGCCGCCGAGAAACAGCTCGGTCGCCACGCCCGCCTCGCGCAGAAGCCCGACGATGGAGGGGCGCGAGTAGCGCGCGCCGACGGCGTCGATCAGGACCCGCACCTCGACACCGCGATCCTGCGCGGCGGCCAGCGAATCTGCGAAGACGCGGCCGATGGCGTCGTTGTCGAATATGTAGGTCGAGACGACTATGTGCCGGCGTGCGCCGGAGATCGCTTCGAGCATCGCCGGGAAGGCTTCGTCGCCACCATTCAGAACGTCGATCGCATTGTCCCCCGTCAGCGGGAAAGGCGACACCTGGTCGCCAAGCCGCTTCATCGAGAGGACGTGCGGCTCCTTCGGCAGCCTGAGCCTGTCCTCGCGCGGCGCGGCTCGCGCCCGGCCGTGGCGGCCTTCGACACGAAGGCGCCTGAGCCCAACCTTCGCGCGGCGAATGCGGTTGATGCCTGCGGCCATGTAGAGGAAGGCGCCGATGAGCGGCGACAGCATGATGACGCCCACCCAGGCGATCGCCGCGCGCACGTCGTCCTTGGTCATGGCCGCGTGCACGGCCGCAACGACGCCGACGACCGCACTCAGGATACCGACGACATAAGGCCAGTAGCCTGGCAACTCGATGGGCATTCCGTTCTCCAGGGAGGGGCCGCCGCCAGCCGGCCGCCGCGCCCGGTGCGCCCGCTCGGCCGGCGAAACCCTTATCTTCCGGCGACGGGGAAATATATAGTGGAGCATGGCGGCTCTGCGGAAGATCACGGGCATCTACTGCAATTGGCCGAGGCCGGCGCGTCTCGCCTCACTGGTGCTCGCCCTCCTGATCGGGCTTTTCGGCATGCTTGCTGCCGCCGATCAAAGGGTCGCGCTCGTCCTTGATCTCGACGGTGCGGTCTCACCCGCGACGAGCGACTACCTGACCCGCGGCATCGACCGAGCCGGCGAGCGCCAGGCTGAACTCGTCATCATCCGCATGGACACGCCGGGCGGGCTGGACACGTCGATGCGCGAGATCATCCGCGCGATCCTGGCTTCGCCCGTTCCGGTCGCCACCTTCGTCTCCCCTGCGGGAGCGCGCGCGGCGAGCGCCGGCACCTACATCCTCTATGCGAGCCATGTCGCGGCCATGACCCCGGGCACCAATCTCGGCGCCGCGACGCCGGTCGCCATCGGCGGCGGCGGATCACCCTTCGGCGGGGGCGGTGGCGACGAGCCGGAGGAGACGGACCGGCAGCGTCAGGCGCCGCGCAATGCGGGCGAGGCCAAGGCGATCAACGACGCGGTCGCCTTCATCCGCGGACTGGCCGAGATGCGCGGGCGCAATGCCGACTGGGCCGAGCAGGCGGTGCGCCAGGCCGCCAGCCTGACGGCAACGGCCGCGGCGCGCGAGAACGTCATCGACTTCACCGCAACGTCGCTCGAGGAGCTCCTCGCCATGGCCCACGGCATGACAGTGCAGGTCGGCCAGGCGGAGCGCACGCTCGACACGCGGGGGCTGGCGCTCGAGATGATGGAGCCCGACTGGCGCACGCGCCTGCTCGCCATCATCACCAATCCGAACGTGGCACTGATCCTGATGATGATCGGCATCTACGGGCTGATCTTCGAGTTCATGAATCCCGGCACGCTGATTCCCGGGACGGTCGGCGGCATCAGCCTGCTCATCGGCCTCTACGCGCTCGCCGTGCTGCCGGTCAGCTATGCCGGGGTCGGGCTCATCCTGCTCGGGCTTGCGCTGATCGTGGCGGAGGCCTTCGCGCCTTCCTTCGGCATCCTCGGCATCGGCGGCGCAGTCGCGCTCGTCCTCGGAGCGGCCATCATGTTCGACACCGACATCCCCGGCATCGAGATTTCGTGGGCGGTCATCGGCGCCGTCGCCGTCGCGAGCGTCGCGCTGGCCCTCCTCGTGGCACGGCTCGCCGTCACGTCGCGGCGCATCAAGGTCGCTACGGGTCGGGAGGACATGGTCGGCGCCCGGGGCGAGGTCGTCGACTGGAGCGGCAGCAAAGGCCATGTCTTCATAGCCGGCGAGCGGTGGAACGCGGTCTCGGAGGAACCGTTGGGACCAGGTGAGATGGTGAGGATCGCCGCGCTGGACGGCCTCACACTCAAGGTCGAGCCCCTCCCGAAATAGCTCCGACCCGACCCGGCGGCCTAATCGCCACGCCAAGCAGAGGAGAATGGAAATGGATATCTTCGGAGACCTGGTCTTCTATGTCGTGCTGATCGCGATCCTGCTCGCCGTTCTCGGCTCGGCGGTCCGGGTGCTGCGCGAATACGAGCGCGGAGTCGTCTTCACACTCGGGCGCTACACCGGCACGAAGGGGCCGGGCCTGATCCTGCTGATCCCGATGGTCCAGCAGATGGTCCGCATCGACCTCAGGACTTTGGTGCTCGACGTCCCGAGCCAGGACGTCATCAGCCATGACAACGTCTCGGTGCGCGTCAACGCGGTGATCTATTTCAGGGTTATCGATCCCGAGCGGGCAACGATCCAGGTCGAGAACTTCATGCAGGCGACGTCGGAACTCGCGCAGACGACGCTGCGCTCGGTGCTCGGCAAGCACGAGCTCGACGAGATGCTGTCCGAGCGCGACAAGCTCAACAACGACATCCAGGAGATCCTCGACAAGCAGACCGATGCCTGGGGCATCAAGGTCGCCAATGTCGAGATCAAGCATGTCGACATCAACGAATCGATGATCCGCGCCATCGCGCGCCAGGCCGAGGCGGAGCGCGAGCGGCGCGCGCGGGTGATCAATGCGGAGGGCGAGCAGCAGGCAGCCGCGAAGCTCCTTGAGGCAGCCGAAATCCTCGGACGCCGGCCCGAAGCCATGCAGCTTCGCTATCTGTCGTCGCTCAACTTCATCGCCGGCGAGAAGAATTCCACCATCGTGTTCCCCTTCCCGATGGAGCTGGCCAGCATGGTGCCCGGGCTCCTCGACAGGGACGGCGGCGCGAAGAAGTAGGGCGGACGCCTGCTGCTCAGATGTGCAGGGGATGGCCCAGCGCCCTGAGCGCGGCCTCCTGGAAAGCCTCGCCCTGCGTCGGATGGGCGTGGATGGTGCCGGCGATATCCTCCAGCCTTGCTCCCATCTCGATCGCGAGTGCGAAGGTGGAGGAGAGCTCGGCGACACCCTTGCCGACGGCCTGTATCCCGAGCAGGAGGTTGTTGTCGGCCCGTGCCACAACGCGCACGAACCCCTCCTCGGCCTCCATGGTCATCGCGCGGCCATTGGCCGAGAAGGGGAACTGTGCCACCCGCACCTCCCTGCCCTCCGCCCGCGCTTCCTCGGGCGACAGGCCGGCGACGACGATCTCCGGGTCGGTGAAGCAGACGGCCGGGACGCATCTCCTGTCCCAGGCCCGCCGGTGGCCGGCAACGATCTCGGCCACCATCTCGCCCTGTGCCATCGCGCGATGGGCGAGCATCGGCTCGCCGGTGACGTCGCCGATCGCGTAGATGCCGCGCATCGATGTCTGGCAGCGCTCGTCGATGCGGATGAAGCGCCCGTCCATGTCGAGCACGAGTTCCTCGCGGCCCCAGCCGTCTGTTATTGGGCGGCGTCCGACCGTCACGAGGAAATGGTCGGCCGCGACCCGTGCCTCGGCGCCTTCCGCGGTCTCGACGATGAGCGCCTCGCCGCCCGAGGCCAGCCCCCTTGCGCGCGCCCCGAGCAGCAGGTCGACGCCGAGCTGGCGCAGCTGCCTCTCGACAGGGCGCGTCAGCTCGCGGTCGTATCGCGGCAGGATGGCGTCCTCCGCCTCGACGACGGTCACCTTGGTGCCGAGCTTCGCGAAGGCCATCCCGAGCTCGAGTCCGATATATCCGGCCCCCAATATGGCCATCGAGCCAGGCCGCTCGGTCAGCGCGAGCGCCTCGGTCGACGAGATGACCCTGCCGCCGAAGGGCAGGCCGGCAAGCTCCGTCGGGCCCGAGCCCGTCGCGATGACGACGTTCTCGGCACGCACGACCTGCGTCCCGGTCTCCGTCTCGACCTCGACCGTCTTGCCGTCGCGGAAGCGCGCGCGGCCGTTGACGATCTTGACCTTGGCCTTCTTGAGCAGCCCGCTGACGCCCGTCGTCAGGCGGCCCACGATGCGGTCCTTCCACTCGACCGTCCGCGCGAGATCGAGCTCGGGGGCGGCGATCGAGATGCCCAGCGGGCTGCCGGAACCTGCCATGCCGGCCATCCTGGCATATTCGTCCGCCACATGGATCAGTGCCTTGGAAGGGATGCAGCCGACATTGAGGCAGGTGCCGCCGACCCGGCTATCCTCGACGATGACCGTGTCGAGCCCGAGCTGCCCGGTGCGGATCGCGCAGACATAGCCGCCGGGACCGGCGCCGATGACGAGCAGCTTGCAGGATATCTCCTTCATGCGGCTACTCCACGAAGATCAGCGCCGGCGTCTCCAGCAGCGTCTTGATGCGCTGCACGAAGACGGCGGCATCCCAGCCGTCGATGACGCGGTGGTCGAAGGCGGAGGAGAGGTTCATCATCCGCCGCGGCACGAACTGAGAGCCATCCCAATGCGGACGGACGGCGATCTTGTTGACGCCGACGATCGCGACCTCGGGGTGGTTGATGACCGGCGTCGTCACGATGCCGCCCATCGCGCCGAGCGACGTGATGGTGATCGTCGAGCCGGTCAGTTCCTCGCGCGTTGCCGATCCGTTCCGGGCCGCCTCCGCAAGCCGCGCGATCTCGCCGGCGCATGACCAGATATCACGTGCCTCGGCATGACGCAGCACGGGCACCATGAGGCCCGCTGCCGTCTGGGTCGCGATGCCGACATGGACGCCGCCGTGCCGCCGAATGACACCGGCATCATCGTCGAAGATCGCGTTGACCTCGGGATGGTCGGCGATCGCCCTCACCATGGCGCGCACGAGGAAGGGCAGCAGGGTGAGCTTCATGCCCTCCGCACGCTTCTCGCGGTTCAGCCGCCCGCGAAGCTCCTCGATGGCCGTGACGTCGACCTCCTCGACATAGGTGATGTGCGGGATCCTCGACTTCGCCAGTGCCATCTTCTCGGCGATCCGGCGGCGCAGGCCGACCACCTTGATGTCGGCAATGGAGGTGTCGCGCAGAAGTGCTGGTCCGGCCGCCGAGCCGGGTCCGGCCGACGTGAAGGCGTCGAGATCCTCGTGGGTGATCCGGCCCGCCGGTCCGGTTCCGTGCACCTGGCGCAGGTCGATGCCCGCTTCGCGCGCCCGCAGCCGCACCGCAGGCGAGGCGAGCGGCTTCTCGCCTGGCTGTCGCGGCGCTCCCGTGGCACCGCTGCGAACCCCCTCTCCCCTCGCCCGTCCGCCCGCATCGTCCTCACGCTCCGACGGAGCCGGGCGGGCAGGCTGCCTGGTCGGAGGAGCGGCCTCGACTTCCTCGCTCGGGGGCGGCAGATGCTCGCCCTCGGGCGCCATCCCCTCGGCGACCGGTGCCTCGCCCTGTCCGTCGTCCATCGGCTCGGGCGCCGCCTCGTCGTCGACCGCGGCGCCGGCGGAGGTCTTCAGCCGCACGATGGGCGAGCCGACGGCGACCACGTCGCCGACTTCCGCACCGAGCCACGTGATCTCGCCGTCGACCGGCGAGGGAATCTCGACCGTCGCCTTGTCGGTCATCACCGCCGCGAGCACCGCGTCCTCGCGCACCAGATCGCCGATCTTGACGTGCCATTCGACCAGCTCGGCCTCGGCCACGCCCTCGCCCACATCCGGCAGCTTGATGGTGTGCTCGCCCATCACCCGGCCTCCAGGACTTCGCCGAGCGCACGCGCGATCCGCGCCGGACCGGGGAAGTAGTCCCACTCCTGTGCATGCGGATAGGGCGTGTCCCAGCCGGTGACGCGCACGACCGGCGCCTCGAGATGGTAGAAGCAGTGCTCCTGCACCAGCGAGACAAGCTCCGCGCCGAAGCCAGAGGTCAGCGTCGCCTCGTGCACGACCACGCAGCGCCCGGTCTTCCTGACTGACGCGACGATCGTGTCGAGATCGAGCGGCAGGAGCGTCCTCAGATCGATGATCTCGGCGTCGATACCGGCCTCCTCTGCCGCGGCTTCCGACACGTGGACCATGGTGCCGTAGGCGATGACGGTGACCGCGCCCCCCTCCCGGCGCACCACCGCCTTCCCGAGCGGCGTGGTGAAATGGCCTTCCGGAACCTCGCCCAGCGCGTGTTTCGACCACGGCGTCACCGGCCGGTCGGGCCGGCCGTCGAAGGGACCGTTATAGAGCCGCTTTGGCTCTAGGAAGATCACGGGATCAGGGTCCTCGATGGCCGCGATGAGCAGGCCCTTGGCGTCGTGCGGATTGGAGGGAACGACGGTCTTCAGCCCGCTCACATGGGTAAAGAGCGCTTCCGGGCTCTGGCTGTGCGTCTGGCCGCCGAAGATGCCGCCGCCGGTCGGCATGCGGATGACCATCGGGCAAGTGAACTGGCCGGCCGAGCGATAGCGGATGCGGGCCGCCTCCGAGACGATCTGGTCATAGGCCGGGTAGACGTAGTCGGCGAACTGGATCTCGATGCACGGCTTCAGCCCGTAGGCTGCCATGCCGATCGCGGCGCCGACGATGCCGAGTTCCGAGATCGGCGCGTCGAAGCAGCGGTGCCGCCCGTATTTCTGCTGGAGCCCTGCCGTGCACCGAAACACGCCGCCGAAATAGCCGACATCCTCGCCGAACACGACGACGTCCTCGTCGCGCCCCATGGAGACGTCCATCGCGTCCCGGATCGCCTCGATCATCGTCATGCGGGGCATGGCGCGGCTCCCGCAGTGGACCTGGCAAGAACTCCCCCCCTCCGTCGCCCTTCGGGCGCCACCTCCTGCCCGATCCGGGGTGGCGGATTGGCATCCGGCCTGGCACCCATCCTCCCCCTCGCGCAGCGGGGGGGAGGTGGCGCCCGAAGGGCGACGGAGGGGGGGACCACGATGCTAAGCATCACACCCCCGCCTGCTGGCGCTGGCGGCGCAGGTGCGGCGGCATCTCGGCATAGACGCCCTCGAACATGTCGCGCGCCGAAGGCTTGCCGCCCGAATGAAGCGTGCCGTGCTTCTCGGCCTCCTTCTGCGCAGAGATCACGCTATCGAGCACTTCCGCCTCGGCCTGGCGGTGGCGCTCCTCGGTCCAGGCGCCGATGCCGATCAGATGGTTCTTCAGCCGGATCACGGGGTCGCCAAGCGGCCAGGCGTCGGATTCGGTCTTGGGCCGGTAGGCCGAGGGGTCGTCAGAGGTCGAGTGGGCTCCGACACGATAGGTAACATGCTCGATCAGCGTCGGCCCGAGATTGGTGCGCGCCCGCTCGACCGCCCATTTCGCAACCGCATGCACAGCCAGATAGTCGTTGCCGTCGACCCTCAGGGCGGGGATGCCGAAGCCGAGGCCGCGCGCGGCGAAGGTACCGGAGCCGCCGCGGGCGATACCCTGGAAGGTCGAGATGGCCCACTGGTTGTTGACAATGTTGAGGACGACCGGCGCCTTGTAGGTCGAGGCGAAGACGAGGGCGGCGTGGAAGTCGCTCTCGGCGGTGGAGCCGTCGCCGATCCATCCGGCCGCGATCTTCGTGTCGCCCTTGATGGCCGACGCCATCGCCCAGCCGACCGCCTGGATGTACTGGGTGCCGAGATTGCCCGAGATCGAGAAGAAGCCGTGCTCCTTCGACGAGTAGAGCACCGGGAGCTGGCGGCCCTTCAGCGGGTCGGCCTCGTTCGAGTAGATCTGGTTCATCATGTCGACCATCGGGTAGCCGCCCGCGATCAGCAGGCCGGCCTGGCGATAGGTCGGGAAGTTCATGTCGCCGTCCGCAAGCGCCCGGCGGAAGGCACAGGACACCGCCTCCTCGCCCATGTGCTGCATGTAGAACGAGGTCTTTCCCTGGCGCTGGGCCGTCTGCATGCGCGCGTCGAAGGCGCGCAGCGTCATCATGTGCCTCAAGCCTTCGAGCAGTTCTTCCTGCGTGAGCGTGCCCGCCCATGGACCCACCGCCTCGCCCTCGCGGTTCAGCACGCGGATGATCGAATAGGCGAGGTCGCGGATGTCGCGCGGATCGGCGTCGACCGGCGGCCGCGGCACTGAGCCGGCCTTGGGAATCATGACGTTGGAGAAATCAGGCTGATCGCCGGGGCGGACCTCGGGTTCCGGCACGTGGAAGCGGAGCGGGCTCCTGTCCTGCATCTTGCGCGGCGACCTCCCTTCGCTGCGGGCTCATTTCCGAGAGGAATATGGCCCCGCAACGCCATCCTGCCAGCGGGGGGCGACCGGGTCCAGCCTTCGAGACACCGGCTGCTCCTGACAGAAAGGTGTCAGGATGGACCTGTTAAGCCCCCCGCATGCCACATAGTAAGGGAGGACGAAGATGAAGATCGGAGGCGACTGCCATTGCGGGGCGACGCGTTTTGAGCTCGCCTACGCGCCGGAGAAGGTCACCTACTGCACCTGCTCCAACTGTTCGAAGCGAGGAGCGCTGTGGGCCTACTACGCCCCCCGGGATGTCACCATCAGCTCCGAAGAGGGCGCGGGGATCTACCAGTGGGGCGCCAGGATCGGAAGGTTCCACTTCTGCAGCAAATGCGGCTGCTCGACATACGGCGAGTCGCCCGACTGGTCGACGGGCCAGGCCGATTTCGCCAATCCCCGCATCTCCATCAACGCCCGGCTGATCGACGATTTCGATCCCGATGCCATTCCCGTAGAAGTGCTCGACGGCAAGAATCTGTGGTGACGCCCGTTCCGCCAGGAAAAATCTCGGCGTCCTTGTCGGGTGAGGCGCCTGACCCTTCGTCCTTGGTGGGGAGCAAGATTGGAGGAGTGCGATGCCTGCGGTGACCCCCTTCCTGTGGTTCGACGACAACGCCGAGGAGGCGATCGACCTTTACGCCTCTATTTTCCCCGGCGTTCGGGTCGAGAACGTCCAGCGGAGAGGCGGGAAATTCTTCGCGGGCGACTTCGAGATCGCCGGCCAGCGCTTCACCGCGCTGAATGGCGGACCGCACTACAAGCTCACGCCGGCCTTCTCGCTGCACGTGAGCTGCAAGGACCAGGCGGAGATAGACCGCTACTGGCACCGATTGCTCGAGGGCGGCACCGCGATGCAATGCGGCTGGTTGACCGACCGCTTCGGCGTCACATGGCAGATCGTCCCGGAGGTCCTGCCGAAGCTGATCAACGACCCCGACCCCCGGCGCGCCGAACGCGCCATGAAGGCCATGCTCGGCATGGTCAAGATCGACATAGCGGCCCTCGAGGCCGCGCACCGCGGCTGAACCAGCAAAGGAGTCTTCGATGAGGTTCATTCCCTACCTGAGTTTCAACGGCGATTGCCGCGAGGCATTCGAATTCTATGCTAAGGTGCTCGATGGCGAGATCCAGGGCATGTTCAGCCACGCCGACGCTCCGATGGCCGACGAAATTCCCGCGGAACAGCACGACCGCATCATGAACGCCTACCTGGTCGCCGAGGGAGCCGAGCTGATGGGTGCCGATTCCATGCCGCACGCGGGCGGCGACGTGAAGCCCGCGGGCTTCTGCGTCTCCATCCACCTGGATGACGAGGATCGCGCCAAGCGCATCTTTGATGCATTCGCCGACGGAGGCACGGTGGTCATGCCCTATGGCCCGACCTTCTGGGCCAGGCAGTTCGGCATGGTGACCGACCGCTACGGCACGCCCTGGATGATCAACTGCGGCATGATTGAGCAGGGCTGAGGGAGAGACAGCCATGTCCTTCCAGGGCTATCTGAACACGATCCAGTCGAAGACCGGCAAAGGGCCAGACGACTTCCGCAGGCTGGCCGACGAGAAGGGGCTCACCGATGCCGGCCGGCTGAAGCCGGGCGTGAAGGCCACGCAGGTCACGGACTGGCTCAAGGCGGAGTTCGACCTTGGCCACGGCCATGCCATGGCCATCTACGCATTGCTCTCGGGCAAGAAGAACCCGGGCGACGCGTAGCGGCGCCTGGGTCCGTACAATCGTTCAAGGAGAACGCACGATGCGCTTCATGATGCTGATGATCCCCGCCGGCTATGAATCGGCGCCGCCCGGCATCGACCTCGACCCCGAGGCCGTGGCCCGGATGATGAAGTACAATGACGATCTCCAGAAGGCCGGCGTCCTGCGCGCGCTCGACGGCCTCCACCCGCCTTCGAGCGGAGCCCGCGTCTCGTTCAAGGGCGGCGAGCCGATGGTGACCGACGGTCCGTTCGCCGAGGCGAAGGAGGTGGTCGGCGGCTACTGGATCATCGAGGTCGCTTCCCGCGAGGAGGCGATCGACTGGGCCAAGCGCTGCCCGGCTGGCGACAACGAGGTGATCGAGGTTCGCCAGATCCAGGAAATGGACGACTATTCGGAGCCGGTGCAGGACGTCGTGCGGAAGTACCCCGACTATCCGCTGAACGCCGGAACCTAGCACCACCACCGTGCGGCCTGCCTCGACACTTGTCGATGGCCCATTCCTGCCGATCATGGGATAGGTAGCGCCCATGATCGACAAGCTCGAGTTCTTCATCGCACTGGCCAAGGCGCGCCATTTCGGGCGGGCGGCCGAAGAGCTGGGCATCACCCAGCCGACCCTGTCGGCGGCGGTCAAGCAACTGGAAGACCAGCTCGGCGTCATGCTGGTCCAGCGCGGCTCGCGCTTCCAGGGGCTGACGCCGGAGGGCGAGCAGGTGCTCGCCTGGGCGCGGCGCATCGTGGGCGACGCGCGCACCATGAAGGAGGAGATGCGGGCCGCCCGCCACGGCCTCTCGGGGCGCTTGCGGGTCGCCGCGATCCCGACCGCCCTCGCCATGGTTCCTAGGCTGACGACGCCTTTTCGCGAGCGCCATCCGGGCGTCACCTTCTCCGTGATATCGCGCACGTCGATCGAGGTCCTGTCGCTCCTCGGCAATTTCGACATCGACGTCGGCATCACCTATCTCGACAACGAGCCGCTCGGGCATGTCGTCTCGGTGCCGCTCTATGCCGAGCGCTACCGGCTCATCACGGCGGCCGGGAACCCCTATTCCGACCAGCCGAGCGTAAGCTGGGCCGAGGTCAGCCGCCTGCCGCTCTGCCTCCTGACGCCGGACATGCAGAACCGACGCCTGATCGACCAGCACCTGGCCGAAGCCGGCGTCGAGGTACGGCCGACGCTCGAATCCAACTCCATGATCGTCCTGTTCTCGCATATCCGCACCGGCAAATGGTCCTCGATCATGCCGCTCAACCTGGCCGAGACGTTCGGCTTCGCCGAGCCGATCCGCGCGATCCCGATTGTCGAGCCGGACGCGAGCCATCTCGTCGGCCTGGTGGCGGCCGAGCGCGAGCCGCGGACGCCGCTGGTCGACGCGTTTCTCGCCGAGGCGCGCGCGCTGGCGGATACGTTCTCCGCCCACCCCGAGGCCGCACGATAGAAGTTCTCTATCAACCGACGGGACGGCTTTATTGATCGGGATGGAATTCTGCGCTTTCATAAAGGCTTAGCCGCCATGTCGGCCGAGCCAGGGAGGGCGCTGCATGACGATGCAGCCGCAGCGTACCGAGACAGCCTCGCGCGCCGCCGCCATCATCGATGAGATGCGCGGCCTCGAGGGGCCGCTGCTGCCGATCCTGCACGGCATCCAGGAAGAGTTCGGCCACGTTCCGCAGGAGACCCTGCCGGTGATCGCGGAGGCCCTGAACCTCAGTCGCGCCGAGGTCTATGGCGTCGCTTCCTTCTACCACGACTTCCGCAAGGCGCCGGCCGGCCGGCACGTGATCAAGCTCTGCCGCGCCGAGGCTTGCCAGTCGATGGGCGGCGACGCCATCGCCGAGAGGCTGCAGGAAATGCTCGGCATCTCCTTCCACGAGACGGCGGCCGACGGCTCGGTGACGCTCGATCCGGTCTATTGCCTCGGCCTCTGCGCCTGCGCGCCGGCAGCCCTCGTCGACGGGCTGCCCGTCGGGCGGCTGGACGAGGAGAGGCTCGCCGAGATCGCGGCGGAGGTGCGGACGTGACGCATCCGGTCCTACCCCCACCCCTCACCCCTCCCCACAGGGGGGAGGGGGTCACCGGCGTCTCAGAACTCCCCTCCCCCTTGTGGGGAGGGGTGAGGGGTGGGGGTTCTTGCCGCCGGAGCGATTTCGCATGACCCCGATCATCTACATCCCAGGCGATTCCGGCGCGCTGGCGCTCGGAGCCGATCAGGTCGCAGCGGCGATCAAGGCCGAGCTGGCCACGCGCGGGCAGGAAGCCCGCATCGTGCGCAACGGCTCGCGCGGGCTCTACTGGCTTGAGCCGATGGTCGAGGTGCTGACCGGGAAGGGCCGGGTCGCCTACGGTCCCGTTCGCCCCAAGGACGTGAAGTCCCTGTTCGATTGCGGTTTCCTTGCCGGCGACCAGCACAGGCTTTGGCTAGGAAAGCCCCACAAGATACCTTTCCTGGCCAGGCAGACCCGCCTGACCTTCGCGCGCTGCGGCATCACCGATCCGCTGTCGCTCGACGACTACAGGGCGCATGGCGGGCTTGCCGGGCTGACGAAGGCGGTCGGCATGGCGCCGCTCGAGATCGTCAGGCAGGTGACGAAATCCGGACTGCGCGGCCGCGGCGGCGCCGGCTTCCCGACCGGCATCAAGTGGCAGACGGTCCATGATGCTCAGGCAAGCCACAAATACATCGTCTGCAATGCCGACGAAGGCGATTCCGGCACCTTCGCCGACCGGATGATCATGGAGGGCGATCCCTTCGTGCTGATCGAGGGGATGGCGATCGCGGGAATCGCCGTCGGAGCCACGAAGGGCTACGTCTACATACGCTCCGAATACCCGCATGCGATCCGCGCCATGAGCCGCGCCATCCAGATCGCGCGGGAGGCGGGCGTGCTCGGCTGGAACGTGCTCGGCTCGCAGCACCTCTTCGACATGGAGGTCCGCGTCGGCGCAGGCGCCTATGTCTGCGGCGAGGAGACCTCGCTCCTGAACTCTCTCGAAGGCAAGCGCGGCGTCGTGCGCGCCAAGCCGCCGCTCCCAGCGCTCCAAGGCCTGTTCGGCAAGCCGACGGTGGTCAACAACGTCATCTCGCTCGCCTCCGTCCCGATCATCATGGACAAGGGCGCGGAGTTCTATCGCGACTTCGGCATGGGCCGCTCGCGCGGCACGATACCGATCCAGATCGCCGGAAATGTCAGGCACGGCGGGCTGTTCGAGGCGGCTTTCGGCATGACGCTCGGCGAGATCGTCGAGGAGGTCGGCGGCGGCACGGCGTCCGGCCGCCCCGTCAAGGCGGTGCAGGTCGGCGGCCCGCTGGGAGCCTATTTCCCGCCGGCGCTCTTCGACACGCCGTTCGACTACGAGGCCTTCGCGGCGAAGGACGGGCTTATCGGCCATGCCGGCATCGTGGTCTTCGACGACACCGCCGACATGCTCAAGCAGGCGCGCTTCGCGATGGAGTTCTGTGCCGTCGAGAGCTGCGGCAAGTGCACGCCGTGCCGGGTCGGGGCCGTCCGCGGCGCCGAGACGTTCGACAGGATCGCCGCCGGCATCGAGCCGGAGAAGAACCTCGCACTCGTCACCGACCTCTGCAACACGATGAAGTTCGGCTCGCTCTGCGCGCTGGGCGGGTTCACGCCCTACCCGGTGATGAGCGCGATCAACCATTTCCCCGACGACTTCCAGCCTACCAGGTGCATGGAGGCGGCGGAGTGAAGCTTTCCGGGCATCGCGGCCGCCCTAACTACCGGATCTAGGAGAACCGACATGGGTCTCATTCACGAAATCGACTTCGGAACCCCCGCCTCGAAATCCGAGAAGCAGGTGACGCTGACGGTCGACGGGGTCGCGGTCACAGTTCCCGAGGGAACGTCGATCATGCGCGCCTCGATGGAAGCAGGCATCGAGATCCCGAAGCTGTGCGCCACCGACATGATCGACTCCTTCGGCTCGTGCCGGGTCTGCCTGGTGGAGATCGAGGGCCGCAACGGGACGCCGGCCTCCTGTACGACCCCCGTGGCGGACGGGATGGTCGTCAAGACCCAGAACGAGCGCCTGACCGCGCTGCGCCGCGGCGTGATGGAGCTCTACGTCTCCGACCATCCCCTCGCCTGGGGCGAGCAGGCCGGCACCGGAGGCAGCGAGTTCGACGAAGTCATTCGCTCGGTCGGGCTGACGGAGAACCGGTTCGGCACTGACGGGCGCAACCACGTCGCGCCCGGGGAAGGCTCGCTCACCATCGACTACATGGCGCGCGACGAGTCCAACCCGTATTTCACCTACGATCCGGCGCAGTGCATCGTGTGCTCGCGCTGCGTGCGGGCCTGCGAGGAGGTTCAGGGGACCTTCGCGCTTACCATCGAGGGCCGCGGCTTCGAGAGCCGGATGACGGCCGGCATGCACGAGAGCTTCCTGGGGTCGGAATGCGTCTCCTGCGGCGCCTGCGTCCAGGCCTGCCCGACCGACGCGCTGCGCGAGAAGCCGGTGCTGGAGAAGGGCCTTCCGGACGCTTCGGTCGTCACCACCTGCGCCTATTGCGGCGTCGGCTGCTCCTTCAAGGCGGAGATGCGCGGCGACGAGCTGGTCCGCATGGTGCCCTACAAGGACGGCAAGGCCAACCGCGGCCATTCCTGCGTCAAGGGCCGCTTCGCCTACGGCTACGCCTCGCACAAGGACCGCATCCTCAACCCCATGATCCGCGAGAAGATCACCGATCCCTGGCGCGAGGTGTCCTGGGACGAGGCTTTCGCGCATGTGGCGAAGGAATTCCGCCGCATCCAGTACCAGTACGGCAAGGGCGCGATCGGCGGGATCACCTCCTCGCGTTGTACCAACGAGGAGACCTATCTCGTCCAGAAGCTCATCCGCCAGGGTTTTGGCAACAACAATGTCGATACCTGCGCCAGAGTCTGCCATTCGCCGACCGGCTACGGGCTGAAGACGACCTTCGGCACGTCGGCCGGAACGCAGGATTTCGATTCCGTCGAGCATACCGACGTGGTGATGGTCATCGGCGCCAACCCGACCGACGGCCACCCGGTCTTCGCCTCGCGGCTCAAGAAGCGCCTGCGCCAGGGGGCGCAGCTAATCGTCGTCGATCCGCGTCGGATCGACCTCGTGCGCCAGCCGCATGTCGAGGCCGCGCATCACCTGCCGCTGAAGCCCGGCACCAACGTCGCCGTGCTGACGGCGATCGCCCATGTCATCGTCACCGAGGGACTCTTCGACGAGGCTTTCGTCCGCGAGCGCTGCGACTGGTCGGAGTTCGAGGATTATGCGGCCTTCGTTTCCGACGAGAGCCGCAGCCCGGAAGCCACCGAGACGGCGACAGGAGTCCCCGCGGAAACGCTGCGCAAGGCCGCGCGCCTCTACGCGACCGGCGGCAACGGCGCCATCTATTACGGGCTCGGCGTGACGGAGCACAGCCAGGGCTCGACCACCGTCATGGCGATCGCCAATCTCGCCATGCTGACCGGCAACATCGGCCGGCCGGGTGTCGGCGTTAACCCGCTCCGCGGCCAGAACAACGTCCAGGGCGCGTGCGACATGGGCTCGTTCCCGCACGAGCTGCCCGGCTATCGCCACATGTCCGACGACGCGACGCGCAGCATCTACGAGAGCCTGTGGGGCGTCCAGCTCGATCCCGAACCCGGCCTGCGCATCCCGAACATGCTCGACGCAGCGGTCGACGGCACTTTCAAGGGCATCTACATCCAGGGCGAGGACATCCTCCAGTCCGACCCCAACACGCGCCATGTCGCGGCGGGGCTGGAGGCGATGGAATGCGTGGTCGTCCATGACCTCTTCCTCAACGAGACGGCGAACTACGCGCATGTCTTCCTGCCCGGTTCGACCTTCCTGGAGAAGGACGGGACCTTCACCAATGCCGAGCGGCGCATCAACCGCGTGCGCAAGGTGATGGCGCCGAAGAACGGCCTCGCCGACTGGGAAGTGACGCAGAACCTCGCCCGCGCGATGGGTCTCTCCTGGAACTACGCCCACCCCTCCGAGATCATGGATGAGATCGCGGCGACCACGCCTTCATTTGCGGGCGTGACCTACGAGCTGCTCGTTCGCGAGGGCTCGGTGCAGTGGCCCTGCAACGAGAAGGCGCCGCTCGGCACGCCCGTCATGCACATGGACGGGTTCGTGCGCGGCAAGGGCAAGTTCATCCGCACGGAATATGTCGCGACCGACGAGAAGACGGGGCCGCGCTTCCCGCTCCTGCTGACGACCGGCCGCATCCTCTCGCAATACAATGTCGGCGCGCAGACGCGGCGGACCGACAATGTCACCTGGCATGCCGAGGACCGTCTGGAGATACACCCGCACGACGCCGAGCAGCGCGGCATCAGGGAAGGCGACTGGGTCCGCATCCAGAGCCGCGCCGGTGAGACGACGCTCCGCGCGCTCATCACCGACCGCGTCGCGCCGGGGGTCGTCTACACGACGTTCCACCACCCCAACACGCAGGCTAACGTCATCACCACCGACTATTCGGACTGGGCGACGAACTGCCCCGAATACAAGGTGACGGCGGTGCAGGTCATGCCCTCCAACGGCCCCTCCGACTGGCAGACGAGCTACGAGGAGCAGGCACGGCAGAGCCGGCGCATCGAGCGCTCCCTGGAGGCGGCGGAATAGTCGTGGCCGCCGGCAACCCATCGATCGCGTCGACCCCGCGCATCGCGCGCCGCGCCAGCGGCACGCGCGCTGCGGCACGGATGGTGCCCGAGGAGACGCCGGTCGCGCTCTCCTATGGCGGCACGACCCATGCCGTGATGATGGCCTCGCCCTCCGATCTCGAGGATTTCGCCGTCGGCTTCTCTCTGACGGAAGGGATCGTGGCCTCGCCCGCCGACATTGAGGCCATCGAGATCACCGCCGCCGGACCCGGCATCGACATCCAGGTCCGGCTGATGGACGCCGCCGGGCGGAACTTCGAGGCGCGCCGCCGGAGGTTGGCCGGTCCGGTCGGCTGCGGGTTGTGCGGGATCGAATCCATCGAGGAGGCGATGCGTTCCGTGGCCGATGTCGGCAGCGCCGGGCTGCGGCTGAGCGCGTCGGAAATCGCCCGCTCGGTCGCCCAGCTTTCGGCCAGCCAGCCGCTTCATTCGGAGACGGGCGCGGTGCACGCGGCCGGCTTCTACGTTCCCTGCCAGGGGATCGTGGCGGCGCGCGAGGATGTCGGACGCCACAACGCCCTCGACAAGCTGGCGGGCGCGCTTGCGCGCAGCGGCACGAGTGGCGCCACCGGTGCCGTCGTCGTCACGAGCCGGGTCTCGGTCGAGCTGGTGCAGAAGGCGGCCGAGATCGGCGCACCCTTCATCATCGCGGTCTCGGCGCCCACCGCGCTGGCGATCAGGACGGCGGAGCAGGCCGGCATGACGCTGGTTGCGCTCGTGCGCGGCGAGGATTTCGACGTCTTCACCCATCCCGAGCGGATCGACACGACCGGAGAGCGCCATGTCGCATGAGGCCTCAACCCTCTCCGGCGATGCCAAGCTGGTCTACATGGCCAACCAGATCGCCGCCTTTTTCGAGGCTATGCCGCGCGACGAGGCGCTCGAAGGCATCGCCAAGCACATCAACGATTTCTGGGACCCGCGGATGCGGCGGAAGCTGTTTGCGATCATCGAAGCGGGCGGCGCGGGCCTGCGTCCGACGGTGATGGATGCGGCGCCAAAAATCCGGCGGCCGGCCGAAGCGACCGCCGGATAGGATGGCGGCAGGGGAACTGTCCCTGCCGGCGCCTCACTTCGCCATATGCTGGGCGATCCAGTCGGAATAGGCCGATACGCGCGTGTAGACGCCGTAGGCGTCCTCGCGGCCGCACGGCACGTCGGCATTCGCCGGTCCCTCGCCCCAACTGACGATGCCCACCTGGATCGGCTGGTCGCCTTCCATCACGAGCAGCGGGCCGCCGCTGTCGCCGTAGCAGGCGGAGCGCGACTGCGGATCGAGGGCGGCACAGATCATGTTGCCGGTCAGCCGGTCGCTGGCGGCGGAGATCATCGTTTCCAGCGCCTGCTGGTAGGCCTCCTCGGTCACGCCGAGCCGCCAGCCCGCATAGGCGAGCGATTCGCGCAGTTCCTCGGTGTAGAGCTCGAGCATGCTGGCGTTGCAGAACTCGTTGCCCGACAGCTCGATGTCGGCCTGCATCAGGCGGCTCGGGAAGTAGAAGTTCTCCATCAGCCCCCAGCCGATCACCGTCGCCGGCCCCGTCTCGACGTCGCGCTCCGTCAGCCGGACCGTGGGCGCGTCCGCCGGCTGCGTCAGGCGGATCAGCGCGATGTCCGCATCGAGCGTGAAGGGATCGTAGTCGTCATGGACGATCACTTCCGACACTTCGTGCCGATGGCCCTCGGTCAGGTCCGTCGCTCCGACGAGGACGGCGACCGTTTCCGCTCCGACCGTATTGCCGTTGTCGTCGACGACGCAGTGGGCCGCCGTCAGCACCCATTCGGCGCTGATCAGCGAGCCGCCGCAGAACTGCGCGTGGAACTGCGATTCGGCGGTGTCGTCGAGCGTCGCGGTCGTCATGAGCGCGACCTGGAACGGCCAGGCGCCGTCCTCGGCTTCCTGCCCATGGAAAACGCGGTCGGCCTCGCCGCCCTGCCGTGCGGCCAGTTCCGCGCGATACGCCGGCACCCTCTCCATCGGCGCCACTTCCGGCATCGGTGCCTGCTGGGCCTGTGCGAGACCAGCAGGCACGGCAACCGACGCCAGCAGCACCGACATGGCGGCGGCGCGGCCGCAGCTGAGTATGATTTTCAAGATGTCCTCCTGAGACATGACAAACCGAAGCCCCGGCGCCCCGCGGCACCTGGCGGCCCTCACGATCTAACGCTGCGTCATGTCCGGACGAAAGCAAATTGTCGGCCTGAAGATGAGCAAATTGCGACACGAGGCCGCACGCGGTGGCGCCGCGCAGAATGGCTCGCGGAAGGCTTGCCTGCTTCCGCCGATCCGCATATTTAGAACCGTTCTAGAAATTCCAGTGCCGTCGCCGCAGCGGCCGAGGAGCCTCTCGGCGGCAACCGCAATCCCAATGGAGGCTACGATGGACGACAACAGGAAGAACGAGGCGGCTGGCGGCCGGGAACAGGAACTGACCAACCGGCAGGGTCATCCGATCGTCAACAACCAGTCGCAGCGCACCGTCGGCAGCCGCGGCCCGGCGACGCTGGAAAACTACCAGTTCCTCGAGAAGATCACCCATTTCGACCGCGAGCGCATCCCCGAGCGGGTCGTCCATGCGCGTGGCTTCGTCTGCTACGGCGAGTTCGAGGCGACCGGCAAGATCGGCGACGAGCCGGCCTCGAAATACACCCGGGCAAAGCTTTTCCAGACGGCCGGCAAGAAGACGCCGCTGGCGATCCGCTTCTCGACCGTGATCGGCGGCCGCGATTCCTCCGAGACGGCGCGCGATCCGCGCGGCTTCGCCGTCAAGTTCTACACCGAGGACGGCAACTGGGACCTGGTCGGCAACAATCTCGCCGTGTTCTTCATCCGCGACGCGATCAAGTTCCCGGACGTGATCCACTCGCTGAAGCCGGACCCAGTCACCTTCCGCCAGGAGCCGAACCGGATCTTCGACTTCATGTCGCAGACGCCGGAATCGATGCACATGCTGACGCATCTGTTCTCGCCGCGCGGCATCCCGGCGAGCTACCGCCACATGGAAGGTTTCGGCGTCAACACCTACAAGATGGTCAACGCCAAGGGCGACACCGTCCTCGTCAAATACCACTTCCACCCGCGGCAGGGCCTCGCCAGCCTGACGGCCGAGGAAGCCGAGAAGGTGCAGGGCAAGGATCTCGGCTCCGCCTCCAAGGACCTCTACGAGGCGATCGAGCGCGGCGACTACCCGCAGTGGGATATGTACGTCCAGGTCATGGAGGACCATGACCATCCCGAGCTCGACTGGGATCCGCTGGACGACACCAAGATCTGGCCGGAGAAGGACTTCCCGCTGCGCCATGTCGGGGTGATGACCCTGAACCGCAACGTCTCCGACCACTTCAACGAGAACGAGCAGATCGCGATGGGCACCGGCGTGCTCGTCGACGGGCTCGATTTCTCGGACGACAAGATGCTGGTCGGGCGCACGTTCTCCTATTCGGACACACAACGCTACCGGGTCGGCACGAACTATCTCCAGCTTCCGGTCAACCAGGCGAAGAACGCGAGGGTCGCGACCAACCTCAATGGCGGCCAGATGAGCTTCGGCCGCGATCTCGCCCCGGGCCAGAACCCGCACGTCAACTACGAGCCGTCGATCCACAACGGCCTGCACGAGGCCGAGCGCGAGGAGCCGAACAACCCGCCCGAGATCAAGGGCCGGCTCACCCGCAGCGTGCTCGAGCGGCGCAACGACTACGTCCAGGCGCGCGGCCGCTACTGCACCATGATGGACTGGGAGCGCGACGACCTCGTCCTCAACATGGGCACGCTGCTCGGCGACTGCGAGCGCGACGTGCAGGAGCGGATGGTGTGGCACCTCCTCCTCGTCCATGACGACTACGGAAAGCGGGTCGGCGACATGATCGGCATCAGCGCCGACGACGTGCGCCATCTCGGGCCGCTGCCGAAGCAGGTGCTGACCGACGAGGACAAGCGCCGGCTCGAGAATCTCGGCAACAACGGCGACAAGATCGACCCGACCGTCTGGGGCCAGTGGACCTCGTCGGTGAAGAACCTGCAGGCGAAGGCCGAGGACGTCCTCTCCGGCAACCTCCCGACGGCGGGTGCCCAGGGCCAGGCACAGGCTGCCGAATAACGCGATAGCGGCGGCAGGCGTCCGCGCCTGCCGCCTGCCTCACGTCCGGCGCATGCGCCGGTACCACGGCGCCAGGAGGAAGGGCGTCAGGTACATCGGCACCTGGAAGCAGCCGATGAAGAGAAGCAGCTGGTCGGCGGTCGCGACCGGCAGCACGCTCAGGAACAGCGCGATGTTTCGGTTGCCCGCGACGATGCCGAGCGCAGGCGCGGCGCGCGGGTCGGTGCGGCGCGCGGCAAGGCTCACCAGCATCTGAAGCGGCATGTTGACCGCGAAGGCGACGGCAAGCGCGAGAAGGAGCGCACGCGTATCGCCGAGGATCGCCGGGCCGATTGCCGACATCAGGCCGATCACCACCAGCGCGAGGAGCAGCGCGGCGATGCCGTCCATCGCCTCATAGGCGCGCGGCGTGCCCGGCACGATGCGCCAATGGCGGAGGGCGAGCGCCACGCCGCCCGCAACGCCGATCAGGACGAGAAGTTCGAGGGCGGCACGGCCGACGGCAAAGGGGCTTCCGAAAGCCGGGATCATCCAGAAGACCGGAACCGCCGTCAGCGGCAGGAGCGCGGTGCCGAGGACGAGCTGGCGCAGCGCCGGCGCCGGATCGCCGCCTGTCATCAGCGTGATGTTCGGGCTGCCGGTGATCGGCGCTGCAGCGAGCGCCAGAACCACGCCCATGGCGAGCGGATGCGCCAGCAGGCCGATCAGCGTGAAGAGCACGGCAGCCACGAGCGGCAGGGCGAGTTGCAGCACCAGCGCCAGCCCGGCCGCACGATGGATGCCGGTCAGGCCGGCGGCGAGACCCTCCGGTCCCAGCCGCAGCACCGCCAGGAAGAGCAGCGCCACGATCATCGGCGCGATCGCCGGGCGCAGCGCCAGCGCGAGGTCAGGCAGCAGCGCGCCTGCCACGAGCCCCGCAATCAGCATCAGGCGCCCGTGGCGGGTGAAAAAGCGCAGGACCGACAGCATCCGTCAGAGCGATGCGGCGGCGCGCGCCGCCTGGTCGTAGGCGCCGGAGAGCGTGCGCAGAAGAGCGGCCATGCGCGAGATGTCCGCCGGATCGTGGCCCAGCTGGCGGGCGGCCCGCACGACCAGCGCCTCGCGCACCTCGGCATAGCGCGTGCAGAGCGCGGCGCCCTTCTCGGTGATCGCGATCGTCTTTTCCTTGCCGCTCCTGCCCGCCTTCACCAGCCCGTGCTCGACCAGCTTCTTGATGGCGTAGTTGGCGAGATGCGTGTCCTCGATGTTGAGGACGAGGCAGATGTCGGCCAGCGTCTTCGCCCGCTCGCGATGATGGACGAGATGCACGATCAGCACCTCGAGAGGCGACATCGCCGGCCCCCCCGCCGCCGTCATGCAGCGGACGATCCAGCGCTGGTAGGCATGGTTGGCCATCGTCAGGGCGAACTCGACCTCCGAGAGCGCCGGCAGGCTCGATTTCGCGAGGTGAGCCGACGAAACGACCGGCCCTACCCCCCTCAGCGGCTCATCATCGTGCTCGGCAGCCACAGGGCGATCTCCGGGAAGATGGACAGGATGGCGGTGGCCAGCACCAGGATCAGGAAGAAGGGCAGCGCATAGCGCGCGATCTCGAATATGCCCCTGCCGGTGATCGACTGGATAACGAACAGGTTGAAGCCGACCGGCGGCGTGATCTGGCTCATCTCGACGACGAGCACGAGGAAGATGCCGAACCAGATCGGGTCGATGCCGGCTGCAAGCACCATCGGCAGGATGACCGACGTCGTCAGCACCACGATCGATATGCCGTCGAGGAAGAAGCCGAGCACGACGAAGAAGACGAGCAGCGCGGTCAGGAGCGCGAACTGCGAATAGCCCTGCTCGCCGATCCATGCCGCCAGCGCGCGCGGGATGCCAGTGAAGCCCATCGCCACGGTGAGGAAGGAAGCCCCCGCGAGGATGAAGGCGATCATGCAGGTCGTGATCGCGGAACCGCGCAATGAGGCGACGAAGGTCGAGCGGTCGAGCCCCCCCGACAGCCACGAGATCAGCAGCGCACCCGCCACGCCGACGACGGCCGCCTCGGTCGGCGAGGCGAGCCCGCCATAGATCGAGCCGATGACGGCGACGATGAGCAGGACCGTCGGCATCAGGAGGCCGAGCGCGCGGAACCGCTCGCGCCAGGTCGGCGCCGGCTCGGGTTCCGGCATGCGCTCGCGGTTCCAGAGTGCCCACAGCATGACGTAGCCAGAGAACATTGCGGCGAGCATCAGCCCGGGCACGACGCCCGCGAGGAAGAGCCGCGCGATCGACTGCTCGGTCGCCGCTCCATAGACGATCAGGATGATCGATGGCGGGATCAGGAAACCGAAGGTTCCGGAACCGGCGAGCGTGCCGATCGCGATGTTGGGGTCGTAGCCGCGCGCCTTGAGCTCGGGCAGTGACATGCGCCCGACCGTTGCCGTTGTTGCAGCCGAGGAGCCCGACACGGCTGCAAAGAGCGCGCAGCCGAAGACGTTGACGTGGAGCAGCCGCCCCGGAAGGCGGCGGGTGAGTGGTGCCAGGCCGGCGAACATGTCGGCCGACAGGCGTGACCGGAAGAGTATCTCGCCCATCCAGATGAACATCGGCAGTGCGGTCAGGTCCCAGTTGCTCATCGCGCCCCAGACGCGCCGGGCAAAGACCGAGCCCGCCGGAGCCGATGTCGCCAGTTCCATGGCCACGAGGCCGACGGCGAGCAGCGCGAACCCGATCCACAGGCCGGACAGCAGGAATACGAAGAGCACCGCGACGAGGACGAGCGAGAGGATCCCGATGTCCATCAGTGGATCCCTTCCGACTCGCGCTGCCGCTCCGCCGTCCGAAACGCAGCGTCTCTGCCCCGGACCGTCGCCACCAGCTCGTCGAGCAGGGCGACGCCGAAGATGCCGATCCCCAGCGTCATGACCGCCTGCGGGATCCAGAGTGGGATCGGGATCAGCCCGAAAGAGACCGAGCCGCGCATGAAGGAGGAGTGTGCCTGGACGCCGACGGCCCAACCGGCGAAGGCTGCAAGGCCTATGGCCGCGGCGAGCACGAGGGCCGTCAGCACACGGTCGGCGAGGGGGCCGAGGAACCTGAGAAGCAGCGTCACCCGAACGTGGCCGGCGGCGCGTAGCGTATAGGGCAGTGCCAGGAACGCGGCGGCGACGAAGAGGAAGCCGCCGATCTCGGCCAGCGATGGCACGGCCAGGCCGAAACGGGCGATGCCGAGCCAGACGGCGATGCGGTCGATGACGCGGCCGATCACCTGGACGAGCACGAGAGCGGCGATCGCCGCCATCGCGATGCAGGCGCCCACCAGCGTTGCGCCGTAGAGTGCGTCGAGAGCCTTGCGCACGCCCCCTCCCCTTCCGGGAGCAAAAGGAGCGAGGCAGGCCGGGGCCTGCCTCGCCGAGCTCGATCAGCGGTTGCGATAGGCTTCGACGACGGCCTGGCCGGCCTCACCCGCCTGCGCTTCCCATTCGGACGTCATCGTCTGGCCGACTTCCTGCAGCTTGGCCGAGAGTGCGTCAGACGGCTGCATGATGGTCATGCCGCCCTCCTCGAGCGCGGCGATCTTCTGGGCCGTCTCCTCCTGCGACATCTGCCAGCCGCGCTCCTCGGCTGCCGCAGCCGCCTCGAGCACGGCGTTCTGCTCCTCTTCGGAGAGTGCCTCGAAGGCCTCGGTGTTCACGAAGACGACGTTCTTCGGGAGCCAGGCCTGAGTGTCGATGTAGTGCGTGGTGAAGTCCCAGGCGCGGGCATTGGCGCCAGTCGAAGGTGAAGTGATCATCGCCTCGACGCGGCCGGTCGAGAAGGCTGTCGGGATGTCGGTCTCCTCGACCTGCGTCGGCACCGCGCCCAGCAGTTCCGCCAGCCGCTCGGTGGCGACGTTGTAGGCGCGGAAGGAAAGGCCTTGCATCTGCACCGGGTCGGTCACCTCCTGGCGGAGGTAGAGGCTCTGGCCGGGCCACGGCACTGCATAGAGGACCGTAAGCCCCTGCTCCGCCAGCCTCTCGGACACCGCCTCGCGCGAGGCGTCCCAAAGTGCCGCGGCCTCGTCATAGGAGGAGGCGAGGAAGGGGATCGAGTCGAGCGCGAAGATCGGATCCTCGTTGGCGAGGCGCGACAGAAGGATTTCGCCGATCGGCACCAGGCCGTCGCGGACGGCGTCCTTGATCTCGGCATGGCCGAACAGCGAGTTCGCCGAATGAACCGTGATCTGCAGCGACCCGCCGGTCCGCTCCGACACGTCCTCGGCAAACCGCATGATGTTCTGGGTGTGGAAGATGCCGTCGCCGTAGGGCGTGGGCATGTCCCAGCTCGTCTGCGCGCCCGCCTGCGTGGCGAAGGAGAGGGCGACGGCAGCACCCGCCAGCACGGTCTTGTTCAGGTAGTTCATTTCGCGACTCCCATTTCGTTCGAGAACATTCTGCGGTTCCAAGCTCGGCGCTGTTCCCCAGCGTCAGATCGGAGGTTGACGGCTCACTTGCAATTTGTCAACGATTTATCAACTTGGACGCAGCGGCCCGCGATGAGGGCCCGGGAGGTAGCGAGATGACCAACGGCGAAGGCGAGGCTGCGGGCCGCTGGGACTTCTGGATCGATCGCGGCGGCACGTTCACCGACGTGGTCGGTCGCGCGCCCGACGGCTCGCTCCACCCGCTCAAGCTCCTATCGGAGAACCCCGAGGCCTATGAGGATGCTGCCATCGAAGGTATCCGGCGGCTGCTCGGAATTGCGCCGGGCGAGACGCTGCCCTCGGCTCGCGTCGGCACGGTCAGGATGGGCACAACCGTAGCCACCAATGCGCTGCTGGAGCGCAAGGGCGAGCGCACGCTGCTCCTCATCACCCGCGGCTTCCGGGACGCGCTGAGGATCGCCTACCAGGCGCGGCCGGACATCTTTGCCAAGCAGATCATCCTGCCGGAGCAGCTCTACGAGCGCGTCGAGGAGGTGGAGGAACGGCTGCGGGCGGACGGATCGGTCGAGCTGCCGCTCGATGCGGAGCCGCTGCGCCGGGCGCTGGCGGAGGCAAGGGCCGCGGGCATCAACGCCGTCGCGATCGTGCTGATGCACTCCTGGCTCAATCCGGTCCACGAGGTGGAACTGGCGCGGATGGTGCGCAAGGCCGGCTTCGGGCAGGTCTCTGTCAGCCACGAGGTTTCGCCGCTCGTCAAGCTCGTCGGGCGCGGGGACACCGCGGTCGTGGACGCCTATCTGTCGCCGATCCTCGGCCGCTACGTGTCTCGCGTCGCCGCTGCCCTCGGCGCGACGGCGCCGGGCGAGCCCGGCCCGACGCTCCAGTTCATGATGTCGTCCGGCGGTCTGACGGCGGCGGAGAAGTTCCAGGGCAAGGACGCCATCCTGTCGGGGCCCGCCGGCGGCGTGGTCGGCATGGTTCGCACGGCCGAGCTCGCCGGCTTCGAGCGCGTCATCGGCTTCGACATGGGCGGCACCTCGACCGACGTCGCGCATTCGGCCGGCGAGTTCGAGCGCGCCTTCGATACGGAGGTCGCGGGCGTCCGCATCCGCGCCCCCATGATGCGCATCCACACCGTGGCGGCGGGCGGTGGATCGATACTGCATGCCGAGCCTGGCCGCTTCCGTGTCGGCCCGGATTCGGCCGGTGCCGATCCCGGCCCCGCCTGCTACCGCCGCGGCGGCCCGCTGACGGTGACCGATGCCAACGTCATGCTCGGCAAGCTCAATCCCGAGTTCTTCCCCGCGATCTTCGGCCCCGGCCAGGACCAGCCGCTCGACCGCGAGACGGTGGCGCAGAAGTTCGCCAAGATCGCGCGCGATGTCGGCGAAGGTCGCTCCCCGGAGGAGGTCGCCGAAGGCTTCCTGAAGATCGCCGTGGAAAACATGGCCAACGCGATCAAGAAGATCAGCGTGCAGCGCGGCTACGACGTCACCCGCTACCTCCTCAATTCCTTCGGCGGCGCGGGAGGGCAGCATGCCTGCCTGGTTGCCGACGCGCTCGGCATGGAACGCATCCTCATCCATCCGCTCTCCGGCCTCCTCTCCGCCTACGGCATGGGGCTCGCCACCGTCACCGCAAGCCGCCAGCAGGGGCTGATGCAGCCGCTGGCAGCCGAGAGCCTTGCTGCCATCTCGCAATTGGAGAGTGAACTGCGTTCTGCCGTCATCCGGGAACTGGACGAACAGGGGCATGCGGAGACGCAGGTCTCGACGCGCACCAAGCTACACCTCCGCTATGCCGGCACGGATACGGCTATCGACATCCCGTTCGATGGCGATCTGGCCGGTGTGCAAGCGCGTTTCGAGGCGGGGCACAAGGCGCAGTTCGGTTTCGTCACTCCCGACAAGCCGATTACCGTCGAGGCCGTCGAGGTCGAGGGCTCGGAGCAAGGCGAGCATCAGGCGGTGGAAACTGCCGCCGAGGCGCCCCCGGCCGACGCTTCGAGCGATATCGCGACGCGCCTCTTCTCCGGCGGTCGCTGGCACCAGGCACCGGTCTTCCGCCGCGAGGCGCTGTCGCGCGGAAGCCGCGTGCGGGGCCCCTCGCTCATCATCGAGGCCAACCAGACGATCGTGGTCGAGCCCGGCTGGACGGCCGAGATCACGGCGCTCGATCATATCCTCCTCGCCCGCCACGAAAGGCAGGAACGCGTGCAGGCGATCGGCACGAAGCAGGCCGATCCGATCCTGCTCGAGGTCTTCAACAACCTGTTCATGAACATCGCCGAGCAGATGGGCGTGGCGCTGCAGAAGACGGCGCATTCGGTGAACATCAAGGAGCGCCTCGACTTTTCCTGCGCCGTCTTCGACGCCGATGGCGCGCTGGTTGCCAACGCCCCGCACATGCCGGTGCATCTCGGCTCCATGGACCGATCGGTCGAGACGATCATCCGCCTCAACGAGGGGCAGATCCGCCCCGGCGACGTCTTCGCGCTCAATGCGCCCTACAATGGCGGCACGCATCTGCCCGACATCACCGTGGTCAGCCCCGTCTTCGACCGCGACGGCCGCGAGATACTCTTCTGGGTCGCCTCGCGCGGCCACCATGCCGATGTCGGCGGCACGGCGCCCGGCTCCATGACGCCGCTGGCGACCACCGTCGACGAGGAAGGCGTGCTGATCGACAACTTCAAGCTGGTCGACCAGGGCACCTTCCGCGAGAAGGAGTTGCACCACCTCCTGACCGACCACCCGTACCCCTGCCGCAACCCGGCCCAGAACATCGCCGACCTCAAGGCCCAGATCGCCGCTAACGAGCGCGGCATCGCGGAACTGCGCAAGATGGTCGCCGAGTTCGGGCTCGACGTCGTCCAGGCCTATATGGGCCATGTGCAGGACAATGCGGCGGAAGAGGTGGCCCGCCTGATCGGCCGCCTGGAGGACGCGGAGTACGAATACCCGACAGACACGGGCCAGGTGATCCGCGTGAAGATCACCGTCGACCGCCAGAAGCGCGAGGCCACCGTCGACTTCACCGGCACGTCGCCCGCGATGGAGAACAACTTCAATGCGCCGGAGCCCGTTGCCCGCGCGGCCGTCCTCTACTGCTTCCGCGTCATGGTCGAAGCCCCCATCCCGATGAATGCGGGTTGCCTCAGGCCGATCCGCATCGTCATCCCGGAGGGCTGCATGCTGAAGCCCGCCTATCCGCGCGCGGTCGTGGCCGGCAATGTCGAGACCTCCCAGCACGTCACCAACGCCATCTTCGGCGCGCTGGGCGCGATCGCCAACAGCCAGGGCACCATGAACAACCTGACCTTCGGCAACGACGAGTACCAGTATTACGAGACCATCTGCTCGGGCTCGCCGGCCGGCCGCATGAACGACGGGCGCGGCTTTGCAGGCACATCGGGCGTCCACGTTCACATGACCAACTCGCGCCTGACCGACCCGGAGATCCTGGAGATGCGCTTCCCCGTCATGCTGGAGAACTTCTCCCTCCGCGCCGGGTCAGGCGGCAAGGGCCGGTACGATGCCGGCGACGGCACGACACGCACGCTGCGCTTCCTCAAGCGCATGGACTGCGCGATCCTCTCCTCGCACCGGACGCTTGCGCCGCAGGGGATCGCCGGCGGCGGCGAAGGCTTGCCGGGCCGCACCGAAGTGCGCCGCCTCGACGGCTCGATCGAGGTGCTGAAGGGTTGCGACCAGACCGTGCTCGAGCCCGGCGAGGCCGTCACCGTTATCACGCCGACGGCCGGCGGGTTCGGCCGCCCCAATTGAGGTGTCAATAAGCCCGCTGCCTGAAGGAAGAAGCTTGGAACCTCGCATTATTTGCCGCTAGTCTGCGCGCGCCACGAGCGCCACGCAGAAAAATGACGTCACAAGAAGAACGCTTCGGCTCACGCTCCTTCTCCCTGCCGGTCTGGGCGTATCTGCTGGCCTTCGCCGTCGCGATCACCGTGCCGATGGTTGTCTTCTCCGGCTTCCTGTTGATGCGTTTCGCAAGCGCCGAGCAGGCTAATCTCGAGCGGAGCGCGGCGCGGACCGCGCGCCAGATCGGCCTGATCGTCGACGGCGAACTGCTCAGCCTGCAACGGGCCGTGTCCGGGCTCGCTGCCTCGTCGAACCTGCACGAGGGCGATCTCGAGGCCTTTCACGAGGAAGCATCGCGATACGTGTCCGGGCGCAACGAAATCATCCTGCTGCGCGACTACGACACCGAGCAGTTGATCAACACCCAGCGGCCCTGGGGGGCGGAACTGCCGCCAGCCATAGCTCTCGGTGACCGCGAGAGAGAGGCCTTTGCGGCCGGCCGGGCCGTCGTCAGCAACGTGTTCCGCAGCCCCATCTCCGGCGAGCCGCGGGTTGCGGTCGCCCTTCCCGTCTCGACGCCCCGCGGCGACTTCATCCTCGCGGTCACGATTCCCACCACCCGTCTTCGCGACGTCATACTGCCGGCGGTCCCTGCCGGTTGGATCGTAGCGATCGGCGGCGGCGACGGCAATTTCGTGGCCCGCTCGCAGATGCACGACGAGGTGAGCGGCATGCCCGCCCGGCCGGAATACTTCGAGAAAGCGACTGGGTTGGAGGGAGCCTTCGAGGCTCTTTCACTCGACGGCACGCCGATGCTCGCCGGATATTATCGCTCCCGCCGCGCCGACTGGCTGATAGCTGCCAACATTCCGATCGTGGATGTCGAGGCGCCGGTCTGGCAATCGCTCGGCTGGCTAGGAGCTTACGGCACCCTGGCCCTCGCCTTGTCGGGCGGCCTCGCGGCGTTCTTCGGGCGGCGCTTCGACCTGGCGGCACGCGCCCTCGTCACGCAGGCCAAGGCGCTTGCCGCCGGCCAGCCCGTGCGTCCTTTGTCGACGTCTCTGCGGGAATTCGACGTCATCGGCGACGCCTTCAGCACGGCGGACGAGGCGCTCCGCCAGCGGACGCAGGAACTCGAGGCGGTGCTGACGACGGTGCCTGCGGCCGTCTGGTTCACCTACGACAGGGAAGCGAGGAACATCTTCCGCAACCGCTTCGCGCTCGAATATGTCGGCATAGGTTCGAGCGACGCTGCCACCTATGACCGGACGACCGGAACGCCGCGCCACGTGTCGATGCGCAAGGGCGGGCGCGAGCTCACCGCGAGCGAACTCCCGCTCCAGCGGGCGCTTGCCGGCGAGGAGGTGATGGAGGACGAGTACACGTTCACCAATGGCGACGGCACGACGCGCATCGTCCTGATCTCCGCCCGCGCGATCACCGACGCCGAGAGCCGCCGGATCGGCGCGGTCGCCGTCGGCCTCGACATCACCGACCGCAAGCGCGGCGAAGAGCAGCGGCGGCTGCTGGTCAACGAACTGAACCACAGGGTCAAGAACACGCTCGCCATCGTCCAGTCGATCGCGCTGCAGACGGTCCGCAACTCCTCCACCATGGTCGAGGCGGGCGACGCGCTGCAGAAGCGGCTCGTGGCACTTGGCCGCGCGCACGACGTTCTCAACCGCGAGAGCTGGGAAGGAGCCGCCGTCCGGTCGGTAATCGAGGAGGCGATCGCGCCTCTGCCCAATGCCGACCGCATCAGATTCGAGGGACCGGCCGCGTGGCTGCCGCCCTCCTTCGGGCTGTCACTGACCTTGATCATCCACGAACTGGCGACGAACGCCGCGAAGTACGGCGCCCTCTCCAGCGAAGGAGGTTCGGTCGAACTGATCTGGTCCGTGGATGAGGAGCCTTCCGGGAAGCGCCGTCTGTCGATCCGCTGGCAGGAGCGCGACGGTCCTGCCGTGCGGCAGCCCGACAGGCAGGGCTTCGGGACCCGGCTGATCGCACGGCTGATGTCGGCCGAGGACGACGGCATGGCCATCATCAACTACGCGCCGGACGGCCTCGTCTGCACGCTGAAGGCGACGATCGGATCGCGCGCCGACCTCGCGATCCAGCCGGCTGCGTCATGACCGCGGCGCTGCGGCGTGGCAGCAGCGACTGAGATTACGGAACCCCCGTTGGCCTTGGCAGGTTGGATCGACTGTAGAACCCAGCCGGAGGCACATCATGGAAGTTCCCGTCCAGATCGCGTTCCACAAGGTCGAGCCAAGCCCTTGGATTGAAGAGGAAATCCGCAGCCGGATCGACCGTCTGGCCGCCAAGTATCAGAGGATCATCTCGACGCGAGTGACGGTCGATCGGCGTGCCGCCAATGTCGAGGGAAACATCCCGCCCGTCGTGCGCATCGAGGTCGGCCTGCCCGGCCGCAGTCCGGTCGTCGTGGCCTATGAGCCTGAACGGCTGCAGCGGAAGTTCCAGAACCCCGACATGCGCAACGCCATCAACGACGCCTTCGACATAGCAGATCGGCAGCTTGGGCAGATCAAGGACGAGATGACCGGCAGGCCCGAAGCCGTCGCCCACGAGGCGGCGCACGAATTCCTCGGCCAGGTGGCGGAAATGTCGCCCGGCGAGGACCACGGCTTCCTGCTGACCAAGGAGGGTGGCCTGCTCTACTTCCACCGAAACTCGGTCCTGAGCGGCGACTTCGATTCCCTTTCCCGCGGCGACGAGGTCCGCTACGTCGAGGATATCGGCGACACCGGTCCGCTCGCCACCAAGGTCAGGGTGGTCACGAGGTCCTGAGGCCCCGATCTCCGCTCGCGGGCGAACGCGGCTGGGACCGCCGACCTTCAAGGTGCGGCGGTCCAACTGGGCGCAGAATGCATCCCGACCTCAGGCGGTGTAGATGCGGTCGTTGTCGGCGACAATCGTGCCGTAGGTGCAGAGATCGACGTTCCACATGATCACCTCCTCGAACTGGCCCTGCCACTCGAAGGTGACGAGCACGTCGTAGAAGCAGCCGTGGCCGTCGCCTGAGGGCGTCACCGCGAATTCCTGCCCCGGGCGGACGATCTGCGTGCCGAGCAGGTCGTTGCCCCATTCCGACCAGTCCACCGGGCTGATGTAGACGGCATAGACGTTGTCGCTCGCCTCGTTGACCAGGACGATGTCGACCAGGTCGCCGCAGGCCTGTGCGGGAGCGGCGCCTGCCAGGAGGGCGGCTGCGACGGCGGCGGCGCTCATGCGGACGAAGACGGTGTTGGCGAAGATGCGGGTCATTGTCGTGTTCCTCTCTCGGGGGGGACCGGAGCACCATTGCCCCGGCGATGGAGAGAGTTATGCCCGCCTCCGCACCGGGCGTTTGCGCATGGTTGCGCAAGTCGGGAATCGCCAGACGAGAGGCCTCAGCCGAGCTGCAGCGCGATCCAGACGAGCGCCGCAGCGATCAGCCACAGCGCGACCCGCCCGGAGCGGGTGCGACGCGCCTCCGAGCGGCCAATGTCGTCGGCCGTCTGCGGGTCGAGTCGCAGACCGTTCTCGGCCATGGCGTCGATCTCGCGCGACAGCCGCTCGGCGCGCTGCGCGAGGTCCGGCGCCTGACGGACCAGGGAAACGAGCGCAACCGCGCCCTCTCGCGCGTCGTCGACGAGGCCGCGCGGCCCGAGATGCTCCCGGATCCAGCGGTCGACCACCGGCTCCGCCGCCCGCCACATGTTGAAGGCCGGGTCCAGCGTTCGCGCCACGCCCTCGACCACCACCATGGTCTTCTGCAGCAGTATCAGTTCCGGGCGGGCGTGCATGTCGAATATCTCGGTCACCTCGAACAGAAGCGTGAGCAGCCGCGCCATGGAGATCGTTTCCGCCGGCTGGCCGTGGATCGGCTCGCCGATCGCCCGGATCGCCTGCGCGAAGGCGTGCACGTCCTGATGAGGGGGCACGTAGCCGGCCTCGAAATGCACCTCGGCGACGCGCACGTAGTCGCGGCGGATGAAGCCGTAGAGGATTTCGGCGAGGAAGCGGCGCTCCTTCTTGCCGAGCCTGCCCGAGATGCCGAGATCTACGGCGACGATCGTGCCGTCCTCCTCGACGAAGAGGTTGCCGGGATGCATGTCGGCGTGGAAGAAGCCGTCGCGCAGCGTGTGGCGCAGGAACGACTGGATCAGCGTGACCGCGATCGCCTTGAGGTCATGGCCCGCGGCGCGCAGGCCCTCGATGTCCGACATCTTGACGCCGTCGATCCACTCGAGCGTCAGGACGTCGCGCCCGGTGCGCTCCCAGTCGACCCATGGAACCCGGAAGCCCGGATCCTCGCTCGTGTTCTCCGCAAGTTCCGAGAGCGCCGCGGCCTCTAGCCGCAGGTCCATCTCGATCTTGGTGGTCTGGGCGAGCGTCTCGGTCACCTTGACCGGCCTCAGACGGCGCGAAGAGGGGATGAACCGCTCCTGGAGCCGCGCGGCGAGGAAGTAGCTCTCGAGGTCGTTGAAGAAGCGGCGGCGCACGCCCGGCCGGATGACCTTCACCGCCACCTTGGTCGGCTCCCCTTCGCGCAGGATCTCGGCCGGGTGCACCTGGGCGATCGACGCGGCCGCGATCGGCTCGTCGAAGCGAAGATACAGCGCGTCGAGCGGCAGGCCGAGCGAGTCCTGGATGGCCGCCACCGACTGTGCCTTCGGGAAGGTCCGCATGCGATCCTGGAGCGAGCCAAGGTCCATCGCCACCTCGGCGCCGACGACATCGGGCCGGGTGGCGAGGAACTGCCCCAGCTTGACATAGGAGGGGCCGAGGCGATCGACGGCCCTCGACATCCGTTCGGCGCGCGCATCGGCCTTGCTGCGCCGACGGGCGACAATGCGCGAGAGACGCCAGCCGAAATGCGCGGGCCCGCTCAGTTGCTCGCCGGGCAGCGCGGCCAGCACGCCTTCGCGAGCCAGGATCCAGCCGGCCCTCAAGAGCCGGAAATATGCAGCCACGGCGCTCATTCGGGACGGCGGCTCACAGCGTCCAGGCCGAATGCATGGACGCGACGCCGCCGGTCATGCTGCGGAAGGTGACACGGTCGAGACCTGCCGTCCTGATCATCCCGGCAAAGGTTTCGCGGGACGGGAACTTGCGGATCGACTCGACCAGATAGCGATACGGCTCGTCGTCCCCCGCCACCATGCGACCGATGCGGGGAATGACCTCGAACGACCAGCTCTCGTAGATCCGCTCGAGGAAAGGCAGCTCGACCTCGGAGAATTCGAGGCAGAGGAAGCGCCCGCCGGGCTTCAGCACGCGCCGCGCCTCCGACAGCGCCCGGTCGATCCTCGGCACGTTTCGGATGCCGAAGGCGATGGTGTAGGCGTCGAAGGTCGCATCCTCGAAAGGCAGGTCCTCGGCATTGGCCTCCACGAAGGTGAGCGCCTCGCCGAACCCCCGCTTCTGCGCCCGCTCGCGGCCGACATCGAGCATGGCCCCGTTGATGTCGAGTACCGTCACCTCAGCATTGCGTCCCGACGCCTCGTAGGCGCGGAAGGCTATGTCGCCGGTTCCCCCCGCCACGTCGAGCAGCCGCCAGCCGGGCCGCCTGGGCGGGTTGAGCCATGCGATCATGGCGTCCTTCCAGAGCCGGTGCATGCCTGCCGACATCAGGTCGTTCATCACGTCGTAGCGCTGGGCGACCCGCCGGAAGACATCGTCGACGAGCGGCTGCTTGTCGCCTGCGGCGACGGTGCGGTTGCCGTAGGACGTCTCCATCTCGGCGGCGGTTCTTGCTGGCATGCGTGGCGTACCCGTTGCGGAAGGCGCGGACCATAGCCCAAGCAGGATGGCGGCGCTATTGTCGCCGCCGCGGTCAAGGGACGCGGCCAGCACGGAGGGACATATGCTGCCGAAGGCGGAAATCCACTGCCATATCGAGGGCGCGGCCCCGCCCGAACTCGTCATGCGGCAGGCCGAGAAATACGCCGCGGACGTTTCCTCCTTCATCGTCGATGGCTCGTTCGTCTGGAGCGACTTCACGAGCTTCCTCGCCGCCTACGACGCCTCCGCCAATCTCTTCCGCACCGAAGACGACTACGCGCTGCTCGCCGAGACCTATCTGCGCAGCCTGGCCGAAGACGGCGCCATCTACTCCGAGTTCTTCACCTCGCCGGACCACGCGGTCCGTGCGGGCCTGTCGGCGCAAGCCTATACCGACGGCCTTGGAGAAGGCATCCGCCGCGCTCGCGAGGCGACCGGCATCGAAGGCCGCATGATCGTCACCGGCGTGCGCCACTTCGGCCCGGAATCGGTGCTCGCGGCGGCGCGCTTCGCGGTCGAGTGCGGGCATCCCCTCGTTACCGGCTTCGGCGTCGCCGGCGAGGAGCGCATGGGGCATTTCCGCGACTACGTCCCCGCCTTCGAGCTGGCGCGGGAAGCCGGACTCGGCATCACGGTCCATGCGGGCGAGTTGATGGGCTGGCAGAGCGTGGAGGCCGCGCTCGACCACATCCGCCCCTCGCGCATCGGCCATGGCGTCAGGGCGATCGAGAACCCCGACCTCGTCAGGCGGATCGCGGAGGAGGGTGTGGTGCTCGAGGTCTGCCCGGTCTCGAATGTCGAGCTGAAGGTGTTCCCCGACTTCGCCAGCCACCCCTTTACCAAGCTGCGCAACGCCGGTTGCCGCGTCACGCTCAGCTCCGACGATCCGCCCTATTTCTGGACCTCGCTGAAGCGCGAATACGATGTCGCGGCCGAGCATTTCGGCCTGGGCGAGGAGGATCTGCGCGATGTCACCCGCACTGCGCTGGAGGCGGCCTTCGTAGACGAGCAGACGCGCGCGGCGCTCATGGCGCGGCTGGGCTGACGCCGCACCGACAAAGCTGTGGCCGCATCGTCCCGTGAGGTGTATCGCAGCGCGGCAAGCCGCTAGTATCGCAGCCGGCAGGGCCAAACCAGCGCGGAGAAATGAGCATGAATGGCATCACCGTGGTCGATCATCCGCTTGTGCAGCACAAGCTCTCGATCATGCGCGACAAGGACACTTCGACGGCGAGTTTCCGGCGTCTCCTGCGCGAGATATCGCTCTTGCTCTGCTACGAGGTGACCCGCGAGCTGGAACTGACCACGCGCACGATTGAGACGCCGCTGCAGACCATGGAGGCTCCCACGCTGGAGGGCAAGAAGCTGGTCTTCGCCTCGGTTCTGCGCGCCGGCAACGGGCTTCTAGACGGCATGCTCGACCTCGTGCCGGCTGCGCGCGTCGCGCATATCGGTCTCTACCGCGACCACGAGACGCTGCAGGCGGTGGAATATTTCTTCAAGGCGCCGAGCAACCTCGAAGACCGGCTCGTGATCGTGGTCGATCCGATGCTGGCGACCGCCAACTCGGCCATCGCTGCCGTCACCAAGCTCAAGGAGCGCGGCGCGACGAACCTGCGCTATCTCTGTCTGCTCGCGGCGCCGGAAGGCATCGAGCGCTTCACGAAGGCCCATCCTGACGTCCAGATTTTCACGGCCTCGATCGACAGCCATCTGAACGAAAAAGGCTACATCGTGCCCGGCCTCGGCGATGCCGGAGACCGGATGTACGGGACCAAATGATCAAGCTGGCGGGATTCCCGAGAGGCTTTCTTCACCACTGCATTTGATTGGCGCCCGCATTAAGCTGGCGATCACCACCGAGCGCCATGCTCCGCCCACCTTCGCGAGGTGGACCATGCTGCGCACGATCATATTCGTCGGCGTCGTGACCGGGACTGCTGCGGTCTTTCCGCTGCTCTACGAGCAGAACCCGGAATTCTTCCATTCGCTGATCCGGTCGCCGGCCGCGGCCCCGGCTCCGCCGCCGACACCGATCATTGCGACGGTCCAGCCGCGGGAGAGGCAGCAGGTCGCGCTGATGGAAGGCCGCAAGGTGCAGCTGGCACCCGACGGCCGCGGACACTTCATCGGCGATTTCCGCATGAACGGCTACCGCGTCCAGGCGATGGTCGACACCGGCGCGACGCTTGTCGCGATGAATGCCAGCACCGCCCGGCGGATCGGGCTGAACCTGTCGCCGGCAGATTTTGTCCACAGCGCCGAGACGGCGAACGGCCAGGCGCGCGCCGCCGTCGCGATCCTGCAGCGGATCGAGATCGGGCGAATCGAAATGCGGGATGTCGAGGTCGTGGTGCTGGAGGACCATGCCCTGGCAGGCGTCCTCGTCGGGATGAGCTTTCTCAACCGCCTGCGCCGGTACGCCGTGGACGGCGGCAGCCTGGTCCTCGAGCAGTAGGCTCAGGGCGCGATGCGCCTGACGACGGCAGGCCGTCGCCGCGGCCGCTCCGGACCGATCGCATAGGCGCTCCGGATCGCGTCGGCAGCCGCCCGTGCCGCGTCCTCCGTCCGCGCATGGACGAGCGCCAGGGACGCGCCCTTCCCCACCTCCGCGCCTACCGGCAGCAGCCGGGTGACGCCGACGGCATGGTCGATCCCGTCCTGCGGCCGCGTGCGGCCACCGCCGAGCGCCACCACCGCAAGGCCGACCCGCCGCGTGTCGACGCCGTTGACGAAGCCTCCATCGCCGGCCAGCACCGCCAGTTCGACCGGCGCCGCGTCCACGTGCTCGCGTGGCCGCTCGACGATGTCGGCCGGTCCGCCGAGGCTAGCGACCATGCGGCCGAACAGCTCGGCGGCGCGGCCGCTCTCCAATGCATCGCTCGCCAGCTCCGCCGCATCCTGATGGGATTCCGCGCGGCCGGAGGCGATCAGCATCTCGGCCGCGAGCGCCAGGGTCACCTCGCGCAAGCGCTCGTCGACCGCGCGGCCGGCGAGGAAATCGACCGCGTTGCAGACCTCGACCGCATTGCCGGCCGCGGAGGCCAAGGGCTGGTCCATGTCGGTGACGAGGGCCGTTGCGGGCAGGCCGGCGCCCACCGCCGTCTCCACAAGGCTGCGAGCCAGCAGCGAGGCGTCTCGCGACTTCGCCATGAAGGCACCGCTCCCGGTCTTGACGTCGAGGACCAGCGAGCCGAGACCGGCTGCGAGCTTCTTCGACAGAATCGAGGCGGTGATGAGCGGGATCGACTCGACCGTCGCCGTCACGTCTCGGATCGCGTAGAAGCGCCGGTCCGCGGGCGCGAGCTCGGCCGTCTGGCCGATGATGGCGCAGCCGCAGTCGCGCACCGTGCGCCGGAAGAGCGCCGCGTCGGGCTGGCTCCTGTAGCCCGGGATCGAGTCCATCTTGTCCAGCGTGCCGCCGGTGTGGCCGAGGCCTCGCCCGGAGATCATCGGGACATAGACGCCACAGGCCGCCACGATCGGCGCCAGCATCAAGGAGACATTGTCGCCGACGCCGCCCGTCGAATGCTTGTCGGTGACCGGCCCGGGCAGTTCCGACCAGTCCAGGATCGTGCCCGAATCGCGCATGCCGAGCGTCAGCGCGACCGTCTCCTCCCGCGACATGCCGTTCAGGAAGACGGCCATCGCGAAGGCGGCCACCTGCCCCTCTGTGAAGCTCTCGTCGGTCAGTCCGCGAACGAAGTGGCCGATTTCCTCCGGCGTCAGCGGCTTGCCGTCGCGCTTCCTGCGGATGACCTCCTGCGGGAGCACGGCCTAGCCGTCCAGGAGGCGGTCGGAGAGCATGCGCTCGAGGATCGCCGCCAGGCGGCGACCGCCGAGCGGCGCCATCTCCTTCGTCTCCTCGTGCGAGAGTTCCGCCCCCGTCATTCCTGCCGCGAGGTTGGTGACCACCGAGCAGGCGGCGACGCGCAGACCGAGGAAGCGGGCGAGAATCACCTCGGGCACGGTCGACATTCCGACGGCATCGGCGCCGACCACCCGCGCCATGCGGATCTCGGCCGGCGTCTCGAAGGACGGACCGGAGAACCACATGTAGACGCCTTCGTGCAGCTCCGTCCCGCTCGCTGCCGCCGCCTTCTTCAGTGCCTCGCGCATGCCGCCGTCATAGGCCTCGGTCAGGCCGACGAAGCGCGCGTCGGTCGGCTCGCCGAACAGCGGGTTGGTGCCGGAGAAGTTGATATGGTCGGTGATCAGCATGACCGAGCCCGGACCCATCTCGGGCCGCAGCGAGCCTGCGGCATTGGTCAGGATCAGCCGCTCGATGCCGATTGCGGCCAGCGCCTCGAGCGCCGGGCGCATCGCGTCGGCGCGGCCATGCTCGTAATAATGCGCACGCCCTGCCAGCATCAGGATCGAGGTGCCGGCAAGCGTGCCCGCCACCACCTGTCCCGCATGGCCCGTGACCCCGCTCACGGGGAAGCCGGGCAATTCGCCATACGGGATGCGCACCGCGTCCTCGACGCGCTCCGCCAGCGAGCCGAGCCCGGATCCGAGCACCAGCGCCAACCTCGGCTCGCGACCCTGCAGCCGCTCCTTCAGCCTGCGCGCCGTATCGCTCATTTCAGCGTGTCTCCCCTGAAGCCGAGCGGCAGGATGTCAGCCATCGTCAAGGTCTCGACGATCCCCGTCGCATCGCAGAGATGAAGTTTCGTCTGCGGCCCGGCAAACTCCGCAAGCCGTTGCCGGCAGCCGCCGCAGGGCGTGATGCGGTCCATCTTCTCGGCCACAACGGCGATCTCGGCGATCGGACCGCCGCCCGCCATGACATAGTGGGAGAGCACCGTCGTCTCGGCGCACCAGCCCTCGGGAAAGGATGCGTTCTCGATGTTCGCGCCGGCGAATATGCGGCCGTCACCGGTCTTCAGCGCAGCCCCTACTGGAAACTTCGAATAGGGCGCGTGCGCCCTGGCCATCGCCGCCCGGGCCGCCTCGAACAGTTCCCGCGACACCGTTCTATCGCTCCTTCACGTAGGGCACGCCGCCGGCGCGTGGCGGTATCGCGCGGCCGATGAAGCCGGCAAGCAGCACGACGGTCAGCACGTAGGGCAGAGCCTGCAGGAACTGCGCCGGCACGCGTCCGACCATCGGCAAGGGCGTCCCCTGGAGGCGGATCGACATCGCGTCGAGGAAGCCGAAGAGCAGGCAGGCGAACATCGCCGGCACCGGCCGCCACTTGGCGAAGATGAGGGCGGCCAGCGCGATGAAGCCGCGGCCGGCGGTCATGTCCTTCACGAAGCCTGCGCCGATGGCCATCGAGAGATACGCCCCCGCGAACCCGCACAGCACGCCGGTGCACATCACCGCGCGGTAGCGCAGCCAGGTGACCGAGATGCCGGCCGTGTCGACGGCGGCCGGGTTCTCGCCCACGGCCCGCAGCCTGAGGCCGAAGCGCGTGCGGTAGAGCACCCACCAGGTGAAGGCGACCATGAAGAAGGCGATGTAGACGAGGATCGAATGGCCCGAGATCAGCTCATAGTAGAAATAGCCGATGAAGGGCACGTCGCGGACCTGATCGGCGAATGGCAGCGTGACGGCGGTGAAGCGCAGATCGGGCGTGAGCGACGGCGTCCGTCCGCCCTGCCCGAACCAGGCCTGGCCGAGTATGATCGTCGAGCCGGCCGCGATGAAGTTGATCGCGACCCCCGAGACGATCTGGTTGCCCCTGTTCGTGATCGAGGCGAAGCCGTGCAGCAGCGCGAGCCCCGTCGAGACGAGGATCGCGCCGGCCAGCCCGTACCAGGCGGAGCCGTAGACGGCGGCAAGTGCTCCGCCTGCGAACGCGGCGGCCAGCATCTTGCCTTCGAGGCCGATGTCGAAGACGCCTGCCCGCTCCGAAAAGAGGCCGGCCAGGCAGGCGAAGAGCAGCGGAATCGACAGCCTCACCGTCGAATCGAGCACCTGGACGAAGAAGTTGAAGAACTCCATCTCAGGCGCCCTCTCGCTTCGGCCGCGCCAGTCCCATCGAGCCGGGACTGAGGCTCGCAAAGACCATCTGCAGCCACGGCCTGAACATGTGCTCGAGCGCGCCGGCGAAGAGGATCACCAGCCCCTGGATGATGACGATCATGTCACGGCTGATGTTCGGCATCATGAAGGCGATCTCGGCGCCGCCCTGATAGAGGACGCCGAACAGGATCGCCGCGGGAACTATGCCCGCCGGATGCGACCGGCCCATCAGCGCAACCGCAATGCCGACGAAGCCGGCGCCGGTCACGAAGTCGAGCTGCAGACGGTTCTGGTCACCCATCACCGGGTTGAGCGCCATCATCCCGGCCAGCGCGCCGGAGATCATCATGGTGATGACGACGATGCGCGCCTCGCCGATGCCGCCATAGCGCGCCGCCTTCGGGCTGTGCCCCTGGGTGCGGATCTCGTAGCCGAGCCGCGTGCGCCAGATCAAGAGCCACACGAGGAAGGCGCAGAGGAGCGCGAGGAGGAAGGAAATGTTGAGTGGCGACGATCGGATCGAGGCGCCGAAGAGTTCCAGCATCCAATTGAGCTTGGGCAATTGCCCGCCCTCGAAGAAGGTGCGGGTCTGTGGCGCCATCTGGCCGACCGGCTTGAGCGGGCCGACCAGCAGATAAACCATCAGGCTGGCCGCGATGAAGTTGAACATGATCGTCGTGATGACGATGTGGCTGCCGCGCTTGGCCTGCAGGATCGCCGGGATGAAGGCCCAGGAGGCGCCCACCAGGGCAGCGCCGAGGATCGCGACGGGGAAGGTCACCCACCAGGGCACCAGCGTGTCGAGCCACAGGCACACGAGCGCCACGCCGAGCCCGCCGACATAGGCCTGGCCCTCGCCGCCGATGTTGAACAGCCCGCCATGGAACGCCACCGCCACGGCGAGGCCGGTGAAGATGAAGCTCGTTGCGTAATAGAGCGTGTAGGCGATGTTCTGGCCGCGGCCGAAGGCGCCTTCTATCAGCAGGGTCGCCGCCCGAACCGGGCTCTCTCCGGCGATGAGGACGACGAGGCCGGAGACTGCGAACGCCACCACGACGTTGATGAGCGGGATGAGGCCGTAGTCGGCCCATGCCGGCAGCTTGGCATAGGGGGTCGCCATTTATTCGGCCGCCTCTCTGTGCTCGACGCCGGCCATCAGGAGGCCCAGCTCGCCCTCGTCCGCCTCGCCGTCGCGCTCGCCCACGATCCGGCCGTCGAACATGACCAGGATGCGGTCCGACAGCGAGCGTATCTCGTCGAGCTCGACCGAGACGAGGAGCACCGCCTTGCCTTGGTCCCGCATGTCGATCAGGCGGCGATGGATGAACTCGATCGCGCCGACGTCGACGCCGCGCGTCGGCTGGCCGACGATCAGGACGTCGGGATCCTTCTCCATCTCGCGCGCCAGCACGATCTTCTGCTGGTTGCCGCCGGAGAAGTTCGCCGTTCTGAGACGCTCGTTCGGCGGGCGGATGTCGTATTTGGCGATCTTCTCCCGCGCATCGGCGCGGATCGCCTCGATGTTCAGGAACGGACCGTTGAGATACATCCGCCGATCCTGGTAGCCGAGCATCGAGCTCTCGTTCTGCTCGAAGGGCAGGACGAGGCCGACATAATGCCGGTCCTCCGGAACATGGGCGAGGCCGCGGCGGCGCAGATCGGCCGGATCGGCACCGGCGATCACGTCGACCGGCTCGCCCTTGAGGAGCACCGAGCCCGCCGACGCCTTCCTGATGCCGGCGATCGTTTCGAGAAGCTGCGACTGGCCGTTGCCGGCCACGCCCGCGATGCCGACGATCTCGCCGGCGCGGACGTCGAAGGAAACGCCGCGCACCACCTCGACGCCCCGCGCATCGACCACGTTCAGGTCGCGCACGGACAGAAGCACCTCGCCCGGGTGCGCATCGCCCTTCTGGACACGCAGCAGCACACGCCGGCCGACCATCAGTTCGGCGAGTTCCTCGACGGTCGTCTCGGCGGTACGGCGCGTGGCGACCATTTCGCCCTGCCGCATGACCGAGACGCTGTCGGTGACGGCCATGATCTCGCGCAGCTTGTGCGTGATCAGCACCACCGTCTTTCCCTGCTCCTTCAACTGCTGGAGGATGCGGAAGAGATGATCGGCCTCCGCGGGGGTCAGCACGCCCGTAGGCTCGTCGAGGATCAGGATTTCGGCGCCGCGATAGAGCGCCTTCAATATCTCCACGCGCTGCTGGAGCCCGACCGGCAGTTCCTCGATGACGGCGGCGGGATCGACTTCCAGCCCGTATTCCTTTTCCAGCCGGATCAGTTCCGAACGCGCTTTCGAGATCGAAGGTCCAAGCAGCGCCTGCCCCTCGGCGCCCAGGATGATGTTCTCGAGCACGGTGAAGTTCTGCACCAGCATAAAGTGCTGATGCACCATTCCGATGCCGTGGCCGATCGCGTCATCCGGCGTCGCGATCCTGACCGGCTGGCCACCGACCCTGATCTCGCCGCTGTCGGCCTCGTAGAAGCCGTACAGGATCGACATCAGCGTCGACTTGCCGGCGCCGTTCTCGCCGATGATGCCGTGGATCGTGCCCTTCTCGATCCTGAGATCGATGTCCTTGTTGGCATGGACGGGTCCGAATCGCTTGTTGATGCCGACAAGTTCGATCGCCGTCTCTGCCATCCCGCCGACCCGCTCCGGAGGTTTTTATCATTTGGTCAAGGCTAGCACGCGCGTCGCCCCCTGCCAACGCGCCCGGCCAAGGCCACTCTCGACAAATCGCCGCGTGCTTGTCAATTTCCGCGCATGCCGTTTCCCTGTATCTCCAAGCTCATTTCTGCATCCCGGTCGACGGAGGCGGAGCGGCACAAAGGGACACGTGCATGAGCGAGAGCGACCGCATGACCAGGCTCGAGATCCTCGCGGCCGAGCAGGAGAAGACGATCGAGGAACTGTCCGAGCAGGTCGCGCTTCAGTGGAAGGAGATCGAGGGGCTGAGGAAGAGGCTCGACGTCGTCGTCAACCGCATGGCCGAGGTCGAGGAGCGAACCGCTCCGGACGTGCCGGTGACGCGGCCACCGCACTGGTAGGCGAGCGGCGGGCAGAGCCCGCCACCCGTCGTCACGACGCCCGTCTCGAGGTCGGCGGTCTGGATGCCGTTCCCGGCGACCAGCCGGAGCCCGGTTTCCGGGACGGCTTTGACCTGAGGTTCAGCGCGCAAATCAGGCCATCCGGCGTTCCCGCAGCACCAGCGGCGCAAGCAGCGCCACGCCGGCCAGCGCGGCAGCGGCCAGGAACCAGCCCAGCGCCGGCCAGCCGGCAGCGGCGATCGTCATGGCCGCAATTGGCGGCCCGGCGAGCGTGCCGAGCCCGCCGGCCTGGCTGACGATGCCGAATGCCGTCGGGACCGAGCGCGGATCGGCGACGAGCAGCGGAACCGCGGCGAACACGGTCGAGGCGACCAGTGCGCTCGCGACGGCAAGGGCGATGGCGCCGGCCGTCGTGACGGCGATCCCGAACCCGCCGAAGGCCGCCGGTGCAGCGAGCGCGCAGAGAAGGAAGCCCGTCATCCCCAACCCGGCCATGTAGCGTGCTCCCCTCCCCTGCACGAGCGCGCCGGCGGCGAAATTGCCGACCGGCACGGTGAGCGCGACGACACCCGCCGACACGGCGAGACTGCCGGTCACGGCGGCAAAGGTCGGCAGAAAGGTCAGAAAGGCGACCGACAGAACGACGAAGGCCCCGAATGCTCCCGTCACCAGGAGGACGGGCGTCGTCAGCGCCGCCCCGAGCCTGACCGGATTGGCTGCAGAGGCCCTGACCTCCCCCAGCCGGGGCAGCACCGCCCAGGCAGCCATCCAGACGACTCCATAGAGGAGCGGCACGACGAGCAGGAAGCCATGCGGACCGGCCGTCGGCAGGAGGGCGAGCGCCAGGAAGTCGGATGCCGCATAGCCAAGCGGCACGAAGCCGCTCCAGATCGCCAGCACCGGGCCGCGCCAGGCGGGCGGCGAGATCTCGTTCAGGATCGCCGGCAGCGAGATGCACAGGACGACGTAGCCGAGCGCCTCGACGAGCCGCGCGCCGAATATGGCGGCCGGATCGGCCACCGCCGCCAGCACGACGCCCCCGGCAACCAGTGCCGCCGATGCCGCGAGCGTCGCGCGCAGGGCGCCGAAGCGGCCGATCAGCCAGCCGACCGGCATCGCGACCAGCGCGACGAAGAGGCCAAGTACCGCGGTCAGCCAGCCGGCGGCGGTGAGCGAGAGACCGACGGTCTCGACATACCACGGAATGAGCGGCGCCACCTTGCCGAGCTGGGCGCCGGCGAGGATGCCGGCAAGGATGACCAGCGTCACCGGAAGGAGCGGGTTGCGCGGAGATTGCACGTCAAGCTGATCCGTGTCGTGCGTTTGCCTCACGAGGGGCGGGCGCAAATGAAAACCGCCGGGACTGGCCCGGCGGTTCGGTAGGGGACCCTGCCGCCGGTTCAGAACGGGCAGGTATTGTCGGTCGAGAAGTCGTGAACCTCGATGTTGCCGGCGATGATATCGGCCTTGGCCTGCTCGACGGCGGCTTCCATGTCGGCGGTGATCAGGTCGCGATTGTGCTCGTCCAGCGCATAGCCGACGCCGTCCTCGGCGAGGCCGAGATTCATGATGCCGGTTTCGAACTCGCCGTTGTGCGCGTCCATGAACGCCTCATAGACGGCGACGTCGACCCGCTTCAGCATCGACGTCAGCACATGGCCGGGGTGCAGGTAGTTCTGGTTGGCGTCGACGCCGATGCCGAACTTGCCCGCATCCGCTGCCGCCTGCAGGACGCCCACGCCCGTGCCGCCGGCCGCGTGATAGACGACGTCGGCACCCTGCTCGATCTGCGAGCGGGTGATCTCGGCGCCGCGCGTCGGATCGTTCCAGGCGGCCGGGGTGTCGCCGGTATAGTTGCGGATGACATTGGCGCTCTCGTTCGCCGCCATCACGCCCTGGACGTAGCCGCACTCGAACTTGCCGATCAGCGGGATTTCCATGCCGCCGACGAAGCCGACGGTGCCGCTCTCCGACTTCATGCCGGCAAGCAGGCCGACCAGGTAGGAACCTTCCTGCTCCTTGAACACCACCGAGCGGACGTTCGGCTGGTCGACGACCATGTCGATGATGGCGAAGCTGGTGTCGGGATAGTCCTTCGACACGGCTTCGAGAGCCGATGCCCAGGAGAAGCCCGCCATGACGATCGGGTTGCGGCCGTCCTCGGCGAAGCGGCGGAGCGCCTGCTCGCGCTGGGCGTCGTTGGAGATCTCGAACTCGACATACTCGATGCCGGTCTCCGACTTGAAGCGCTCGGCGCCCTCGTAGGACGATTCGTTAAAGGACTTGTCGAACTTTCCGCCGAGATCGAAGAGAAGCCCGGGGCTGATCTCCTGCGCGAAGGCCGGGACGGACAATACGGTAGCGGCCAGGAGGCCGAGGACGATACGCTTCATGTGATCCACACCCTGTCGGTTGTCGTTTCTTGTCGATCAGCGCATCGACCGCTTCTGGCGGCGTGCGCGACCGGGCGGGATCGCTCCCGCTCGGTCGGCACTCTGGCATGGCGCCGCGCAAATATCACCAGAAAATGTTCGTCCCTTCAGGCTGTCGGGTGCGGAACGGCGCAGGAGACGCCGGTGCCCTGCAGGCCGCAATATCCGCCCGGGTTCTTGGCGAGATATTGCTGGTGCTCGGCCTCTGCGAAGAAGAAGGCGGGCATCGGCGCGATCTCCGTGGTGATCGGCCCCTTGCCGGCATCCTTCAGCGCCGCCTGGTAAGCGTCCTTCGAGGCGCGCGCCATGGCGAGCTGGGTCTCGTTCTCGGTGTAGATCGCCGAGCGGTAGGTGGTGCCGACATCGTTGCCCTGCCGCATGCCCTGCGTCGGGTCGTGGCTTTCCCAGAAGACGCGCAGGATCTCGGCGAACGACACCGCCTCCGGATCGAACACGACGAGCACCACCTCGGCGTGGCCGGTCATGCCGGTCGTCGTCTCGCGATAGGTCGGGTTCGGCGTGTGGCCGCCCGCATAGCCGACGGCGGTCACCCAGACCCCGGGCATCTGCCAGAAGAGGCGCTCCGCGCCCCAGAAGCAGCCCATGCCGAGCAGCACCCGCTCGGTGCCGTCGGGATAGGGCCCCTTGAGCGGCCGGCCGTTGACGAAATGGGTCTCGGAGGTCGGGATCGGGTCGGCCCGGCCGGGCAGCGCCTCGCCCGGCTCGGGCACCTTGAGCTTGCGATTGAGAAGATCGTTCAGGAAGAACATGGGCTTGCCTTTGCATCAGTGGCCGACGGCGAAGCGGCCGATCCGCCGCCGCGGCCGGCGGCCGAGAGCGTAGAGAACCAGCGCGACGACGGCCAGCACGGCCGCCGTCGGCAATGACAGGACGAGTTCCAGCGCCTGGTCGAGCAGCAGGAACTCGGCGGCGGCGACCGCATCGCGGGCGCCGGCGAGCGACGTCGCCGACAGCGCCGCCCAGCTGTCGGACAGCGGCGTGAGCACGATCCGGTCGGCAGCGACGGACAGCGTCGCGTCGACCACGGCCGCGATCACGGCGACCGCAAGGAGCACCGACGCCGCCAGCCGAAGCAGGAACCTGAACAATGCCATGCGCACATCCCGTCGATGCGCCCCGACCGGCGCTTCGTCCCCGCCTTCAGATAGGCGCGACCCTCTTCCTTAGCAACGGCAGGCCACGTCGGATGCAGGCGGTGCGCTCTCCGACCCGCAGGCGACGGCGCCGGAGGTGGAGGACGCCGGCATCCATGCCGGTCGCCGCCTGTCCCACCGTCTGCGCTCCAATTCGCGAGGAGCGCCTTGGCAGGCGCCGCCTAATCGACTAGATGACCCGCGAGCCGAACCGGCAACGGGCGGCTTGCGGGGTGAGGTGGCCGAGTGGTTGAAGGCGCACGCCTGGAACGCGTGTATACGGGAAACCGTATCGAGGGTTCGAATCCCTCTCTCACCGCCATTTCGCAGAATTTCGCCCCAATACGCAGCCTCTCTCAGAATTGCGCTGAGTTTCCTTGGGGCGCATGCGGAATACCGAACTACTCGACGCCCATCGGCGACGGCCTCAAGTTCGTCGGCCTTCGCGTGGGGTCGATCCGTCAATGGGACAAACTTGTACCCGGAGACCAGTACAGGTCACGCTCGGCCCAGAAGGGGCTTGCCTAATCTTCCTGCGATCCACAAGACCGAGACGCAGCCGAACTTCGACGACCAAGGAAGGTTCGGCGAGCGTTAGAGCTCTTGGTGCGTGTCATCGCGATGCCGCTTCGCACCGTGACCGAAGCAGCTTCCGCGATTACGGCAGGCCGGCCCTCGCCTGTTGCATGTGCACGACACCTTTGCGCAGGTTTCGCGTGCCATCCGGGCCGGGAACGGTTCCGCTCATGCTGGCATCTTCATGAAATCCAGCGCGGCGATCGTGCGCTTCGGGTCGATTTCGTAGGTTTCAGCGGTCACGATCCCCTGCACAACGAATGGGTCGGCCGCGATGCGTGCATCGTGATCGGCCCGGCTTTCCCCGTTGGCGAGAATTGCTCCCCCGGCAGCGGGCAGGAGTGAGCCGACGCAAACGAACGCGCCATCGGCAAAGCCCTGCGCGATCCAATCGTTATGCGCTGCCATGAACTCCGGCGCGGCGGCGCGGTTCTCCGCAAGTTTCAGGAAGGTGACGAACATCGGTGTTCCTTGGTCAGTTGGATCGCGTAAGGTTCGGCAAGGTCGCCAGCCAATGCTCTATTCCAGCCACCTCGCTGCGGATGAAAGTTTCGTCGCGGAAGGCTGTCGCCATGACCGCCACTCCTTGCGACCAGGATAGAAGATGCAGCGCCAGCGCATCGGCGCGGTCGCCTGCACCAAGCGCGCGAAACTGCCCGGCGAGCCAGTCGCGGAACAGGCCGAAGATTTCGGCGGCGCGGCCCTGCGCGACGTGATCGAGTTTGGCGAGCTCGGAAGACAGGGTGCCGACCGGGCAGCCAAAGGCCATGATCTTTGCCCGGTTGGCGATTAGCATATGGATGAAGGCCAAGATGCGCTCACGCGGGCCGTCGCCATCGGCTTGCCAGCCGTCGAGCATTGTGCGTGTTTGCTCCATGCGGCGTGCGATCACGGCATCCAGAATGTCATCCTTGGTCTTGAAGTGGTGGTAGAAATTGCCGCGCGAGATGCCCACGGCTGCGGCTATGTCGGCGAAGGACGTGGCCTCGAACCCCCCTTCATAAAAGAGGGAATCCGCCTTTTCGACTATGAGGTCACGGGTGGATGATACCGCCATGTTTGGTCAATTGTCCTAGCATGAAACCACAACTAGGACAATTGTCCGAATTTGTCAAAGGCCATACATCCGCGACAGATTGGGCGGTGCTGCGTCTCACCGTCGAAATATCCCGGATCGAATTCATGAAGCTGACCACCAGATCTGGTCGTTGACCTCGCGCTGGCCGACGATCTGGCCTGCGCTGCAGCATCACCGGTTGAGCCTCGGCATCGGACGCGCTTCGCGTGCCGGTGCGTTCGCCACGACACGATCGAAACGCGGCGCAGAGGTTCCGGCAAACCTGCACAACCACGAGCGATCAAAAGGCCTCCCGAACAGCGGAGGACAGGTCGCCATGGCAACGCATGCAGGAAGCCCCCACGGCTCGGAGAAGACCGCGCGTCTCGCGGTGATCGCAGGTCTCCCCGGACTTGCGCTGATCGTGCTTGCGGCACTCAGCACCGACTCGCTCGCGCTCCATGCCGACCTGATCCTCAGCGTCGTCGACATGCTCTTGCTGCTCGTCGTCTGGGCCGTCGCCTCGCGCACGGGCAGCGGCCGCGCGGAGGGGCGTCGAGCAGCGCGCGCGGAACACCTCGCCTGCACCCTCGCCGCCTGCTGCATGATCCTGTCGATGAGCGTCGTCGCATGGTTCGCGGCGGGCAGGATCGGCACGGGAGGGATGGCGCCCGGGGGCGCGGGAGCATGGATGGGTCTCACCCTCAACGCGATCTACGCGGTGGTGAACCTCGCCCTTCTCCGCCGCTGGCGGCTGCGCTACCGGGACGAGCGGACGGCTTTCGTGCGTTCGCAGATATGCCTCTTCTGCGACAAACTATGCACCAACCTGATCGTGACGGGCTCGCTCGCGATCGCGCTCGGCGTTCCCGAGAGCTGGCTCGGCCGCCACGCCGATCCGATCGGCGGCCTCCTGATTGCGGCCACCACCGCGCGCTGGACGGCGCCGGTCGTGAGGGACGCGCTGCGGGGCATGTGGATCGCCTGGTCGAGACGGCGGCGCCGGCAGGCAAGACCGGCTGCCGCCTGAGTCACCTCGTCGGCAGTGTCGCTCATCCGCGGCCGGAACAGCCTCACCCCGGCTCGTAGACATAGCCCTCGCCGCGGACGGTCTTCAGCACCGCCGGCTCCTCCGGATCGCTCTCGATCTTCTTGCGCAGCCTCGTGATGCGGATGTCGATGCTCCGGTCGCCCGGCTCGAGATCCCTGTCGTGGGCGAGCCGGCAGAGCTGCTCGCGCGACAGGGTCTGGCGCGGATGCCGGAGAAAAACGGAGAGCAGATCGAATTCCATGGCCGTCAGCGGGACGTGCTCGCCGTCCGGCCCCTGGAGGGAGCGGCTGCCGGGGTCGAAGCGGCAGTTGCCGAGCCTGACCGGTTCGGCATCGCGCGGCTCGGGATCGCCCAGACGCCTGATGACGCTGCGGATGCGGGCCAGGAGCTCCCGCGGCTCGAAGGGCTTCGGCATGTAGTCGTCGGCGCCGGCGGCCAGACCCTCCAGCCTGTTCGGCAGGTCGCCGACGGCGGTCAGCATCAGGATGCCGGTGCTGCTGCGCCCGGCAAGCTGGCGCGCGAGGTCGTAGCCGCTCTCCGCCCCCAGATTGACGTCCAGAATGACGAGGTCCGGCGACTGGCGCTCGAACTCGGCCCACATCGCCCGCCCGTCGGCGACCGCCCTCACCTCGAAGCCGTGCATCGACAGGTAGTCCTGCACCATCTCCCGCAGAGGAGCCTCGTCGTCCACGACCAGCAGCTTGTTGCGCATCAGGCCATCTCCCCTTCCATCTCCGCCAGCCTGCCGGCGACGACCCGCCTGAAGAGGCCCGGGTCCAGCGGCTTCTCCACGACCACCGCGCCGGTCTCGGCGAGGAATCTGTCGATGTCGGGCGCCAACACGTCGCCCGTGATGAAGAGCAGGCGCTCGATAAGCTCCGGACGCGTCTCCCGGATGGCGCGGTAAAGGCCGGGGCCATCGAGGCCCGGCATCCGCAGGTCGCTGACCACCAGGTCGACGTCGGCGCGCTCGATCATCCGCAGGGCGGATTCGGCATCCTTGGCGATCGCCACCACGTGCCCGTCGCGCCGCAGCATCTCGCAAACCATCGCTGCGATGTCGGGCTCGTCGTCGATCACCAGCACGTTGGCGCTCCAGCGCGGCGTCTCTCCCGCCGGTTCGTCCTCGGCGTCGTCGTCGACGTCCCGCGGCAGGCCGGCGGGCAGGCGGACGACGATCCTGGTGCCCTCCCCCGGCGCGCTCTCGACTTCGATATGTCCCTCGTGCGCGGTGACGATCGCCTTGCAGACCGAAAGGCCGACGCCCGTGCCGACACCGGAGGTCTTGGTGGTGAAGAACGGCTCGAAGATGCGCGCCCGGACCTCTTCAGGCATTCCGGGGCCCGAATCCTCGACCGCGATCTCGACCAAATCGCCCGCGCTGCGGGTCGAGAGGCGAAGCCGGCGCGGCCCGTCAGTCATCACCATCGCCTGCTGGGCATTGATGACGAGGTTGGTGACCACCTGATGGAGCTGATCCTCGTCGCCCCAGATCTTCGGCAGGTCGGGCTCGAGCTCGAGGGCGACCTCGATCCCCGCCGAGCGAAGCCCGTAGGCGGCCAGTTCGACCGCGGCCTTCGCCACCTCGTCGAGCTTCACCGCGCCGCGGCTCGGCGGCCGCTTGCGCGCCATGGCGAGGAAGGTGCGCACGATCCTGGAGCAGCGTTCCGCGGCGGCGTGGATCCGCTCGGCGCGGCCGGTTATCGCCGGATCGTCGGTCAGCTCCCTCAACATCGAGCTGTAGCCGACCACGACCGACAGCGGGTTGTTGAGTTCGTGCGCGACGCCGGCGAGCAGCGAGCCGAGCGCCGTCAGCTTCTCGCTCTGGTGCAGGGCCTCGCGCTGCTGCGCGATTTCCGCCTCGGCCTCGCGCTGCCTGCTGATGTCGGTGACGGCGGCGAGAACCGCGGGGCGGCCGTCATACTCGACCCGGCGCGCCGAGACGAGCGCCTGCATCTCGGCGCCGTCGAAGCGGATGAAGGTGGTCTCGAACGCGTCCACGATGCGCTCGCGCTCCAGGCGGCGGGCGAGCTCGACGCGATGCTCCGGGGTCTTCCAGACGGCAAGAACCTGTTGCCGCGCCTGGCCCACCTGCAGGCCGAGCAGGCGCTGTGCCGTCTCGTTGACGAAGAAGACCTCCGGCTCGTCGAGCGCCGAGATGATGATCGGCAGCGGAACGCCCTCGGCGATCGCCCTGAACTGTGCCTCGCGCTCGGCAAGCGCGGCTGCCGCCTTCTTCTGTTCCGTGAGGTCGCGGAGATAGGCGATGAACACCGGCTTCTCCGCGGCGGTGCCGCGCACGATGACGAGCTCGATCGGGAAGATGCTGCCGTCGCTGCGCTGGGCGGGCACCTCGATTCGCCGGCCGAGAAGCTTTGATTCTCCGGTCGCCAGATGACGCTCGAATGCCTCGTTGTGCTTCCGACGAAGATCCTCCGGGACGATCAGGTCGACCATCCGCCTGCCCAGCACCTCGTCCCGCCGGTAGCCGAAGATCGTCTCGGCGGCGGCGTTGAACTCGATGACCGCTCCTTCGTGATCGATTCCCACATAGCCGTCGAGCGCGGCTTCGAGCACCGTCTGGCGCAAGCGCTCCGTTTCCTGCCGCGCCTGCTCGGCGATCACGAGTTGAGTAATGTCCCGGCCGACGGACTGAATCTCGATCAGCCGCCCCTCGTCGTCAAAGATGCCGCGATCGGTCCAGGCCGACCAGAGGGGTGGACCGCCGGGCAGGGTCCCCATCAACTCGATCGACGCCGCCGGCTCCTCCGGCGTCAGCCGCGAAAGATGCTCCAGGAAGCGTTGCTTCTCGGACTCCGGCAGCACGTCGTATTCGCACCATTCGGGGCTCAAAAGCTCATCCCGGCTGCGGCCGTAGTAGCGGCAATAGGCATCGTTGACGAAGGTGAGCCTGCCTTCGGGAGTCATGCGGACGACGAATTCCGTCTGCGCCTCGACGACGCTGCGGTAGCGCTGCTCGCTCTCGGCCAGCGCGATCTGCGCGAGCCTCCTGTCAGTGACGTCGCGGCCCACGGACTGGATTTCGATCTGCTGGCCTTTCTCATCGAACAGCGCCAGGTCGGTCCATTCCTCCCACACCACCCTCCCGTCGGGCAGGTTTACCTGCACCTCGATCCTTCCCACGGGACTGTCGGGCGTCAGCGTCTGGAAATAGCTGTTCTGGCGCCGGCGTTCGGTTGGCGAGAGGAGGTCGAACTCGTTCCAATCCGGGCTGAGAAGCGCGTCCCGGCTAATGCCCAAGTGCCTGCAATAGGCATCGTTGGCGAAAGTCAGCCGACCGTCCGGCCTGAAGCGGATGACGAATTCGGTTATCGCCTCGAAGACGCTGCGAAAATGCTCCTCGCTCGCGGCGAGCTGCCGCATCGATTCGCGTTTCTCGCGGAAGATGGCCGAGATGCGGTCGAACCAGGGCAGCCACGCCTGCGGCACGCGGAGGTCCGACGCAGTTCCCAAGCTCTCGGCCTCGAGATGCTCGGTCAACGCGATAGCCGGCCGAATGAACTGCGCGCGCAACGCGAAATGCGCGACGAAGATCGAGGCCAGCAGCCCGATCAGGATCAGGCCGTAGGGCAGGATGGAGCCGCGCACGATGCCGAGCAGTTCGACCTCGGAGACGACGAACAGGAGGGTCCAGGGCGTGCCGTCGACCGGCGTCGCAATGATGCGGTAACCTGCCATCTGATGCTGGCCCGCGAGAGGGAGGCCCGGGAGAGCATCGCGAAGTTCCTGCGGCAGGACCGAGCGGATGTTTCGCGCCTCGTCCCCGTCGAGCGGCGTGCCGCCGCGGTCGGCGATGAGCTCGCCCTCCTCGCCGACGATCCAGAGCCTGCCCGCCCTGAGCGGTAGCCGCGCCAGCGTCTCGTCCAGATAGGAAAGGAGAAGGTCGGTGCCGAGCGTGCCGACAAAGCGACCGTCCTGCTCGACGGACATCGAGTGCGAAACCATCCATCCCGCGCCGGCGGCGTCGAGATACGGCGCCGTCCAGGTCGGCGCCAGTTCGGGGTTTCGGGCCGGCGTGGTGTCCAGATAGACCTCGTAGGCGCGATAGTGGTCGATCATCGCGCCGATCGACGGATGGCCGAAGTCCTCCACTATCTCCTCGCGGCCGATGAACGGGAACATGGTGATGAAGGCGCCGCTGGCGGAGAAGTAGTAGCTCCATCGCAAGTGTGGCTTGACGAGATGCGTCAGCCGCATCGGTTCGAACAGGGCCAGCGCCGTCTCCAGTTCGCCGGGGACTGCGGCGCCGCTCCGGTCGGCTGCGAGGAATATGTTGCCGAAGCGCCGCCGGATTTCCGAATCGGAACCGTCGAGCGTCAGCCCGTCGATGGCCGTCTCATCGTCGGGCGGGTGCGAAGGGACGAGCAGCGAACGCAGATGCTGACGGGCAGCGGGCGTGCGCTCCGCTAGCAGGTCCTCGGCCTGAACCTTCAGCTGTACGAGATGGTCGCTCGCATCCTGCACGACACGCTCGACGACCAGCCGTGTCTCGGAAACGGCGGCGGCAAGTGCCTGGAACTCGGCTTGGCGCTGTGCGTCGTATTGATGGAGGCCGAGCGCGCCGACGAGCAGCAGCAGGGGAAGCGCGCAGGCTGCCACGAGGAGCACGTAGCGTCGCGCAAGAGGAGAGGCCGATATCCGGCTCATGCCACCGATCCCGCGGAGCCCGCTGCGAAGCCCATTCCCACACCTGCTTGAGAACAGCCGAACCCAAGCATCCCGCTGCCTTGCCCCTATCCTCGCACCCTCGGGTTTCAGCCGAGCGTTCCGACACGAGCCCGGATGTTTCGATTGTGTCGCCGGGGCTTGTTGACCCTGCGTCAGATATACCAGTATCGGGCGCTGGCGTGAGCATCTTCAATGGCGTTGATTTGGGCGGAGGGGCGCGAGATGGCCGACATGATCGTGGTCGACGACGAGAAGGACATCTCGTTCATGATCGCCGACTTCCTGACCGCGAAGGGCCACTCGACCCGGATGGTGGCGGACGGCGCGAGCCTCCGGAAGGAGATGGAGGCGAGGCACGCCGATCTTGTCGTCCTCGACCTCAACCTTCCGGGCGAAGATGGATTGAGCCTCGCGCGGTGGCTGCGTGAGCATTTCGACGTCGGCGTCGTCATGCTGACCGGGCTCGATTCCCCGTTCGATCGGATCGCGGGCCTGGAGGTCGGCGCCGACGACTATCTCGCCAAGCCCTTCGAGCCGGCGGAACTGGAGGCGCGGGCTATGGCGGTGCTCCGGCGCAGGCGGCCCGACGGCACGCCTCTCCTGCCTCCCGGCCATTATCCGTTCGGACCGTATGTCCTCAACGAGGCGCTGCGGCAGCTGAACACCGAGGATGGAAAGGTGATCAGGCTGACCGAAATGGAGTTCGACCTGGTCTCCGTCTTCGCGAAGAACCCCGGCCGGGTCTTCACCCGCGAGGAGTTGCTCGATGCCGCCCCGCCGCGCGGCGACGAGCCGTTCGACCGCAGCATCGACAGCCGCATCACGCGGCTGCGCCGCCGGCTGGAAGCAGATCCCGCCAAGCCGGACCTCCTGAAGACGATGCGCGGCGCCGGATATCTTCATCCCAAACGCTGAGCGGGCGATGCTGCACCGGCATAGTCGCAACAAGCCCGTCCGGAATTGGCATCCCGGCGCAACAAGGTCCGCCTAGAGGCCCCTTCCCCTCAGATGGCCGGAGCACCCGCTCCGTCGCCCGGAACCAGGAGAAGAGCCTTGCCACTGAAATCCACCTCGATGTCCATCCTCATCATCTTGATCCTCGCGCTCGGCCTTCAGGCCTGCGGCGCGCCCGGCCGGCCGCGCTGCAGCGTGTTCGACCGCGGCTTCCCCCTCTGCGGGATCTGACCGCGGAACGCATTTCTGCGAAACGGCCGACCGCTCGAAGCCCCGCCGGGAGCCGCCCGGCGGGGCTTGCGCATATGGGGGACGGCTCCGCGTCGGCTACCGATCTGTCGCCTCCAACTTTTCGGACTGTCGGAGCGCTTGAAACATTATCGGCAAACTACTGCAACGGGAGCGCATGAACTGCTCCGCCACAAGCACCGGAATTGGTCCGGCGCTCTTGTTCAAGGAGAAAGATCATGCCTGCAAAGATTTGGAAGTCCGAAACGTTGGTCAACAGCAATACCCACGAGACCCAGGATCAGTCTCGCGTTGTTGCACTGAACGACGGCGGCTACGTCGTCGTCTGGACCGAGTTCGACGCGCTCGTCAGCCATGGCGGCGACGGCAGCTACTCGTCGGTCAAGATGCAGCGCTTCGATGCCGCCGGCAACAAGGTCGGTGCTGAGCAGACCGTCAACACAGTCGCCAACGACGCTCAGCTGGCGCCGGATGTCGCCGTGCTCAACGATGGCTCGATCGTCGTCGCCTGGCAGGACCATTCCGGCCACAACGATGCAGCTTCCACGATCGCCTATCGTCGCTTCTCCGCTGACGGCCAGCCGCAGGGCGAGCAGGAATGGGTCAGCAGCGGTATCGAGTTTCAGAAGCCGCGCATTTCGGCCGCGCCTGACGGTGGTTTTGTCATTCTAGCCGATCTGGCCGAGCAGCAGGGCTACTATGCCTGGAAATTCAACGCCGCTAGTGGTGGCGGAACCCTTAGCGCTGGTATTGTCACCAACGCGTTTCTCAATGAGCCGGCATTGGCCGTACTTGCCGACGGTCGCACTGTCGCCGCCTACACCGACAGCGGCGCCGGAACGATCGTCGCCCGCATCAGCAGCAGTGGCGGCGCTACGTCCGTCACGGTTACACCGACCTCCCACTTTGGAAATGGTGAGCCATCGATCGCCGCGCTCAAGAATGGTGGCTTCGTGGTGACCTGGACCGACGAGACGAAGACGCTCGGCGATACGTTCGATACCGCCATTCACGGGCGCGTCTTCGACAGCGCCGGGAATGCCGTTGGCAACGCTTTCCGTGTCAGCGATCTCGTCACCGGCTTCCAGACCCAGTCCCAGGTGATCGCGCTTTCGAACGGTGGATTCGCCGTCGTCTATCATGGCTTCAGCAACATCCGCTGCTCGGTCTTCGACGCAAACGGACAGCGGGTCGGCACCGAGTTCAACGTCGATGTGAGCGAGGGTCTGCAGAACATGCCCTCCGTTGCCGAACTGGCGGATGGCCGACTGGCCTTCACCTATACCGACCACTTCCAGTACGGTCTCGATGGCCATGCCGGCGGCGTCGTCACCAAGATCTTCGACACGCGCGACGGCTCGATCTGGGGCACCGCCAATGCCGAAACGATCTATGGGTCGGCCGACGACACCGACGACACGATCTATGGCGGCGGCGGCGCCGACATCATCTACGGCCTCGGCGGCAACGACACGATCTACGGCGGCTCCGGCGGCGACACGATCTACGGTGGAGCGGGCAAGGACATCCTCCATGGCGAGGGAGGCAACGACACGCTCGTCGGCGGCTCCGGCAGCGACAAGCTCTATGGCGGCCTGGGCAACGACATCCTCAACGGCGGCGCGGGCAAGGACCTGCTCGATGGCGGCGAAGGGTTCGACTATGCCAGCTATGCCGATGCCACGACCGGCGTGATCGCCCGCCTCGACTATCCCAGCCAGAACACGGGCGAAGCCGCGGGCGACACCTATGTCAGCATCGAGGGCCTGATCGGCAGCGCGTATGCCGACGAGCTCCACGGCGACAGCGGCGACAACACCCTCAAGGGCGGCGGCGGCAGAGACACGCTCTACGGTGGAGCGGGCAAGGACAAGCTCTATGGCGAGGCCGGCAGCGACTATCTCTATGGCGGCGCGGGCAACGACATCCTCATCGGCGGCGCGGGCAAGGATCTGCTCGATGGCGGCGAAGGGTTCGACTATGCCAGCTATGTCGACGCCAAGACCGGCGTCATCGCCCGCCTCGACAACCCCAGCCTGAACACGGGCGAAGCCGAAGGCGACATCTATGTGAGCATCGAGGGCCTGATCGGCAGCGCGCATGCCGACGAGCTCCATGGCGACGGCGGCGACAACACTCTCAAGGGCGGTGCCGGCAAGGACAAGCTCTTTGGCGGGGCAGGCAACGACAAGCTCTTTGGCGATGCAGGCGACGACCGGCTCAATGGCGGGAGCGGTGACGACATCCTCGACGGCGGCGAGGGCAAGGATCGACTGACCGGCGGGGCCGGCAAGGACACCTTCGTCTTCAGCACCGCGCTCGGAGCGTCGAACGTCGACACGATCACCGACTTCACCTCGGTGGACGACATGATCCAGCTTTCGAGCAGCATCTTCGAAGGCCTGGCGAAGGGTGCGCTCAAGGCCTCCGCCTTCAAGGACATCGCCATGGGGTCGGTCGATGCCTCCGACCGCATCCTCTACGATTCGACGACCGGCGCGCTCTACTTCGACCGCGACGGCTCGGGCAGCACCTATCAGCCGGTGCAGTTCGCCATCTTGGAGAACAACGCCGCGATCTCGGCGGCCGACTTCTTCGTGGTGTGAGAACGTCTCAGCAATGAAATGCGAGCCGGCCGGGCATGTCCCGGCCGGCTTCTTTTTTCGGGGCATTTCCTCCGCCTGCGGAGCGGCCACCAAAGGAAGTGTTTCGCAACTGAAACACGCCGATTCCGAAGCGTTACATTCGACAGGCAGTGCGGCATCCGGCCGACGCGCGCCCGCCTTACCTCGCCATCATCGCAACAATGCTGGGCCGGCCGCCAGGGGCCGCTCGGTCCACGCCAGGCGGAGTTCAGGCGGGCGCATGGTGCGCCGTCGGCCGCCCCGGAACATCGAAAGGAAAGCACATGCCCATTGCACGCAACGGAAACGACTTCATCGTCAACACCACGACGGCCGGAACGCCAACCTTTTCATCGATAGTGCAGCTTGCAGACGGCCGCGTTGTGGTAATCTGGCAGTCCCAGGACAATGGAGACGGAGCCGGGTCTTGCGTCCGCGCCCGAATCTACAATGCCAACGGCTCGCCCTCGGGCAACGACTTCATCGTAAACTCGACCGTCCAGGGCGATCAAAGCTATCCCGCGATCACTGCGCTTGCCGACGGCCGCTTCGTGGCCACGTGGCGGTCTGCCGACACCGGCGACGGCTCCGGCACCTGCATCCGCGCTCGCATCTACAATGCCAATGGAAGCGCGGCCGGCAGTGATTTCATCGTCAATTCGACCAGCGACGGCAATCAATCGTGGCCCTCGACGACGATGCTTGCCGACGGACGCTTCGTGGTCTCGTGGCAGTCCGCAGATCCCGGCGACGGTCACGTCGGTTGCATCCGCGCTCGCATCTTCAATGCCGACGGCACCGCCGCGGGCAGCGACTTCATCGTCAACTCGACGACGTCGCAAGATCAATTTCTCCCCTCGACGACGGCGCTGGCCGATGGCCGCTTCGTGGTGGCTTGGCAATCCAACGATACCGGCGACGGCTCGAGCAGTTGCGTCCGCGCCCGCATCTTCAATGCCGACGGCACCGCAGTCGGCAACGATTTCATCGTCAACTCGACGGCTCAGGGCGCACAGGGCGATACTTCGATCACGGCGCTGACCGATGGCCGGTTCGTCGTGACGTGGCGGTCCGACGATACGGGCGACGGGTCGGGCTACTGCATCCGCGGCCGCATCTACGACGCCGACGGAACCGCCACGGGCGGCGACTTCATCGTCAACTCGACGACCCAGAATAACCAATCGAACCCATCGATCACCGCACTTGCCGACGGCCGCTTCGTCGTCGCGTGGCATTCCTTTGACGAAGGAGATGGCAACGGCACCTGCATCCGTGCGCGGCTCTTCAGTGCCGATGGCTCTGCATTGGGCGACGACTTCATTGTCAATACGACTACGGCCAGCGACCAGGCGGGCGCGTCGGTCACGGCGTTGGCCGATGGACGCTTCGCAGTAACCTGGATGTCCCACGACACCGGCGACGGCTCCGGCGGCTGCGTCCGCGCCGCCTTCTTCGACCCGAAGGTGTTCATCGGCACGGATGTCGATGACGTTTGGCATGGCGGCAGTCTCGATGACCACATCGTCGCGGGGCCGGCCACGACACGTTGTACGGCCATGACGGCAACGACTACCTCGCCGGCGGCAACGGCGACGACAAGCTCTATGGCGGAGCCGGTAACGACTATATCGTCGGCGGCGCCGGCAACGATTATCTCGATGGCGGGACCGGCGTCGACCAGATGTACGGTGGGGTCGGCGACGACATCTACATCGTGCGCAACGTCGCCGACACCGTTTTCGAATCCATCGACGAAGGCTACGACATCGTCCGCTCGGCCGTCAGCTACAAGCTCGCCTACGGGAGTTCTATCGAGGAACTGCGCACCACCAGCAATTCCGGCACGGCGGCCATCAACCTCACCGGCAATTCCTTCGACCAGAAGATCGTCGGCAATGCCGGCGACAACCGGCTCGATGGCGGCGGCGGCGTCAATGTCCTGCAGGGGCTCGGCGGCAACGACACCTACATCGTCCGCAATTCGGCCGACCAGGTGATCGAGAAGGCGAACGAGGGCTACGACGTGGTCCGTGCCACGGTCAGCTATGCGCTCGCCGCAGGTACCCATGTCGAGGAGCTGCGCACCGACAGCAATGCCGGCACCGACGCCATCAACCTGACCGGCAACACCTTCGACCAGAAGATCGTCGGCAATGCCGGCGACAACAGGCTGGATGCCGGCGGCGGGGTCAACATCCTCGAGGGCCGCGGCGGCAACGACACCTATGTCGTCCGCAATTCGGCCGATCAGGTCGTCGAGAAGGCCAACGAAGGCTACGACGTCGTCCGCGCCGCGGTCAGCTATGCGCTTGGCGCCAATGTTCATGTCGAGGAGCTGCGCACCGACAGCAATGCCGGCACCGACGCCATCAACCTCACCGGCAATTCCTTCGACCAGAAGATCGTCGGCAATGCCGGCGACAACAGGCTCGATGCCGGCGGCGGGGTCAACGTGCTGCAGGGCCGCGGCGGCAACGACACCTATGTCGTGCGGAACTCCGCCGACCAGGTGATCGAGAAGGTCGACGAAGGCTACGACGTGGTCCGCGCTACGGTCAGCTATGCGCTCGCCGCCGGCACCCATGTCGAGGAGCTGCGCACCAACAGCAATGGCGGCACGGCCGCGATCAACCTGACCGGCAACGAGCTGGACCAGAAGATCGTCGGCAATGCAGGCGACAACGTGATCGACGGCGGCGGCGGCAAGAACATGCTGACCGGCGGGGCGGGCAAGGACACCTTCGTCTTCAGCACCAAGATCGGGGCGGCGAGGACCGACACGATCACCGACTTCCTGTCGGCCGACGACACGATCCAGCTGTCGAGCGCGATCTTCAAGGGTCTCGCGATGGGCCAGCTGAAGGCCTCCGCCTTCAAGGACATCGCCATGGGCACGGTCGATGCGTCCGACCGCATCCTCTACGATTCCGCCTCCGGCGCGCTCTTCTTCGACCGCGACGGCTCGGGCGACGCCTACCAGCCGGTGCAGTTCGCCATCCTCGAGAACAAGGCCGCCATCACGGCAGCCGACTTCTTCGTGGTGTGACGAACAGCCGATGCGGCAGGCACAGCCACTGCGCCTGCCGCATCGGACTCGAACAAAGACGGCACGTCCGGCGGAGATGCCCCGACCCGAGAGCTGCCGATGGTGTGAAGCCTCGACCTGCCTAATGGTCGAAGCCGTACTTCTCCAATAGCTCCTGCCGCGAAAAGAACCGTTTCTCGAGCGGCTGCGCCAGCGGGGTCCCCGGCACAAGCTCATACAGCTCGGGCGAAACCCGCCTGTAATGCGGCCTGTCGGCAGTGGAAAGATACTCGAGATAGGCGAGATACTCGTCCAGCGTCGCGAAGGTCCGATCTCCCGCATATGGGAGTCCCGACCGCCCCGTCCCGGCGTCCTGCGGGCCCTTGTTCATGGCACCACCTTGCAGCGGACACATCGCGAGAGCGAGCCCCAGGGCAAGGGAGGCAGCCCACTGCTTCATCTGGAGCCGCAGGAACCGCCAGCCGGCGCCCGCCTCTTCTGCACCCCGTCGACCCGCACTGGAACCCATTTCTAGGACCTCCGCCCTACAATGCAATCCCGGATCCCGGAATCTTGTTGTAACTTGGGATTGCAGCAGGTTGGCGTTCAATCTGTGGCGGCATTTTTCTTGGTCGCCAAGATCATCTCACATCAACTCTTTGACCCCGCATCGTCAACTCCCTGTTTTGAATTGACTGTCTTTGTGCCTGAATCAGAATGACCTCAGTCATTTCAGGCCCTTGCGAGCCGCCGGGTGA